>Ga0066418_1000450_pt1 | contig 9856 bp, 8 predicted proteins | sample LakWasMet26_LOW6_2_FD_59545 | JGI IMG/M metagenome (GOLD analysis project Ga0066418, IMG submission 59545) | Freshwater sediment methanotrophic microbial communities from Lake Washington under simulated oxygen tension - Sediment Metagenome 26_LOW6 | ecosystem: Environmental > Aquatic > Freshwater... | reverse complement strand
CGCCCAGTGATCTTTTCGGCGGTTTCGATCGCGTCGCCGGTGGTAAAGCACTGGTCGGTGCCCAGGTTGAAGATCTCGCCCCGGGACTTGGGCCATTGATCAAGCGCTGAAGCGATACCTTGGCAGATATCTCCCACGTATGTAAAGCTACGCCGATGTTCCCGACTCCCTTGGAAGAGGGGCAGTTCCTTGTTTTCCACCAGACTGCGGATCAATCGGGGGAAGAGTTTGTCCGGTCGCTCCCGCTCGCCGTAAACCGAGAAAAGCCGCAGTGAACATGCCGAAAGCGCGCCTGCCCGATGGGCGGCCATAACCTCCTGTTCGGCCGCAAGCTTGGTGGCCCCATACCAAGATGCCGGTGCGGGCGCCGTCTCCTCGGAACCTGTTGCATTAAGGCCGTAGACTGACGAGGTCGCTACATTGAGAAAACGAGATATCTTGGCGCGCTTTGCCGCTTCCACCAAGTGATGCGTGGCCAGAATGTTGTTGCGATGATAGTCTTCCCAAGAAGTTGCGGCTGAGATTCCAGGCTGCGCGGCGAGGTGGACAATCGCCTCCACATCGACAAGGGCGTCATCGAGTACATCGGCAGCGAGATCGAGCGCGAATGACTCGATGCCGGCAGTGCGCAGGCGCGTCGCATTGTGGTGCTTTAGCCTAGGCGAATAATAACTGCTGTAACAATCGACCCCTTGTACAGAATGACCGCGAGCAGCCAAGAAGAGCGCCAGCGAAGAGCCGATAAATCCGCAAGATCCTGTTATTAAAATTTTCATTGGAGTCATCGTCTTTGACCTACGCAAAGGCACGGATACCCGTTCTCGCGGATATATGAAGGTGTTTTTTGGCTAACAAACTCGGTAAACACAAAGCTAGACATGGTGGACAGCGTCAGACAGCAGGTTTGCGCACAAGCTTGGAAAAACCTGGCAGCGAGGAAAGCCGACGGAGGACAAAATCCGGGAAGTAGTCGGTCCGGACGGTGGCGACAAAAAGCAGGCCAAGAAAAACACTGGAAACGGCAGCCACCAAAAGAAGGAATTTGATGAGGCCGCCTTCCATCACGTAGGCGTCAAACGAGATTAGCTGAGCCAGACCCTGAAAAGTCGCGGCGATTGCAAAAGGGAAAAGCATGGGCTGAAGGTAGGCGCGTAATTTCAAGTCGGCTATCCGCGCGGCATAGGGGGCGTGAATGAAGATCTTGGTGAAGAGCATGAGACCTGTGGTGGCCCAGGCAAAGCCGATCGCCCCGTGTTTGCTCGCCAACCAAAATCCGAGACCTGCGACCAATATTGCCTCGATTAGGGTTAGCCGCGCCATGAAGTGGTGCTTGTTCAATGAGAACATCAGGTTCCACGATGGGTTCTGGGCCAGCGCAAAGACATAGCCGAGAGTCAAAACGTGCAGAATCGGTACCGAGTGAAGGAAATTCGGTCCAACCCAGAGCAGATAGAATTTCTTTCCGAAGAGAAAGATCAGTGAGCCGATCCAACAGGCCAGGGTTGCCGAAAGAAAAAGTGCGGTGCGGAAAAGCTTCTGGAGTTCTGCCATGCGGTCCTGGGTGTGCAGGCGGGTGAAGCGGGGATTCAGCACGCTCAGGGACGTTGCCACGGTGGTGTTCATCTGGCCGACAACCGTTGTGGCGACGTTGAAGGTCGCCACTGCTTCCAGGCCGGTCGTTTTTGCGATCACGGCGTTTCCCAGACGCAGGCGGATGATATTTGAAACCGTGATAAGGACGGTTGATGTCCCAAAATAGAGTAGTTCTTTCAGGCGCGACAGCTTTGGGCGAAACTCGAAAAAGGATGTATGGGGATACAATTTTCTTACGACGAAGAAGGTGGCTACCTGCGAGATGACGGAGATCGAACACACCACGAAGGCCAACGTGTAAAGTGTGGGCGAGATCTTGAGGGCGATGAAGATGCCTGCCGTTTGTACGACCTGCCGGGCCATTCCCAGGCCATTGGAGACGTCGAAACGCTCCTTTGAGGTCAGCATGGTCGAAAACAGCGCACCGTAGAAGTCAGTGGCGACCGCAAAGGCGCAGAGCATCATCACGTGGACAAATGTTTGCCCGTGATCGGTCGAAATCTCGAAGAAACTGGCTGCGGGCTCGGCAAGGAGCGCTGCACCTAGAACCACGACGCCTGTCGATAGCGTGAAAAAACCGATCGCGGCTGTAATGGTGGTCTGGAGGCTCGCATCGTCCTCCAAGGAGAGGTCCCGGCTGATGAACCGCTGAAGGGCGGAGCCTAGCCCGAGGTTTACAAGTCCATAATAGCCGGCAAAGGACTGGATAAGTGCCCACATACCGAATCCTGACTTGCCGAGGGTCGAAATGATCACGGGCGTGATGATGAACGCAGTCACTGCATACAGCAATTTTGAGCCCCAATTGAGAAGCGCACCGATGAGGAGGTTCGAATTCTTCGATTTAGACATGCAAGTATTTGAAATGCTCAGTCGGCGCGGGCTGGCGACTGTTATCTGAGGCAAGACGTGTTTCTAGCAATCGAATGTGAGCTCCGATGTGCCTCAACTGAGGAATTCGCAGCAGGCAGCTTGGAAGGAGGTCGGCTCATCGCTCGATACGGGCCCGGTCGGTCACGTTCAAAGTATCCCGGCAAGATCGGCGATCAATACCTGTCGCTTGCCTTCTGGGGTGCCATTGAAACAAACTTGCCTGCCGTCACGGCTCCAACATGGATGGGGGTCGCAGCGTAAAGAGCCACCTTTGAGAGATCGGCCAAGGGTGTAAATATGGCATATTGTCGCTTCCACGTCGCTGCGAAGATCGATCAGGCGGATCGGCACTTCCTTGTTCTCCAAAACCACAGGCTCAAACGGATAAGCGTCGGATAATAAATAGTGACCACTTGCGTGGAGCGTCGGGTGACCGCCGCCGATCGCTTTCTCAGAAAGGACCCGGAATCCTGATCCGTCGTATCGAAACCGACAGAATCTCATGTTCTTTCCGTCGGGCACTAGATTCATCGTGAGGTGTTCACCGTCGGGTTCCCAAGAGATGTGGTGGCCGCCCGGTGACCAGTCGGGGCGCCAGCACGACCAGTCCGAGGTCGGCCGGTGCACTCCGTAGGTGACGGTTTGGACCACATCGCTGCCATCTGGTCTGTGGCAGAAAGCCATTTGGATCCATTTGCCATGCCCGGGCTTTGGCCGGTCGCTCATGCCTCTAAGGAATTGCAGGCAACGCGTACCTTGTTTGTTGAACTTTGAGTAGAACAATGTGAAGCTCCGGTCAGAGAAGTCCTCTTTGTTTGGGACGAGTCGATGAAAGTCAGCGACACTGGCGAGTAAGGACTTCCGATTGGTGGTAAGGTCCGTCTGCCAGATTCCGTTGAGGGTATCCACTTGGCCGACTGGTGGCAGCCTTGGTGTTTTCCCGGGTACTTCCGGCATGCCGTAGCCCGGCTGCGACTTGTTAAGGAGGTCGAGTGGGTAGCCCACCACATGTGATTCATCGGGTGCGAGGTCCGTCATGCCTCCAGCGAAAACTCGGTGTTCTCCTGTGACCAAATCCAGACGTACACAGACACCTTTTCCTTGGACGATATTGTTTGTGTAGAGAAATTGGTCGGTTTGACCCCAATGAAGATTGGCCCCAAACTGGAATCCCCAAGCGAGCGTCGAGTAAATGGTGCGGATCGTCCTTTCCTGTAAATCAATGACGCACACGCGGGCCCGCTCGCCATACCGTGGATCATGGTCTTGAAAGGGTACCTTTGTTACCGCCAAGTAACGTCCTGACGGACTCCACGGCGGGACATTGTAGTAAGTGTGAATATAGCAGCCGTCCTCTGGCGTCACAATGGTGATCGGACAGAGTGTTTCGCTCGGTCGGTACTGCCTGAAAATTACCGGACGAGGGATCGAGTCTACGGCCTCAAAGTGGTCGAAGTTGGGCGGAAATATCGAGTAAAATGCTGATCGGCTGTGATCCCTGATTCGTCTGTAGGTGGGCCTGATCCAATTGCGCATGGAATTATTTGAGATTAACGAGAGGGGGGCAACGGAGATTGACTGGCAATCAGAAAGCGCCGGCAATCAAGTATCAAGAACACTAGCTGCAGTGGATTCCGCCTGGAACGATTTTGCGCTAATAAGGCCCCTGCCATTGGTGGTTATGAGCGATCTGAGTATCGGCAAATGAATCGTTTCCGTTGCGCGGGAAGGGGAGAGCGAATGCTCAGGATCTCGCCCAGAGTCTTGCGTGTACAAACCTCGCAGAATGAATGCGGACTAAGCAAACTTTCATGAGGCTGAAGTGCCGATAGCCCGAAGGAGAAACGCCTTGGATTCATCGGTCAGGGCATCGAGGGCTTTTTGTGGGTCGGTCCAATCGATCTGATCCACAAAAGCGGCGGGGTCCGGCGCGCGCAAATCGGATTTGAGGACGAGTCGGTTTTGCAGGGTCAAGTCGCGCAATAGGGCGCTGACCTTCTTCACGCGTCCGTCCGTGGGAATCGAAACAAATCGGCGCCGAAACTTGATGGCAAAGACTGTGCCGTGGAAATAGGTGGTGGCAACGAATCCCGCATGACGGAGCGTGGTGAGCCAATCCTCTGGAGAGGGAGATGCCAAACGTACCGTGGCAAGGCCAGTGTTAGGGTATTGTAGAGACACAATCTGACGGAGGCCGAGCTTCGTGGCAATGTCGCGGACGAAATTGTGGTGTTGGGCGGGAATGGCGCCAAACAACGCGAGATAGGGTTGGCTAACCGGCGGGGCCGGTCGAATGAGCTCGGCAAAATTGTGCAGGAAGGTTGGATCCGAAACTACCGTCGGAACGTCGCCGGTGAGTTCGCGCACCAAGCGGTGTGTGTTCGAATCGCGCACCGAGATCGCTTCGAACCGCCGAAGCGCGATCCGAGCCCGATCGGAAAACTCGCCAAATGAATCGATGCCACCCGCGCTGGGAGCGTAGCTTATCTTCTTTCCTGCGAATGGAAAATCCAGGAAGTATACCGGGTCGTAGTATTGGACCGGTCCGGTAAACCAAACCTGGTCGCTGCCCGTGATGAGGTGCGTGTAGCTCGCAACATGGGGCAATAGTGTGCTCACCGATGTGCAGTGAAACGAACTGCGATGCTGCCGCTTCAGCACGAACTGTCGGCCGCGCCGCAGCCTAAGCCAGTGTCGAATCGGTGGAGGGAATCCCCACTTCAGTCGGTAGTATTCGGTTGTGGCCGGCTGTTCATAATCAATAAGCTCCGTGTTGATGCCCTGGCTGCGGAGGTGCTCGCACAGCGCGTATGCCTGTAGCATCGCTCCGTAATTTGGAACAGAATGTTTGGTTAGGATGCCAACTTTCATAGATGGTGAGTTCGCCTATTCGCTTCAACGTATCAATCGGTCGCTGATCTATCTCTCTGCGTTCATGGACTAAATAACAAGCTAGAGAATAATTTTCGTAAATGCGCTAGGGCGATTCCTGCTGATCCACTAAATCCTCCAATCAAATCTTCCCGCAGGACGAAATGAACATGAATAGACTTTACAGCATCCTCATCGGAGAAACTGCGTGCATCGATTACTCGCTCTTGCAAGCCTACCGACTCGAATACTCCGCGGAATTTCATGCTGTAGGCGACGCCCACGCAGGGTACGCCTTGGGAGAGGGCGGCGATGCAGGAATGCATGCGGGAACCCACAAAGAATCCACATCGGGCGATGATGCCTTTCAACTGGTGGCAATCGTATTCGCCGGTCACGATCCAGACTCGCGCCTGGAGGGCAGGCGGCAAACTCTCCTTGAGCAGGCGGCAGGCGTCGTTGTCACTTTCCACATCTCCGGCGGGAGCGTAGGTGTGGGGCACGAGGAGCAAGGGGCCGGGGTGGTGAGCGAGGAGCTCGGTCGCCAGAGAGGTGAGGAAAGTCCGGTAGTCGAGCTTCAGGCCGAACATGTTTTTCCCCGTATAGCCACCATTGTACATCAGGCCGTTCACATTCAAGCCGATGGCATTCTCCGGAATGGGTTGAGGTTGAGCTTCGAAATTGAAGAGGGCGGACTCCATCGTATCGGCGTGGAGGGCGAAGGCCACGTCGGGACTGAGCAAGACCTCTTGGCCGGGCTTGGCCAGGCTTTGGGCCACGGCCTGACTCGCCTTGTCCCGGGCGATGACCGTGGTGGCGTGGCGGATGATCCAGCGGGCGATCCAGCGCGCTGTGCGACTCTTGAACGGCCCATACGTTTGCGGGAAGAGCACCAGACTGCGTTTCACCCAGATGACGCTCAGGACCGGCAGGGTGGCGATGAGGAAACGCTTCAGACCGTAGATGTCGCTGAAGCTGTCGCCCCCACGCACATCGCCTACGAAATCGGTTTTTTCCAGGGAGCCGATCCAGGGAATGGCGGAAGCCAGCCAGCGGCGCACGGCCGCCACGGGCAGCAGGCGATAGAGCAAGGAGCCGAAAACGATCACGAACAGCTGATGCCGCAAGCCGCCCCGAGGCGACATCCGCCAGTGGATGACAGGAATCGGGAGCGCAGTGCCTTGGGGCCGCATAACCACGGATTCGGCCCGGGGGTGGCTACCGTAGAATTGCACCCGGACCTCTGGAGCCGCCTCCAGACACAGGCGGGCCAAGGCCGCCCCTAGGGCGAGTACGCCCCGGTTGCCGGAGGTAAGAGGCGTCCCCATGATACCGATGGTGACGGGGTGATGGCGGGAAGGTGCTTGCGAAATCATGGTACGGACGTCGGCCAGAGAGTAGTTTCACCGCCACCTGAGGCCCAAGGGAAGGCCAGAAATGCGAAAATCCTGAAACGGGACAAATTGATCCCTGTCAGGAGTAATAGCGCAAAAGCTTGGGGGCGGCTGGCACAGGCGATTGTTGAGCAGGCGAAATGGTCACCATGCTGGACGGACTGCTGACTAGGCCAAGTATTGCCCCCAACAAGATATAGAAGAAAATATACATCTGATCGAAGTACGATATAGAAACAAAGGAAATTACGTGGGTAGCGAATGAGGTGCAGGCACACCACAAGATGATTTCATCAGGATCATCAAGTGCTCTCATCAAAGCCATCCTCCCGACCAACATTCGAAATCCCAAGACAATAAGTGCAATTAGGCATAGCATCAATGGCAGCCCACCAAGCACGCCTAAGTGCAGATAATAATTGGTTAGATCCACGTGATTAGGGTTCCACCTCATTCCGGACGCCATCCAATGCCTAGTATAATCAGTGCCGCAAAGCCACCATTCTTTGAGGTGAATAAAGCCTTGATCCATGAGTTCTGCTCGATGCCAGCCTGTACTGCCTCCAACAAGATCAATACTAGCCATAATAAACCAAGGCCCCCTGCCTTTAGCGACAACATAGATTATTGTAAATAACACCCCAGCCCATACCAGGTACTTTAGGTGCTGTCTCCATCGCCAAAACACAGCCGCACCTACGGATACGGCTACTGCTGCCAAGGGTCCACTTGATGAAGACGCTAAAACGATTCCAAGGCATGTACCTACAGAAACCAGCGCACTTTTTCTCTTTCCCAATTTCCACAACAAAAAAGCAAAGGGCAGCGCGGAGGCACCGGCTGTACCTGCAAGGATTGGATGGCGAAAAGGGCCTACTGCCCTAGCTTTCCCATCCCGGACCATGGGGGTATCGCTTCTAGACCCCAAGCTTGAATAAAAGTTTACTCGAGTGCGCTTTTCGACGGTCAATAAAAATGCAAGCGGTATGAGCAAGAATGGAAGAATTACCGCATAGCGCTTAAAAGATGAGATATCGGGCAGATAGGAACGACCGTAGAGAAACGAGCCGAAAGCATTAAGTACTAAACCGGCTCGAGCGTTAAAGGGCGAGGGGACCCATTGATCAGAACGATGCCCTAAACTGCTGAGCAGAGCGAAGAATGCGAAAGCCAGAATTGCTTTATCGAGTGTAGTTTTCATCGAAGGCCAAACGATGAATCCTTCGAAAGCAGCCCTAGCAAGACCGATAAGGATGAGCAGGCGCGCCGGCGTTAACTCGGGCAGGATTTCGATATTACCGAGGTGTAATCCGGCGATTACCAATGGGAGAAATCCCAGCCTTTTGGGTAATGCAACTTGAGCTACGACTAATACCAATACTATTATTGCGAACAGTGGACTCATCTCGAATGAGCATCACCAATGAGATGACTGGTTGAATGTTTAGGGAACAAGAACGGTGTGTTTGATCGTACTTTCAAAGCACTGCGCGAAAAAAAGGTGCTTTTCTCAAAACAAATGTCGTTGAGAACGAAGCAATGACTGAAAGGAAATAAATCACATAGGGGGGGGTGCCAGTGCCAAGCGCTATTTTTACCGCAGAAATCACAGCTCCATGTAGAAGATAAACCCCCATCACGAGTTTGCCGAGATTAGTCACTGTTTTTGAGGGAATGGGCTTTGAAACAAAGGCAATCGTGGTCGCCGGCACCGCGATCATGTAGGTCAAAGCCAAACCAGGATCTGCATAGCCGGTTGCCGCTGCAAAGAAAAAGGGCGCGATGCAAATTGTGAACGGCGCGAGCCAGCTAAAACGATGTCGCATCACAAGCGCGATTGCGAATCCAAATGGGATTGCAGCAGAGGCATGGATCCATTGCGCCCAAGGAGCCCTAAGATCCCAATCTGCTCGCATGGATTGTGCAGCAAGAAGAATTCCAGTTCCGAGCAACAAGTAAGTCCACAAAATGACCCACCGGAAGGCTCTAAGTTCTTTATTTGGTGCAAGGAAGACTAGCAAGGAAACGATGAAAGCAAAAGGTAGATACCAAAGCCCTATCCATGGCCCTGACATGATATTCGAAAACATATCCCCGTGGGAGGGCAAAAGGGGTCGTTGAGCAATGAGATTAATTGTTCCGTAAGCGAAGAACCAAAACGCCCAAGGCAACAGTAGCCGATAAGACCTCTTTCCGATAAATACCTTGGTGGGCGCGGCAAACGAATATAGCCTTACTAGCACCACAAGAATCATCACAAACGCAACCAATCCAGAAAATCCAATTCTACGGTTGGGTAATCCTGAGAGATGGAACCAAACAACTCCGCAGATTGATATTACACGTAGTAATTCTACTCCTTCGAAGGTTTTCCTATGCCCTGATTCAAGAGTGCCTGACGTCAATGGTGATTTGTAGATCAATTGGGTTTGCTCTTACTATCGAAAACACGGCGGGTTTGATCCGAGTCTATTCTAATGCATTAAAATTCGATCCAGATGTGGCGAATCTACTCAATTGATCTAGCCGCTTGGTTATCGTGCAGATATCATTTGCACCTCGGAATTTGAGAAAGGAATCCTGCCGGCTGTAGAGGGAGCCAAGCAGCCGAGGCTAATCCGCTTCCAAGATACGCAATACATCAATCGATCGAAACGCCATAGAATGACTATCTGAAGGAAACCGCCGCGTTGTTTGGAGGGTTCACTCCGGACTGAGCGGGAGGAGGCGCATTCACGACGAGGGCTGCGTCACTGCTCGTGACCGAGCCGGCGGAATTGGTAATGACCACGGAGTAGTTCCCGGCTTGGCCCGCGCTCGTGCTGGCAATCGTGTACGTGCTGCCGCTGGCTCCGGCGATGGGCGCGCCGTTGAAGCGCCACTGGTAGGTGAAGGGGACGCTGCCGGCGGCGGTGACCGAGAAGGAGGCGCTGGAGCCGGTGGTGACCGTGGCCCCGGCCGGTTGCGTGGTGATCGTGGGCGGGACGATCGGGGGCGGCAGGGCCGTGACAATCAGGGCGGCATCACTGCTGGTGACCGAACCGCTGGCATTGGAGACCACGACAGAATAGTTGCCGGCGTTGCCGGCAGTCGCGCTGAAAATGCTATAGGTGCCGGCGGTGGCA
>Ga0066418_1000441_pt1 | contig 9993 bp, 13 predicted proteins | sample LakWasMet26_LOW6_2_FD_59545 | JGI IMG/M metagenome (GOLD analysis project Ga0066418, IMG submission 59545) | Freshwater sediment methanotrophic microbial communities from Lake Washington under simulated oxygen tension - Sediment Metagenome 26_LOW6 | ecosystem: Environmental > Aquatic > Freshwater... | reverse complement strand
TTGCCTGGGGTCAGGCGCTGCACGACGATGCAGAGGCCGCACGCCGTACCCCAGGCCGATAGAGCTTCCAACCTGAGGGCACTACCCGCCCCAGCGCTGGCGCAGGCTCGAGCACCACCGCCGCACGCCGAGGCTGGACACGCCCCGCGGGGCTGTGGGAAGTTGCGCCCCCGAGCGTGATGCGCGCGGCGGAGCGGCAAACGATGGCGGTGTCGGGAGAACTTCGGTGAACATCACCTGCCCGCGGTGCGGCAAGGAAAACCCCGAGGACGTTCGGTTCTGTCTGGGCTGCGGCACCGACCTGCACGGCCGGGGTAGCGCCGGTCGCCCGCCTCCCCTCGGCGCCCCGCCGAGGCTTCAACCGCCGCCTCCCCTGGGCGCGCCCCGCCCTGCCGGTGGACCTCCGGGGCCTGCTCCGCTGGGTCCGCCGATGGGTCCGCCCTCCTTCGGTGGGGGCCCGGCGCCGCTCAACGCGCCTCCGTCGCTCTCGTCCAACCAGCACAACCCCTCGGCGCCGCTGGGGCCTCCGCCCTCGTCCGCCGGTGGGCCGCTGCTCGGTCCGATGCCCTCCCTCGGCGCGCCTCCGGGCCTCGGGGCCATGGGCGCTCCCCCGGGCTTCGGATCGCCGCCGCCGTCCTCTCCCCACGGTCCTCCGCCCTCGCTGGCGGGCGCGCCTCCTCCGATGGGCGGTCCGCCTCCGCTGCTGGGCGCGATGCCGCCGCTCCCTGGCGCCGCGCCGCCTCCGGTCGCCCCGTCGGGTCCTGCCGCGATGCCTCCTCCCATGGGCGGCTTTCCTCCGCTGGTGAGCTCCATGCCCGCGGGCTTTCCTCCCCCGGTCGGTGGCTTCGGAGCGCCGCCCCCGGTGGCGCCCAACCCCTTCGGATCGGGCATGGCCCCGGTGCCTCCGCCCGTCAACATGCCTCCTCCGGTGCCGCCGATGGGACCGCCCCCGGTGGGGATGCCTCCTCCCGTGGCGATGCCTCCGATGGGTCCTCCCCCGGTGCCGGCCTATGGGAGCGGCGATCCCTTCGCGTCGTCCGACCCCTTCGGCTCGGGCGGCGATGCCTTCGCCAACGTGGCTCCGAGCGATCCCTACGCCTCCACGGCGCGCTCGCAGCCGATGCCCCCGGCGGACCCCTTCGCCGCGCTCAACAACCCCTTCGCCGCGCCTCCCGGGGCGCCTCCCCTCGCTCGCCCGATGACGGCGATGCCGGGGGTCAACAGCTTCCCGGGCGGTCCGGCCCCGGTGCCCGCCTCTCGCCCCCGCGCCGCCACGGTCGGACCGGTCGGCGGAGCATGGCCTCCTCCGCAGCAGCCCTCCTTCCACCAGGAGGTTCCGCTCGAGAACATGACCGAGGTGCGCGGCGCGCTCGGCATCAACCGCCCCCGGCTGATGGTGACCCAGCTCGATGGAAGCGAGCAGGGAGAGATGCCCCTCAACGAGGGCGACAACCTCATCGGGCGCGAGGTCGGCGGCATCTTCGCGGAGGACAACCTGCTCTCCAGCCGCCACGCCACGGTGATCGTGAAGGGCGGCGCGGCGTGGGTGCGCGACGAGGGATCGCGCAACGGCGTCTACGCCCGCGTCGCTCCCAACCAGCGCATCGAGTTGCAGGAGGGCGACCAGTTCTGCCTGGGGCGCATCATCCTCCGCTTCGACCACCGGCCACCTCCCGGGGTGATGGTCTCTCCCGACGCGGTGGGCTACCTCTCGCTGGTGGTGGGCCGCGACGTCGACAAGGCGCTCTTCCCGCTGGCCATTCCCCCGACGGGCCTCACCCTCGGGCGCTCCCGCTCGGACGTGCGCTTCCCCAACGACGGCTGGATCTCCGGCCTCCACTGCCAGCTCCTCGCCATCGGCCCCCAGGTCTTCCTGGTCGACCTCAAGAGCTCGAACGGCACCTACGCCCGCATCCGCGGCACCCGCGCCCTCAACCACGGCGACGCCCTGCTCATGGGCCAGCGCATCTTCCACGTGAACCTGGCCTGAGAGCGCCTCCCGCTCCGCCGCCCCCGTCCTAGACTGCTCCGTAGCCGCCGTGTGGTCCTCGCTCTGGTTCGAAGTCCTGGGCTTCGTCGTCGCCGTCCTGCCGGTGGCCCTGCTGCTGCTCGTCTTCCGCTACGCCGACCGGTGGCGCCCGGAGCCCAAGCGAGAGGTCGTGCGCGCCGTGGTGCTGGGCGCCCTCGCGTGCGTCCCGGTGTTCTTCGCGGAGGTCGCGCTGAAGCGGCTGCTGGGACCGTGGTCGCTGGCGGGAGCGCGCTTCTTCGACGCCTACGGGGTGGTCGCGCTGCCGGAGGAGGCCGCCAAGCTCGCGGTGGTGCTCGCGGTGCCTTACCGCCGTAGGTACTTCGACGAGTACACCGACGGGGTGCTCTACACCGGCGCCGTGTCGCTGGGCTTCGGCCTCTTCGAGAACCTCCTCTTCGTCTCCGGCGCCTTCGCCAACGCCATCTGCGCCGTACCGTGGATCTCCGCCATGTGCGGCGCGGAGACGAGCTCGCACACCGACGCGCAGCACGTGGTGCTCGGGCTGGTGAGGGCGCTCACCGCGGTGCCGATGCACGCCATCGCGTCGGGGCTCATGGGCTACTTCATCGGGCGCTCGCGCTTCGTGAGGCGACGCCACGCGCCGCGGTGGTGGGCGGCCGGGCTGATGGTCGCGGTGATGGTGCACGGCTCGTACGACTGGCTGGTGTTCACCCTCGGGAGGAGCGCGGTGATCTTCCTGCTGCTGCCGGCGCTGCTGGTGGTCGCGGGCTTCGGGCTGCGCCACGCGCTGCGCCACGCGCTGGAGCTGGACGAGGTGATGCTGGGCCCGGAGCGGAGAAACTCGCGGGGCTCGCTGGTGGGGTGAGCCGCGGGGGCGGGTCCCCGGTAGGCGGGAGAGCCCGCCCAGGCCCTCCCAATGCGGGCTCGCCCGGAGGGGAGCGACCGACCACGTCAGCCCGATGCGGCCTCGCCCGGAGGGGAGCGAGTGACCACGTCAGCCCAATGCGTCTTCGTCGCTACGAGCGACGTCAACGAATGGGGAACCACACCAGGCTGACGTGCCTGGCTGCTCCCCTCCGGGCGAGGCCGGGGACCGAGGACGTGGTCGGTCGCTCCCCTCCGGGCGAGCCCGCATTGGGAGGGCCTGGGTGGGCTCTCGGTCGGGCCGTCGGGCTCTCTCGCTCGGCCTCTCGGCGGATGTAGCATCCCAGGCCATGGCGACGACGAAGGCATCGGGGAAGGCGCGCAGGGTCTCGACGGCACGAGCGCCCGCGACGCGCGCGAAGGCGACCACCACGAGCCGGGCGAAGACGCCGCGCGTGCCCGCGGTGCTCGTCAACAAGGCGATGCTCGCGCGCTACGACGCGCTGCTGAAGGCCTTTCACGAGGCCCAGGGAACCGAGCTCGGCGGCTGGGACGCCGCGTACGAGGCGCTCGACTCGCTGCTCCACAGCGAGCCGCCGCTGTTCATCGCGGGCGGGTACAAGACGGCGAAGGCGTTTCTCGCGGCGGTCCTCCCCGGCGTGGCGCTCTCCACGGTGCGCGACGGAGTGCGGGTCGCGAGGCACTTCAACGCCGACGACGAGCGGAAGTACGGGGTGCGGAAGCTCGCGCTCCTGATCGACTACCTGGAGGCCGAGTCGGGGACGGAGCTTCCGAGGGTCCGCATCGACCTGGCGAAGACGAAGGTCGATGTGGGGGAGAAGCGGGTGCTGTTCACGTCGCTGAGCTTCGACGAGATGCGCGACGTCGCGCGGAAGAAGAAGAGCGCGAAGGGCCGCGCGGGGACCGACGCGCCAGGCGTGCGGGCGCTGCGGCGGGTGTTCGGCGGGAGCGGGCTCGGCAACGTGGCGGTGCAGTGCCGCGGGGAGAGATGGAGCCTCGGGCGCATCGAGGAGCGGCAGTTCGCCGACCTGGGCGCGGCGCTGACGGGCTACGCGAAGAAGCTCGCGAAGGGGAAGCCGGGCTGACGAGCGGGGATGGGCGGGCGAGCGGGGTGGGAGAGTGAGGTGGGAGCGCGAGGTGGGAGAGAGGGAGGATGGGGTGGATGGAATGTCGAGCGCTCGTCATCGGGATGTCGAGCGCTCGTCATCGGAGGGAGCGAGGGCACTGGGGAGCGAGCGTACGACCCGGCGCAGTCGGCAGGCACGCACTCAACGGGGACGAGGATCGGGTCAAATTCGTTGACACGTTCCGGCGGCTGCGTAACGCTCGCTTTATGTGGATATGCAGCCGGGGGACCGGCGGCTGCGGTGTTAGGGAGATAGGCAGCGGCTGCATAACACTCCCTTTATGGGGATATGCCTCGGGGAGGCTGCCCAATGCGATGTTGGGCAGCTTCGGCGAGCGACGGTTCCGAACGCGAGTCCACCGGCCAAGCGCGTGGTTGACATGAAAAAGGCGACGACTACACGGTCTGGACTGGAGGAACAGTTGCTCCGTGTTGTCGAGGTCCTTCAGGCCACGGCGGGACTCGACATCGAAGCGCATGCCGCCGGGTGGATGGTCGAACCGTCGACGATGAATAGAAAGTTCTTCGCGATTGGAGAACCGTTGCCAGCATCCGACCGTGGACGAGGACAACGTTTCAACATTCCGGTGAGCTGGATTTGGGGGCCGGCACAGATGGACGAGCAACAGGCAGCGGAGGTGATTGCCGAGAGCATTCGTGCGATTCCCGGCGTGGAAGAAGTAACGGTACCTGTCAGGGACGCGCAGCTTGGCTTGGCCTGGACGGCTGATGTGACGATTCGATTCTCGCAGTGAGATCCAGTTGGTCTGCTATCCCTCTAAGAGATTGACCGTGAGGAACGAGTTGTGAGTCTGATCGATAAACGAGCAGCGATCGAGCGACGGACCAAGAGTGACGCGCCCAACAAGCCGATGGTGCCGACCGCCGCCACCTCACCCGCTACCAACCCGTCGCGCCCGCTGCGGCGGCACATCGGCCAGCCGTTGGGCAGGCAGCGCTTTTGCCCGGAGTCGCCCTGCTGGCCAAGCCAGCAATGCCCATGCGTCCCCTTTGCGCCAAAATCAGCGAGCCTACGATGAGCAACCCCAAAACTGTTGTCGATGACCGTGCGGGGATGCCGAAGCCGAAGGCACTCGGGGCAGCGCTCCTCCAAGTGCGAAATCTTGTAGAGCGTCTCCGGGCGGGATCGAAGTCCAAAAGGAGCGGAGACTTTGGGGTCATTGCGTTCGTCGATAAGTCATTAGGCGGAATTCATCTCGCAGGCGATGACGCCAGCCAATACCGCGCTTGCCTGGAAAGCCTCGTTGGACTCCATGACTCCAACCCAGATCTCCGAGCGCTAAGTCGCGACGCAGTAGATGGACTTCTTAAGAAAACTATTCTTCGCGCGATTCGGCCGCGGTACCCCAGGAACGAAGATCGTGCGAAGTTTTCTCGACGACTTGGCCGTGAGTTGCTGCGTCTGCGTTCAGCCCTCACTGCACCGACCGATGAGTGGCTCGTTACTGTGAAGGTTCATGGTTTCGAGCCATCGGGACTGCCATTTCGATTTGGGAGCGTCGAGTTCGAAGCAGGTACCCCAGAAGCGACGGCGATGGTCGCGGCACAGTTAGAAGATTACATGCCCAAGCGGGCTGTCGGAAAGAGTAAGCTGCAAGCTGAACAGCGAATGCGTGCAGAAGAGCGGAAGAGCATCCAAGACAGCTTTGCTGCGGCAACCATTGCAAGATCCGCAGTGCGTGCCGTGGACGACAAAGCAGCGCGACACCTAGGACTCGAACGCGTACGACGCACTATCGACGTCCTGAATTTCTTTGCGCCCTACTTCCATCGCTATTCGGATGTTCCGCGAGCCTTCGTCGCACCCGAGGGGAAGCGCACAAGTCTTCCGTGGGTGGTTCGCCGGATGAAGGGTGGCTCGCTACACTGGAGTTGTCCCACCAGCGAGGTCTCGCGGTTCGAAAATACGCCGATTGCTGCGATCGACCTCACAAGTGCCAGGGCTGTCGAGATCGGCTTAGACCGCGCTAGCGCCATCCTCGAAACCGCGATGCCGAATGACTTAGAAACGCGCATTGCCAATGCCATGGTCTGGGCAGGTCGTGCCAGCGTTGAGCCTCGACATGATCTTGCGTTTCTCCTGTTCGCGATTTCGTTAGAAGCTCTACTGACGAAGCCTTCCGCACGGGGAGGGGTTACGGATCGACTCCGGCTTCGCGTTACGCATCTTATCGGAATTATGCCGGCCACCCGAAAGCGCGTATTTGAATTGATGGGACGAATTTACACGATCCGGAGCAATTTAGTCCACTCCGGTGATGCGACCGACTTAACGGATGCTGACCTGCAAGCCATTCGCACGCTTGTGCAGTGCGCCATTACTGGGGTGCTCACTGACAGTAGATTTAAAGGGATGCGGCGTGCATCGGAATTGGAACAGTGGCTCGATGATCAACTCATCGCTGCAGGGGCAGCAAGCGACAAGATAGCAAGCGCTCGAAGTTGATGCGACGCTGTGGCGCAGCCGTTTAGCAGGCTAGGGAGTCGGCACAAGGAGCAACGTCTAGTTGGCTGCGAAAACGCAGGCCGTGGGTCACGAGCGACTAGCAGTGAACGACAGACAACGAGCGACGGGCCTCAGGTGGAACTTGAGCCGCCATATCCCTCATGCCGAACCACGTCCAGTTCCTCTTCAATGCCAAGCGTGCCCAACAAGCCGATGGTGCCGACCGCCGCCTCTGCACCCATCACCAGCCCGCCGCGCCCGCTGCGGCGGCACATCGGCCAGTCGTTGGGCGGCTCCGACGAGCGAGGGGCGGCGAACCACCGCCAGCAGAACACGGGCTACAGACGGAAGCCAAGGCGTACCAATTTAGGGCAGGACGAAAGAGAAGGGCAGATGGAAGACCGGATGAATTGTCATGAATGACCGCACCGAACACATCAGAACTCGCGCGTTTTTTCTTTGGGAAAACCAGACTGGAAGAAACTGGAGAGATTCCGGCAGCAACTGGCTCGAAGCCGAAGCGGCTTTGAACCAAGAGGCGGATCGAGGGCAAGACGAGGCCTTGCACGCCATTGAGCTCTACAATTTTTACATGGGAGACGAACGGCCCGGCGAACGCTTCGCAACAGTAAGAGTCGGGCCTTTTCAAGTCAGTTTGACGCCCGATTACGATGAACGTGTGGCGCGCATGGGCAGGCATGCCACAAAAACCATATCTTACGCACTCGACGGCGAAGACGGCGAAGACGGTGAATACAAAATGCAGGTCACTCACACTGCCCGGCGTATTGGAGGATGGGAAGTCACGGCGATCGCGACGTGCAGCGACATGGATGCGCAGAGCTTGCTGGCAGGCGAACCGATCTCCGACGGGGGCGTATGGGACCTATGTGCATTGCTTACATTTATCACGGGAAGGCGTGTTTCGATCGACGGGCAGTTAGAACGCTTCAATCCGAACAAATACGGTGTGCATGCCTGCACACCCACCGAGTCGCTTTGGGCTGCCGCGGTGGCGTGGGAAAATCGCAACGCCATTGTTAGCAAAGACCTGATCTATGCACTGCTCATGCACAACGAGGCGCTTTCGCAAGCAATGCTTCAGATCTCGGCCGCGCTCAACAATACCGCGCTAAACATACTTATTGACCGCATGGCGGGGGATACAATACCCGTCGCCAAGGAGGCAAAACTCGCTCTCAAGTCGGGAGTCGTTGCCGCTGTCGACGCGTGCGAGATGCTCACCAACGAACAAAAGCGTGGATTTCGCGCCCTTCTTGGAAGCAAGGTTGATCAAGGCCTCGGGTCGATGGCAGATCGAACCCAATCACTGCTCATAAAACTAGGCATTGTAGGCGACCGAAGGAGTGAGGAGGTTGATCGACGGATCAAATTTCTGAACAAAGCGAGAAACGACCTGACGCACAAAGGTGAGCCACCACACTTCAAAGATCTCACGCCAGAGCAGTCTATGCGTTACACCCTTGCCATAGTGACTGGGGTCATCCCTGTAATTACTAACTGTGCTCTGGGGCAGGTGCTCGGCTTCATGCCCAAAGGCGTGGGATCTTTGAGCCAGAATCCGAGAGATGCAATTGCATTTTTCCTTGAAGGATCCTGGCAAGGGTGGCGACTTGAACTGCTTGATTTCGAGAGTTGGTTCTACGGAGACGGAGGCGAACTGAGTTCTGATACGGAGTGACCGTCGAACGAACTGCCCAACAAGCCGATGGTGCCGACCGCTTCCAATTCACCCACTCCCAACCCGCCGCGCCCGCTGCGGCGGCACATCGGCCAGCCGTTGGGCAGCGGTGGCGACGGGCGGGTGGATGGCCACTTGCGGCGTAGGACCATCCGGCGTAGGAGCAACCCAGGAGAGTTGTCATGTCGTTGGTCGAACTCCTGCCGAACATCCACTCGTTGCCCCGCGCGGATAAACTCCGGCTGATCCAACTCCTGGCGCAGGAGCTGGCTGAAGCGGAGGCTTCCCCCCTACTTGAGGCGGGCCGGGAATACGCCGTGTGGTCTCCGGACCGGGCCTTCACGGCTGCCGAGACGCTCCTCGAGACCCTGCGCACGGAGTAGCCGCGGAGGCGACGATGCAGGGACAGCAGTTTCCATTCGTTGCGCGAGAGGCCGAGCGCGGTGTCGCGAGTCTTGCGCCGATGCTGCCGTTGACGCTCGTGGGGGCCCGAGCCATCGCAGCGGCGGGACTGCTCGACACCGGGGCCGCGGTCAACGTGCTGCCGTACTCAACCGGCGTCGAACTCGGGTTCGTGTGGGAGCGACAGACCACTTCGGTAAAACTCAGTGGGAATCTGTCGATTGTCGATGCACGGGCAGTCCTCGTCTCGGCAGTCGTGGGGACCTTCGCCCCAGTTCGTCTGGCTTTTGCCTGGACCAACGTGGACACGGTCCCCGTCATTCTTGGCCAGGTCAACTTCTTCCTAGAGTTCGACGTTTGCTTCTTTCGATCTCGTCAGCACTTCGAGATTCGACCGGCGCAACGAGCGCAGTAGACGGCGTGAGGCCCAACAAGCCAATGGTGCCGACCGCCCTCACCACACCCGCTGCCAACCCGCTTCGCCTGTTGCGGCGGCAGACCGGCAAGCCGTTGGGCCGCGAGCGACGGGCGAAGCGCGGTGCCAGTACATTGGCAGGCTGTGGGGAGAGCAGAAGCGGAAGCCCATGAGCACGACGGCCTTTGTTCCTGACGTAGTCGAAGCGCTCGAGTTCGCGACCGAGGACACGTGCAGCTACATCCACAGGGCGACGGGACGCGTGGTGACGATCTCGGACGAGGACAGGCGCGCGGCAGAAGACCAGGAGACCGACCTCTCGGACCTTCCGGAGTGGAGAATGAACGCGGTCACCGAGGCGCTCGAAGTGCTTGCCTCCGAGCAATGGCTGCCATTGCCGAGCAGGTTCGACCTCCACGAGTGGAGGATCATGGACGACTTCGTGCACACTCTTGCGGTCCAGAGCGACCGCGAGGAGTTGGCGGATGCGATCCGGGGGAGAGGCGCGTTCCGCATTTTCAAGGCGACGATCCGACGCCTCGGTCTTGAGAACGACTGGTACGCATTCAAGGCCGCGTCCTTCGATCAATTCGCACGGGACTGGCTCACAGAGAACGGCTTCGAACCGGCCGCCCAGCGTCAGGTAGCAGGGCGACGGGCAGCAGGTGATGGGAAGACGAGTTCCGCCGGTGGAGCGGATGCACCTCTCGAGAGGGGCGGGGCGTTGGGCGACGAGCACCGATGCGGCGAGCAACCAGCGTCAGAGCAGCGTGACGGAGACGAGCATGTCCCGTGATCGTGCCCGTCACGCCGATCGCTCCGACTGTCCTCTTCGTCAACCCGCAGCCCCCACTGCGGCGGCACATCGCCGTTGAGGCGACCTGCCGTCTTCGCCCTCATCGACTTCGCCCGCCATCCGCACTCGACCACCCATCCGCTCCCCATGATACTGATCTCATGTCAGTTTGGCCGCTTTGACGGGCCCGCCTCATGCCTGGGGTACGGC
>Ga0066418_1000440_pt1 | contig 9999 bp, 4 predicted proteins | sample LakWasMet26_LOW6_2_FD_59545 | JGI IMG/M metagenome (GOLD analysis project Ga0066418, IMG submission 59545) | Freshwater sediment methanotrophic microbial communities from Lake Washington under simulated oxygen tension - Sediment Metagenome 26_LOW6 | ecosystem: Environmental > Aquatic > Freshwater... | reverse complement strand
CGTCACCCCTGTTGACTGGGGCTGGTTGGTGATCAGCGGAGCATTGACAGTCAATTGTGCGGCATCCGTAAAAACTTCACCTCCTTGAAAGCTGATCCGGCACCGGTACCAATAGTTGTTCATGGTGAGAATGGTATCCACCAGAAGATTCAGGGAATAAACGCCCGAATAGGGATAGGACTCTAGCAGATTAAAGTAGGAGCCGAATTGTCCGTTGCGACTTTCCTGCCATTGGAATGTGAGATTCGAACCAGTGATCGCAAAGTCGAAGGGGGCCGTGGCTCCCGCCGTTACCCCCGTGGGAGCCGGCTGATTGGTGATGACCGGTGGAAAATGCAGCACCACGTTGCCGACCTGCCCGTTCCAACCGTCCACCGCGATCTGGTAGGTCGTGCCCTGCGTACAGTTAAAAGTTAACAGACTGGTATTGTTGCCTCCTGACTGATCGTCACTCGCCACTAGCACCAGACTGTTGACAGCGGTCCCGGTGTACACGGCCAGCAAGGTGTCGAAGTTGCTCCCAATGGTGTCGACCCTGGCCTGGCCAGTGTACGGCGCCGTCCAGCGCCACCAGACAGAATGGCCACCCGTATATCCAGCATGATTGGGTTCGCCGGTTTCCTTTGTGGCATTTTGGTTGGTACCCGTTGTGGACACTGAGGTTCCGACCAGAGCGAAGCGCTTCTTGAAGTTGTCATTGGTAGGCACGAGCTTGACGTTGAGGCTGATAGCCCCCGAAGCGGCAGCCTGGCCGTCGTTGAATCCGTCCACGGCAATGACGTAGGTGTAACCGGCCACGGCGTGGAAAGTCACCCTGCTTGTGACGTTGGTATCATTGTCATCGTTGGCTGCCACCAGGGTGAGGCTGTCCACCGGATACCCCGTATATACCGCGAGCACAGTGTCAAACCCGCTGCCCGTGGTGTCGATGGTGGCTAACCCGTCGAAATCAGCAGTCCAGTACCACCAGACTGATTTGCCACCGATATTTCCCGCGTGATCAGGTTCGCCAAATTCCTTGGTGGCTTCCACGTTTGATCCGGCGGTGCTGACCAAGGAACCGCCCAGACTGATTCGGTTGGTGAAATTGTTGTTGGCCGGGGCTGCGGCCAGGACCCATGAAGTCAAGTTTGTGAATATCAGTAGACCTATTACATGGAACCAGCGGATGGTTTTCATATGCGTGGATCTCCTACGGAGGGGAGGAACAGAACGTGGTATGTTTTTTCTTTTATCTGGGTCGGCCTCTGAGGTCGAGGATATCCGAGGGAGTGAAACGGCGGGCCGTCAGCCGGCCGGGGGTGATTGCGGAGTTATTCTGAATTGGCAGGCCATTCAGCGAACCCTGGGTTGCCGGCATCCAAGTTGGCAGGAGCGTACATTATGCAGGGGCCGAGTCCCCGGCGAACTTGACTTGCAGGGCCCGGAAGTGTGACGTGAATACAATGCTCCTGAGGGATTCCACGGCATGCTGTTGTTTGCTGCTTTGTCTCATCGCCCCCGTCGGACTTTCGGGACAGGAGGCCAGGCTCCTCGAGAAGGAAGGCCAGGTCATGGTCACCAAAAGCGGCCAGTCGCCGGCCGCAGCCAGGTTGGAGATGGAACTGGGCGTGCGTGATCGGCTTGGTACGGGCTATTCCAGTCGGGCCGTCCTGCAAATGAGCTCGCGGTGGCTGGCGCGCATCGACGAAGAAACCGACATTGAGATAACGCCGGGTGTGGTCGGCACCAACGAGAAGGATGCGGTCAGTGTGGCGCTCGGTGGGGTCTTCGTATACAGTCGGGAGGACCAAGGAGAATTGAAGATCATTACGCCATCCGCTACTGGTGGCCTGAGGGGAACTCAACTGGTGGTCAGGGTGAGACCGGGTGGCCGGACACAGATGCAGGTGATCGAAGGGGAGGTCGCCCTGGCGAATGCCTATGGCCAGGTCCTTCTGCAGCCGGGTGAAATGGGTGAAGCTGAACCCGGATCCGCTCCCCGAAAGACGGCGGCCATTTCCGCACAGAATCTGTTGCAATGGACGCTTTATTATCCGGCTGTATTGCCGAAGGAAGATTTGCATCTCACCCTGGAGGAACAAGCGGAGCTGCACGCTTCATTGTCCGCGTATGGGGAAGGGGATTTGCTGGGGGCCTTAGAACATTATCCGCCGAACTACATTGCCGCCACACCCGGAAGCATCACCTTTCATGCGGCCATACTGCTAGCCGCCGGGAAAATCGAGGCGGCACGCACGGCGCTTAAGACCGTACCGGCCGAAAGCAGCGGAAGGAAAGCTCTGGAAAGAATCATGGCTGCGGTCTTGTTCATTCAACAACCGGCGGTTCGTGCTGCCGCCACAGCAGGTGAGGCCATGGCAGAAAGCTACTTCCAGCAGTCCTGGGGCAAACTCGAGGCGGCATTGCTGGCGGCCCGCCGTGCCACGGAACTCGCCCCGGATTCCGGCTACACATGGACCCGTCTGGCTGAGCTTGAGTTTTCCTTCGGGCGGGTAAAGGAAGCACAATCGGCGCTGGCGCGAGGACTGACCCTGACGCCACGCAATGCCCAAGCCCATGCTCTCAATGGCTTTTTGATGAGTGCCGACAACCGGCTGAACGAGGCCAAGCAAACGTTCGAGCATGCGATCCAACTGGACGGTGCTTTGGGCAATGCCTGGCTCGGGCTTGGGCTGGTAAAGATTAAGCAGGGAGATGCCAGCGGCGGTCGCGCCGACCTGCAAACTGCCGCCACGGTGGAGCCCAATCGGGCTTTTTTTTACAGCTATCACGGGAAGGCCCTCTCGCTGACAGGCAGTGATCAGTTGGCCGAAAAGGATCTGGCACTGGCGAAGAAGACGGATCCCGGCGATCCTACCCCATGGTTGTACAACGCCATCCTGAAGCAGCAGAACAATCGCTATAATCAGGCCATAGCCGAAATGGTCGAGTCGCTTCGGTTGAACGACAACCGTCAGGTTTATCGTTCACGGTTTCTCTTAGATCAGGACCGGGCGGTTCGCAGTTCGAATCTGGCGAGAATCTATCAGAACAACGGCATGACTGATCTATCCGTAAGGGAAGCGACTCGCGCCGTGGAGGGAGATTACACGAATCCATCGGCCCATCTCTTTCTTGCCAACAGCTTCGATGCCTTGCGTGACCCCCAACGGCTGTTGTTGCGCTATGAAACTGCTTGGTTCAACGAGCTCTTGCTGGCCAACCTGCTGGCCCCGGTGGGCGGTGGTCCCTTGTCGCAGTATGTGTCCCAGCAGGAGTACTCCCAGTTGCTTGAATCAGACGGCGCGGGAGGCTTTCTCGTGGCCGATGTTCGGGATAAAGGGTACCAGGATGTGCAGGCCTCATTGTTCCTTACCAAAGGACGCTTGAGCTCGGGCTTGGACTATCTCTTCCACTCCGATCCAGGAACACGCGCGAACAACGACAATCGTCACGAGGAACTCTATTGGCAGACGAAGTTCCAAGTCTCGCCCGTTGATGTTTTCTATACGTTGGTCAAGTGGGACAATCTGCGCGGGGGAGAGCGACTGCTGAATATCGACAATCTTTCCACTCAATCCGGATTCAGGTTTGAGGACAAGCAAGACCCGGGACTGCTGCTGGCCGGCTGGAATCATCGCTGGGCTCCGGGTGTGCACACGCTTTTTCTCGGGGGCAGACTGGCCGCACGGCAGGTCGACTCTCAGCCTGGCACGAAGTCGCTTCGGTTGATCCTAGATAGCAACAGCTGGCAACCGGGATTCTTGCGCCCGGACACAAGTGGCAAGATCGAGTACGTGTCGCCTGAACTCCGCAATGCCCCAGTAAAGCCGGTGACCCGCAATGCCGACGGCTCCTTGAAGCTCTCCCCGGATTTTCTGCGTACCATTGCGCCGTTCCTGCGTCAGGGAAGTGCGCTCTCCGCTTCCCAAGGCGACGCATTTGATTCTGAGACCCAGCGCAACTTCGATATTTACACCGCCGAACTGCAGCAAATATGGCAGTCCAGCCGGCATACACTGGTGACTGGAGGTCGATGGCAAAAAGGTGACATAGCGGCTGAGGCTTTGCTCAGTACCTCCGTCAATAGCTTTCTCTATGCTTCACCGGCTTCACAGCAATACATCACGGCAGATTTTGAGCGACGCGGCCTCTACGTTTACGACTTCGCCAGGATAACCCAGGATTTGACAATCATCGCCGGGGTTGCCTGGAACCGATTGGTCAGACCGGAAAACTATCGGCAGCCGCCCTATAGTGAGGTGCTCGTTACTGACGAACAGATTGGTGCCAAACTTGGGTTCACCTTTATCCCATCGCAGCGGTTCTCGTTTCGCGGCATCTATAGCGAGTCACAAGGCGGGGTGGATTTTGATGAAAGCGTACGACTGGAACCGGTTCAGCTGGCGGGATTCAATCAGGCGTTTCGCACGATCATCTCCGAAGCCCTCGCCGGCTCGGTCGAAGCACCTGTTTACAAGAATTTGGGTCTGAGTATTGAGGGTACGGTAGCCCACCGCACATGGTGGGCAGCTTCGTTCAATCAATTGCGGGAAAATGTGACTCGCACTTTCGGGGTATTTGACCTTATTTCGGCGTCTTCCTCAGTTTTTCCCTTTCCTGGCATCATGGTTCTGCCGTCCGGCACCTCGGAGCTCTATGCCTACCGCGAAAACTTGCTGACTGCCGGACTGAACCATTTGGTCGGCGAAGAGTGGGCCTTGGGCATGAAATATGTGCACACCACTGCGGTATTAAACCGCAAATTCCCGCAGATCCGTTCGGCCCCATTGAACCCAAAGGATGAGGCCACGCTGCATGAGCTGAACTTTCAGGCCAATTGGAATTCTCCACAGGGGTGGTTTGCCCGGGCCGATGCCACTTGGTATGAGCAGCACGTTGCGGCCACAACTTCCGTCGGTGCTGCCGTGGACCAATTCTGGCAAATGGATGTACAAGTGGGGCGACGTTTTCAACATAGCCGGCGGGAAATATCCGCCGGGTTGCTGAATCTCACCGACACCGACTACCGGTTAAGCCCGTTGACGTACACCAGGAATCTGCCGCGTGAGCGCACCTTCTTTGTTCGCTGCAGGGTGGGTTTTTGATACCCCACGACCATGGCCGCCTCAATCCCTGATACGGCTAGCCAACCGAGAAACCGGGCGGGGATTCTGGCCAATGTGACCCTGTCAATCGCGCTCGCCTTGCTGGGTTGGTTCGCCTCCCAATGGCGCGAACTTATCTGGCCGAAGCAGGGAGAAGAACGAATCGTTTGGGAGGAGATGGGCATGGATATGTTTCAGCAACTGAGCTACGATATCCCGTTTGTAATTCGCGATGCCTTGCCCACGTGGCTTGGGAGATTGGCGTCTCCGGTCCGTTCAACTGACAACACGGTACTGCTTTACATGGATGAGGAATCGACCCGTCGGCTTCAGCAATCCACCACCGGTCCATGGCGGCGCGATATTCACGCACGCTTGCTGGACCGACTCACGGAAGAAGGTGCGCGCGCGGTGGTTTTCGACGTGGTGTTCGATTCAGAGACAATTGACGATTCCGTTTTTGCGGATGCGCTGCGACGCAACGGGCATGCTTTTCTTGGTGCGGCCTTTAGCACCGGTCAGGAAGCACCCAAAGATTCTTCCCGAATTAACGGTGCCCAAGCAGCAGGGTTCAGCGCCGAACAACTGACCCATCGCAACAAGTTGTTGTATGGAGCTGCGCGCGGTTGGGGTCTTCTCACCTTTCGGCCACTGGACAGTGACTATGGAGTACGGCGGCTTTACACTGGCAAACCCCGCGACGGATTCGGTGCCTGGCCGTCGATTTCTTGGACTGTCGCCAAGTCCCTCACCAAACGACAGGACGAAGAGTTATCAGATCAATTTGAGCGTCGTTGGCTGAATTACTTCGGGCCAGCCCGTCAGATTGAAAGTATGGGTTACTCCCGTGCTCTTTTGCCCGATGGTGGTGTACCGAGCGGTTATTTCAAAGATCGTCTCGTTTTTATTGGTGGCCGCAGTCAACTGGCGGCCAGTACCGGCCATTTGCTGGACGAGTTCAGCACGCCTTGGTCACGGTTCCGCGGTCGCGTCTACACACCCGGGGCCGAGATCCATGCGACGGCGACCCTCAATCTACTCCATCACGATTGGTTGGTCCGACTGAATCTAGGGCTGGAGTCCAGCTTGGTCATTTTGGTAGGGCTCGCTCTGGGAGGGCTTCGTTGGTTGCGACCGTGGCCGGCTTTGGGAGTAGCTTCGGTGCTAGCGTTGTTAATCTTGGGCTGCTCATGTCTCCTGCAGTGGCGGAACTTCCTGTGGTGGAATTGGACGGTACCGGTTTTTCTGCAGATACCCCTTGGCGCGGGGCTGGCAGTCGCTTCACGCTACTACATCGAGGAGACGGGCAAGCGTAAGCTTCGCAATGCCTTCGGGTTCTATCTCTCACCGGCCCTTGCCAGGGAAATTGCCGAACGAAACTTCAATTTGGCCCCCGGGGGTGAAAAGGTCGTTGCCACGATGGTTTTTACTGATCTGGAAGGATTTACATCACTTTCAGAAAAGCTCGGTGATTCGACCCGCCTAGGGGCAATACTCACCGACTATTTTACCCGAACCACGGACGAAATTCTCGCGGAGGATGGCACGGTCATCAAGTTTATCGGCGATGCTGTTTTTGCCGCATGGGGCGTTCCCCTGCCTCAAGAAGATCACGCCGAGCGGGCGGTGCGGGCCGCTTGGCGGCTGGCTAAGGTTTCCGAGACCGATGTAGCCATTCTTCAGCCCAATGGCAGTACCGACACGGTGCATGTCCGTACGCGAATCGGGATTCACACGGGTGAGGCCCTCGCTGGCAATCTGGGAAGTGCCCGGCGCTTCGACTATACGTTGATTGGTGATGCCGTTAATTTCGCCGCCCGATTGGAGGGGGCGAACAAGTTCACGGGGACGACCATATTATTATCGGATGAGACTGTGCAACAAGTTAAGGGCAAGTTTCTCGTGCGTCGCCTCGGGGCTTTCAAGGTGAAGGGAAAAACGAAGGCCGTCCCAATCTATGAGCTATTGGGCGAAGACCCTGACCAACGTCCGCCTTGGCTGGAACTCTTTGAGACCGCCCTGACAGACTGGAGCCATGGGGACTTGGAAAAAGCCGCAGCGGGATTCAATGCCGTCAAGCAATTCCGTGGCGGGAAAGACGGTCCCTCACAGTTTTATCTCGACCGCATCAAAACATTTCATCAAGGGCGGCTTCACGCAATGACTTTGGCGCCAATTTGGAACAGTGAAGTGGAACTAGATTCAAAATAAGGTACCCACGATTTACCATGCGTGAACCCAGCGCTCATCGTTTGAATCGATCAACCGCATTCAGGGCAAAGCACACAGGCAATTAGTTCAGCACATCACTTGGGTTTACTTCATGAGTAAAGAAATGCTTTTTACTCTATACCTTGCCCGGCGCTCATAGCGCCGAGGCGGTAGTCATTATCAACCCAGTTTACGGCCATTATGGGGTCCTGCCTGTCTTGCCGCCGGCCATTTCGCAGATGGTCGTTGTCCTCGGAAGATTCCAAGGAAAATCGCGAGCACAGAGACGGGTTCTAAAGCACATCCGAGAAGCTGCGGCGCAGCTTCTGGAAAAAGGTGGCGCCGATGAAGTAGGCGGCGATGCCGACACCATACAGGTAGGCGAGGTGGGTGAGGTTCAGGGGCAGGCCCCAGAAGGTGGTGCCGCGGGCTTCATTGATGACCAGCAGGAGGGGGTTGAATCGGAGAAAGTGCCAGACGGGCGCGGAGATCTGGGAAACAGGATAGAAGATCGCACTGGCGAACATCAGGGCGAGGACCAGGAATTGGGTGATCTGGATCATGTCCCGCCAGAAGACACCGATGGCCGACAGACCCAGAGCCAGACCGAATGCTGCGAGTAGGAGGGGCAGCATCAGGACAGGTAACCAGAAAACCCCGCTCGTCAGGGGTACTCCGGTAACCAGCGCTCCGACCAATACCAGGCCGAGAGTGATTAGGAAGTGGATTACCGCTGAACCGACATTCGCAGCAGGCAAAATCTCCAAGGGGAAAACCACCTTTTTGACGAAATTGGGATTGGCGATGATGAGCGTGGGCGCGGTGGTCATGACTTCGGCCACAAAGTGGTGGATGGCCAATCCCAGGAACATGATCAGGGCGTACTCGATACGCGATTCGGGCACGGCGTCTGCCTTGAACCGTCCGCTAAAGATAAAACCAAACACCAGTACATACAGTCCTAGCATCAAGAGCGGGCTCAGAAAGGACCAGGCCAGACCTAGATGACTGCCTTTGTGACGCAACTCGACCTGACGCTTGGTGAATTGCCACCATAGGACCCGATGCTTCCAGAGGTTTGCGCTCAGCGAAGCCCTTGCTGGCGCTGGCGATGAGGCCGTAAATGGGACGGAGGAGGCGGGCATGGGGGAAGGTGGTAGGAGAAAGGGGCAGGGAACAGGGGGCAAGGAGGAAGACGATCGCGGAGGGGCGGTGTCGCGTAGTTTGCGGTGTGGGTTTAAGATGAAGAGGTGAGGTGCTGGCTGCCGCAGAGCGGAATGCGGGAACCTGGAATCTGAGACCTGATGCCTGAGCGCCGAGGCCTGAGATCGGAGGGGAACCGTACCAATCGTAAGATTGAGTGGTCCGGTGCTGAAGGCGATCGGTGGAGATAGAAAGGCGCACGCGGGAATCAGAGAAGGGAGTTCGCTCTGGCCCCTTGTGGGCACTTTGCCGTGGGTCTGGTCTGCGCTTGAGTCGGCAAATGGTGAAATGAGCGGCCATGACAAATGGGTTGAGCTATTCCGCCACCGCTTCCGGGGTTTTGGTGATAATTTACTGGTTGCCACGGCACCGGGTTTGCGGCGACCTGTCTGCTCTATCCCATGAAAAATCTGCGACTCCTCGCGGCTCTGCCGCTCCTGATTGTTGGGCTCTTTGCCGCGGACTCCCTGTCGACGCCGGAGCAATTCTATCCCCAGCTCGATGGCATCCTGAAGAAAGCCGTGGCCCAGTCGCCCCGCATGATCAGCCGAGCCATCGATCTTGATATGGCCGAGAATGATCGCGTGGCCGCGCAGGCCGGCCTCTTGCCCTCGGTGGGCGGCTCCTACAGTTACAATCTGTCCCAGGACAAGCGCGGCGATCTGCCCGACCGGTCGAATGTCACCAAGATCTATTATAATTTCAGCGTCACCCAGCCGATTTTCCACTGGGGCGAACGCCGCAACACTGCCCGCATGGGGGACATCCGGAAGCTGATGGCCGAAAGCAACTACACGGAAGCCTACCGCCTTTTCGCGCAGGAGGTGCGCAGCCTCTATCTGCGGCTCATCATCAGCAAACTGCGGGCGGACAAGGCGGCTTTCCAGAATGAATACTCCGCCAAGCAACTCGCGCGCAGCGAGGAGCGTCTGGCCAAGAAGGTTATCTCCGAGGCGCAGATGTTTGGGTTCCGCATGGAAGCCGAGCGCTCTCAGATCGGGGCCGAACGGGCCCGGTTTGATTTGGAAAACGACAAGTCCTCCTTCGCCCGCCTCACCGGTCAGCCGATGCTGACCGACAGCGAGATCCCCGATGCGATTCCCGCGATTTCCAGCCAGGATTCTGCCATCCAGGGCATGTTGTCCGGGTTCCTCTCGCAGAAGGACGCACCCACTCCCGAGGCGCTGAATTATCGCAACTCGCTCGAAATCGAGAAGCTGAGTCTCGCCAACCAAAAAACCCGCCTCAAACCCAAGTTCAACCTCGTGGTCGGCGTCAGTCAGGATGAGCAGAGCTACAGTCTCAACGTGGCCCAGAAGTATTCGGTGAATTCCCGCTACGCCGGCATTTCCGTCAACTGGACGATCTTCGATGGTTTCGCCGCTCGCTCCGCGGTGCGCACGTCCCTTTCCAAACTGCGGATGATGGAAAACGATTACCGGGTGTTGACCGATCGACTCGCCCAGCAGGCCCAGACCCAGGCCAAGATGGCCGG
>Ga0066418_1000439_pt1 | contig 10037 bp, 12 predicted proteins | sample LakWasMet26_LOW6_2_FD_59545 | JGI IMG/M metagenome (GOLD analysis project Ga0066418, IMG submission 59545) | Freshwater sediment methanotrophic microbial communities from Lake Washington under simulated oxygen tension - Sediment Metagenome 26_LOW6 | ecosystem: Environmental > Aquatic >... | reverse complement strand
AGTAATTAATACCAGCAGTTAATCCTGCAGGCATAACACCTGTAGTTGATAATACTACAGGGAAACCTGTAGGCCATGATTGAGTAGTTTGTACTTCAAATGATGTAGCATTAATAGTAACTACTTCACTATGTTTATAGTTAACAATTTTAACTTTAATCTTATTATTCCATACTCCTGGATTTGCACCGTAAAGTAATAGAGCACTATCATTTTCACCAAAATCGAAATTAGCAGGATTAGTAATTTCTGAAATTTCAGTGCTAGGTGCTAAATCATTTGATTTGTTAACTAGAATACCACCATATGTAGCTTGATTAGCTACACGGACTACCCATAGTTTATTTGATTTTTGTAAGAATGCTTGAGCTGAGTAATAGGATAAATCATAACCTACTTCTACTCGTTCATTTGGAGTAAATTCTTTTAGAAGCTGAGCTTCAGATGTTACTAAGACTGGTACACCTACTGGACCTTTCTTAGCACCTGGAATTAAGATACCACCGTATAATCCAGGAAAGCTAGGTACACGTGTACTTAAATCTACTTCTTTTACATTTACATTAGGAGCTGCCATTTTAGGTCCTTACATTATTTATTTGGAATGAATGATAGACCAGTTGGTAATTCACCTAACTGAGCTTTTTCAATATTTGAAATTCTAGCTCTAGGTGAAATACGAGTATTCTCACCTTTATAAGTAATATTAACTGGGTATTCTAATTTTGAAACAATAGTGCCTAAGATATTTGTTACTAGACTTACGTTAGAGTCAGTCATTTTCTGTTATCTCCGTATGGATTGTAATGTTTGATAATTTGATGTCACTATTAATTTGTTTGATGACAGGGAAAGTAGTCTTACCTGATATAAACCAACCATCTACTTTAACACTACCAGAGATAGCTTTATAATAATTACCTTCTTTAGACAATGTTATATCATCTAGTGGAAATGTCCAAGTAATAAAGTAGTCTAACTCCCCTAAATTGGGGATATTAATAGTTATTTTAGTTTGCTTAGTAAAGCCTTCATAACTATTATAATCAATTTCAAATGATTCTATTTCAGATATATCTTTTGCAAAGTAGACAAATCTAAAATCAAATTCACCTCTGAATACTTTATAACCATCTAGAGTTCCTGCTATTTTATCTAAATTATTAACTGCAAATCTAGCACTACGTTGACCAATATCAGGCTGCCTACGTAGTGATGATCTAGAAAATGCTAATAAAGGTAGAGTAGGATTATTTGCATTACCTTGACTAGGCTTATTAGCTCTAACCATATTTATACTAGATTCATAATCTAATTGAGGATCAAATACTGTGTGCATATTTGGTTCAACAGTTTTTAATTTATCTACTAAAGCCTTCATAACTAAGGCTACTGTTGATAATGCTTCCACATCAATCTCCTAAGTTAGCTAGTTTAAATCGTTTAATTAAATTAGTAGTATGACCTATAGACTCAGTTTGGGTTACTTTAAATTGAGCCTTACTATTATCTGATCTCTTAATAGATACAACATCATTATCTTCAACATTATATGTTGAATACACATAACTTTGATCTTCTAACCAACCTTGGTCTGAGTTACATATAGCATGCCACATGCCTCCAGGCATCAATAATTTAATATCGATAGGAGTGTCAGATAATTCTGCTGAAGAATATGTCCCATAAACGTCTGATGTATTATCAGGTATAAATTTATGTAAGTGACATCTATAACCTAATACATTAACTATTGATGGAAGCATAGCTGTGTTAACTCTCTTGTTAACTTCTTCTATTCTTTCATACATGCTTTTAGAGTTAGGACTTATTTCCATAATGTCACCTATACTAATAAAGCTAAGTTAAATGTACTATTAATTTTAATTTCTTCAACAGTGGTATTATACAATTCTGTACCATCAGCAATCATCGAATCAGCATCAACATTAATAAGTATATCTGATAAAGTAAATGCTCTTCTAGACTTGCCAACAGTTATCAAGAACCTAGCTACAAGCATAGTTATAAATTTGTCATGAATCTCTATAGAATCAATACGCTTATTAGTTTCATCATATTCATGTGCTGTAATACCTGTTACTTGATAAGAACCTTCAGGGTATCTTGTATGTAGTACAGGTTTTTCATATCGCCAGTAAAAGCTATGTACTGCTCCTGGATAAGGAGTAATTTGATATCCCATGATATCAAACTTGTCAGTTCTAATACTAGTTAATGCATTAGGAATAAATCCATCAGCTTCCTTAGTGAAGGTCTTACCATTAAATAGAATCATAGTTTGATTAATAATTCTAGGATTATAGCGAGAATATAAACCTAATTCTCGCTTAATCATAATAGTTAATTTTGCTTCATCTAATAAAGTTGCATCAAGGTCAGCAATGAATTGACCCGATTCTAGTAGAATAATATCTACCAATTCATTGTATGTTACTGCCATTGATGTTCCTTATTTGACTAGTGAGCTTCTACGTTTCATAGAGATAGCTCTATTACGTTTAGTAGATGATTTATTTGCTGATCTTTGAGCAGCCTTAGATCTCATCATTCGTTCTTTAGCTGTCATACGAACACATGCTCCAGTTTCTGGATCGCGTTTGTATCCATCCTTACAAGGAACTGAATATTCTCTGTACTTAATAAGTACTTTCTTACCATCTCTAATTACTATCTTCTTAACAAGTCTGCCAGCAGCTTCATTAATAGCAGACATAAATTTACTAGCAGTAGTTGTCATATTAGTCTCGTGTAGGTTGGTTTAAATAGTTCCAGACAGTATTATCTCTAACTATAAGATTATTTTTCATTAATTCTTTAGTCATAGCTAATAAGTGCTTACACATCCCAGGAGCCTCATCAGGATTAACTGGAGGTCTACCACTAGGAGGTGATACAGGAACATAGGTTTTATGTGGACCTACTAATGCTTTCTTACCTTTATTCCAATATTGCCACATAAAATAGTAATCATCACATTGGCATCTCATACGAATACGAGTATCAGCTGTAGGTTGTACTAAGTACAATTCAGCACCAGCACCTTCCTTACCTGAATAAGGGATTTTATGAATTAAATCTTGTAATGGAGAACTATTTATACCTTCAAAAATAATTGTAGTCTTATAAATTCTTCTACCATCAGAAGCTCTAGCTTGAGCTCCTGCTATTAGTTGTTTTTCTCTAGGTAGGAATTTGAAATCAAAAGCTGATACCTTACCAGTTTTATACTGTCTCTTACGTACAGAGTCAGTATATTTAATAGCTTCTTTAATATTCATAATTCCTTATCCTAGATTATTTCTTACCTTTAGCATCAGTCTCTGGTTGAAGATCCACTGATTTCTCTTCAGGAGTTGATTCTTGAGATTGAGATTTAGCATCTTCTTCCTTTTTAATCAACTCAGCTAATTCTGCTTCTTCAATAGCATCTTGAGCTGCCTTCTGTTCTTTAGCTAGATTAGCTAATCTTTCATTTTCAGCATCAATTGCTTCTTGAGCTGCAATAGCAGCAGCTTTCTGTTCATCAGCTAGTAATTGGTCAGCAGCTATTTTAGCTAATCTAGCAGTCTCTGCTTCTTGAGCTTGTTTAGCAGCAAGTTCGTCAGCTGCTTTCTTATCCTTCTCTGCTTTAGCTTTATCTTCAACAGCTGTAGTACCAGCTGGTACCTCTACAAAAGATATCTTACCCTTAAATACTTCAAGCACTGATTTATAGGTTGGTACTAATTCTTTAACTTCTAAATCCTTAGAATCACCAGCACCAAGTGATATTACAGAACCATCACGTAATAGACCATTAATTGCTAAGCGAGTAGCTTCCGTAATATTTTTAAGTTTAAATGACATATCTGTTCCTTATATTTTACCAACTGGTGTTGGATTTGAGTGAAATTGATCTGCAATTTGCATTAGATTGTCCAGCAGTTGGACCATGAAAGGTACCTAATGCTGATTTAGAAGTTTCCTTACCACAATATTGACATGGGAACTTCTTGTGTACTCTACCTTTATTAGTAATATTACCAAGTTGAGCTTGTCTAATAGACTCTCTATGTTCTTCAGTAATAATAACACCAATAGCTCTTTTATTACCTATAAGAGCTTTCATATTAGCTTCAGTCATAGGTCTATTAGCAGAATTCTTATTACCTTTCATCCATTCAGAAGCTTTAGCTCCATGATTAATAGAATATTGTTCTTTAAGATAAGCATAAGTTAAACTAGGTTTATATCTAGCTTGATTCTTATCTTTGCAGTGCAACATCATATGAAAAGCATATAATAACTTGATGTTATTAGGGTAGATATAACACAATAGAGCGTGGCATATAAAATGTTCACGCGCTGTAAGACTAACTAAATTGTCAGTCTCATCACTACCACCTAAACATCTGGGTAATATATGATGTACTTCATAGTATCCTTCTGGGATACCTCTACGTCTAGCATTATTGATAATGCTATCGTATATTCGTTTATGATTCATTGTTCACCTCTGATAAGGTATTATGGAGAAGGGACTCAGTGTATCAGCACTGAACGAGGGTAATTAGTCCTCTATCCCTTATTACTTCGAAAAGTAATCCCACTGCTATCTAATGAAAGATAGCAGTGAAGTACTTCTCTTACCTAACTATTGCTAGTTATTAAGCTAATACTAATTTAGTGCTTAGGTTACCGTTAAGACTCGTCATGCCTGCCCAAACTCCAGCAGCAGTAGTGCTACGGAATGGATTGCTTGGACTTTGAACCGTATTGGTTACCATGAGCGGCATGAATGGAGCATATGCCAATGGAGCATTGAAGTAGTTACCTGTGTTAGATAACAAGATCAAGTCATTATCACCTACAACGCCAGTTGCACGGATAACAGGTACACCATCGTAGAAGCCATATAGACCTACTGCAACGGTAGCTGCATCTGGAGCAATTTGGAAGTCAGGCATACCACGTAATACAGCAGCAGCTGATTTACCAGCGATGTAACGGTTAGCTACAGAAGCACCTGATTGAGCATGCAAACGAGCTTCTGACTTAGCAATAGCGTCAATGAAAGTCAATTTGTGTTCAGCATAGCTTACGCCATCAGGAGCAGTTGGGCTCCATGAATCAGTAGCACCTACTGGAATATTAGCTAACAATTTAACAATTGCGTTAGTATTCAATACACGAGTTAACTCAGTTGTCAAGTCAGCAGCTACTTCATCTGTAGCTGAACGACCGAAACGTTGACTAAATGCGTAGTTAGCGAATGCACCAACATCAGCACCCAATGCCCATACTTCAGCACGAATATCTTTAGTTAGCAAGCTACCTTGGATCTTATCAATAGACTCACGGCTATCAACATCGATATCAAAGATTGCAACGATTGCTTTACCAGCACCTGGATTAGCAGCAAAGTTAATTGCCCATGCACCAGTTGCATAGTCTACAGTACCACTGAAGCCGAAGCCTAAGATCTTACCTTGACCATCATCTTTACCATTACCAATACCAGCAACGTTCACTTCGAACATGTATGGACGTAAAGGAACAGTAGTGATATTACCACTGTAAGTTGTATCTGCATCAACAGTAGTATCAAGTGTAGCTTGTTTACGAGCACCACCTAAAGTACCATTACCAGGATTGTCTAAAGACAATGGACTAGCGATAACACCACCAGCATTATAACCACCACCTGATTGCAGAGCTTTGATTTGTTTGTAGTAAACAATACCGTGCTCTTCAGACATAGGTTGGATAGATGCCAACAATGGAAGAATAGAAGCACCAACAGATGCTGTAATAACATCTAAAGCTACTTGTGGGATAGTACCTAATGAACCCAAGTTACCTTGTGATTCAGTGAATTGTGCATAGCTAGAGAATTGGTCTAATTGTTGACCTAATGCAACTAATTCATATGGAGACATTGCTTCTTGCACTTTAGCTTTGCTAGAGTGAGACATATATACATCAAAGTGTTCTTGATATTTATCTGCATATACGTTGGCTTGATCATCAACAGACGCTTCATTGATTTCAGCAAGAGTTTTAACTGACATGTTTTTATTTCCTTAATAAATTAAAATAGTTTATAGATGGTATTACTTTTTAGTACCAGCCATTAAACGTGCTACTCTACTAACAGTTGTACTTCTTGATTCTTTAATAGCTACAGGTAGTTTATCACCACGCATACGACGTAAAGCTGCTGAAGAACGTGATTCAGGGATATCTTCCTTCTCTTCTTCATCTTCTTTATCTGGATCTCCGCCATCAGCTGGTGGTGTATCAGTTGGAGCATCAGCTGCAGGTGGAGGTGTTACTGCGTCAGCAGCATCACTAGATACTTCACCTTCTGGCTTATCTTCGTCATCTTCGTCATCATCTGACTCACCAACTGCTGCTACTGGTTTGATAGTATCTAAAAGAGATTTTACTTCTTCTAAGGACATACCTTTACCTAATAGACCAGTTACAGTTTCAACTGGTACACCGTATGTATCAGCAACTGCTTGTGATTCAGCTTCTTCTTGAGCTTCTGCCATAGCAGTTGCATTGTCGATTAACTGATTGATCTCTTCAACAGTACCTAATTCTTTATACTGTTCTAATTCATCTACGACAGCAAGAGCTTGATCAAGAGCTTGCTTGATTTCAGAAGGTTCACCTAATTCTTCATATTCATCAGGTGTTTCTGTAATAGTTGTTTGAAGATCATTGATAGTATTTGCCATATCAGTGAGTACTTCTTCACCTTCTTCTAATGCTTCATGAACTTCTTGTACTGAACCAATAGCGTGGTATTGAGATAATTCAGCCAATGACTCTTGAAGAGCTGGATAACTACCTAATTGCTTATAATTGTCTAGTAGAGCAGTTTGCACTGCATGTGCTTCTGAGATTTGACGTAATTCTTTTTGTAAATCAGCTGCTACAGACTCAGAGATTTTCTTCTCTTGAGTAAGTTCTGTAACACGAGACTCTAGAATACTAATTGCTTTATCTGTCATGTTATTACTTCCTGTTAATAATTGATTAATGAATGGTTCATCCTGCTGTAAGGATTCTAAAAGATCAGGTCTTGCTTGTAAGTATCCTGGATCGATAACAAAATCAATCCTTTCAAGTGTGAAGCTATCTGGTATTACAGATTTCACTCCAGGAGTTGGACCATTTTCGAAGAATCCAGAGGCTTTAGTAGAAACTCTCAATTTACTTCTTGCTCTAAATAATGTATTGAGAATTCTTCCAGGAGGTGTATTTAATATTAAATACTCGCCATAGCCTATATTATCTTCACCAATCCAAACATTAGTAACAATATGAGAAAGTCTTCCTTCTCTTACGTCATCATCTGTTAGATCAGTATTATGACCAATGCTGCCAAAAACTAGTCTATCTTCTAACTTAGTTTTTAATTCTTCATCAGCAATTGCATTTTCCCATGCTTCTAGTGGATAAAATACTTTATTTCTGCTAGTAGTATTAGGAAAGAATGCTGGACCTCTTACCTTAGCTAAAATATGTTCTCCATCTACTTCACTGGAAGCAGCTTCTAAGATTTCAAACTGATTAGAATGATTACTTTCCCAAATAGTAGATTCGGAGAAATTCTTCATAGTTTATACCTTATTTAAGATACTTCTTAAAACGATTGGCTACTCGTTTAGTCCAAGACTCACCTATAGTACCTGTGTCACTACCTTGACTGGCAATATCATCAGGATTAGATTGAAGGTCTTCAGCATTACCACCATCAGTATCAGTAACAAGACCTAATTGCTTAAGGATCTTATGTGTAGCTACTGGATTAGTAGTTGTAACTGTAAATCCACCGTTTGTATCATCAATTGCAACTGATGGACCTACAGCTGATCGTAATTTAAATAATAAAGTACCTTTGTTAATACCATCACTAGGGATAGTAAAAACTGTAGGATCTTTCATCATTTCTTTAGTAAGCTCATTAGTTACTGCAGCAGATTCTGCCACTAATTTCTTACCATTGCCAATAACTTTCTTAAAACTTTGTAATGACATTATATTTCCTCATTTATGATTTATCAATTTGTGGTTGATTCTGTTGAGCGTCCTCTTTATTATCTTGCCCAGTTAATCTAATATTAGCTGTTTCAGATTTAGATTGATCAGATGACTGTTCAGACTGATTAATAGCATCAGTCTCTTGTTCTATCTCTTGATTATTCGTATAAGCCTTATTAGTAGGTTCTTCTCGTTTCTTAAATACATGATGGTATTTAGAACCAAGAGCAGCAAAGCTGCCTTGAATAGCATTAATAAATTCATCTTTATTAATTTCATATGAAGAACCAATTGCTATCTCTTCAAGATCTACAATCATATTTTTAATACTAGTGATAGAAGAAACTACTAAGTCTTGAGACTCCATATTTTCTAATTCATCAACGTTAGTATTATTTCTTAATTGAATATCAATATCGTTTGATAGAACATTTAATCCAGGAAACTTCTCACTAATATGCAATAAACATAAAAATGTTAATGATCTGCAAATATTCTTTTGAATTCTCTTGATCTTTTTAGCATATCTAATATTAGTTTTAAGATTAGACTTGCTATCAGTTTGACCATCAAATAATTCTTTAGGAATACCTAGTGAATTTAATAACCTTGATAGGCTATCATTCAGTGCATCAGCAGATGATATAGGTACTGATCGTCCTATATCAAGACTAACTGGGGTAGATCTATCACCTACTATAGGAACAACTTTTACAGTTGATAATTCCCTCATTGTTAACTCAATATTTTGAGTATTACTTAATTTCATATTATTACTATTAAGTAATTCATCATACTTCTTAACAATCTCAATTAACTGAGTAGGGTCATAAGCATCTGGTACTGGAATACCCACTAGATTTGGTGTTAATATTGAACCTATATCTCTATATACTGACAATTTATCAAGTAATAAAGTCTCTTTTAGCTTATCGATTACTGGCCATACAAATGATTGAGATGTTTTAATCTTAACAGTTGATGGTAATAGCTTTTTATAGTAATCAGGTGTTTTAGTCTTTAAATGTCTACCAACCTTTTCAGGCAAGTTTAATTTACTAAATGACAAATCTAAAGAGAATTGTATTAGTTCACTAATATTTAGATACTCATAATTAGTCTTGGTATTATAAGTATTAACATTTACACTGCTATTATCAGCAGTATTTTTAACATTGTTATTAATTGAATTAGATAAGAAGTACATTAATGGATTGTTTTTACTATCCATAATGCCAATTACAGCTCTAGGCTCTAAATCATCTACTAAATCAACAATTCCTTTTCCAGGCTTAATTACTGGTCTTACATAATAAGTGCCATTATGTAATAAGTCATGGAATATGGACATAACAACATTTGATATATTTAATCTCTCAAATAGTTTTCTAATCTCTTCTTCAACTTTAGGGTATTTATCAACTTTAATATTAATAAAGTCTGTATTACCACTATCAACAAATACATCATTCTGAATGATATCATAAATACCATTTGTTAACCATGTATGTCTATAGTTAGATAACTCATTAAAATAAGTTTCTCTAGATTGAATAGTTGAAGATAATACTGTAGTTAGGTGTGAAACTAAGCTACTAAAATGATCAGCGTGTCTAAATCCTTGTAGGTTACTAATAGCAGAAACTAATTCTTTGCTAGCTATTGTATCTACTTTTGAATTAACATTCTCCTGAATAGGAGTTTTATCATCCATAAAATATCCTATTCAGTGTAATTGTAATAATCATATAATGTCCTTCTGACAAAGGTGAATAAGGGGAGTCTATCCGATGTGTCAGCATCAGCAGGGAGGCCAATCCTCTTCGACTCAGGGAACTATTTAGTTACTTTTAATTCATCTTTTAAGTAAGCAATAAAGGAATTTAAACCATCAGATTTAAATTTAATACCTTTAGACTTAGCAAATTTAAATGCAGCTTCACCAGATTCGAAATCTTCAAAATTAGGTTCATCACTAC
>Ga0066418_1000434_pt1 | contig 10152 bp, 9 predicted proteins | sample LakWasMet26_LOW6_2_FD_59545 | JGI IMG/M metagenome (GOLD analysis project Ga0066418, IMG submission 59545) | Freshwater sediment methanotrophic microbial communities from Lake Washington under simulated oxygen tension - Sediment Metagenome 26_LOW6 | ecosystem: Environmental > Aquatic > Freshwater... | reverse complement strand
GGAAAACCCTTACGACGTCGAGGGGACGTACTTAAGGGTATGGGAAGGGTAATGTATATAGATATAGTATAACTAGCTCATATTATTTATATAGATATTAATATTATACTATATCTATACCGACGTTTTATGAGCTCTAGACCTTGTAAGGGTTCAATGAAAGATGATAAATATCAATGATAAATATTAATATTAAACCTAATTTCAAAGCTGAGTACAGCTTTGATACGGAAGACGAACATAAATTAGTAAAAGATTATCTTACTATTTCATATAGTGATAGAGTCTGGGATTGGAAATTAAAGAAGACTATATTTGCTACGGTGACTGAAGAATTCTTTACTGAGACTAAGAAAGTAAAATTTAGAACTACTAAGACTATGTCTAAATTAGTAGTTAAATATTTAGAGTCTATTGGACAAGATGTAAATACAGATTATGTTCTTCCAGAACATCTAGTACTATCAGATAAGTGGAGAACAATATTTGAGAATCATCCTAAGCCTGAGAAAGGTCAATTACAGTTAAAAGCTATTAGTGCACTACATGAAGATAATACTGGTATTGCATCATTATATACTGGATTAGGTAAGACTGAGCTATTACTATCTAAAGCTGAATCATATATTGAGCAATTCCCTACAGGGAATGTTGCGATTATCACTTATTCTAATAAAGTATTAGAAGAGATTGCTTTAAGAGCTGAAAAATATGGTGTTGTATTAGATGGTAGGATTAAGTTAATTAATCCTGTAGGATATGCTAGGTCTTCTTATAGCAAATCACCTGAAGCTATAGAGTGGTTATCTAATGTAAATATGATTATTGCTGATGAAGCTCATCACTTCAGTGCATTAAATGGTAAATGGGCAGAATTTGTATATGCAGCTAATCCAGATTATATATTCGGATTTACAGCTACAGCTGATGTAGCTGAAGGTACTACATTAAATTGGGAATCTATATTAGATAATCCTACTAGCCAAACAATGTCATTAATGTCATTTTGTGGAGAGATGGTTATTGATGAGGAACTACCAGTTCCTATTAAATTAACTAGAGTACATACTGACCTTACTGATTTTAATGAATATGAGAAATTTAAGGAAGATAATCCTACTAGGTTACAATTCTTAATTAGTCTATTCTTAAATCATGAAAAGACTCCAAATTTATTAGCTAAAATTGTAAGAGCTTATGTACCAGATGATTCAATATGTTTTATACCTGAATTAACATCAGTTGATACTGGAGTTAAGTTATGTAATGCATTAAACGCATTAGGTATACCTACAGTGTATTATTGTGGTGCAGGTGTATGGACTCCAGCAGGACAATTAGATAAGATTACTCTAGAAGATTTGAAAGAATTAGCTAGAGGAAGACATTTTAAAGTATTAATATCTAATTCTGTAGGTGTAGAAGGTTTAGATATTCCAGGATTGAGTTCTATTATTGCTATGACAGGTAAGTCATACAAAAATACTATTCAACCATTAGGTAGATCAGCTAGAGCTGATTTAATTCATTGTATATTACTATTTGATAAATACAATAAGCAATTAAATGCTCAGAGTAAGGACAAATATTTAACTATTAAAAATAGGTTAAAAGTGGTATTAGATACAAAAGTTTATATTCAAGAGAGAGATTTATAGTGAAATTAGAACCAGAATTAGTGCATATTGCATCTATGTTCAATACAAAAGTATTTAAAAGTGTATCTCCGATTATTAATAACTTTCCATGGTCTACTCCAATTGGTAAGGAATTATTTAGTGAGCCTAAACCATTAGATCAATATAGTGATAATACTATCGCTTCTATATTGTCTAATGTTATGTTAGGTGATGAGATCAGTGGATTTATTGAATTAATACATGATAGTAAATCTATTGTAGATCCTAAGCAGATTGAACTATTAGTCAAAAATATTCACAAGTATTATAAAGTAAGAAAAGTACATCAGATTGTAGGACAGAACTCCGATGATGTAGAATCCTTGTTAAAAGAGATTAAGAAAATACCAGATAGCCTTACAGGTGGTATTGATGCAGTGCAATTAGGAGGATTAAAACCTTCTGAAGTAATTGCAGCTGAGTTAGGAGGTATTGATAATGTAATTCCTACTAACTTTGAAGTGATTAGGAAATCTACTCCATTCAACGGTTATCTTCCAGGACAAGTAGTTCAAGTAGTTGGACCTCCAGGTCGTGGTAAATCAGCATTAATGTTATATGAAATTGTTAATATGGCAATTAATGGTTACAAGATTCTATGGGTAGCTATGGGTGACTTGATGAAGTATGACTTTATATCAAGGTTCACTACAGTTATTACTGGAGTAGAATATTATAAGGTTGCATTAGATCCAGATAAATATTTTACTGAACCTGTACAAGAAGTAGCAAATAATATTCATCTTATCACTATACCAGCTGGTAAAATATCATCCAGAGAATTGGTTAACTATGTAGATAATAGTGAAATTGATTATGATATTATTGTAGCAGACTATGATAGTAACTTTAAAACTGATAGTGAAGCATCATCATATGATCAAGGTGGAGATACCTACAATGATCTTACAGAATTAGCTAGACCTCCAGGAAAGAGATCTAGATTAGTATTTATTGGTGCTCAACCTAAGATTCAATATTGGGAAGCATTAAGTATTCCTCTTGAAGGAGCAGGTGAATCATCACGTAAACAACATATTATCGATATGATGATTACATTAGGTACAGCTAATTCTGATAGACCAGCTGGTATTATGACTTTGACTAAAGTACGTCGAGGATCACCTAATGCATCTACAGGTTATGTAATGGATGAAGCTGGTAGATTCCATGAGATTAGTCGTGAGCAATTAGCTCTGATGAGGAAGGTAACAGTTGATTAAATTCGGTGATTATCCAAACTTAGAATGTTCATCACAAGGTGATAAAAGATTTAGTCCATTCTTTGCTAGAATCAAATCTAGAGGTAATAAATCCATTGAAGAAATATATCAATCATCTAAAATATTTAAAGATGGTACTAATGGTAACGAAGATTGGAAATTAAATAAAGGTAAGAAGCCTGTTAACTTATTAGAAGTGCGATTATTGTATTCTCAATTATGGAACGAATATATAGATGAGAATCCTGAATTGATTGAAGTACTGAAATCGTATCCTGGATTAAGTGATAAATTTGGTTCAGATAATGGAGCATGCCAAGCAGTAGAATTATGGAGAATACGAAATAAGGCTATGAATGTATAGTGCGATAATTAAGTTTGCTGGGAAGTTACCATCTATAAATCAGATGTACTTACCTAGAAGAAGTGGTGGAGTCTACTTAAATCCTGAGATTGCGGATCTCAAACAATTTATAAGAGACTCTCTTATTAAACAAGGTTGTAAACAGTATTTTACAGAAGAGAATAACAAGAATAAAGTTCTAGAAGTAGAATTAATATTTGTTATTAAACAGAACTTCTGGAAAAGAGATTGTACTAATATCATTAAATTCGTAGAAGATGGTATTGTACAAGCTATTACAGTCGATGACAGATTTAATATGAGAGTAGCTACGCGTAAGGTTGAAAACGATAAAGATGAGTTCGAATATATTATTGTTGTGATACAAGATTTTGATAAATCAACATATAAAGTAAAATGGAGTGAGTTTTAGTGAGAAGACGTGATTCTAGTAAGAGTCTTAGTGAATTAGGATTAACAGAGTCAGATATTGTTACTACATGTAAGGTGCTATCAACATTACCAGTTGGTAGTGCTTTACGTGTACCTCATATTGATGTAACACGAGTATCAGTTTCAGAGTTTTCAATACAGATAACTGATAACACTGATGAAGCGGATATCTATGATAACCCATTATTTAAAAACTCTTAGTGTATTATCCTTGTCTGAGTTATTAAATATTTTAAATGATAATTCAGAGAAAGATAAGTTACTAAGAACTTTAGTAACGAGTACTATTTTAGTACATAAATATTTACAATACTATGCCAAAGATTTGTATAGTATTGATTTAGCTCTTTCTACTATTATGACTATAGTTCAATCTAAGATGATTGGCACTGATCATTACACTATGACTGATGTTGATCAGATAGTAAAAAGAGAACTTAATATTGTATCTAATGTCACTTATAATACTATAAGTAACTATTACATATTAGAAGAGGGCTATAATGTAGACCCTCTAGTAGCTTCTATTATAAAAGAAGCTAAGAAAGAAATTATTTCTAATACACCTGAAAGATTACAATTATCTATGGTAATGTTTTTGACTACTGGTCAATTAAACATTAATGCATATTCGCAAGTAGATAAATTTATATTTCATAAAGTATTAGAGACTCACGGATATCAAATAGGATCAATAATGAATTTAGATTTCTATTCTAAATTAGAATCAGTAACTGAGAAATCATTATTTCTATATCTACTTAGTGTCAAACATCCTGAAATATTTATTGTATTATCATCTGTTGGTGATGTTAATACTTTAATTATGCTTTCAGAATATAAGAGTCTGAAGTTACCTAATACAGCTGAATTAGTATCTATTTTAGACAATGTTGCTATGTTAGCAACTAAATTAACTAGTGAAGCTGAAATTAGTACATCAGAAAGAAAATTATTCTTATCTATTTCTAAGAATATTATATTTGATATACATCATTCATCAATTGGTACTTTATTATCAAAATCAATTGATAAGATATATGATGAATTTGATAAGTCTATTGATGTTGTAAGTAGTAGAGCTAGAAGTACTGGTTCTATAACACAATTAGCTTCTACTCTTCATGGAGAAGTTAATAAGCAAATAAATATTATTACAAGATTGAAAAATTTATAACAACGTTTATTTGTGATAAAACCTTGTAAGGTGCTATGTGATTGGATATGCCAATCATATTTATATAATTTAATATTATTAAGGATAAAATAACTAATGTCAGGCTTTACACTTGAAAAACTAAATCAGTCTATCAAAGGCTTCCAAGAGAATAACAACTCTGATCGTAACAATGAATTCCCAAAAACTGTATTCTTACCTGAAGGTAATCATAAAGGTCGATTTATTATTGACCCAACTAATGAAATTTTCTTAGATTATTATTCTTATGGATTCTTTGCTCGTGGTATTCGTGATCCACGCAATGATACTGGTGTTCCAGAAGGTTTTGTAAATGAATTAGAAACTTTATATAAAGATAAGTTTCAACCTCGCAATAAATGGTCTTATGGTTCTAAATATAATGCATTAACATATTTCTATCTTTATGAAACAGATAAACCATCTGAAGATTGGAAACCAAATACATTATATGTAATTATTGGTAATAATAAGTTCTCAACAGCTTATATGACATTCTTAGCTATGTTATCTAAAGATGCTCCAGACGATGTAATGAAGTCATTGACACCATCTGAAAAAGGTGTAATTTTGACTATTGCATTCAAAGGTGGTAATCAAGGTTCTTGCTCTATTAGTGCATCATATCCTACTAAGCATGGTGATCCTATCAATATGGAAGGTGTGCCTTATGTACCCCTAACTAATGCATATATTCGTCCTGGATTTAACCAAGAAAAATATGATGCTTTAGTTAAACGCTATAAAGATGAAGCAGCTAAATTAGGTGCAATTGAAGAAGCTAATGGTGCAGGTGCTCATGATAGTTCTCAAGCAGCTCCAGCTGATATTCCTAATTCTGTTGGTCAATCAATGATTAATCAAGCTAGCACTACAACTGCTAGTACAGAACAGCAATCTACTGCAACTCAAGCTCAGACTCAATCAACAGCTACAGCACCAGTAGAACAAGAGAAACCATCTGATCCTCCATTTGAACCTACAAATACAACTACGCAACAATCTGCTCCAGCAGCAGATGCACAAGTTGATCCATGGGCTAAATTCAAACCACAATAATTAGTTAAGGTACAGAGAGAACTAAGTTCTCTCTGTAAATATTATGAATGATAAAATATTTGGAGTTGATGCTACATGGCTTTTAAGACGTCAGTTTCATGCAACTAATAAAGGTATTATTCCAGGAAGTACTGGAGTAGCTGCAATGCCAGCAACAGATACAGATCCAGGTGTTGATGCTATACCTCCGTTACAAGATCCTAATATTATTGTTGTTAGCTTTTTACAGTCATTGCTTAAACTAATTCGTGTTTATGAATATCAATATGAGTTCTATTGTTTATTTGATAGAGGTACATATAGATATAGACCTAAAGAACAATTTACTGAATATAAGGCTACTAGAGAATATGATAATTCATATCAAGCTTGTTGGGATGCAATTGATATTGCTATTCCATTATTGAGAAATTTAGGCATTAATACTATTCAAATTGGTGGATTAGAAGCTGATGATTTAGGTATGTACTATTCTCATAAAGCTAAGAATTGTATTTTACATTCTGCTGATTATGATTGGTTATTATCTACTAGACCTAGTACTGATATTTTAATAGCTAGAGCTGGTGCAGAAGCTAGATTAGTTAAATATGAAGAATTAATGGTAGATCATATCAAAGAGCCTTCAGATTTAGCATATCAGAAAGCATTTGTAGGTGATGGAAGTGATAATATTGCTGAAATTGCTTTACCGTGCGCTACAATTGAAGAGAGTATTAGTAAATACAAATCTAGAGATTTGCCTCATGAGTTATTGAGTAGGTTAGATAGAAATTATAATCTTGTTAGATTAGATAGAATTCTAACTGATACTGAAATTCATGATGTTATTAATGTTCAAGAAAGAATGACTAAGAAACCTAAACAATTTGATTTAATTCAATTATTAGGTAGTGTTAATGCTCCAAGTTATATGTTAGGTGTCTTAAGTAAGTATAATAGACTTCAGAATCAATAATACAAAGGCTAGATTAAATTCTAGCCTTTTCTTTTCGTAAGGTTAGATATGTCTAAGATGTTAATCACTTCGGATATTCATATTCATGATTATCCGCATCACAATCTATTTGATGAACCTAAATTTCGACTGAATCAATTCATTCGGTTAGCTCATCGTCTCGTGGAGATCGCTAAATCTGAAAGTTGCGATTACATTGTTCTAGGTGGAGATATTGTCCATCGTCCAATAGTTCCTCCAGAAACTGCTCATACTGTATCACAATTCTTTGAAATATTACAAGCTTATTTTGCTAAAGATAACATTCTATTTATCTTTGGTCAACATGACCTTGCAACTAAAAATCAGATTCAACATCTGAAAGATAGTATTATTCCTGTAATTGCAGGTAATGCAAGATATATGGACCAACAGATTATTAATCTTGATGGTCGTAGTATTGGATTTAGAAACTGGACTCCAGACCAAGATTTTACATTTATCGAAGATAAAGTAGATTTGATGATTGGACACGTAACCTTATCTGAAATGTTTGGACAAGATTATGATGAGAGTAAATACTCTCTAGGTTTCTTTGGTGATATTCATAATAAATCTAATATTAAACATTCTCATACAATTAATGTACCTATTCCTCATTATATCAGCGATGAACAACAAGGTTCTGTAATTGTAGTAGATATTCCTACGTTAGAGTGGAAACGAGTTAATACAGAGTCTGAATCATTTAAACATCTTAAAATGTATTATGATGATATTAATGTAACTGAAAATGAATATACTGTATCAGTTAAGAGACCTACAACTGTTACTACTACAGAACATATTCATAGAAGTATTAATTTAGATGAAGTGATTGCTGGAGTAGTTAATCAATCAGGTCAATCTACTATTCATAATGAACTGTCAACATTAGTTGATCGTAGTAATGTGGAAGCTATTAATCTTAATTTTGTAATTAATGAATTACGTATTAATAATTTTAGGTCTATTAAAGAACTAACTTATACACCTCAATCAGGTATTACATCTATTACTGGTATTAATGGTACAGGTAAATCTAGCTTAATGAGAGCTATGGACTTCTTGTTACGTCCTCCTAAATCAGGTAAACATTTAGTTAATAAGTCTGCTAACTCTATGAGTGTATTTGCAGATATTAATTATAATAATATTAAACACACTATTGAACGTGGTATTATTGATGGTTCTGGATATTTAAAATATTCTAAGAATGATGAAGAGCAACGAGCTGGAAGTATGGCTGAATTACATGCTATGTTAGTAGATAACTTACCATTCATCAAATTCTTTGATATTATTTATAGACCACAAGGTGCTCCTAGTTTATTAAGCGATTATGGATATACTCAACGTATTGATTTAGTCAATAGCTTATTAGGTTTAGTATTAATATCTAGATATTATGATGTAGCTAATGCTAAGGTAAAAGCTCTTAAGACTGCTAGCAAGTCTCAAGAAGATCAGATTAATATCCAATTAGGTGTAGTTACAGCTTTAGAAGAAGATTTTAGTATTCTAACTCAATATGATTCTAATAAGAAAGAGTATAGTATTGCACTTACTACTAAAGAATCAATAATTAAAATTAGAAATGATTTATTATTTGTTGCTGGTATTAATGTAAAATTAGAACATGCTAATAAATTATTAGATATATTTGAATTTGATGATGAATTAGTATCTCAAAATACTCAAGAATTAAAATCTAAATTAGAAGATCTAGATAGTCAACGATTAAATCTGATTAAAATTGCTGACCTAGAAAAAAGATTAGCTATGACTAATCAATTCAGAAATAGTGTCAATTTTAATGTTGAACTAGCTAATAAATCAACTGAAGATTTACAGAACAATATCAATAAAGGTAAAGATATTATTAGTAAGTTTAAAAATGATTTATCTATATTACAATCTAATAAATTTGCACATGAAGCTAGTGTTAAAACTTGGCAGAGTGAGAAAGTAAAATTAGAGAATAGTAAAACTAGTGTTAATACTACATGTCCATCATGTAAGAGAGCACTTGATACATCAGATTATGAAGCAGTATTGAAACATATTGATGATGAACTTGTAAAGGTTAAGAATAAATTAGAGGAGCTATCAACATTTGATAATGTTGATTATGATAAGAAAGTATTTGATTTAAATACTAATATCAATGAAGCTGAACTAATGATTAATAACTTTAATCAAGAATTAAATACAATATCAAGTAACAAAGTTAATGAAAATCAGTATAATGAATTAACTTTACAAATTACTAAATTAGAATCTGATATATCTGAAGCTAAGAAATTAGTTAAGAATCTAACTAATGTTAGTGATTGTGAGACTGAAATTAATAAACTTAAACTATTTATATCTAATATTGATGAAGAGATTAAGAAGAAGAATCAGTATCTAGTTGTAGTTAATGAAATTGTAGATTATAAGCAACAGCTATCTGAAATTAATATTAGTGATAATTACACTATTGAATCAGTTAATATTGAGTTGCATAATTTAGAATCTCATATAAATGAATTAAGCAATACGATTACTAGACTAGAAGTTCTAAAAGAGAAACAAGATAAATTTAATAATAGTAAGTTAGAGCTAGACAGATTAACATCTGAAAATGTTATAACTAAAGAATCTATTGAAGCTTATACTAAGTATAGTCAATTATTCCACCCTACAGGTGATGTTATTAAATCTGTATATTTACAAGTAGCTACATTACTATCAGATAATGATATTACAGTAAGAACTGTAAAACAATTAGCTAGTGGAGAGACTCGTATTGATTTTGATATTGATATGAGAGTAGAAGGATGGAATATACCTTATGATGACTTATCTGGTGGTCAGAAAACTAAGGTAGATGTATACTTCTTAACTAGACTATTTAAGATGTCAGGTTCTGTAGGACTATTAATATTAGATGAAACATTAAAAGATTTAGACTCTAATAATTTAGAGACTGTTGCTAAGATGTTATCTGATTCTCCTATAACCAGTATTTTATTATCTACTCATGTGTCTGATTTTAATTATTACGATAATAGGCTGCATACTTCTCTAGTTGGAGGTTATTCTGTATATCAGCTAGAAGGTAAAGTTTAATGAATCATGAAAGAATTTATAATAATATTATAAATAGAGCAAGAACTAGAAAACTAGATGGTTATAAAGAATTACATCATATCACTCCTAGATGTTTAGGAGGGTTA
>Ga0066418_1000411_pt1 | contig 10914 bp, 5 predicted proteins | sample LakWasMet26_LOW6_2_FD_59545 | JGI IMG/M metagenome (GOLD analysis project Ga0066418, IMG submission 59545) | Freshwater sediment methanotrophic microbial communities from Lake Washington under simulated oxygen tension - Sediment Metagenome 26_LOW6 | ecosystem: Environmental > Aquatic > Freshwater... | reverse complement strand
ACCGGGGCAAGATCAACGGCTGGCTGGTTTTCATGGAGCCATTCGCGATCGACACCGAACAATGGCTCGAAGCATGGCGGAAATCACATGGGCCAGTTCCGGTGCTCGGAGGGCTTGCCAGCGGCCTGCTCGATGACTCCAAGACCCAGATCTATCTGAATGAAACGGTACTGGAGGCGGGTGGGGTGGCCATCGGGGTCGGCGGGGCCATCCGACTCCTCGACATCGTTTCCCAAGGATGCACCCCGATTGGTTCCACCTGGACCATCACCGGCGTGGAAGGAAACAAGATACTCTCCATCGGAAATCGTCCAGCGTACGACGTATTGAAGGACGTATTCGCCAACCTTTCGGACGAGGAGCGACGGAATGCCAACGAGATCCTTTTTGCCGGTTTGGTCGTCGATGAGTACCTTGAGGACTATCAGCGGGGTGACTTTCTGATCCGGGACATTCTTGGGGCAGACCCGGCTACCGGGGCCATTGAAATTGGTGCCTTTCCTCGCGTCGGACAGACGTTACAATTTCAGCGCCGCGACGCCGAAACCGCCATAGTTGACCTGAAAGGCATCCTGGCCCGGGCTCGCCAGGAGATAGGGGACCGAATGGTTTATGGTGGGGTACTGTGCAGCTGCAACGGCCGGGCCAAGGCTCTGCTGGGAAACCGGATGGAGGATGCTGCGATAATCCGGGAAGTACTTGGCCCCATAGGTCTGACCGGCGTCTTTTGTGACGGTGAGATCGGGCCGGTGGGGAAGAGGAATTATCTCCACGGCTATTCGGCCTCGCTGGCTCTGTTTGTAGGGAGAGCGACAGCGAGCTAGGATTAGCTGAGCCTTGCAAAGGTTCGATACTGGGCGTCGACCCTGCATCGTGCGAATGGCCTGAGCCGCTCTGGGCCAGAAGCGGGAGCCCAGTCCCGCGCCGGGACTCGCCGAAAGTCGTAAGAAGAGGAGAAAGTTTAACTTGACCTAATTTGTATGCAAAATGCAATATGGCGGACGTTACCCTCCCCGCGAGCCCCATGCTTGAATCTGCGTTATCCCCATTTCGCCTCCGCGTTCATTGTCGACCCCGGATCCAGAAGAGCAGCGGACTGATCCGTTGTTTGCATCCCACCTCAGGATCATGACCACCCATTCATTGTTCAAACTGGGGATTCTTTGGGGCGCTATTGTGGTCGGTCTGATCGACGCGTCGGAGCCGAGGAAAGAAGCCGATTTCAATTTCGGATGGCGTTTTAGCCTTTCCGAGCAAAGCGGCCTTGAGCGCCCGGATCTGGATGACTCCTCATGGCGATCGATCCGTCTGCCCCATGACTGGAGTGTCGAGGCGGCGTTTGACCGCGAGAGGGGCGATGGCGCGACCGGCTATCTGCCGGGTGGTATCGGCTGGTATCGGAAGCATTTCGTCATCCCAACGGAGGAGGAATCCAAACTGCATTTGGTCTACTTTGACGGGGTCTACAACAACGCCGAGGTGTGGATCAACGGCGAGAAACTGGGCTTCCACCCTTATGGCTACACGCCCTTCTGGTACGATCTAACGCCCTATTTGAGGAAAGATGGCTCTGAGAACATTCTCGCTCTGCGGGTGGATCGCAGTCGGTTTGTCGACAGTCGTTGGTATCCCGGATCCGGCATCTACCGAAATGTGAAGCTTCTGACGCTGGACCGGCTGCATGTGCCTGTCTGGGGCACCTATGTGACCACGCCCGCCGTCACGAGGACATCCGCCACGGTCGTCATCGAGATCAAGGTGAAGAACGACTATGCCCAGCCCAGTCAGGTTCAGGTTAGCACGGGCCTGATTGATCCTTCCGGCCGGAGGGTCAGCCATCAGAGCAGCAGTCTGACACTACCGGGAGACAAAGAGGGTCTCTGCATCCAGCGATTTTCGGTTCCGTTGCCACAGCTTTGGGACCTTGACCATCCTGGACTTTACCAGGCAGTCACGACGATCAGCACGGACGCGGGAGTGAATGACGTCGCCACAACCCCGTTTGGGATTCGGAGCATCCGGTTTGATGCGAACGAGGGCTTTTTCCTCAACGACGTGAATCTGAAGATCAAGGGCGTTTGCCTCCATCACGACGGCGGACTCGTCGGCGCCGCGGTACCGGCCGGAGTGTGGCGCCGCCGACTGGCGGAGCTGAAGGAAGCAGGGTGTAACGCGATTCGGCTATCGCACAACCCGGCTTCCGAAGAGTTTTTGAACCTGTGTGACGAAATGGGATTCTTGGTTCAGAACGAGTTTTTCGACGAATGGGACAACCCGAAGGATAAGCGACTAAACAAGTGGGAGACCAAGATCGACTACATCACGCGCGGTTACGGCGAGCATTTCCAAGAATGGGCCGAGCGTGATTTGAAAGCAACGATGCTGCGGGATAGGAATCACCCCTCGGTCTTCCAGTGGAGCATTGGTAACGAGATCGAGTGGACCTACCCGGCCTACGCCAAGGCGACCGGGTTTTTCGACATGGACTGGAAGGGCAACTATTTCTGGTCAACTCCGCCCAATCCACCGGAGGTGATCCGAAAATTGGTGCGGGAGGGCGAGAGCACCGCTAAATATTCCATGGCCAAGACCGCCGCCAAGCTCGCGGCCTGGACGCGGGAGATGGACCAGACTCGTCCGGTTATTCTAAACAGCATTTTACCCTCGGCCAGCTATGAGTCTGGGGTGGCTGATGTGCTCGATATTCTTGGTTTCAGCTACCGTCGAGTGATGTATGACTATGGACACCGATACTATCCGACCAAAGTCATCATGGGGACTGAAAATCTTCCCCAATGGCACGAATGGAAGGCGATCATGGAGCGACCGTTCATCAGCGGCACGTTTCTCTGGACCGGCATTGACTATATGGGTGAGGCACGAGGCGGCTGGCCGAAGAAAGGCACTGATTCCGGCCTGCTCGACCTCGCCGGTTTCAGGAAGCCCGCTTACCACATGCTCAAGTCGCTGTGGAACGACGCGCCACATGTGTACCTGGCGACGCAGCTGCTGGAAAAATCTCCCTACCGTGTCGATGAGATTGATGGGGCGGTGGTAGAACGAAAGCCCGGCGCCTGGGAGCACGCGCTGTGGGTCTGGCCCAAGACCAACGAACATTGGAACTATGAGCCGAAGGCTGAGACCGTGGTTGAGGTGCTTTCCAATTGTGAGTCGGTTGAATTGACGCTCAACGGGCGTTCCCTCGGAACGAAGCATCTGAAGGATTTTGCGGATCATATCTTCAAGTGGGCGTTGCCGTATGAGGCGGGTACTCTCGTCGCCAAGGGTGTCAAACAGGGGAAGACCGTCAGCACACAGTTGGAGACGAGCGGTGTACCAGCTCGGGTTGAACTTACAGCTGACCGAAACGAGCTCAACGCTGACGGATATGAAGTGGTTCACGTGGTGGCCCAGCTGGTCGATGCCGAAGGCAATCCGGCGCGAGTCGAGAACCGATTGATTCGTTTTACCGTAGACGGGGATGTCAGAATTCTCGGCGTGGACAATGGAGCCATCGACAGCGTGCAGGACTACCAAGCGAATCAGGTCACGACGGATCAAGGCCGCTGTCTCTTGCTGATACAGGCCAATCGGAAGGCGTCCATCGTCCGCGTCATGGCCCAAGTCGAAGGATTGAGCAGCCTTCCGCTGAGCATTGAATCAAAATGAGCACCAGGTTTCACCATCTAGATTCAATCCCCGCCCGTTCTTTCCCAATGCACCCTACTATTGGCAAGATGCTGGCGTCGGAATTCGGGAATGGTTGCTGTCGAATCGTCGGCGTGTTGGGAAAAGTACTAACGGTGACCTGTTGTCTGAGCATGTTTGGACAAACTACGGTGGCTGCGACTCCGCCGGTAAGCGCAGCGGTGCATCGCTTTCGAGCACAGGGCGAGATCTTTGAGGATCTCAATGAATTCTATTCCACCTTCAAGTTCACGCCGGTGGAGGGTATCGGTTTTCAGGAAGGCGTTTCGCGGCGTGATCCGACCTCCGTCATAAAAGTCGGCGACCTCTATTACGTGTGGTATACGCGACCGCCGGAAGGGTTGCCTGTGGTGGGTTGGGAGGAGGCGGATGATACGCACAGGGCCTACCATTGGGATCTGGCGGATATTTGGTATGCGACATCTCCGGACGGTCGCCATTGGACCGAAAAGGGGCTTGCGGTTGGCCGGGGACCACAGGGGGAATTTGACGCCCGCAGTGTTTTTACGCCGGACGTCCTTGTCGCCGATGGGCGTTATTACCTCTTCTATCAGGCCGCTGGCAGCCTGGCGCAAGGCTATCGTCGCCCAGGTCCCAGCAAGTTCGGAGGGGACTTCCGCAATAATGTAATCGGCATGTCGTGGGCAGATTCGCCCAATGGCCCTTGGCATCGCTGGTCTCAGCCCATCTTGCAGGTGGGTGGGCCCGGTGATTGGGATGCCAACGTCGTGCACGATCCGAGCCTGGTGGTTCGGGAAGGAAAATTCTGGCTGTATTACAAGAGCAGTCCGCGCCAGCCGGGACTCCTTTTGCCGGGTCAGGAGGCGAGCAAGCAATGGGCGGATCTAAGGATTGGCTGGGGCGTCGCAATTGCAGACAGGCCCGAGGGTCCCTACGTGAAATCGCTACTGAATCCCGTGATTTGTGGCGGGCATGAGGTCATTGTCTGGCCGTATCGGAAGGGCGTCTGTGCGCTGCTGATTCAAGGTCCGGAAAAGGGCAGTCTGCAATTTGCAGAGGACGGTCTGAATTTCTATCCGATGGCTCACGGGCTGGATGTGCCGGAAGCCGCCGGGGTGTTCAGAGAGGGGAATTTCACTGATACCGATATCCAGTCGGGGCAGGGTATCACATGGGGCTTGTTCCACAAGTTGGGACCGTGGAACTATCTCATGCGTTTCGACTGTGACTTGAGTCTGCCGACCGGCGAAAAGAAGCGCTACGAATACGAGGCGCTACAGAAGTGGAGAAAAGAATGACGATCGCGGGTCTGATTCGATATTTTGCCTTGGCCACCACTGTCTTGGTGGCCGGTCCGCGGCTGCTCCACGCTGAGTCGTCAGATGGTCCATGGACCCTTGATTTGAGCGGACAGCAATGGCAGATGGAAGGCGTGTTGCCCGGACAGGGCCAGCGGGAAGGGTTCCCCTCGATAGGGTACAGTTCTTTTAACTGGAATGGGGCGGAGGTTCCCGGGGATGTTTACACGGATCTGTGGCGTGCGGGCGAAATCGACGACCCGCACTATGGTCGCAACGGTATGAAAGCCAAGTGGGCCATGAGCCGTGAGTGGTGGTATCGGCGCAGCTTCAAGGTGCCGGAATCGGTCAAGGGAAAGGAGGTGCGGCTGGTGTTTGAGGGAGTGGACTATGCCTGTGATGTCTGGCTGAACGGCCAGTACCTCGGTCGTCACGAGGGTATGTTTTCGCCGTTCGAATTTGAGGTCAGTGCCCAGCTGATTTTTGGTCCAGCACGGGGCGGCAACGCTCTGATGGTGCGACTTGATCCACCTCCCCGCGCCTATCAAAGAGTGCAGGGTCTAAAATTCGGCTGGATGGGGGACTATTGGCGGACCCTGTCGCCCATGGGAATTTGGAAGCCGGTCCGGCTGATTGCATCGGCTGGTGTCCATATTGCCGACGTTTTTCCGACGAGCAAAATCAACCCTGATCGATCCGCCAAAGTGAACATCCAGGTTACTTTGAATCGCAGCAAACTGTCTGCCGCTGCCATCAATGGAGGCCGGGTCCGGGTGGAGGTGCGTGGAGGGAATTTCGAGAGTAAGACCTACACGACCGAACAAGGTTTGGCCACATTGTCGACTGATGGGATGCTCGGATTGGAGGTGTCCATTTCCGATGCCAAACTTTGGTGGCCGTGGGATATGGGGAAGCCGAATCTTTATGTAATCGAAACAACGGTGTCAGACGACTCCGGAAACTTGCTCGATCGGAAACGCACGCGCTTTGGGATTCGTGAAATTCGGCGTGAGAGGAATCCCGGTTACACTGAGGCCGAGGTCAAATTGCCTTGGACCATGGTAATTAATGGCCGGAACGCGTTCCTGCGGTCGGCGGCTTGGGGCGGTCCGCCTGACATTTTCTACGGTCGCAACAGCCCAGAAAAATATCAGAAGCTCGTGCAGCTGGCTAAGGATGCAAACATTAACAACCTGCGCATCTTTGGCTGGCACCCCACGGAGGTGGATCATTTCTATGACCTCTGTGATGAATTGGGTATCACGGTTTGGCAGGATCTAATTCCGCTTTCCTCGGAAAACGTTCGCGAAGACCCGTTGTTTCGAACCGCAGCGTATGCGGAGGCAGTGGCGGCCATCAAGACCCTGCGTTCCCACCCTAGTCTCATCCTGATCGAGGGCGGGGAGGAATCCTTCTATAGTTATCCAATTCCTGGTTCGCTGGAGTATACTGGAAAATTTTTGGTGGATTTGGAGCAGGCGATACGGCCCTACACAGATCTTCCGTATATCCCCACATCCCCGTTGAACCACCCGGCGATCATCCAAAAAATGGGGATCGGTGGACCGAAGGACAGCGCCCATACCCATGCGGCATTTTATGCATTTGGGGCGAAACTGATCGAAGACGATGTGGCGGGTTGGGATTACGCGGCTATTCCGGAGTTTGGTGTCACTTCCGCGCCGAATGTCGAAAGCATCCGCAAATTCATCCCGCCGGCGGAAGTCTGGCCACCCGGTCCCAGCTGGGGATACCACTGGGCGGATCTCGATGTGTTTCGGGCGCTCAATTTTCAGATCCTGGGTGACGAGCATACCGGTTCGCTCGAAGACTTCGTGGCGGCCACGCAGATCGCCCAAGGGACAATTTTTCAGTACGGGATCGAGCACATGCGGCGTCGCAAGCCGAAATCCACCGCGATCTCGATCTGCCACCTGATGACCTTCTCGCCCGATTTCAAATGGGGCATCGTGGACTATTTCCAGCAACCAAAACGATCCTATGAATTTGTGCAGCGAGCCTATCAGCCGCTGTTGGTCTCTCTCGCTCACGCCAAACGACGCTGGCTGCCCGGGGAGAATTTCACCGGTCAGATCTGGATCGTAAACGATTTGATCAAGGAGTTTGGGGCCACGACGTTGCGGGTCGAGATTTCCAGTCCAGATGGGAAGATGCTCTATCAGCAGACGCATTCTGTCGCAGGGATTGCTGCGGACAGTGCGGTGGCGGTGGCCCCGGTCGAGTGGTTGGTGGATGGCAAACTTGGCGATTTCTTCCGGGTTGCTCTGACCTTGCGGGATGCTAACGGAAAGACGCTTTCTGCGAACCACTATGATTTGCTGCGCGGTGACCAGGATCTGGCCCGGCGCGAGTGCAAGGAACGAGCCGAGAGATTCTCGGCCAATCGTGAGCGATATGCACCGGCGGATTATTACCGATACTTCCCCGGCCTTTCGGGAGAATCAAGATTTCGGCAAATGGGCGAAAGTTTTCCCGCGGCCACCGGCTTTCCTGCCGCGCGGACGCCCTCCAATCCTTGAAATGTAGCTGCCCTATGAATGCTCCTGAAAAGGCCCCCGTCGAACCAGTCGTGCAATTCAACCGCCGCGGTAACATCGGGTTCATCGTCTTTAACCGGCCGAAGGCTAATGGCTATGAAATCGGGTTCATGACTCGCTTCAACGAGGCAATCGATGCCGCGAACGCTGATACCGAGGTTCGCGTTGTCATCATTCGCAGCGCTCTGGCCCGATTCTTTTGCGCCGGGGCAGATATTCATGCCTTCGCCCAAAATTCTGTCATCGATAACAAGACGATGGTGACGATGGCTCGGCTAGCCTTGGAGAAAATCGAAGGCAGTGGAAAAATATTCATCGCCGAGCTGAGCGGACACACCCTCGGCGGCGGCCTGGAGATCGCCCTCGCTTGCGATCTACGTTTTGGGGGCGATGGCACATATACCCTCGGATTGCCTGAAGTTAAGCTGGGGTTGACGCCTGGCAATGGAGGCAGTCAGCGCCTGCCCAGGGTGATCGGTCGGAGCAAGGCACTCGAAATGCTTATTACCGGTGATAGCATCGGTCCGCAGGAAGCCCACCGTCTCGGACTGCTGAATCGTATTTGTCCTACCGGCGACCTGCAGCGCGAAACAGAGGAGTTTGCCAGGACCTTGGCCGCGGGTGCGCCGCTCGCGGTCGCGGCCATCAAGCGCGGCGTCCAGGCCGGGGCCACCCTAAGCCTGCCGGACAGTCTCGCACTGGAATCGGCGCTGGTCGAGCCGCTCTATGCGACGCGGGATGCCCGTGAGGGTCTTCTCGCGTTTACCGAAAAACGCCCTGCGGTTTACCGCGGAGAATAAACCCGTTCAATTCTTACCCTCAGGCATCAGCAACGACCTCACGATTCCCATGAAATCAAGCACCAGCAAGCGCAAGTTCTACCCGTGTTACATCAATGGCAAGCGGATCGGCCGCCCTGGCGGCGAGCGGGTGCCGGTTTCAAACCCGGCCAATGGCGAAGTGTTTGCAGAGGTGGCGGCCTGCTCGCCTGAGCAAGTGCAGCAGGCTTTGGAGACTTCCGAAGCTGCGCAATTGAAATGGCAGAATTTACCGGCGATCCGTCGTGCGAATTACATCATGGCAATCGCAGAGCGATTGAAGGCCGAGCGCACGCATTTTGCGCGATTGCTGGTCATGGAGCAGGGCAAACCCCTGGCCGAGGCATTGGGCGAGGTCGATGACACGATTCGCTACCTGTCATATAACGCCGAGGCCGCACGTCGGTTGGAAGGAAACATATATCCGTCTGACGAACCAAATGAACAGCTTTGGATCCACAAAGTGCCGTTTGGTGTGACGGTCGGTCTTTGCGCCTTCAATTATCCGTTGGCTCTGATCGGACGCAAGCTGGGGCCTGCTCTGGTCACCGGCAATACGATGGTGCTCAAACCCCATGAACTGACCTGCGTGACCGCCTCCGAATTTTGCCGTCTGGTGGATGAGGCGGGTCTGCCACCCGGCGTGGTCAACCTGGTGAACGGGATTGGCAATGGCGTGGGTTCGCAGCTGGTGTCCAGCGCGATAACCAAGCTGGTTTCCGTCACGGGCAGTATCCGCGCCGGTCAGGCAATCTATGCGGCGGCGGCCCCCAACATCACCGCGCTTTCACTCGAGCTGGGCGGCAAGGCTCCCTTCATTGTGCTCGAAGATGCCAACATCGACAAGGCGGTGGAGGCGGCGGTGGTCGCCCGTTACGCCAATTGCGGCCAGGTGTGCATCTGCAATGAAATGGTGCTGGTGCATGAGAAGATCGCCGACGAGTTCACCGCCAAGCTACTGAAACGTGTGGCCCGGATCAAGGTAGGTGATCCGATGAAAAACATCGGCATGGGGCCCAGTACCAGCGCAGCCGGCCTCGCGCGCGTTGATGATATTGTGAGGAAAACCGTGGCGGAAGGGGCGGAACTGGCTTGTGGAGGACGTCGCCCGGTAGGCAAGGCCTTCGCAAAAGGCAATTGGTATGAGCCGACCGTCCTGCTCGGAGTCAAACGACACATGACGGCCTTGCAGGAGGAAATTTTCGGTCCGGTGCTGCCGATTACGAAAATCTCCGGCTACGAGGAAGCCTTGGCGATCACCAATGCCCGTCATGACGGTTTGTCCGCCTACCTTTGGACGAAGGACTACCGTCGGTTTATGCACGCGATTGCGAATATGCAGGTTGGCACAATTTTCATCAACAAGGGCATCGTCGGGTACATCCAGGGCTACCACAACGGGCATAAGTTGAGCGGTCTTGGCGGGGAAGACGGCGTCTACGGCATCGAAGGTTTCCTACAGAAGCGCACCATCTACCTCGGTTGCGACTGAACCAGATACCGAACGTTCGCCCGTAATCTCATGAAAAGCTCCAAGACCAAGCAGCGGATTTCGATAAGCAAACCATCCGCAACGATCAGTGAACGTGAAGCGCCGGGCTTCATGACACCGGATAATGCGGCCGGTGGATCAGCGCAGGCCAGCGTTGAAGGACGCTGGACGTTGGACCTAAGTTCCACGTATTGGCAGATGGAAGGCATCCGTCCGGGGCAGGGCGTGAAGGAGGGGTTTCATCTGCACCTCGGTGAGCATTGCAGCAGTACTTTCAATTGGAACGGTGCGGAGGTGCCAGGCGATGTTTACACCGATCTCTGGCGGGCTGGGGAAATAGACGACCCGCACTTTGGCCGCAACGGCATGAAGGCGAAGTGGGCGATGGAGCGGGAGTGGTGGTATCGCTGCAAGTTCAAGGTTCCGGAATCCCAACGCGGGCGTGCCTTCCGGCTGGTTTTCGACGGCGTGGACTACGCGTGTGAGGTTTGGCTGAACGGCAAGCGTCTCGGTCGGCATGAGGGCATGTTTTCCCCCTTTGAATTCGAGGTCGGGCGTTTGCTGTACATTGGCGATGACGGCGACAACGGCCTGGTGGTCAAACTCGATGCGCCTCCGCGCACGTATCGCGATGTATGCGGTCGGAAATTTGGCTGGCACGGCGATTACTGGCGCACCCTCACCCCGATGGGAATTTGGAAGCCGGTGCGTCTCGTTGCCACTGGGGCGGCCCATATTGCGGACGTGTATCCGCAATCACAGATTCACGCAGACGGCTCGGCCACGGTGACGGTACAAGTACAGCTGGCGGCGCACAAAGCGAGCCTGTCCAAGCGCGTCGAGGTGAGGGCCGTGATCCGCGGCGCCAATTGCGAGGCCGGCCCATTCGAATTGACCTCATCCGTGGCCAGGTTGAAGGCCAATCACCCCATCACGCTGACTTGGAATCTTCCCAATGCCAAATTGTGGTGGCCATGGGATCTCGGAGAGCCAAACCTGCACCAGGTCGAAGTGGCGGTTCTCAGCTCAGCCGGGACGGTGTGGGACAATCAGATAACGCGCTTCGGCATCCGCGAGAT
>Ga0066418_1000404_pt1 | contig 11030 bp, 4 predicted proteins | sample LakWasMet26_LOW6_2_FD_59545 | JGI IMG/M metagenome (GOLD analysis project Ga0066418, IMG submission 59545) | Freshwater sediment methanotrophic microbial communities from Lake Washington under simulated oxygen tension - Sediment Metagenome 26_LOW6 | ecosystem: Environmental > Aquatic > Freshwater... | reverse complement strand
TCGCAGGACCGCACACTGCAACACGTTTAATGGACTTGTCTGAGTCATCTACTTTATAGCCAACCCAAGTTGTAATGTAGCCACCAACTTCTAGGGCTAGTTGGCATGCGTCCTGCAATAACTGAATTTCAGTTGATGCTTGGCTAATCAGATTTGACATAGCACTTCGCAACATTAAAGCGCGATTAAGTCTAATTAACTCTATCTCAGCTAATTTTCTTTTGGTAATATCGCGCTCAACTGCAATCCAGTGCGTATACCAGCCCGTTTTATCTGCAATCGGCACAATGTCCATCTCAAGCCAAAACTCTTCGCCATTTTTTTTATAGTTAATAACTTCGGCACGCACAGGTTGCCATGCTTCAAGTGCATGACGAATACGGTCTAGCTCTGGTCGCTGGGTTTTTTCACCTTGAAGTATGCGTGGTGTTTTGCCTATTGCTTCTTCTCGAGAAAAGCCAGTTCTGCGTTCAAACGCATCATTAACGAATAGTATTTTTGGACCATCTCCATCAAATGGTTCAGCCTCAGTGATTAAAACAATATCGTTTAATCGTGAAACACAATTCTCTAGGAGTTTTAGTTGCTCTTGCGATTTTCGAGACTCTGTAATATTTGTGATAAATCCATGCCACAACACACTACCATCTGCTTCTTGAAAAGGTATCGCATTCCCTTGCACCCAGACAACTTCACCGTTTTCAAAGCGTAATCGATATTCATGATCCCAAGCAGTTAAATCTCTCGCTGATTTCTGGATAGAAATATGTAGTGAATCTAAGTCCTCAGGGTGCGTCCATTTAAAAGCAGGACTGGCATCCTCTTTAACATCCTCTGGACTGATGCGGTAAATATCCCGAATATACTCACTTGCATAAGGCATGGTAGCTTTACCATCGGGGGAGAGCCGGAATTCATAAATCATCCCTGGTAAACGACTTGAGATTTTTTGTAATCGATTGAGGGTATCTAATTTCTCTTGAATATCTTTTTTGCGGTCACTAATATCAATTAGTGCCCCTTCAACTCTCACGATATTGTTTTGAATATCTCTAACCGCTTGTCCAATCGATCTTACCCAAATGCGTCGACCTCTTCCAGTAATGAACTCAAACTCTTCATCAAAAGCTAATCCAAGATGTAAGCAAGATTCAAACACTTTTCTTAAACGTTCGCGACTTTCAAGAGGATAATAATTAATTGCTTCATCAACCGTTGGTTGAAATTCTTCGGGTTCTTCATGAATTGAGATAGCCTCTGCAGTCAGGCTAAGTCGCATGGTTTTTGCGTCAACTGACCAGCCGCCTATTCGCGCAACTTTACTAGCAATTGTAATTAAATACTGGGTTTGACGATAAGCCACTTCAAGACGTTTTGCGCTGGTGATGTCTTCTACAATCGCGATAATATTGACTGGAAGACCATTGTTTTTGAGCATAACAGAGACGGTTACTCTCACCCAAATGGTTTCCCCAACTTTAGTTATAGATCGTTTTTCTAATGTAAACCGCTCAAGTGCACCAGACTTTAGTTGCTCAATTTTATATTGATAGTTATCTCGATCTTCGTGATGCGTAATCGATAAGAAATCGAGTACGCGTAATTCACTTTCACTATAGCCCATAATATTGCAATATGCAGGGTTGGTTTTAATAAACCGACCTTGCATATCTGAAATCACGACACCGCTACCTGCGTAGGTAAATGTAGCATCAATTAATGCATTATTATTATGCAAAGTTCTGGCTGTGATATCACGATTGAATGCAATACTCAATAAATCTGCAGTTCTCTGGATGATATCTAGCTCAGCATTACTAGGCACTCTTATGTATCCAGAATATAGTGCCAGTGTCGCAACGACATCAGCAGTATTTGAAAAAATAGGTATTGACCAACACGATTTTAGATGAAAGTTTTTAGCGATATGCCTGTAGTCATCCCAACGCTTATCTGTATTAATATCTTCAATGATGACTGGTTGCTTATAGTAAGCTGCAGTGCCGCATGAACCTGCATTAGGACCAATTTTTAGGCCATCAATAGCTTCGGTATATGCATGAGGCAAATGGATCGAAGCGCCATGATGCAATGTATTGCTTTCTTCATCTAACATTAATACTGAGCAGAGCATTCCAGGAAATTGTCGCTCTAACAGTTGCACAGTTGACAGCATTATTTCATGAAGAGATTCACCATTACTGATTGATTTAAGAATGGTATTTTGTTCAGAGATATAATGATTAAGTAAAGTTTTATCAGTTACGTCAAGTCCGGAAGCTAACAAATATTCAATATTACCTTTGGCATCTTCAATCACACTTAATGAAAATTCAGTCTGGCGTAGTTCACCATCAGCAGTGAAGTAATCTGATTGTGCTTGCACTGATTTACCAAGCTGAGCTTCTTCAATTACTCCTTTGATATAATTAGAAATACTAGGGTTTGAAACCCACCAAGGACCAAGCCAAAACTTTTTATCTACAGCCTGAACACGATGATAACCACAGCCACTCATACAAGCATCATTGACATCTAAAATAGTGCCATCTGCATCCATCAACGCTTGGAATAAATAGGCTTGATTAAAGATTGCTCTAAATTTTGCTTCATTTTTAACGAGTGTTTTTTCTTTTATATTTTCTAAAGTAACATCACGCATCGCAACTACGGCGCCTAGTTTTTCGCCCTCAGCTGATAAAATTGGTTGCCCGCTACATTCAACCTGAATACGTGGCTGATTTGCAGGGGCAATGACCAACTGTTCTTTGGTCACTTTTGTCCCTGCAAATGCTTTGTATAGAGGAATCTCATCAGGCGGCATTAACGTCTCACCGTCGGGCTTAAATAAATCAAAATGCTCTGCCCACTCCTCTGGAAGTAATGGCGACACATTAAGACCATGCATTTGTCTGGTGACGTTGTTGAATAAAGATAGTTTACCTTCTGCATCACAGGCAACAATGCCTTCGGATAAACTCTCTAGTAATGCAACGACAAAGTTATTTTTCTTTTCTAACTCCAAGGACTGCTTTTTTAGGGTGTAATTTAATTGATTTAGCGTAATATTTTGTTTATGTTTTTCTAACAACAGGCAAACTTGAGAGCCAAGTCTTTTAAGTGACTCAATTTGCAGTGTGGATAGGTCTCTTGGTTTGAAGTCTTTAACTGCAAGGGCTCCTAGAGCGGTGCCCTGAGGCGAAATTAGTGGAATACCAGCATAAAATCTAATATGTGGGTCACCCGTAACCATAGGGTTTTTTGAAAACCATGGGTCAAGAAGCGTATCTTTTACGATTAAGATGTCTTTGGACTGTATTGTTTTTGCGCAGAAAGCAATATTTCTATTATTTTGGCGATTCGTTATGCCAAAAGATGATTTAAACCATTCACGTTTATCATCAATAAGAGTAACAGTGGCTATTGGTGCTTCACAAATTTTAGCAACTAACTCTGTGATGCTATCAAAATCGCCTTCGTAAGGTGTATCTAAAATACAGTATGAATGTAAATCTTCAAGTCTACTTTGCTCATCGTGATCTGATATCATCATTGAGATAGCGTCCATTTAATTTATTAAAATATTTTAACCATTAAATAGTTAATTAATAGCTTTTTTGAGACTAATTTCAGTATCCTCAACTTATTATATTCAATAATAGTAATCATGTCACCTTAAGATTTGAGTAGGGTCAGTGCAGGGTCACGTGCTATCAGATTAATAAGCACATCGAATGGCGTCCTAATTGAAAACAGATTCAGTTGAAAATTAGATGTCTGCTTGATTATTATTTTTTAACGACTCGAGTGCTATAATAAGCCATGTTTAAACTGAGTTACTACAGAAACTACATTCAATCTTCATTCCTGAAAAAATTAGTAGCATTTCAGATTTACAGTTAACAGAAATTAGATGAACTTACCTAGTTTGATCTGCGTGTTGCAAAACCCTTTCCCTGAACTAGAGGTAGCTGAATGCTTGATATAAGTGACATTCATGAAAAAGAGAGATTGAGACTTTTAACGCTCAAAAGCTATGCTATTTTGGACAGTGAACCTGAAAAAGCTTTCAATAGTTTAGTTGAGCTCGCATCACTAATATTTGATGTTCCGATTTCAACAGTAACTCTAGTTGACGAAAAGCGTCAGTGGTTCAAGGCAAAGACTGGCCTGTTCGCAACCGAAACCCCTCGCGACATCTCTTTCTGCCAATACACTATCAACCAGTCTCATCCACTTGTGATAGAAAACGCATTAGAAGACCCAAGATTTAATAACAACCCACTCGTTGTTGGTGATCCATTTTTAAGGTTTTACGCTGGCGTACCGCTTATTGCAAAAGATAATCAAGTGATTGGTTCATTTTGCATTATGGATCAAAAGCCAAAAAACTTATCAGCAAAAGATTTACGCACATTACAATTTCTAGCGAATCAATGCATGCAACTAATTGAGTACCGTGTTGAACACTCAAAGTATGTAGACTTAACAAATGAAGTAATTGAAGCCAACAAAAAAATCATTCAGAATCAGAAGCTTTGGCGTACCGCCTTAGACGCAGCTGGTAATGGTGTGTGGGATTTTGATGTTTTAACTGGTGAGGCCTATTTTGGCGCAAACTGGTATGCCATGCTCGGGTATGAAAATACAGAACTTCCACCAAATTTAGATACTTGGATTAATTTACTGCATGAAGATGATCGTGAAAATGCTATAGCAGAACTTGAACAACACATTTCGAAGAAAGATAGTAAATATGCAGCCGAATTTAGAATGCGTTGTAAAAACGGTAATTATAAGTGGATTCTTTCTTCAGGCTCCGTTATTGAGAGAGATGAATTTGACGCTCCACTAAGAATGGTTGGTATTCATACGGATATTTCAAATGTTAAAGAGAAAGATCATCAAATTTGGATGCAGGCGAATTATGACTCACTGACTAATCTTCCTAATCGGAACTTATTTTTTGACCGACTCAAAGAAGTAATCAAGCTTTCATCCAGGGAGCATTTAAAACTCGCTTTATTCTTTATTGATTTAGACGGCTTTAAACAAGTCAATGATCAACTTGGTCACCAAGCGGGCGATTCATTATTAAAAGAGTTGGCCAAAAGAGTTAAATCGCACATTCGTGAATCTGATACATTTGCAAGATTAGGAGGAGACGAGTTTACGTTCATTTTAACTGAAGTGGATACAGAGGAATATATTAAGACATTTGCAGATAAACTGATTAACTTGATAGGATCACCGTTTGATATTGAAGGTCAACAAACAAATGTAACGGCAAGTATTGGTATATCTATTTATCCGCACGATGGAGACAATCCAGATGATTTGCTCAAAGTTGCAGACAATGCGATGTATGATGCCAAGGCTAAAGGTAAAAATCAGTATCAAATTAATAGTAAAATTTGTTGATCAGATTATCCACTCTGACATAGGTATTCAATTTAGAAGGATGATTTCATCAGGTGGTGCAAAGATAATTGTTTAGAGCCTAGTATGGGTCGTCATGGTAAATGCTATGACTAAGGTGGGGCTACAGAATCCTTCTTAGTAGTTTGTATAAGGAGCATATCAAACATAAGATTTATGTATCAATAGGAAAAACCAAAGCTAGATAGATTTTGTAAGCATCGTTCCGTTGCAGAATTTAATGAACTGCTTTTTAACTATGCAATGTTTTAATAAGGTGGCTACTTGCGTTGGTCGCTAAAATCATCTTGCGGGAGTACTTAACGAAAAAGTATAGCCTTCAAGTTCCACACCCAGTTCCAGTTGCCTATATATCAAATATTTTTGAGAAGCTTTTAACAACACTAGTTACACCACCCTAATGCAGTACTCTCTACATAGCATTTAGCTTATTAAAAACCAGTTAATTATTTATTGATATGTTAGATTAATAATCGGATATTAATTTTAATCCTTGACAAATAAAAGTGCACTATTCTTCAAAAAGAATAACACCGCCGTCCGGGGTACGGCGCACTTTGGTTATTCCGGGCATTTCCGCCTCTAACCTCAATAACTCTAGCTCCTGTAGCGATATAACCCCGCGTTGTTGGCGGACTTCATCGGCTAAGCGTTGATTTTCCATCTGTAAATCACGAACCTTTAATGCCTGATTAATATCTGCATGCAAACAATACTCATCCCATGGCTTTGCAATAAACCGATGAATTTTTGCTTCATTGATAGCGCCAATCAACCCATCTAAATCGGCATAGCCACTGAGAAGAAATCGGACAGAGTTCGGTTGAATTTCTCTGATTACTTTAAAGAATGCAACACCGTTCATTTCTGGCATTCGATAATCAGAAATAATAATATCAAACATTAATCCTTCGCCCGCACGAGCAATAGCTAAAGAAGGCGAGGTAAATATCTCAATATTATTGCGTTGAATTTTTTCTGTAATTTCAGCCTTGAACGAAATAAGGGATCGGCGTAGGGCGCGAGTTATATTTTCCTCATCATCCACCAACATAATACGAAGCATATTTACTCCTTCCTGTATACAAAAATATGAACAGGTTGACCTTCTGCCCGCTCATAGTTTCGTAACTGAATAATAAGTTTATCATCTAGCACATAGTCTTTAGCCAGCAATAACATGCCATTCTTACCTATCAAGTCGCGAGATAACACCATACCATCTTTAAGTGCCACCGGACGCAATGCTACTTCCTGCACTACTGTCCGATCGTCATTACTACCTAACATATCAAGAAAAGCATTGACCACTTCTGGATCATAACGCTTCATGCTTCCTTCTTTAATAAAAACTAGTGCATCTTGGGCATTCAAACGCCTATTCATCAAATGACCAAGCTGTGCCGAGTCATAGTCGTTGACAACTGCTAGAACGCGCGCGCCCAGAGGAATATCTTGCCCTGCTAGCCCATCTGGGAAGCCCATACCATCAAAGCGCTCATGGTGCCAACGAATCAACTTGGCGGCACCATTCAATTGCTCTAAAGCCATTAGTGCAGTTTGTCCAACTAGAGGATGCTTGACTACTATGACACGCTCCTCACCAGTCAGCTTGCTAAAAGGTTTGTGTAACAAGCTATCTGGTAAGCCAATCTGACCAATGTCATGCAACAACGCAGCGATCATAACCTCCTGCGCTTCACTTTCGCCCATGCCTAGGCGTACTGCAAGTTTATGTGCGAGATCTGCAACACGGCGTGAATGTCCTGCCATTGAACCCTCACGTAGCTCCATTAAATTAGCAAATACGCGGATAGACGTGAAGAAGCTTTTTTTAAGTTTTTCATGTGCAACCTCTAAAAAGCCCATAGTCTGCCGCACCTCCTCGGTACGCGCTTGAACCTTTTCTTCTAAGCTAGCGTTAATATCCTTGAGTTCTGCATTCTGCCGCTTGGTTAGTGCTTCGAGACGCTCTTTCTCGCACTTAAGGTACTTGCGCTCCAGTGCGTGACGAACAGTAAGGGTTATATCGCTATCTTCCCATGGCTTGGCAATGTAGCGATAGATCTGTCCCTTATTAATAGCTGCAATGGTAGATTTAATGTCAGCATAACCGGTAAGCAGGATGCGAATAGTGTCTGGCGATTTGAGTCGCACCTGCTCTAAAAATTGCGCACCGTCCATTTCTGGCATACGCATATCTGAAATAACCAAGTCAATTTTTTCATTGCTAATAATTTCCAACCCCGCCGCTGCATTCTCCGCGATAAAAATACGGTAGCCCAAAGGCCGAAACAGGCGTCGTAAGGCAGACAGAATGTTTGGCTCATCATCCACGAATAGCAAGCTCTCATGCGGCGTATCAGGTTGTGGTTCACCCTTGATAGCAACCTCAAAAACTGGATTGACTGAAGTCATATACTCTCCCTTTTATCTGTCATTACTGCGGTCCAAGCACGCGCAGCACTTCTTCTAGTGTGGTAAGTCCAGCGTTGACTTTTTCAATTGCATCCATTGCTAATGATGTCATGCCTTTCCGACGGGCTGCGTTACCAATATCTAAGATGCTCGCACCACTGGCAATCAAACTGCGCATTTCCTCGTCAGGCATGAATATTTCATAGATAGCAACTCTACCTATGTAACCTGCCCCATTACACTTACCGCAGCCCTTACCTAGATATGCTACCACCTTGTCTACTTCGAACGGAAAGCCTATTCTTCGTATAAGGTTATTATCCACTTCAACCTGCTCTTTACAATGCGGACAGATTTTACGCACCAACCGCTGTGCAATGATACCCTCGATCGCTGTCGCCACAACATAGGGCTTGAGCCCTAAGTCGAATAGGCGAGCTATGGTCGCTACGGCGGAGTTGGTATGAAGCGTAGAAAAAACCATGTGTCCGGTTAACGCCGCATGAAAAGCAACCTCTGCAGTCTCTAGATCGCGTATCTCTCCCAGCAAAATGACGTCAGGATCCTGACGTAGGATAGAACGCAACACGGTTGGGAAATTGAGACCAATCTTTTCTTTGATTAACACCTGTCCCGCCATATCGAGATAATATTCAACTGGGTCTTCAATGGTGATGTAGTTTTTACTTGGAGTGGCATTATGCTGCAACATTGAATAGAGCGTCGTAGTCTTGCCGCTACCAGTCGGTCCAGTGGCAAGGACAATACCCTGAGGTTTATCCATCATGGTAGTTACTTTGGATAGGTCGACGGGAGAAAACCCTAGACTGGCCAAACCGTGTACCGACGAGTTACGATCAAGTAGGCGCATAACGATTTTTTCACCGTTGATAGTAGGTAGCGTCGAAATACGTAAATCTACGATGCGCAGTGAACTCTTAACTGTAATGCGACCATCTTGAGGTCTGCGTCGCTCGCTAATATCTAGCTCAGACATTACTTTTAGCCGCGACACTAAAGACTGGTGCATATGATGAGGAATATGAATTTTATCAATGAGCATTCCATCAATACGATAACGAACCACGACGCTTTTTGTACGTGGCTGAATATGAATATCACTAGCCCCTATACGAATGGCTTCCATGATTACGGCATTGACTAGCCTAATTGCTGGCGGTTCATCCGTGCCCTGCAATAACTCTTCAATTGTTTGGTCGTTATCATCCTCAATGACAATCTCTATCCCCTCATAAGGATCAGCGCTTGCTACTAGCGTTTCAATTTCCTTGAAATCTATCGACCTATCAACACCATAAATTTCTGTAATTTTAGATCGAATGGCTGCCACGTCTGCCATCACAATTTGTACATTTAGTCCAGAAACAAACTTTATGTCGTCTATCAAACCCATATCCATCGGGTCGGCAACGACTAACATCAGGTTCTTACCTTCTAATTTAAGCGGAGCTATCAGCTGGCGCTCACACAAACTATACGGCACCAAATCAGCAACAGAGGGATCTACATAAAACTCAGCTAGGGCTACCTCTTCAACTAGCAGCTCTTTGCGCAAAATGTCACGTATTACTTTTTCTGACACCCAGTCGCGATCTAGGATAAGTTTTATGATGGGTTCCTTGCGCGCCTGCTGTAAGCGATGCAGTTCTTGCACCTGCTGGTTAGTAAGGAGATTGCGCTTATTGAGCATGATGGCAAGCTGACTACGATTGGTGACCGAGAGCTTAGTGAGTGCTGAAATCTCTTTACTTTTCTGCAGATTGTCCTTCTGCAGTAGCTTGTTTTTTCGGATTAGATCGTATTGCTCCAGCGCCAGCGCAACTGTCACACGTAGATCGTCATCGTTCCAGGGCTTGAGAATAAATTTGTATACTGCGCCCTCATTGACTGCCCCCATTACTGCACCGGTTTCAGCCTGGCCTGTCAGCATAATGCGTATCATGTCGGGCTGTAATATCTTAGCCTGCTTCAGCAACTCTGCTCCGTTCATGTGTGGCATCTTATAATCTGAAATCATCAACTGAAAGGGACTCTTTTTTAATTGATCCAGTGCCTCAAGGCCGCTGTTGGCTAACGTAATAAGGTAGTTTTCTTGTCGAAAGATACGTTGTAATGACTTAAGAACGTTAGGTTCGTCATCTACTAGCAATATATGGTAAGTTATGCTTTCAGCAACCTGTTGTTCTTGCGCCGATTCCGCACCAGTAAAAAGTGAGGTATAAAGTGACATTTAATGCTGCTCCTGATTGAGTGGCAAATGCATAGTGAAATGGCTACCCTCGCCTACTTGACTCTGCACATCAATCCAGCCGCCGTAAGCCTGTACAATGTCCCGACATACGGTCAACCCCAGCCCCTTGCCCTGACCAACGTCACGCGTGGTAAAAAATGGCTCAAAAATTCTGGGCAATACTTCGCATGGGATACCAACCCCATTATCTATAACATGCACTAAAATCTCACTATTATTAGATTCTGTTCTCATCTTAATTAGGCCCTGATTCCCTACCGCTTGCACCGCATTCATCAGCAGATTTAAGATCGCCTGATTCAAATGTCCAGACTGACATCGCAGCGGTGGAGTTACATCCAACTCTGTTGCTAAGTGCGTACCTAGAGGGACGCTGTTAATAGCAAGATTAAACACGGTGGTAACGCAATCATTGACATTACAGACTTCACCACTCACGCGATCAATATCCGAGAACCCTTTCAAATCACCTACAATCCTGGTCACCCGATCCGCACCGGCAATACTCTCGTCCAGCAACGAAGCAAAATCATCTAACACAAAGTCCAAGTCCTCTTTTATCCACGCAGCAACTAACAGGCTATCTTCGCTTGACTTAATTAGCTGTGCCAAGTTGCTGAACTGCTGCACGTAAGCTTTTGCGGTTCCCAGATTACTACGGATAAACCCTATTGGATTGTTAATTTCATGTGCGACACCAGCAGCAAGTTGCCCCACTGAGGCCATTTTCTCAGCCGCGTATAACTGACGCTCCGCATTTTTGATAGTCTCAACCTGAGACTGAACACGCGCATCAAGTTCTTCAGCTAGCTGTTTGTAGCGAAATTCAGATTTGAGCAATGCTTCATGATCATGCTGCAGTCGCTGGTAGCTCTCACTCACGTTTTCCTCGTGCAAATGC
>Ga0066418_1000380_pt1 | contig 11894 bp, 10 predicted proteins | sample LakWasMet26_LOW6_2_FD_59545 | JGI IMG/M metagenome (GOLD analysis project Ga0066418, IMG submission 59545) | Freshwater sediment methanotrophic microbial communities from Lake Washington under simulated oxygen tension - Sediment Metagenome 26_LOW6 | ecosystem: Environmental > Aquatic >... | reverse complement strand
CGTGGCCGCCGCCGGCGGCGTACTGGATGTCATCCAGCTGTACCGAGTTTCCCTGGACGTGACCTTCGACGCGGGCCGAATCGAGAGGGAAACCATAATAGCGCACCGGATCCTTGACCTCGCCGATGAACCGGTAGTCGGGCACGCCCTGTTCGATGGCGCCCCAGGCGTGGACATCGGGTGGACGGGTGAATTGCAGCGTGGCCAGAACGTCGTCCGCGCGACCCTCGAGCATGCGTCCGAGCATGGCGGTGTCGGCGTTGGTCGTGAAGTCGAACTCGAAGCGGGCGGTTTCCCGCGTGTTGGGTATGCCGAATCGTTTGAACGTGCCGCCCAGTCGTTCCTGGCCGCCGGCCCGCACGCCGGTGCTTGCGATGCCGTGGACGAAAGTGGGCCGGATGAACAGCGTGGCCTCGGCCTCTTCGAAGTCGCCGCCCCAGATGGAGGCGTGCTCGGCGCGGGCGCGGACAAAATTGTTGCTCAGGGTTGGGTCCTTCCAGCGCCCCTGGATGTCGACCTCGGCCACCGGCAGCCGGTCGGGGAAGGCGAAATACCGGCTCCAGAACGCCGGCCACCAATCGCCCTGGAACCACCCGCCGATCGCCGCGGGCTGCAGGCGGCCTTCGAGGAGCATCCGGTAATCCGTCGTGGAGAAATTCATCCAGTAGGATCCCCGGGCCACGTTGTCACCCATCGTAACCACGGCATCGTGGGCGAGAAAATCGCGACCCACGATATCGATGCGGCCCCGGGCCGACGTGATGTGCACGTTGCGCGAATTCAGCCGGCCTGCGTCCACCCGGCTGCTCAATTGCTTGAACTGCCAGCCGGGGCCGATCTCGGCCTCCGCGGTGAAGGCGATCGGATCACCGAACTCAAAATAGGGCGCGGCGCGCGGGGTGTGTTGACGGAGGACCCGCGTGATGAGCTCGTCGGAAACCCGGCCATGCGCCTGGATGCGGGCGCTTTGTTCGCGCAGGTTGGCCTCGATCTCGGCCGCGAGGAACTGACCCTCGATCTGCGTCGCCGCCACCGTCCGCAGGTCAGGCCAGGTCGCGAGGTCCACCCGAAGGCACGGCCCCTCGGCGGATTCGCCCATGTGATGCACGGCCCCGGCAGCGACGCTGAGTTCATTGGCTCCGCCCCGCAGCTTGTCCGGCTGGATCTCTGCCTTGAGGAGAGCCCGGACCTGCTGGGCGGACGAGTCCTTCCATTTCACTGATCGGGTGGCGACATACAGGTCCACGGGCCGACTGCCGGCGCCATCGAGGCGGACTTGGCTCGTGGCAATGAAGGGCCCCAGTTGCAAGGGCTGTTCGGGTCCGGCCTGCAGGGCCGTGGCGGTGAGACGGATGCTGGCCAGCAGGCCGCGCCGGGCATCTGTCTCCAGCAGCACTTCGAGCGAAGGATCATCGAGGGCATTGAGCCTTTGTAACTCCGGGGCAAATTGTCGCGCAGTCCGCAAGTAGCCGGCCGTCAGGTCATCGAGGGAAAAAACGCTGGCACCGCGGCTGCGGCCGGAGAAGGGAATGTCCCCGGACAGGGAAACCTTCAGCGGACCGACCCGGCCCACAAACTGCACGACGTGCCAGACGTGGTCGCCCTGGTGGATCGCCGCACTCAGGTCGCTGACGATGAATTGGGAGGTGCCGCTGGGCGAGAACATGGCGGGGAGACGCAGGGCCGCTCCTTCGATGCTGATCTCATCCGGCTCAACCCGTCCCGAGAGAATGGACCAGAAGCTGCGCCGGATGTAGAGGAGCCGGCATTCCAGCAGGGGATCTTCGAACTGACGGTTCCGCAGCTGGACATTTTCCAGCAGGACCTGGCCCGATGGGTCCAGGCTGGCGCGACCGAACTTGAGGATGAGACCGGACTCCGCCAAGCGGGCTTCGGCCCGACGGAGGACGAATCCCGGCACCGGCAATTCCCGGGCGAGGGCGACATAGATCAGGACGCCCAGCAGGGTGCCGAGCACGATCCAAAGCCCCCAGCAGGAAACCGTGATGCAACAGGAGCCGCAGAAATGCAGACCCGATTTGAGCCAGGAATGTTTGGGCGCGGGCACGATGCAGCGCGGCGCGTCAGGGTTTGGCCGCCGGCGCGGTGGGGGTCGGCGCCACGGGGGCGGCGACCGGGGCCGGCGTGGCCTCCACGGGGCCGGGATCGTTGGTCGTCTTGTAGGTCAGGGTGAAGAGGGCATCGAGCAGCTCCTGGGTGACCGTGAAGGTGACCCCGCCGAACTCGGCGGTGCCGGCGACCAATGTCATGCCGGCGAGCCGATCGGTCAGGAACAGACTGGACGGGGTGCTCTGGGTGGCGTCCGCGCCATTGCTGAACGAAACCGTGTAATCGAGCCGGTACTTCCACGGTTGGGCGCCATAGGAAGTGTCGGCGTGATCCGGATTGAAGGTGTCGGTGTTGAACTGACGGGCGCGGAGATTGCGGAGCTGGGCCAGGACCGCAGCCAAGGCCTTGCGGACCGCCTCCGGTTCCACAGCGAGGGCGGCGTCCCAGTTCTTGTCGGCTTCATTGAGCTTTTGGGAGTAGATGGTCGCGGCGGGATTGAGGCTCACGAGGGCCAGGCTCGTGATGCGGGCGGTCCCCGGCAGCTCGCGCAGCTGCCGCAGGCGATAGTGGCGGGCGGACACCGGCGTGTTGTCCAGGATATCGGGCAGAATCTCGTAAACAAACGGCTGGTCCTTGATGCGGGCAAAGGCGACGCCCGGTTGGTCCGGAGAAACACCAACCTGCAACGTGAAGGAGGTGGGTTCATTGCCGCGGGGACCGCCGCCGGAGCTGAGACTGAGGGTGACTTCCCGTTCCGGCCGGGTGAAGCCGTAGCGCTCCTTGTCGGCCTCGGACGGAGCGTCACTGAGGAACTTGCGGGCGGACAGCTGGCTGATGGTGGTCAGGAGCGTGGTGATGACCTCGGGATCGGCGGCCAGCGTGACCGGGGCCTGGCCCGCGCTGCGGGTGATGGCCTGCCAGCCCTGTCCGCCGGGCGCGGCCTCGAGGCGTTGCAACGTGAGGTCGGACTGGCCGGGTGCGGTCAGGCTGATCGCGGTGACAATCGCGGGCTCAAAATCCACCACGTGGGGATCGCGCAGGGACTCCTGCGAGGAACGCAGCACTTCAAGCAAGGCGGTCGGGATGACCGTGGTGAAGACCACGTCCTTGTCCTCGATCTTGGCATAGTACTCGGTGCTGGTGGCCTTGGTTCCTTCGGCCGGAGGGTTCACCGGATTGCCCAGGAGGAGGGTTTCCCGACGGGCGTTGCCTTCAAGGGTCACGCGGAGCGCAGGCGTGGCCAGGCCGACGCGGTTGAGATCGCTGTCGCGGGGATCGAGGAAATTTTTCGCGGTGAGGGCGTTGAGGGAGTTGATCGTGACCTCAACCGCGTTGCGGGCGGCGCGCGCGAGCATGGGGCTTTCGAAACCCCAGCGGGACGCGGCATCGCGGCGCAGGCGGATCTTCAGGTTGGAGGGAGCGGCGGTCTGCAGGTTGAGCGAGCGGACTTCGAAGACCGGGATGGTGAAGATGGACTCGGCCCGAAGGTCCGCCAGGGGCAGGCCGGCGGTCTCCGCGAGGCTGCGGTCGACGACGTGGATGCGGGTGCCGTCGGTGGAGAGGACGTAGAGATTGTTGTCGACCCGGGAATTGGCGCCGATCTGGAGCTGGAAATTCTTTTTGGCCGCGGTGAACTGGAGGGTCAGGACCGGATTGGCCAGACCGTAGCTGGCGAGCGACTGGTCACCTTCCGGGAGATTCGCGACGAGAAAGCTCGTCTTGTGTTCCAGAAACTGGAGTTCGTTGTGGATGCGGGAGACGGCGTTGGGGTTGGCCGGCCACTCGTACGGCTTGGTGAGCCACCACGAGCCGTCCGGACGCTTCTCGATCTTGACGGTCTCGCCCGTGGGGCTGATGCGGGTGAAGGAATCCAGGCTGGCCACCTCGGCCGGCAGGACGCGCCGACGCGCCTCCAGATTCTTGCGGGCGTCGATCGTGGGCAGGTCGTAGTAGTAGATGTACGCGAACAGGACGACGTTCAGGAAAAGGAGGACAACGGTGACTTTGGAACGCATGGCGGGGGGCGGCGGGCGATTAGTTGCGACGGGTCCAGTAGACGGCGATGCCGAGGAGGGCGACGATGCCGGGCAGGCCGAGCATCAGGCCCAGACGCAGGTGGACGAGCTCCTCGGCGCTCAGGGCGAGCTGGAAGCGTTCGATGGGGCGGACGGAAATGTTGAGCTGGGTGTCGCGCTCGATCGTCCAGTTCACGGTGGCGAGGAAGAGGTTGAGGTTGCCGACCGTGATGATGCGGTTGTTGGTCACCAGGTCGGACGTGCCGAAGACCGCGAGGCGGCCGCCCTTCACGCTCAACGTGAGCTTGGCCGGCTTCAAGCGCTCGGAAATGACCATGACGCCGAGCTCGCCCTTGAGATCCTGGCCGGGAGTATAGACGGGCAGGACGTTCTTGATGCGATAGCTTGTCTCACCCCAGGCCTGGCTGCTTGTGGCGACGAGCTTCTTGACGCTGAGTCCGTCGTCGAGGGAGCGGCCGATGTCATCGCTGACGACCCGGGCCGGGCCGACGATGACCGACATGCCGTTGTTGATGAGGTTGTCGGTGATGTGGCTGGATTTGTCGGGCAGGAATTTCCAGAGACGCATGTCATTGCTCTCGGTGATGCTCCGCGGATCGGGGTCGAAGATGACGTTGTCGTAGACGATGACGCCCCAGTCGAAGAGAAGGTTCTCCAGGCCGTGGGCAACGCCCGGATCCAGCAGCAGAATCACCCGGCCGGCGCGCGTGGTCAGGAAATTGCGCAGCAGCTCCTCCTCGAAGGGCTGCAACGGACCCTCGGGGGACGCGACGATGATCAGGGCGGCGTCGTCGGGGATTTTGCGGACCAGGCTGAGGTCGAGGCCCTCGACGTCGTAGTTGCGCTGGCGCAGTTCGTCCCGCAGGCCGGACAGGCCGCGGCGGCGATCCACGTCGTCGGGCCGCATCTCGCCGTGGCCGGCGAGGAAATAGATCTTCTTCTTGTTCGGGCTGGAAACATCGAGGACGGCGGCGGTGAAGGTGGCCTCGCCCCGGAAGCCCTCGCGCTTGCGGTCGCGGGTGGTGTAGAAATCGGCGAGGTTGAGCACGCGCCGGTGATTCTCGCTCACGAGCACCACCTGGTTGGGCTCGTCGAGGCCGAGGGCCTCGGCCTCGCGCCGGCTCTGGTAGATGTCGATGTTGCGGACGTCGATCTTGCCGCGGGGATTGTTGCGCGTGTGGTAGGCGTATTCGCGGAGCAGCCCGCTGATGTCGCGCTGGGCGAGATCGAGCTCCTCGTTGCTGCCGTCACTGGAGATTGTCACGTAGACATGCACGTCGCGCTCCAGCTGGTCGAGGTAGGAACTGGTCTCGGGGGAGAGGGAGTGGCGACGGTTCTGGGTGAGGTCGAAGCGCCACGCGTGGTTCAGCGCGATGTAGTTGAGGCCGGCGAAGAGCGCGAGGAAGAGCAGGGCCTGCAGCACCAGGTTGATGAACCTGATCCAGCGGGCGGCGCGAAAGCTGTCGTAGTTGGCCATGCGGGATCAGCTGTTCAGGATCTTGGCCTCGACGCCGAGGATGCTGAAGATGAGGGCGAGAATCGAACCGGTGAGGTAGAAAAACACCTGGCGGGTGTCCACGATGCCGTGGGTGAAGTCATCGACATGGCTGGGGATGCGCAGGGTCTCCAGCGCGCTCTTGACCGGCAGGAAGGCGCCCTGATTGAGGGCATTGAGCTCGCTGACGTAACTGAGGCCGCCGATGAGACCGAGCAGAATGGTGAAACTGAGAATGCCGGCGACGGCCTGGCTGCGGGTGACGGCGCTGGCGAGCACGCCGATCGAGATGAACAGCAGTCCGCTGACGGCGATGAAAAGGTAGCCGCCGATCAGCGGTCCTGAATCCAGATAGCGGATGTCCTGGGCGTAAAGGTGCAGGATGTAATGGAAGCCGAGGGTGGAGCCCCAGAGCAGCATGTAGAAGAGGTAGGCCGCGGTGAACTTGCCGAGCACGACCTCTGCGGTGCTGACCGGCGTCGTGAGCAGGGTCTCGAGGGTGCCCAGCCGGCGTTCCTCGGCGAAGCACTTCATCGTGAGCAGCGGGACCATGAAAAACACCGGCACAAAAAACGCCTCGAAGAACCGGGCGGCCGGCGGGGTTTCCTGCGCCGCCTTGCTATAGTCGCCGAGGATGCCGACGAAGATGAATCCCATCACCAGGAGGAAGAGCACGGCGGCGATGTAGGTGCTCGGGTTGTAGAGCAGCGCGCGGATCTCGTGGGAGAGGATGGTGAAGTAGTGGCGCATCTAGAAAAGAGCGGGGGGCGAAGAGCGGGGAGCGGGGGGCAAGCGGGAGGACATGGCGGGTTCAGACCTTGGGCAGCGGGGCGCGGCTGTCGCCTTGGAGTTCCTTCTTGTCGGGCAGGCGGGCATCCCAGCTGCGGCGGGTCGCGGCCAGGAAGACGTCCTCAAGCGAGGGTTGGGTGCGGCCAAGGGCGCGCACCCGGTAACCGGCGGCCGGCAGCGACTGCAGGATCTTTTCCCCGAGGTCCGCCTGGAGATCAGTCATCAGCGTCACGGCATGAAAACCGTCGGGCGCCGCAGGTTCCTGCGTGACGATCCGCAGGGTGGGCTCGATGTCGGGCAAGAGGGCGGCGAGACCGGCGGGATCGCCCGCGATCTCGGCGTGGTACGTTGTGTGGCCGAAGATCTCGTGGCGGAGGTCGGCGGGCGAACCCTGGGCGACAATGCGTCCGCCGTTGATGATGAGGACGCGATCGCAGGTCTCCTCGATTTCCGGCAGGATGTGGCTGGAAATGATGACGCTCATCCGGCCGCGCAGGTTGGCGATGAGGTTGCGGACGATCAGGATCTGGTGCGGATCCAGGCCGATGGTCGGCTCATCCATGATGATGACCGCCGGCTCCGCGAGAATGGCCTCGGCGATGCCGACGCGCTGCTTGTTGCCCTTCGAGAGACGGCCGAGGATGCGGTGACGGTTGCGCTTGAGGTCGCACAACTCCAGCACCTCGTCGATGCGCGCGCGGAGTTTGGCGCGGGGCATTTCCTTGAGGCGGCCGCGGAACCAGAGGTATTCGGAGACCCGCATGTCCTCGGGCAGCGGATTGTTTTCCGGCATGTACCCGACGTGGCGCTTGGTGGCCTCGGGATGGCTGGCGACCGGCAGGCCGCAGATGCGGACGGAACCGGAGTTGGCCGGCAGGTAACCGGTCAGAATCCGCATGGTCGTGCTCTTGCCCGCGCCATTGGGGCCGAGCAGGCCGACGATCTCCCCGCGCTTCACGGTGAAGCTCAGGTTGTTGACCGCGGTCAACGCCCCGTAGCTTTTGACGAGATTGGTGACCTCTATGGTTATGTCGGGAATATCAGCCATGCCGCTAGTTACGAAAGGGAGTTAGACGGGTAATCCGTCCATCGGGCAAGCCTGCTGTCAGGTGGAGGAGGCGGATTCCTTGCTGAGCGTGACCTCACCGGCCCGGAAGCGTTCCCTGTTTCCAGCTGCGGTGCGGACGATGAGCGACCCTTCCGGATCGATGCCCTCGGCCGTCCCGGTGATGACGCGGTCGCCTTGGGTCACCGAGACCGGGTGACCGCGCAACGCATCGAACCGGGGCCAGAGTTCGTCGAAGCGGCGGCGATAGTCGTTTTCGAAGAAACGGTTGTAGGCGAACAACACCCGGGTGACCAGGGCGGCGGCGAAGCGATTGACCTCGACCGGTGCGCCGGAGGCCTCGGCCAGCGACGTGGCTCGACGATGGAGTTCGCGGGGCAGGTCCGCCGCGTGGCCGTTCAGGTTGAGACCGAGGCCGAAAACGAGGTCATGCACGACGTCCGAGTCCACGCGGGCTTCCGTGAGCATACCCCCGGCCTTGCGTCCGCCGAGCAGCAAGTCATTCGGCCATTTGAGCATGGGCTCGATCTTGCAGAAGTTGGCGACGAGTTCGCAGATGTTCAGTCCCATCCAAAGGGTGAAGTCCTGCAGTCGGGAAGGCTCGATCTGGGGCCGGAAGACGAAAGTGCCGTAAAGATTGCCGGCGGCCGGGCTGTGCCAGGTGCGGCCTCGGCGACCGCGGCCCTGGGTCTGCTCCCGGGCCAGAATCACGAGCGGGGTGCGGGCTCCGGCGGCCAGATGGCGGTTGGCCTCGGTGTTAGTGCTGTCGACCTTGTCGAGGGTGACCAGATTCACCAGCCGGTTCCGGCCGGAAAGATGGGCCTGGATGAGGGCGTGATGGAGGTGGGGGGGCGTACCGGTCAGCTTGTAGCCGCGGCTTTTCTGCGCCTCGAAGGCGAAGCCCTGCTTGGTGAGTTTCTGCAACTGCATCCAGACGGCGACCCGGGAAATGCCGAGCAGCTTGGCCAGGTGGTTGCCGGAAACGCAGCCGCTTTCACTGGCGAGGAGTTCGCGCAGGATCGTGACTTCGGTCGAGGGCGGCAAATTTGGCGTCGCGGCGGTCAAAAGGAAGTCCCATCAAAACACAGAAAAAGGAGTGAGCAAATGACATTTCATGAATTCGCCACGTTGCAGCGCCGGCCCGAGGAATTGTCCCCGGCGTTGCAGGCGCTCTGGTTGGACGGCCAAGGGGATTGGGATGGCGCCCACGACCTGGCTCAGACCGGCGGAGGACGCGAGGGGGCCTGGGTGCATGCGTACCTGCATCGCAAGGAGGGCGACGACTGCAACGCCGCCTATTGGTACTCGCGCGCCGGACGTCCGGCCGCAACGGGCGATCTGCGGGCGGAATGGGAAGAGATCGTGCGGGCCTTGCTGAAAGCCGGCTAAGGCGGATCAATTCGTTTGGAACCCCGTGCCGGAGGGGAAGGCTCCCACAAAGACAACTTTGGTGATGCGGCTAAGGCTTGGCCGCGGCTTCGCGCAGCGCCTTGGCTTCGGAGGGATCGGAGGTTTCGAGGGCCTTGGAAATGGTGAGGACGTCCTGGTTGAGCTGCTGTTTTTTCTCGCGCTCGTAGTCTTCCAAGGCGCGTTCGGCCATGCCGGTGCCAAAGAGGGGCAACGTGAATTTGTTGAGCACGCGGTCCAGCTCGCTGAATTTCTGTTTGGCCAGCTGATCGCCTAGTCCCTGCCTCGTCATGACCACATCCGGGGTCAGGCGCGGGCGGGGCTTTTGTTTCACCACCATCTTGGGCAATTCCAAGACATCGGGATCGGCTGGTTTGTCCGCCGGCTTGGGTTCGGGCGCAGGTGGGGAGTATTTCGGGAGGGTGGCGGCGAGTTGATCCCGGATGGTCGGCTCGGTGGTGGCGGCCGCGGCCGGCGGGGTGGTCGCGGGTGGCGCGGCGGGCTCATCGGCCCGCCCGATCACGGTCAAGGCGAGGCAGAGGAGTCCGAGTTGGGCCGGGCGGGTCATGAGAATCAAAGGAAACCAGAGAGGGCGATCTATCGAGTGAAAAATCAGGTCAGTGGCGGATCGGGATGCCGGCCGGCCGCGTGGTGTGGGTGTTGTCGAGTTCGCGCTCAAAGCGGCTGGCGGCTTCGGGCGAGACCGCGCGGCTCAGATCGTTGACCTCGCGCAAGCGGTCGAGTTCCTGTCTCTGGTAAAGCGCCCGGCCGCGGGCGGCCTTTGACGGACTGAGAATGGGGATGGTGAAGCTGTTGAGCAGCACATTGAGCGGACCCTCTTTGGCGAGCGAATCGAGGTAGAGGTTCTCCATCTTGCGCTTGAAGTCCCGCTTGCTCATAAGGTGGTCTTCGGCGTCCCGGGGGAAGCGTTTTTCCCGCACGGTGAGTTTGGGCAGATTCAGGACATTGGGATCATTCCGCTGGGTCCAGCCCGTGGTGGACTCATCGTCCTTGGAGGACGCGGGTTGGAAACTCGGAAGGCCTGCCTTGATGTGCTCCTTGATTTCACGCGAGACCAGTCCCGTGGACGTTTGCGCCACGGCCACGGCCGCCAACACCCCGGCGGGTAGCAACAGGAGGATTCCAGCCGGTTTCATGGGGTAAGGCTTGGAACCCGCTTTTGCGGGTTGGTTCCAAGGTGGCCGCGATTTTGGGCGGTGCGATCCGCTTGGCGAGGCTATTGCCTGTCGGTCCCCCCGCCAACGGTACCGTTCTTTCCGCCTGGGGCGGGGCGGTCGCAGGGAGGGCGTGACCTCAGCGCAGCGAGTCTGCGATCGCCCGCAGACGCACCCAGCTGGTGTCGGGGATCGCGGCACCGAAATGCTGCACGCATTCGGCTCCCACGGCCGAACCCAGGGCGCCGGCGACGGCGGGGGATTTGCCGCGCAAATGGGCGTGGAGGAAGCCGGCCGCCCAGGCGTCACCGGCGCCGGTGGTGTCGGCCACCCGGTCGACCTTGACCGGCGCGATGCGATGCAGGTCGGACCCTTGGGCCACCCAGGCGCCATCCTTGCCGATCTTAACGGCGGCGATGCCCCCAAAGGCGGCCAGGCGCCGGGCGTATTCCTCATAAGGGGCCTCGGTCTGGAACAGGGCCCGGGCTTCGTCCTCATTGGCGAAAACGATCTGCACGCCTTCTTTCAGCTGGCCCAAAATCCAGTCGCGGGCGACGTTCACCACCTCGAAGGAAGAAAGTTCCAGGCTGAGGCTGCAGCCGGCGGCGCGGGCGGTGCGGGCCACCTTGTCGGCAAGAGCCGGATTGAACAGCAGGTAGCCTTCGATGTGGGCGTGCCGGGCCCCTCGGAAGTCTTCCACGGTGATCTCATCCGGACTGAGTGTCATGGCGGCCCCGAGGTGGGTGCGCATCGTGCGCTGGCCATCGGGCGTGACCATGGAAAGACAACGTCCGTTGGGCAGGTTGGTCCGTTTGAAGCGTCCGCCATCCCCGCCGGCAGCGATGAAATTGGCGCGGTAATCCTCGGCGGTCTTGTCGCCGCCTGTCTTGCCGACGTAGGTGGTGCGCAGGCCGAGCTTGGTCGCGCCGAGCACGGCATTGGCGGCGGAACCGCCCGGGGCCATCGCCACCGCACTGCCGAGCTTGGTCAGTAGCCGGGCAATGTCCGCATCGTCGACCAAGACCATCCCGCCCTTTTCCCCGGCGACGTGCTGGCGCAGAAAATCATCATCCACCTGGGCGATGATGTCCATGATGGGGTTGCCGATGCCGAGGAGTTCGAAGGTGGGGGAGGACATGAAGAACGGAAAGAAAACGAAGAGAGCGGCGAAGGGAAACCACTAATTGGCCGTCCTTGTCGGCCATGCTGCCGGACCGGACAGGTGCGGGTATTAGCGCGCGATCGGGAAGGATTAGCGGCCTGAATCCAAGGTCAGGTCACGGTCAGGTTGGTGGCCAGCAGGGGTTCGTCGTCGACCTCGATCAGAATGGAGTATTCGCCGGGTTGGTCGAACCGCAGGTTGCGCAGCTCGTTGATCAGATTGATGCGGTGGAGCGGACTCTGGGACTCAAACTCGCGGTTGAGCAACTCGGTCGGGTTCGTGGGATCGAGGCCCATGAACATCTTGATCCGGTGTTGCCCGGGCTGCACGTCGGTGATTGTCAGAAACCAGACCATGTAGGGATGAATCACCGGGAAAGCACGGGCCTTGATGTTGGAAAATACACCCAGAATGGTGTGTTTGCCGGACGATGGGTCGATATGGACCCCGTCGCAGGTGATCCAGGCCAGTAAGGAAGGTTTGGACTGCACAGTCGGAGGATGAGACGGGCCCGGGTGGCAGCAATTCATTTCACGCGATTTCCCGAGGGGAAAGCGACCTTCGGCCACCTTTTTCTTGTGTATGGGAAGACGGCGGCTTTTACCCTTCGGTGATGAAGTATATTTTCGTCACCGGCGGGGTGGTTTCTTCTTTGGGCAAAGGGCTCACGGCGGGTGCGCTCGGCGCCCTGCTC
>Ga0066418_1000372_pt1 | contig 12044 bp, 9 predicted proteins | sample LakWasMet26_LOW6_2_FD_59545 | JGI IMG/M metagenome (GOLD analysis project Ga0066418, IMG submission 59545) | Freshwater sediment methanotrophic microbial communities from Lake Washington under simulated oxygen tension - Sediment Metagenome 26_LOW6 | ecosystem: Environmental > Aquatic > Freshwater... | reverse complement strand
CGAGACTGGGCCTTGGATTGGGCGCACTGGGCGTCGTTTTTGGCGACATCGGCACGAGCCCGCTCTACACGATGAAAGAGTGCGTCGCCCGGCTGCCCGACATGGCATGGCGCGATGGCGTGCTCGGCATCCTGTCGCTCATCACCTGGTCCATTCTGCTCGTCGTGTGCGTCAAATACCTCTGGTTCATCACGCGCGCCGACAAATGCGGCGAGGGCGGGATCTTCTCCCTGCTGGCCCTCATTCACACCGGTCACACGGAAAACAAGCGGCCGACCCGCCTCACGGCCACGACCTTCCTGCTGCTCGTTGGCGCAGCACTGCTCTACGGTGACGGGGTCATCACGCCGGCCATTTCCGTGCTCGGCGCCGCCGAGGGCTTCGCCGCCATCAGCCCGCGGTTCACCCCGCCCATCATCGCCGGTCTCGCGTGCAGCATTCTCATCGGCCTGTTCTATTTCCAACACAAGGGCACCAAGCGCATCGGTGGCATCTTCGGCCCGGTGATGCTGCTTTGGTTTGTCGTGCTCGCGGTCCTCGGCGGCTGGCACCTGCTGGACGAGCCCCATGTGTTCCTCGCGCTGAATCCCGTCCATGGCCTGCACCTGTTGCTCGAGCACCCCGGCAGCGCCGCGACCCTCCTCGGCGGGGTGGTACTCGCGATCACGGGGGTCGAGGCGCTCTATGCGGACATGGGGCATTTCGGCCGGCCGGCGATCACGCAGGCCTGGTATGTCGTGCCGTTCGGGGCCCTGCTGTTGAATTACTACGGCCAGGGTGCCTACCTGCTCAGCCATCCGGCGGCGACGGAGAATCCTTTTTTCGCGATGGCCCCGGCCGGGATCGCCCGCACGATGCTCACGGCTCTGGCGATCCTGGCTGCCATCATCGCGAGCCAGGCGCTCATTTCGGGCGCCTACTCACTCACCCGGCAGGCCATCCAGCTCGGTTATTTTCCCCGGCTGAAAATCATCCACACCAATGCCGACCAATCGGGCCAGATCTATGTGCCGCTGGTCAACACGCTGCTCGCCATCGGCAGCATCCTCACCGTCTTCGGCTTCGGCTCCACCGAGCAACTCGCGACCGCCTACGGCATCGCCGTGACGGGCACCATGGTCATCACCACGATCGCCTTTCTCATCGTCACGCACCGGACCTGGCATTGGGCGCCCTGGGTGACGATGTTGCTGGGCGCGGGGTTCCTCGCCATCGACCTGCCGTTCTTTCTGGCCAATGTCCGCAAGATCGCGGACGGAGGCTGGCTGCCGCTCGCGATCGCGGCGGCGGTGTTGGCCATCATGGTGACGTGGAAGGCGGGCCGCAGCGCGGTCTTCGCCCGCATCTACCACCAGAGCCTGTCCGACCCTGAATTGCTGGAGGTGGTCCGCAGCAAGCGGGTGCTGCGCATCAACGGCAGCGCGGTTTTCATGGTGAGTTCGCCCAACGTGGCCCCGATCGCCCTCTTGCACCACGTGAAATCAAATCGCGCCCTGCAACGCACGGTCGTGCTACTAAGCGTGCTCACCGAGGAGACGCCGAGCGTGCCGGACGCGGATCGCCTCACCGTGACGGAACTCGGCGAAGGCCTGTGGCGCGCCGTCGGGCGCTACGGCTTCATGCAGTCGCCCGACGTCAACGAACTGGTGGCGCAGATTCAGGCCCGGGGCGTGCCGTTGAAACCCGCGGCCACGACGTACTATTTCAACCGCGAGATGATTGTCACCGGCGGAGATGCCCGCATGTGGGAGTGGCAGAAGCGGTTCTACGCCGTGCTGGTGCGGAATGCGCGTCCGGCCAATGACTATTATCAGATTCCGCCGACGCAGATCATCGAAATGGGTTTGCCGGTACACATTTGATCCGCCGGAGTGATCACGGCCCCACCGGTGGCTTTGGGAGAAAGGCAGATCAATCCGCCCGGTGAAATCGCGACGCCTGCTGCGAATTGCGGGCGACTGATCGCGGCAGTCAGTCCTTCGGCAGCACCTTCAGATGATTCCGCGCCCGGTCTTTCACCGCGGCCTCAGCCTCGAGAAAGGCCGGCGTGATGACCGTCAGACCGAGGTTCTTGCGCCATTGGGCGGTGGCGCCATCGCTGCGGATCCACTTGCGGCTGACCTCCCGCAGTTTGCCGCTCTTGGGATCGTCGCTCCAATCGGCGCCCTGGGCATTTTCGGCCAGCACCCGCACGTACTCCGGCTCGGGCCAGAGTCCGTCCTTGTCGTAGGTGATCTTGGCGCACCGCTCGCTCACCAAGACGGCGACGATCTTCGTGTCATTGAACTGATAGGTCAGCTTGGGAAACGAGGGTAGCAGCTTCCCTTTGACCATGACATTCTCCATCTCCCGTGCCGTCGGCTCGCCATACGCCTTGGTCAAAGCCGCCTCGCTCGATCCGACCTGCGCCCACGCGACCAGCGGCAGCCACCATGAGAGAGCCATCAGCGTGTGAATCCGGGACCAGCGATTGAGTGACATGAGGGGAAGGGACTGGGTCGTAGCGTAGAGTGAACCGGGGGTTGCCTGCAACCATAGGGATTGTCCTCCGCGCACGGCTTCCCTTAGGTTCGCCCCAACCCCTCCCCATGTCCCTGCCCACCAAAGAAGCCGCCACCGCCCTGCTCCACCAGCATGTCACCGACGAATACCAGCGCCTCCATGCGCTCATGGTCGCGACAGTCATGGAAGGCTACGCCCGGCACCTCGAGTCGGCCACGGGCCATGGCGCCCCGGCCGCCCAGCTGGCGCACCTGCAATACTCGACGGCCCCGTTCGGCACCACCCCGCCGATGTCGCTGCCGAACATCCACGTCGATCCCCTGCTCTGGTACGTCACCGGCCTGCTCCACGACATCGATTTCCAGGAACACCCTGACGCCCACCCCGGCCCGTCGCTGCAGTGGTTCAAGGACTGGGGTTACCCCGCCTCGCTCATCCACGCCGTCGAGGCCCATGCCTACGGCTATCACGGCTTCACGACCAAGCCGGAAACCCCGCTCGCTGCGGCGCTCGTGGCGTGTGACGAGCTCACGGGCCTTTTCTACGCCTACCGGAAAATGAATCCGGTCGCGTACGGCGACATGAAGGCTGCCTCCATCAAGAAGAAGTTCAAGGACCCCGGCTTCGCCGCCAAGATCGACCGCAGCACGATTCTGCTCGGCTGCGAAAAGCTCGGCATCTCGCTCGACGACCACATCGCCAACGTGATCCGCTTTCTGGCGCCGATGGGGTGAGACAGTCGCTGCCGAATCGACCGGGCCCAACAAACCAAAGCTTGCGAATGTTGGCTGCGCGGTGTGCACTTTCCCCGGGCCAAAGTCTGCATCCACGCAGGCTCTGGCCTTTTTTTGCTTCGCGAATGCTTTGCCTCCCATCATGAATACCTCCCGTCCCATTGTTTCCCTCGCCTTAGTCGCCTTGAGCCTGCTTGCCGGCTGCGCCACCGAAAGCAGCAACACCGTTGCCGCTCCGCAGGTTCAGGCCGCAACCCGAGCCTACAGCGGACCGAAGAGTTCGGTGGTTGTCGGTAAATTCGACAACAAGTCCACGTTCATGCGGGGAATTTTTTCCGATGGAGTCGACCGGCTGGGCGGCCAGGCCAAGACGATCCTCATCACCCATCTGCAGCAATCCGGGCGGTTCTCGGTGATGGACCGGGAAAACATGGAAGAGATCAAACGAGAATCCTCGCTGAAAGGGGAAGCCCAGCAGTTGAAAGGCGCTGACTATGCCATCACAGGAGACATCACCGAGTTTGGCCGCAAGGAAATCGGAGACACCCAACTCTTCGGTATCGTGGGCTCCGGAAAAGAGCAGGTGGCCTACGCGAAAGTCAGCCTCTACGTCGTCAACACCCATACATCCGAAGTGATGTTCTCAGTTCAGGGAGCGGGTGAATACAAGCTGAGCAATCGCGAGGTCCTGGGATTTGGCGGCACCGCCAGCTACGATGCCACTCTCAATGGCAAGGTTCTCGATCTCGCGATCAGACAGGCTGTGGATGCCTTGGCCACCGGAATCGATAGCGGCAAGCTTGGTGCCAACAACTAAGATGAAGCCTTATCTGTGGCTCGGGAGTATTGTCCTCCTGCTCACCGGCTGCCAGACCGCCCGTCCCCTCTACTACTGGGGCAACTACGAGAACATCAACTATCTCGCCTACGCGAAGCCTGACAAGGCCACTTTGGATGTGCAAAGGGAGAAGCTCGAAGAGGACCTGCAAAAAGCGGCCGGAAACAGCCTGACTGCCAATCCCGGCCTTCACGCCCAACTCGGCTACGTTTATTTTCAGCTGGGCCGGGTCGATGACGCCATCAAGGAGTTCACCGCCGAGAAGAGCCTGTTCCCGGAAGCGGCCACCTTCATGGACCGCATGATCGAGAAAGCCCAAGGAACCGCCGCAAAATGAAATCCAATCCCTTCTTCCTTTTTCTCGCGGCCATGCTGTTGGGCGGCTGCGCAACCATCCCGCCCAAGGACTACACCCTCTATCGGCAGAGCAATCCGCGTTCGATTCTGGTGCTGCCTCCGGTGAACGAATCCAACGAGATCATCGCGCCCTACAGCATGTTGACGACGGTGACCAGACCTCTGAGCGAACTCGGCTACTATGTCATCCCGGTCGTGCTCGCCGATCATCTCCTTAAGGAAAACGGCATGGGCCTGCCGGCCGAGATGCATCAGGCTCCCCTGGAAAAGCTTCACTCCGTATTCGGTGCGGATGCGGTCCTCTACATCACGATCGAACAATATGGCTCGAAGTACCAGGTCTTCGCCAGTAACACGATCGTCAAGGCACGGGCCAAACTGCTGGACGCACGCAATGGAACGGAAATCTGGCAGGGGCGGGTGGATTTCGTCGCCCAAGGCCAATCGGGTCTGCTGGAAGCATTGGTCACCCAGGTCCTCAACAAGCTTGTGGACCAAGCGCACATGACCGCGACGATGGCGAGCATTCAGCTTCTGACCATGCCGGGGCAGGGTTTACTCAAAGGGCCGCGACACCCCGAATACGGAAAACCTTCGCCTTAGCGGAGACCTGGCCAGAAACGGGCCCATCAGCTGTTTCTCTCAGCTTCGTGCCCTTGCGTGGGCCATCCTCCGGGCTTCAGCCGGCGGTATTCAGCGGTACTTCCACGCTGACGCCCGGATCGCGGGCACCCGCCGGCTCACACGTTGCCGAGGCGGGCGGTGGAGTCGCCGAAGCGGTCGAGGCCGGTGACGCCGGCCTGGTCGGCCAGGTCGAGGAAGAGGTTGCTCAGGGGTTGCGAACGGTGGTCGACGTATCGCCCGCCGTTCAACAGTCCGCCGCCGCCGCCGGCGAGGATGAGCGGCAGGTTCTCGTGCGTGTGGCGGTTGCCGTCGGCGTTGCCGCTGCCGTAAAGGATGCGGGAGTTGTGCAGGAGCGAGTGGCCGTCCACGTCGGGAGTCTGGTCCATCCTGACGAGGAACCGGTTGAACTGCTCGACGTACCAACGGTCGATCTGGGCGACCTTCTCCACGCGCTCGGCGTTGTTCTGGTGGTGGGAAAGGTCGTGATGCCCTTCCGTGATGCCGATCTCGCTGAAGGAACGGTTGTCGCCGTCATGACCGAGCACGAATGTGGCGACGCGGGTCGAGTCGGTCTGGAACGCGAGCAGCATCATGTCGTACATGAGCTGGACGTATTCGACATGCGTGGCCGGGATGCCGGCCGGGGTGGGCAGCACCGGATCAAGGCCCGGACCAAAGCGCTCCGTCTTCTGGATGCGGGCCTCGATGTCGCGGACACCGGTCAGGTATTGGTCGAGCTTGGACCGGTCACTGGCATCCAGCCGGTTTTGCATGCGGCGGGCATCATCCATCACGAAATCGAGCACGGACCGCCGGTCCTGCATGCGGCGCTGGGCGTTGGCCGCGCGTTCGCCGTGGGCTCCGGCGCCGAAGAGGCGCTCGAAGACCAGCCGCGGGTTGTTCTCGGGCGTCATCGGCGTGGTGGGTGACTGCCAGGAAATGTTGTACTGGTAGGCGCAGGAATAGCCGGAGTCGCAGTCGGCGGACTTGCGGTTGGCGTCGCAGGTGAGTTCCAGCGAGGGAAAGCGCGTGAGATGCCCGACCTGGTTGGCGATGACCTGGTCGATCGAGATGCCGGCGCGCACATCGGTGGCGCTCTTGTTGATGCGCACACCGGTGAGAAAGACGCCGTTGCCGCGCGCGTGGTCGCCGCCGCCGTCGTTGCCGGCGTTGGCGTTGGCGTGTTCCAGGCCGCCCAGCACCTGAAGATGCCGGCGCATGCCTTCCAACGGTGCGAGCGTGCCGTGCAGTGCAAAATCGGTGAGTCCGCCGGTCGGCCACCACTTGGCGGGAATGGCGCCGTTGGGGAAAAAGACGAACGCCGTGCGCAAGGGGGCACCGGTCGCCGTGGTGGCCAGCTGGGCGGCGGTGGCGGCCGCCACGAGCCGCGCCGGCAGGAGCGAATACATCGCCGGCAACGCGATGCACGCGCCCAACCCGCGCAGGAAATGCCGGCGGTTCATGCCGGTGAGCGGCTGGTCGAGGGAACGGGAAGGGCGTGGTGCTTTCATGGGGTGCGGGGTTGGCGGGAATTTTCTAACGTGGATTCCAAGCAACACACCCCGCCCTGCCGGGCACCCCTCTTGGTAGAGGGGAATCCGGCAGCGGGAGTACTGGATCCCCTCTAAGAAGAGGGGTGGCGCGCAGCGACGGGGTGTGTTGGCTCGTCATGGTCACGTGTGAAAGAGAAGTTCTAACTGCCTCCGGGCGGGACTACCGCCGGCTGGGCGGCGGTCTGGACGGCGGGGGCCTGGCGGCGTTGCTGGAAGGGGGCGGACTCGATGATGCCGTGAATCAGGGCCGAGGGCCGGTCGCCGGCGGCCTGCAGGCGCGCGACCAACTGGTCGATGGTGCCGACATCGGTGTAGTCGAGACCACGGCCCAGCGCGTAGGTAAGGAGCGTCTCGGCCATGTTGTGCAGGTAATCATAGCGGTGCCCGGTCGCAAGGATGTGTTTCAGCTCGCGGATGTTCGCGAATTTCTCGCCGGTGATCAGCTTGCCGGCCGTCTCGACGGGCTGGTTGCTGTCCACCTCGCGGTAGTGGCCCATGGCGTTGAAATTCTCGAGGGCCAGACCCAGCGGATCCATGCGCTTGTGGCAGGAGGCGCACATTGAGTTCTTGGCGTGCAGGTCGAGGGTTTCGCGCAGGGTCATCTTGCTGAGCTCCTCCTTGGTCGCGACGTTCTCGAGCGGCGGAATGTTGGGCGGCGGCGGCGCCGGCGGCGTGCCCAGCACGGCCTTGAGGATGAAGACGCCCCGCTTCACCGGCGAGGTGCGCGTGGGATTGGAGGTCACGGCCAGCACCGTCCCCTGCGTGAGAATGCCGCCGCGCAGGCTGTCGGCGGGCAGCTGCACCTTGCGCATCTCGCGGCCGGTCACGCCGGGAACGCCATAGTGCTGGGCCAGCTCCTCGTTGAGAAAGGTGTAGTCGGCCTCGATCAGCTCGAGCAGGCTGCGGTCCTCCTTCAACACATGGGCAAAGGTCATCTCGGTCTCCTGCTGCATGGCCTCGCGCAGGCTCATCGTGAGCTGCAGTTTGGGCGCCCGGAAGACCGGCATGGCGATCTTGAAGGCCTGGTCAAATTCCGCCTGCTGCGCGGCGGTGCGTTGCGCGGCCGGGATCTTGTTGATCCGGCGGAACGCCTCCAACGCTCGGTCGAACTCCGGATTGGGATTTTCGCGCAGGAAAACATCGAGCGGGTTGATCACGACCGTGGTGATGTCCCGGGCCTGCAACCACTGGCCGGTGAAGTTGCGCACGAACTGCTCGGCCTTGGGGTCGGCCAGCATGCGGTCGATCTGCTGCGGGAGGCTGGCCCGCAAGCGCCCTTCCCGCGCCAGGCGGAAGAGTTCGGCATCGGGCATGGACGACCAGAGGAAGTAGGACATCCGGGAAGCGAGCGACCACTCGTCCACCAGGGGATGTGCCTGTCCGGGAGTCAGGGGCAGGGTTTCCTCCTCGCGGAAAATGAACCGGGGCGACGCCAACACGGCCACCATGGCCTGGGCGATGCCCGCCTCAAAGGTCGCGCCGGGTTGTTCGGTCGTGTGCGCGGCCAGCGCCACCAGTTTGTCCAGGCCCTCCCGGTCCGGCGGCCGGCGGTAGGCGCGGGTCGCAAAATCGGTCAAGAGCTCCCGCGCGTAGGCTTTGCGCGCCGCGGCGTCCTTGGGCACGGGCCGGGGGAAGAAGTGAGCGTAGCGTTTCGGTTGCACCCAGTGCTGCTCATCCGCGGGGCCGCGCACAATCACCTCGCCCACGCGCAGACGCAGCAGACGCTTCTGGTCGCGATCGGGACCGATCGGACGGACCTCGAAGGCCAGGGTGTGCTCGCCCGCCTGCCACTCGCGGGGATAGGTGAACTTGAAACTCTTGTCGCCCTCGCGCACGAACTCCTGATCCATCAGTTTTTCCCCGTCGGCCGTGAAGATCACCCGGCAGCGGTTGTAGTCGAACTGATCGTCCACGTACTGCTCGACCGCCCGCAGGTTGAGTTCAATCTCGTACTTGCCAGGAAGGTCCACCCGATGCGTGGCCGCCACGGTGGCTGGCGTGTAGTAGGAGAGATCCAAGGCCCGCCACGCGATCGCGGGGGCCGGCCGCTGGAAGATCGCGGCCGGCGTGGCGCCGCCGGACTTGTCGCCCGCCACCGGGGCCGCGGTAGCCTCGACCGTCACCCCGTCCCCGACCAGGCTGACCGGCGCCTCCAATTTGACCGTGGCAAACTGGCGTCCCTCGATGACCTGCTCGGCCACGACCCGGGGTTGCACCGGCACGGCGCCGGCGACGATCGCCTGGGCCGCATCGAGGTATTTCTCCAGCAGCATCGGCGAGATGGTCAGCACGTCCCCATTGTTGTCGAAACCGTTGCCCGTGTCATCGGCGGGAAATTCCTTCTGCGTGTCGTAATCCACGCCCAGCAGCGCCTTCACCGTGTTGCGGTATTCGACGCGATTGAGCCGGCGCACGGTCACACGGCCGGGATCGGGACGGGCCGGATCGAGTTCAAAGATGGCCCGCTTGATGAAGGCGCCAAGGCGGTCGATGTCCGCCTGCTCCAGATAATCATCGTCGGCCGGCGGCATGATCCGCGAGCGGGTGTTGCGCAGGACGCGCAACCAGAGCTGGTGATCCTTCAGGGACGCCTCGTCCTTGAACGCGTCCAAGTCCACCCCGCCCTTCCGTTCACCCTCGCCATGACAGTTGTAACAATACTCCTGCAGCAGCGGCTGGATGTCCTGCTTGAAGACCTCCATGGCCGGCCCGGCTGCCATCAGGGCAGCCGGCAGGGCAAGCAGGGCGGGGAGTAACGAAAGACGCAGCAACATCAGGGGTGACGCCCAGCAAACGCGGGTGGAGCCGCATTGCAAATAATAGCGTGGAAGGGACGGAGAAAAAGGAGGGAAAGCGGACACTGGCAGCATTCAACCGCGCGCCAGCCGGCCAACCCTTCCAACCGTCTCACTGTAGCACGCAGCGTTATTCAGCGGCGCAATCCACGGTGGGACGGCGAGTCCCTTCGCCGTCAGAGAGTTTTCCATGATCGAGGCGAACCTTCAGGAAAAGCCGCTGATCGTCAGCGGCGACTCGCCCTAACGTGGACAGGTGCTTCTTGAGTCAAGCCGCCCTACCCGCCCGCGAACACCGGACGAAATCCCGCATCCGTCAAAATCTGCGCGATCTTCTCCCGCTGGTCGCCTTGGATCTCGATGTCACCGTCCTTCACGGTGCCGCCGCAGCCGCAGGCGTTGCGCATCTTTTTGGCGAGGGATTCCTTTTCCGGCAGGCCGATGCCCGTGAAGCCCGTGACGAGCGTCACGGTCTTGCCGCCGCGGCCGGCGGTGGTGCGCTTGATGTCGACGCGTCCGCGGTTCTTGGCGGGCGGAGGGCGACTGGCGGAAGGCGGAGCGCCGGCGGGGGATGTCGGGGTAACCGACGGCAGGCCCGCGCCGCTGAGCGTCGCAAATGGGTTCGAGCCGAGCGATTGGCCGCCGTCGGTGGAAATCTTGTCGGAAGGTTTCATCTTAAATGCACTCCGAAGAAGACACGAATTTCACCAATGTGCACGAATTTGCTGAGGTGATGACGTGAAGGCCTGCGGTTCATCTTCAGGCAGCCTGCCGAGTTTTTCAATTCGGCGGATTTGCGTCACTCGTGTCTCTCCAGTCTGCGGCATTGGGGTAACCGATCACTTGATTGGGGGAACATCTCTGCCCAACCCGGCTCAGGCGTGCCCGCCACCGCAGCCGCCCGGAGGCGAGGCGGGTTTGGCGGTAAGTTCGTCGCCGGCGCCGAGCCAGGCCAGGGCCTTGGCGTAGCTCCGGCCTTCCAGGAAATGCACCAACTGCGGATGCAATCCGGAGCGATGCGCCGCAAGCAAAGCCTCCACTTCGTTGAGGGCGACTGACAGCGCCGGCCCATCAGCGTTCTTTATCGCAACGTTGAACCGGATAAGCGCGTCTTTGATCTTGGATTCAGCCATGGATTAAATTCCGTGTTATCTGTTAGTTAGCAGTTGTTTAAGCGCCCCCAAAGCCGGATCGCCCGACCCCTTTCGGCCGGGAATCCACTTGTCTCGTTTTCCGCGGGATGCTCCTATGCACCTCCCGCAGCTACTGCCCGAATCCACGGGTGGCAAGCTGTGATCCCTTTTTACCTTACATGAATCCTTCGTCTGTCTCCACAAGTGCCAACGCCGCCCTAATAGAGGAATACCACCAGCGCTGGCTGGAAGATCACAACTCGGTGGATCCCACTTGGCGGGCGTTCTTTCAGGGTTTTACCCTCGGCAGCAACGGCCAACCCCCGTCCAGCGCGCCCGACGGGGCGATCGTGGACAACATCAAGCAGTCCGGGGTCTATTATCTCATCAGCGCCTACCGCACGATCGGCCACACGCAGGCCCACCTCAACCCCCTCGCCGGCCCCCCTTCGCCTTCACCCAAGCTCGCCCTCGAGCGCTTCCGGCTCAGCGATGCCGACCTCGACATCGTCTTTGACGTCGGCAACTTCCGCGGCGGCGGGCAGTTGAAGCTGCGCGATCTCCTCGCCCAGCTCAACCAGACCTACTGCGAACACACCGGCGTCGAATACACCCATATCCAGGATCAGGAATGCCGCCGCTGGCTGCAGGAACGCATCGAGTCCACCCTCTTGGAACCCGACTTCACCAAGGCCCAGAAGGCGCGCATCCTGCGCCGGGTGCACAAGGCCGAGCTCTTCGAGAAATTTCTCCACACGAAATACGTCGGCCAGAAACGGTTCTCCCTCGAAGGCGGCGAGACCATCATCGCGGCCCTGGACGCCGTCATCGACCATTGCCCGACGGTGGAAATCGAGGAGATCGTCATGGGCATGGCCCACCGCGGCCGCCTCAACGTCCTGTGCAGCGTCATGCGCAAGTCGTTTGACCTCCTCTTCGAGCAGTTTTCCGACAACTACGTGCCCGACACGGTCGCCGGTGACGGTGACGTGAAATACCACCTCGGCTACGAATCCATCCTCACGACGACCTCGGGCAAGAAGGTGGAGGTCCGCCTCGCCGCCAACCCCTCCCATCTGGAGATCGTCGGGCCGGTGGTGGAAGGCAAGGCCCGGGCCCGCCAGCGCCACCGCGGCGACACGGCCGAGCGCCGCCTCGTCATGCCCCTGCTCATCCATGGTGATGCCGCCATCGCCGGCCAGGGCATCGTGGCCGAGATGCTGCAGTTCTCCCAGATCCCCGGTTACCGCACCGGCGGCACGCTGCACTTCGTCATCAACAACCAGATCGGGTTCACGACCGACTCCATCGACTCCCGCTCCTCGCGCTACTGCACTGACGTCGCCAAGACGATCGAGGCGCCGATCTTCCACGTGAACGGCGACGATCCCGAGGAAGTCTGCATGGTGGCCCAGCTCGCCGTCGAGTTCCGCCGCCGCTGGTCGCGTGACGTGTTCATCGACATGTATTGCTACCGCAAGCACGGCCACAACGAGACCGACGAGCCG
>Ga0066418_1000366_pt1 | contig 12355 bp, 10 predicted proteins | sample LakWasMet26_LOW6_2_FD_59545 | JGI IMG/M metagenome (GOLD analysis project Ga0066418, IMG submission 59545) | Freshwater sediment methanotrophic microbial communities from Lake Washington under simulated oxygen tension - Sediment Metagenome 26_LOW6 | ecosystem: Environmental > Aquatic >... | reverse complement strand
TGAGCACCGGACAGATCGTGATGGAGGAGATGGCGCTGCTCGGGACGCTCACCAAGTTTGGCATGGGGATTGCCGACCTCGACAGCAACACGCGGCAATGCATGGCGACCTCCCACGTGGCCTACAAGCAATCCTACGGCTTCGACGCGCCGCCGTTCACGTACGCCGATTTTGAGGAGAGCGACGTGCTGGTGTTCGTGGGCGCCAACCCCTGCATCGCCCACCCGATCATGTGGCAGCGCGTGATGCGCAACCGCCGCTCCCCGGCCATCATCGTGATCGATCCGCGGCGCACCGAGACGGCCATGGCCGCGACGCTCCACCTGCCGGCCTACCCGAAGAGCGACCAAACCCTGCTCTACGGACTGGCCCGCGAGATCATCCAGCGGGGAGCGACCGATCCGGGATTCATCGCGGAGCACACCGAGGGTTTCGCCGGGTTTGCAGAGTTTGTCGCCGCGTTCACGCCGGAGCGCGTGCTGGCGGAGACCGGCTTGTCCGCAGCCGACTATCAGTGCGCGGTGGATCTCATCACCCGGCCCGGCGCCCGGGTCTCCTATTGGTGGACCATGGGCGTGAACCAAAGCCACCAGGCGACGCGCACGGCCCAGGCCTTGATCAACCTGTCGCTCATGGCCGGACAGATCGGCCGGCCCGGCACCGGCGCCAATTCGATCACCGGTCAGTGCAATGCCATGGGCTCGCGCCTATTCGGCAACGCCTCCTCTTTGGTCGGCGGCTACGAATTCGCTAGTGAGGAGCACCGGCGGCACGTGGCCGCCCTGCTCGACCTCGATCCCGCCGTCATCCCGACGCAGCCCAGCCGGGCCTACGACAAGATCCTTGATGCTGTGGAGTCCGGGGAAATCCGCGCCCTTTGGATCATCGCAACGAACACCGCCCACTCGTGGATCGGATCGGGCCGCTTCTCGCGGCTGCGCGACAAGCTGGAATTCCTTGTCGTGCAGGACATGTACGGCACCACGGAAACCGCCCAGCAAGCTGATCTCCTGCTGCCGGCCGCGGGTTGGGGCGAGAAGGACGGGGTCTTTATCAACAGCGAGCGTCGCCTCGGCTACGCACGCAAGGTGGCCCGCGCCCCCGGGCAGGCCTTGAGCGATTTCTCCATCTTCAAACTCGTAGCCGAGGCCTGGGGCTGCGGTCCGATGTTCGCGCGCTGGAGTTCGCCCGCGGCAGCCTTTCAGATCCTCAAGGCGCTTTCCCGGGGCCAGCCCTGCGATTTCACCGGCGTGCGCGACTACGCGCACCTCGCCGAGGTCGGCGGCATCCAGTGGCCCTATCCGGAAAACCCGTCGCCCCGGATGGAAGCCCGCGAGCGCCGGCTGTTCGCCGACGGCAATTTCTTCACGGCTTCCGGCCGGGCCACGTTTCTTTTCGACGAACCGCGTCCGCTGCCCGAGCCCACGGACGCCGCATATCCTCTGCTGCTCAACACCGGACGTGGTTCTTCCGCCCAATGGCACACGGGGTCCCGCACGGACAAGAGCGCCGTGCTGCGCAAGCTCGCCCCCACCTCGGCCTGGATCGAGCTCAACCCCGCGGATGCCGCCACATTCAATCTCCTGACCGGCCATCGCGTCGCGGTCCGCTCCCGGCGGGGATCGACCACCGCCCTGGTCTTGGTCACGCCCATCGTGCAGCCGGGTCAGGTTTTCATGCCCATGCACTTTCCCGGGGTTAATATGCTGACATTCCCCGCCTACGATCCACACTCGCGCCAACCCGCCTACAAGGCCTGCGCCGTCACCCTCTCCCCGCTGCCACCCGACCCATGAGCTCCCCCGTCCTGACGACCCTGATGCTCCACCGCATTTTTGTGGCGGGCGGGCACAGCTACTTCGGTCGTCACGGGCTCGGTGCGGCCAGCCACCCGATCCGGGAAGTCGACGCCGCCGAATGCGTCGCCGGTTGCGGCCTGCGCGGGGATCGATTTTTTGCGTACAAACCGGATTACAAGGGCCAGGTCACCCTCTTCTCACGGGAGGTCTTTTCCGACATGGTCCAAGCCTTGCATCTGGGTGACGCAAGTCCGGCCGCCCTGCGCCGCAACCTGCTGGTCGAGGGAACCGATCTGAACGAACTCATCGGCCGGCAATTTGAGCTGCAAGGCGTGCTGCTCGAAGGAACGGAGGAATGCCGGCCCTGTTACTGGATGGACGAGGCATTCGCGCCCGGTACCGAAGCCTGGCTGCGTGGCCGGGGCGGTCTGCGTTGCCGGATCCTGACGGATGGTTGGCTGCGGACCCAAACATGATTCCGGCGGGACAGCTGACGGGCGTGGTACTGGCCGGCGGCCTGTCGCAACGGATGGGTCGCGACAAGGCGACGATCACCCATGGCAGCCAACCGCTCTGGCAACGGCAACGGGAGATTCTTCTCTCAGCTGGGGCCGTCGTGACGGCCATCGTCCGTCGTCCCGGCCAGGCGCCCTTGGGCCTGAAGGAAGATTGCCAGCTCTGGCACGACGAGGCGATTAACGTGGGACCCCTGGCCGGCCTGCACGTGGCGTTGAGCCAATGCCGCACCAGCCAGCTGGCCGTGCTGGCCGTGGATATGCCGCGCATCGACCCCTGGTGGTTCCAGTGGCTGGGCAGCTTTTGCGGCAGTTCCATCGGAGCGCTGGCCTGCCGCCCGGACGGCCGTTACGAACCCCTCGCAGCCATCTACCCGCGCATCGCCCTGGCCGAGGCAACGCGTCACCTGCAGGGCACGGATCGCTCCCTCCAGTCTCTGGCCGCCAGCCTCATCGACCAGAACCTCCTGCGCTGTGTCCCCCTCCCGGCTGGTGAACTCTGGCGGGTGACGAACTGGAACAGTCCCGACGATACCTCGACCGGCTCGGGTTGACAGCTTGCCCGCGCACCACGCCACGGTCACGCGGTGTCCCAGGCGTTCCGGTCCACGACGCGGTCAGCTCCCGTTCGCCGAAGAGATCATATGCCGGCGTACCACCTGCAACAGGACATCCATTTCATAGGGCTTGTTCAGGACTTCGCAAAAGCCGATGGCTTTAAGCTCATCCATGCGATGCTGATGGTACAAGCCGGACACGCCGATGATCTTCAGGGCCGGGGCAATTTTCCGCAACTCGACGGCCAAGGTGGGACCGTCCATGTCTGGCATGGAAAAATCGGTGATAACCAGATCGATTTCGGCGCGCTTTTCCGTCAGGATCTGCAGGCCCTCCGAGCCGTTCGTCGACGTGAAGACCTGGTAGCCTTCCGTCTGCAGCAGCCGTCCGGTGACCGAGAGTACGCCGGGGTCATCATCCACGACCAACACGCTGCCCCGGCCCTTGGGCTTCTCTGGTCTGGCCGGAGGCGCGGGCTTCGCGACCGGTGCCGGCCGTGCCTTGCCATCGATCGATCCCAGCAGAACTGGCAGATAGACCCGAAAAACGGTCCCCTGTCCCACCCGCGTTTCCAAGCGGACAAAACCGTGATGGGACTTGATGATGCCATGGACCGAGGCGAGACCCAGGCCCGTTCCCTTGCCCTGCGACTTGGTGGTAAAGAACGGATCAAAGATCCGGTCGATGATTTCATCCGGAATACCATGGCCGGTATCCGCCACGCTGAACACCAGGTGCGGGCCATGGCCGGCGATGCTCGCCGTGGGCAGTTCCAACCGTTCCATCACCAGCGTAAGCGTGCCGCCCGAGGGCATGGCATCGCGCGCATTGACGCACAGGTTCATGAAAACCTGGTGCAGCTGATTGGATTCCGCCTCGACCAGCTCGTGCCCCTCCGGGATTTCCTCCACGATCTTGATCTCTTTCGGAAACGTTGCCCGCATCAGCTGAACCATGCCTTTCAGCAGCGGACGCGGGTCCAGTGCAACGCGATCCTGCGCGAGGTTGCGGCTGAACGCCAGCAGCTGCCGGACAATGGCCGCCCCGCGGCGACCGCCGTCGTCGAGGAGGGACATCAGCTCCCGGTCCTTGGCATCGGCCAGCTTGTCCCGCAGGATGCCGCTCGCCATCAGCATCGGGGTAAGGATGTTGTTCAGATCGTGCGCGACGCCGCTGGCCAAAGTACCGACCGCCTCGAGGCGCTGGCTGTGCAGCAACTGGTTTTCCAGCTCCTTGCGCTCGGTAATATCCATGTGGGTGCCGAGCACACGCACCGGCCGGCCCGCGGCGTCGGTCTCAACCACCTTGCCGACCGAGCGCACCCACTTCCACCCTCCCGAGGCGGTGCGCAGCCGGTACTCATGCGCGCCGATTTCTCCGCTCGCCTGCGATGCACGGAATATCCTCAGGACCTCCGGCCGGTCGTCCGGATGCAGTCGATCCATCCAGACCTCCAGGTTGAAAACGAAATTGTTGGGATCATAGCCGAGCATCAGGGCGTACTCCGGGCTGGTCAGGGTCTTGCCGGTCTTGAGGTTCACCTCAAACCAGCTCTGATTGCTGGCCCAGAGCGCAAGCCGCGTGCGCTCTTCGTTGAGCAGGATCTTTTCCTGCGTCTGTTTCCGCTGTGTGATGTCTCGGATCGATGCGATGACCCGCTGCTCGCCGTTGACCGCCCAGACGCGCAGGGCTACCTCGGACCAAAACAGCTCACCGTTGAAACGGCGGCTGCGCCACTCAAACACCTGGGTGTTTCCCTGCTGTGCCTGATGCAGGTATTCAAGGATCTCCTTTGAGGTGTAGGGCGGCTCTCCCGAGGAAAGATCACCGACACTCCGGCCGACGAACACCTTTCGGTCTGCCTGAAAAAGCGCACAGGCCTGGTCGTTGGCGTCCATGATGCGGCCGTCAGGGGCGTACACCACCAGCGCATCACTGGTCGAATTGAAGATCTCGCGGTAGTGGGCTTCGCTGGTGACGAGCCTGGTGGCGGTTTCGGTCAGCAACTGTTGCTCACGACGGTAGTTGAGCAGCACAAACCACAGGACCGCCCCCAAGGCCAGAAAGCAGCAGATATAGGATGTTTCGACATCGATCAGGCGGTCCAGCGGATCGGCAAAGGGGGTGACCCACTCAGGATACAGGTGGCCAAGAAGAAAGAGCAGCGCGACGTTCATCCATAATCCAAAGACCAACACGCGACGCGTCCACCCCTCGAACATCGTCATCACAAAAACCAGCACCGGGAAGAAATAGGCGCCGATGCTGCCATCAATACCTGCATTCAAGAAAAACACGTAGTCCAGCATGCCGACGATAAGCGCCAGAAACAGGAAATAGAGGTGCCGGCCACGGCACGACTGCCAGTAGAAAATCGCCGCGCTCAATCCCAGCACAATGTTTGAAACGTGGACCCCGAGAGGCAGCTCCTGCAGGAAATTCAGCGGAGCCACCACCAGCAGGCACAACGTGAACGTCATCCCGCAGATGAGACGAAAAATGCGAACCCGAAGTTCAGCCGATACGTCACCCTTAAAGCCGTCCGCTATGCGCTGAAGCAAGGGCACTTTCATCGGCCTTCAGGCTGCAATAGTTGCAATCAGGAGCAAGCCCTGAGAGTGCCGCCGGGCAACCCCGAAGTCCATTTATCGACTGCCTCTCTGCGGAAGCACCCGGATACGTAGTCATACGCATGGCCAGATAACCAGACCGGCACTCCGGCAGTTCGCGCCGGAATGGGCTGACGACGTAGCCGCGTCAAATTGGTCGGCACAGCCGTAAGGTTATCCGCGCATGCCAGCCTCAGGACGAAAATCCCAACGCCTTCGCGACCGCCTCATAGGTGATGCGCCCGTTGCGGGTATTAACTCCCCGGGCCAACAGCGGATGCTCGGTCAGGGCCCGCTCGACTCCTTTCTGCACCATGGTCGCGACGAAGGGCTCGGTCGCTTGCGTGAGCCCCATCGTTGAAGTGCGCCCCACCAGCGCGGGCATGTTGGGTACGGCATAGTGGATGACCCCGCACTCCAGATAAGTCGGCTTTTCGTGCGAGGTCGGGCGGATCGTTTCGATGCAACCCCCTTGGTCGATGGCGATGTCCACAATCACGCTGCCCGGCCGCATGCGGGAAACCATCCGGCGGGTGACGACAATCGGGGCCCGGGCCGCGGGAATGAGCACCGCGCCGATCAGCAGGTCCGCATCAGCCACCTCGGCCTCGATATTGGCGGGATTGGACATGAGCGTGACGACCCGGCCCCGGTATTCATTGTCCAAGGCTTCCAGCTTGCGGGTATCGAGATCGAGCACGGTGACCCGCGCGCCCATGCCCGCGGCCATTTGCACGGCATGCGCCCCGGAGTTGCCCGCGCCGATCACCACCACATGACCCGGTGCCGTTCCCGGAATCCCGCCGAGCAACACGCCGGATCCGCCCAGCTGGGACTGGAGCCGGTAGGCCCCGATCTGGATCGAGAGACGTCCGGCCACCTGGGACATCGGCTTGAGCAGTGGAAACTGGCCGTCCGCGCTCTCCACAGTTTCGTAAGCGATACCGAGAATCGACTTCCGGCACAACTCCCTCGCGAGATCGGGACAAGCCGCCAGGTGCAGGTAGGTGAAGATAGTTTGCCCCGGTCGCATGAGGTGGAACTCGCTCTTTTGCGGCTCCTTGACCTTCAGGATCAGGTCGGCGCTCTTCCACACTTTCGCCGCCGAACCGGTCAGGCTAGCTCCGGCCGATTTGTATTCCTGGTCCGAGAAACCGGCACACTGCCCGGCGCCCCGCTCGATAATGACCTTGCCCCCGAGTGTCTTCACCCGGCGGCAGAGGCTGGGCGTCATGGAGACGCGCGTTTCACCAATTTTGATTTCCTTTGGTACTCCGATTGTCATTTGCCGTTTATGACACAGCGATCGCCGACCGCAAGCTATGCCGCAAAACCGTCCGGCGGCGCCGTCCCTGCCGGTGCGACGCGGGGTACCGGCCGGAATAGGACGTCGGGCCGATGCTGAGTGGAGAAGGCTGGTTGCCCTGCCCGCAACCCCGCGAAAAACGGAGTTTGCGGCGCCGCGTTCGCTGGGCTTGCGTGGGCCGGTCGCCGCCGTCGTTTTCTCATGCCCAAGCCCATTCAACTCATCGTCGCCTGTGCCGAGAACCGTGTCATCGGCCGGGCCGGCCGGCTGCCCTTCGACATCCCCGAGGACAAGCGCTGGTTTCACGACCAGACGGCCAATCAGACCGTCGTCCTGGGCCGCATCTGTTACGAAACCTGGCCGCGTGTGCTCACGGACGGGCGGCAACCCGTGGTGATCACCTCACAACCCAGCCGGCTCAAACCGATCGCCCATTCCGGTCCCGCCGGCAACCTGGCGGCACCACTCACGGCCCCGGATGTCCCGACCGCCCTGACTCTGGCGCAGGGTCTGCCCGGACAAATCATGGTCTGCGGCGGACAACGCATCTACGAGGAAACCCTGCCGATTGCCGACCGCCTGCTGCTGACCCTCGTGCACACGACCGTGGCGGGAGACACTTGGTTTCCGGAATGGCGCCACCTGCCCTGGCGGGAAACGTGGAGCCAGACGGGGGCCGATGCCAACTACCGTTACACCTTCTCGATTCTCGAACGGGTGCGATAATACCTCACCCGCGAACCTGCATGGCTCTCAGGTTCGTCTCGCCTCCGGCAGGAATCAGGGAATTCAGTGATCCCGGGCGGTGGTGTTGATATGGAACAGACTGTAGAGCGGACAATACCCCAAGACCGCGGTGGTGAACGGTACCAAACCGATCAGCGCCCACCACGATTCGGCATGCACGCCCCAGAGAGCGATCAGGCAACCGCCCACGAATCTGATGCCAATGTCGAATGACCCGATGTTCGTTTTCATGGCTTCTCCTTTGGTGAAACCACCATACGCCGGAGCGCCGAGCATCGCTCCGCATTTCTTGGCAATTCCCTGCTCCAGACAAGTTGCAGGCCGCCGATGACAGCCCTTCTATCCAGCCGGGATGTCGTCAGTCCTTCCGCGCCGCGTGCGCCTTGGCGACCTGAACATACTTTTCCGCCCAACCACGCAGGCCATTCAATTCGTTTTCCTTGAGCGGCCGCACGACCTTGGCGGGAGAGCCGAGGATCATTGAGCCCGGAGGCGCGACGAACCGCTGGGTGACGAGAGCGTTTGCCCCGACGATACACCGGTCGCCGATCACCGCCCCGTCCAAGATGGTCGCGCCCATGCCGATGAGACATTCATCCCCGATCTCGCAGGCGTGGATGATCGCACTATGGCCGATGGTGGTGTAACGCCCGACCTTCACGCCGTAGTCGTCCGCCAGATGGACACACGCGAGGTCCTGGACGTTCGAGCCTTCGCCGATCTCGATCGACTGGATGTCCCCGCGCAGCACGCAGCCGTACCAGACGCTGCTGTTCACGCCGAGCTTCACATCACCCACGACGGTGGCATTGGCCGCCACGAAGGCCGCGTTGGCAGTGTCCGGCTTCTTGCCGAGATGACGGTTCAGTCGTTCCTTGAGATCCATCCACCCACCCTAGGACTTGCCGGCCGGAGGCCAAGCCTGAGTTCCACCCGGATTGCGCCAGCCGGCGATCCAGACAATCAGACCAACCACACAGGCAAAGGCCAGCACGCCCATGGCAAACAAACCGGCGATGCAGAGGATCAGGTCCTGGGTGGTCATAGGCGCGTCAACCCTGTGACGCCAACGCTTGGAACAAGTTTCCTCCGGACCAAAACATTCTCGCTCCCGGCAGGCGGGCTGCTAAGGATTTGTCAATTCACCCCAACCATGGAGCAATTCACCCATATTTTGCGCGGTTTCCTGGGCTACGCCGTACTGATCGGACTCGCCTATGCCATCAGTTCCAACCGTCGGGGCATTAACTGGAAGGTCGTCGGCGCAGGCGTGCTGTTGCAATTCCTTTTCGCGGCCCTCGTCCTCTTCGTCCCGCCCGCCCGCGCGGCCGTGGAATGGGTCGGCGGCCGGTTCGTCGACCTGATGGGCTTCACGCAGGAAGGCGTGCGCTTTGTGTTCGGCTCGCTCGCCGACCAGCAGAAGCACGGTGTGGTCTTCGCCATCGGCATCTTGCCCTCGATCATTTTCTTCTCCGCGTTCACCTCGATGCTCTACTACCTGGGCATCCTGCAGAAGATCGTCTGGGCCTTCGCCTGGGTCATCTCCCGCTTCATGCCGCTATCGGGTGCGGAAACCCTCAGCGCCTCGGCCAACATCTTCCTCGGCCAGACCGAGGCTCCGTTCCTGATCAAACCCTTCCTGCCGACGATGACGCGTTCGGAGATCTTCACGATCATGGTCGGCGGCATGGCCACGATCGCCGGAGCCGTCATGCTGGCCTACATCAGTTTTCTCGGCGGCAACAGCGACGCTGAGCGCATCCTCTTCGCGACCCATCTCATCACCGCTTCCGTCATCAACGCCCCGGCCGGTCTCATGATCTCCAAGATCATCATGCCCCAGACCGAGAAGATTAACACCGACCTTACCGTCTCCAAGGAGAAGATCGGCAGCAACCTGGTGGACGCGATCTGCCTCGGCACGACCGATGGGCTCAAGCTCGCGGTGAACGTGGGCGCGATGCTCATCACCTTCACGGCCCTGATCGCGCTGTTCAACGCCCTCTTCGGTTGGGCCGGCGCCCCGCACACGCTTGTGATTGGCGGCACCGAAATCGTCTCCTACCCCGGCTTCAACGGCTGGATCGAGTCGGTGACCGGCGGCGCCTTCAAGGGCTTCTCCCTCGAGTTTGTGCTGGGGATTATCTACGCCCCCCTCGCCTGGCTGATCGGCATCGATTACGGCCAGCTGCTGCAATCCGGCCAGCTGCTCGGGACCCGCACGGTGCTGAACGAGTTCATCTCCTTCCTCCAACTCGGCCAGATGAAGGCCGACGGCGTCCTGACCGACAAGCGCACGATCATCATTCTGACTTACGCGATGTGCGGCTTCGCCAACATCGTGTCGATCGGCATCCAGATCGGCGGCATCGGCACCCTGGCACCGAACCAGCGTGAAAACCTCGCTGCCCTCGGCGTCAAGGCCGTCTGCGGCGGCACGATAGCCTGCTACCTCTCCGCCTGCATCGCCGGCATGTTCGTGGCCTGAGCGCGGGAGTCAGCCACCGCCGGACGCTCTTCTAGTGAGACAAACCGCTAACGACCGGGCGGGGTTTCCGGCTATTTGTTGTGGAGGGCCGGTCTCCTGACCGGCCGCGGCTGGTCGGGAGACCAGCCATCCAAAACCGACCTGATCGTCCTGGCCGAAAGCCAAGCCGGGGCATTGGACCCAAGAGCATCAAATCCCAGGCCAAGAACCAACGGACTCCACCCTCACTCGTACCGCAGCGCCTCGATCGGGTCGAGCGAGGCGGCCTTCCACGCCGGATAGAAGCCGAAGCCAATGCCGATGGCCGAGCACACCAGCAGGCCGGCAACCGCCCAACCCCAGGGAAACACCGCGGAGGCATTCAACAGCATGGCCCCGATGTTGCCGCCAATCACGCCCACGGCGATGCCGATCAAGCCTCCGACGAGGGAGAGCAGGACCGCCTCAATGAGGAACTGCGCAAGGATGTTGTTTTTCTTCGCCCCGATCGATTTCCGGATGCCGATCTCCTTCGTGCGCTCGGTGACACTCACCAGCATGATGTTCATGACGCCCACGCCGGAGGCGAGGAGCGCGATCGCACTGATGACAAAGGCCCCGATCGCAACGGTGTTGGCGATGTTGTTGAAGGCCTCGATCAATGAGTCGTTGGAGAAAATCTCGAAATCGTTCGGGTCTTCCGGGTCCAGGCCCCGCACGAGACGCATGGTGCCCACGGACATATCCTGGATCGCCGCCAAGGTCGCCTGATCGGGCCCCTGCACATTGATGCTGATGGACCGGCCATAGCGACCGTACGCGTCCAGAAACTGGGTGATCGGGACCACCGCGAAGTTGTCCTGACTCTGCCCGAAGGAGGAGCCCTTGGGCGCCAGCAACCCCACCACCGTGTAGGTATGGCCGTCGATCCGGACCATCCGGCCCAACGGATTCTCGTTGATGAAAAGCTTCTTGGTCAGCTCATCTCCCAGCAAAACCACGGCCCGGCTCATGGCCACGTCGTCCGGTCCGAGGTTGCGGCCGGCCGCGATCTCGTAGTTGCGGCTGGTGATGAAGTTCTCGTCGCCGCCGCCCAACAGGACATTGGGATTGGTCCGGCGATCCAGGTAGGTGGCGATCCGGCCGCCGCGGCGCAGCATCAGGCTGATCTGGGCGGTCTCGCCCATGAGTTCCTTGAAACGGGTGGCTTGAGGATAATCGATATCCTGCCGGTTGGCGAAACGCTGCCGGGGATCGCTGAAATTGATCGCCGGATACTTCATGAACTGGAACGAGTTCGCCCCGAGCACATTCAAGCCCGACTCGATCGAGCCTTTGAGTCCGGAAATGACCGTCATCACCCCGATGACCGAGAACACCCCGACCGCAATGCCCAGCATGGTCAGGCTGGAGCGCAGCTTGTTGGCCTTGAGCGAGTCAAACGCCAGCCGGAGGATTTCAGAGAAGTTCATTCGTAACGGAGGGCGACCACCGGATCGAGTTTACTGGCGGCCCAAGCCGGGGCGAAGCCGCTGAACATTCCAACATAAACAGAAATAACCAAGCCGGTCATCACTAGGCCAACAGAAAAGACCAATGGAAAAGAAGGTGCAACAACGCCAACAAGAGATGTTAACCCTGCAGCCAAACCTAAACCTGTAACTCCACCTACGAAACAGATAGCCACCGCCTCGACGAGAAACTGCAGCAGAATCGTCCGACGCCGGGCCCCGAGGGCCTTGCGGGTGCCGATCTCCTTGGTGCGTTCCTTCACGCTGACGTACGTGATGTTCATGATGCCGATGGCACCAACGAAGAGCGCCAGCCCGGTGATGAAGAGCCCCGCCATGGCGATACCGTTCTTAATGGGGTCGAGTTGCTCGCGAATCGTCCCTTGTTCGTTGATTTCAAAGTCATCGCGCTGCTCGGGTCCGAGCCCGCGGATCCGGCGCATGAGGCCCTGCAGCTCTTCCTTGGCCTCGGCCATCCGCTTGTTGTCCACCTGCACCCGCAACTCGCCACCCTCACCGACCCGGTAGTAGCGCCGGTAGGTGCTCAGGGGCATGGCGATCATCGAGTCCCAGCTGAACAGGCCGAGGAAACTGCCCTGCTTGGCCACCACGCCGATCACCTGGAAATTTTGGTCCCGGATGCGCACGGTCTGCCCGAGCGGCGATTCGTTGGGAAAAAGCGCATCGGCGACATCAAATCCGATGACGGCCACGTTGGACCCGGCTTGACCCTCGAAGTCGCTGAAAAAGCGCCCCTCCCGGAGATCCGACCGGGTGATGCGGGCGTAGTCCGAGGTGGTGCCAAGCGTGTAAATGTTGTTCACGCGGTACTCGCCGCGGATG
>Ga0066418_1000336_pt1 | contig 13525 bp, 11 predicted proteins | sample LakWasMet26_LOW6_2_FD_59545 | JGI IMG/M metagenome (GOLD analysis project Ga0066418, IMG submission 59545) | Freshwater sediment methanotrophic microbial communities from Lake Washington under simulated oxygen tension - Sediment Metagenome 26_LOW6 | ecosystem: Environmental > Aquatic >... | reverse complement strand
ATAATCCTAAAGTTATACCTGATTTTGTATTAGAAGCTTATGGTGAATTTTTAATCAAAAATGCACATCGTATATGGACATATAACGTGGCATTTGAGATGAAAGTATCTTGGCACTTAGTAGGCAAGTTTATTAAGATGCAAGATGCAATGGTATTATTAACAGCTTATGCTAAACGTTCATCATTAAAACATGCTATTCGTGCAGAGTTTGGTGCTATGATGTGGGAAGCAAGTGTTAATGAATTTAAAACTAAAGCAGCAGCATTATTTAAATTAATAACCAAGGCATCTGCTAAAGATCCAGAATATATTACAGCATGTAAATCTGGTAACTTAGATTTCTGGAAACCTGATCCTGATTCATCAGACAAATCTGGTACAGAAATTATCAATTGGATGCTTGAGAATTATGATAGATCAGAAGTATCTGAAGCTATTAGTCATTATCCATATGAGTGGGGTTCAGTTCCTAAAGATATGTTAGGAGTTTATTGTGCTCGAGATGCTGGTTATACAGTATTACTAGCTAATAAATACAATACTCCAGAAATACAATTAGCTTATAATGTATTTATTCGACATCCTTGGTTAGCTGTTAAATTTGAAGTTAATGGTGTATCTTGGGATGATATCCAAGCAAATATTCTTGATGATGAAATTTATATTAAAAAGTTGGATCTTTTATATAAACTTGTTATGGATAGTACTTTATCTCCTGAAAAGAAGATGGAAGCAACAGATATTTATTATCGTCCATTACCTTATACTGTTATTTCTTATACTGAAAAGACTAAGAAAGAAAAACGTAGAGAAGTAACTACACTTGCTGAGAAGATTGAGGATATTAAATCATTCTTTAATCCTGGAAGTAATACAGCAGATAGTAGAGCTAAATTCTGGGATGTTTATGCAACTGATGAAATTCAATTAGCTACAGTTCTATTATTATTCCTAGAGGATATTGAATTGTCAGGTAAATTACCTGAGCTTCATGAATTAGTAGGTGGTAAGAACTTCTTATATCAAAATAGACCTAACGCAGTTATGGAAAGATTAGTTGAGTTAACTCAAATTAAATCTCCTATTGTGAGTCAAATTAGATCATCATTAGCTAAGTGTACTAACATGTTATCTGATAACATGGGTAGATTTGCTTCTGAAGTTATTAAATTCCAGTATCAAGTTCATACTACATTCTTAGGTCTTGATTTAAGTAATCAAGATACTTGGAGTAAAGAATGGCAGATGTTATTTAATATTTTCTTATATAAAAAGTATGATAAAGTGCAAGGTACTAATATTAAAGGTACTAATGGTAGAGCTTCAGTTAATGCAGTAATTGGTACTTTACATGGTAAGCCATTACGTGGAACTTCTTATAATTCTATTTATCCAAGTAAGATTAAAGAATACCCTATGGTATTAAATACTGACTTTAATAGTTTAGCAGCTGCTACACTTCGATGGACAGCAGGTTGGCATACTATTCCAGCAGGTAGTCCATCACGTCGAATATTATCTGTTCCAAATCCTAGAGCTATTTGGGCTCATGCTGACTATTCTCAAGCTGAGCTTGTTGTTCTAGCCTACTTATCACAAGATAAAGGTATGATTCAATCCTTTATTGATGGTAAGGATATGCATAAATTCGTAGCAAGTAAAGTATTCCAGAAACCTTACGATGAAGTAACTAGTGAAGAACGTCGAGCAGCTAAGGCTGTAGGCTTCGGTATTATTTACGGTAAGTCAGTTGAGAATACTGCTATTGAAGTAACTAATGGTGATGTTGAACGTGCTCAAGCTCTGTTTGATACATTCTTTGGTACATTCCCAGGAATCAAAATATGGATGGAAGAACGTAGAAAAGAGTTAGATAAATACGGTTATGTTACTAACTTGTTTGGAGGTCGTCTAGCAGTAGATACTAATCTTCCAGGAAATGGTAAATATCGTGTAGCTATCAATGCTCCAATCCAATGTTCTGCTAACATTGTAGCTGGTACTTCTATCTATCAGTTTACTGAATGGTGTGAAGAACAAGGTATTCCTACACTACCTATTGGATTTACTCATGATGCATTAGATGACGTATTACAAGATGTAGATTACTTATTTGAATATGTAGATGGTTTGGTATTTAAATTACAAGATGAAGTATATCAGAAATTAGGTATACCTATGCGTATTGATTTTGAAATTGGTGCTGACTCATTTAATCAATCTTCATTTGATATACAAGAAAGAGATGGTAATAAACTAGTAGTTGAGATGAAGGGTACTAAGGAATCTAATGATAAATTATTAGATATATTTAAGTTATCTAATACATTCTCTGTTACTGGTACTGAATTACTATCATCTAAGTCTACAGTTCATGGGTATGAAGAGCTATTTACTGTTGGAAAAGCCTTAAAAGATGAATATGGTAAGACTATTATTACTGAAACAGTAAAAGTAGAGTTTATGAAATCAATTCGTAATTAATAAGTTAGATAGGAGATATAAGATGGAAGGAAGTTCATTATTAACTTACACTCAAATTGAGCGTGAGCTTACTAAAAGTCCTTTATTAAAAGCATTAGATAAAGGACTTAGTTATAATGAATTACGCCCTTTAATGGGACGTAATGATCCTAGACCTTGGATTAAAGAGACTAGAAAATCTAAATAGGAATAATATGAAACACAGTCAATCATTGACTGAAGGATTCCATGAGTTACCTAAGGGTATTGTATATTTAACTGGTAGTTTAAAAGCTAAATTACAATCTCCTCAGGTATATCATGTTAAATTCTATGTCAAAAATAAGCAAAATAAGTTAGAGATGTTTAGTGAAGAGACACTTGACGTAACAAGTGACTATTTCAAGAAACTAGCTAATATGTATTTTAGACAGAAAGTAGATAATAGTATAGATAATATTATCTATATAAGTTTATCAAATCAACCTAGTCAAACTGCTCCAGCAGTAGTTTATAAGGAGAATGATTTATTCTTTGTAGCTTATAAAGATCGTCGTTCTACTAAGTTGAAATTAATGGATATGGTATCATTATTAGTTGGTATGGGAATTAATATCTCATCTGACAAGATTGATGACATGTTAATAAGTGCTCTTAATTGGGTGCCAGTTGAATTAGATAAAGAAAAAGCAGATAAACGGTCTAGATATTGGCCTAAGTCTGAACTTGACACTACAGTGAGAAATGAAAGTATGAATCCAGTAATTAAGAGAATTATGGAAATGAGAAGTTTTACTACTTTTCAAGAAGCTAGTCCAGATTTATTATCCAATTTAGATGATAGAATGATTGAATATATTAATCAGAATCTTAATGATCCAACTCGTAAGGAAGGATTCTTGAGAGCTGTGAAAAGATTTAAGAAATTAATGGATAATGAGCCTGATCCAGTAGAAGCTATGTATTACTACTATCGTATGATTCTACCAGATAAACAAGCTCGTAATATGGCTCGTGATTTCTATAAGAGTGAACGTAATTCTAATACTGGCTCTGATATTGCAATTGGTGCTGATGGCCAAGAGTATTATGTTGCTGATTCTGTAGGTTATGGTAATGATTATGCTGGTAAAGGTATGTTTGCTAGTCTAACTGGTCGTACAGCTGATCCAGAAACATTACTAGAGATTGATGACTTTATGACTAAGTTATTTAATCACAAATATATGGAAGAGCAAGATCGTATTCTATTAGCTACGTATTTAACTTTAGGTACTGGTCCAGGACTTCGTGCTAAAGGAGGTAGTAATCGTCAAGGATTAGATTTAGAAAGTGTGATGAATAATCCACCAGAAGCTCTAGATACTGTTATGAATCAAATTAATAAATTAATTGATTTTGGTATTGATCCAGATAGTATTACAGGTGAGAAAATCTTGCAAGGTGCAAGTAAAAATGATGGTGATGATAATCAATCAGTGAAAGTTAATCCATTATTAAGTACTGCTCGTGTACAAGTAGCTCAACGTAATATTAAGAAAGCATTAGCTGATTTAACTGGCACTGAGGATTTAGATGAAATTTGGCGTATGTTTAATTTCACTATGAATCCTAAAGACTTTAAAGCTAAGAGAAGTAGTAATGAAGCAGCTGATCCTAAAGTTGTTATGAATACTATTCTAGCTTACTTAGATGGTGAAGAAGTATCTTCTACTGATCTAATTAAAGCTGTAGTAAACTGTGTAGCTCAAAATATTAAACTGAAAACTAAATTAAGTAAGTCTAGATATTTTGGTGGTTCAGTAAAAGCTATTGCCAAGAAATATATGGATATGGCTAAAGCTGGTGGTGAAAAGAATGTATTTAGAGTACAAGATCTGTTTATGGCTCCTGTATTAGATAAATATATTAGTAAATAATAAGTAGTAGAAGAGAGGGAGATTAGGTAACACTATATCTCCCTTTTTGTATTTAAAATTATTTTTGGTAAATTTAAAAATAATTTTTGTTTTGGAAAAGGTTAGAACGTGTAAAAGACTGTTATAATGTCTGGTGCTTCTCAATGGGTTCATTGAACATCAGCTTGTAAGTCAATAACAATTTATAATTATATCTTTGATGAAAGTAAGTTCCGTATGAATATCGTAAATAAAAACAAAATCTCCAAACTCAATCTAGAGTCCAATTGTAGCACAGAAGAACCCTCTGCTGCTCGCATCACCTATTCAGGGTAAATTCCAATCCAAATATATTAGTAGCAATTAGAGTAAGATTCGTAACGATTTCTAGAGGAATACGTATGGCAAATGAGTCGTCAAGAAGCGCTAATACTTGGATCACTAATTGGAATTTCTTTGATCTTCAGTATTACCGCTCAGCATTAAACAACACTAATATATGGAGAATGGATTATCATATAGCTAGAACATTTAATAATCCTAAATTCAGCAATGATTTATTAGCTGACTTGCATGGAGGTATTGAAACAGTGCAATTAGCTAAATTGCCTGAATTAACTACAGCCTCAAGTTCTAATCCATTACATAAGTCATCAATTTCATTGATGATTGATAATATTTTAGAAGCTCTAAAAACTTCAGTAACTTCTGAACCTGATAGAGTATTAGCTTATAAAGGTTTGGCATGGTTTTTATTAACTACTTCATTAGTATCTGAATTGGATTTAGATTCAGTTGATAGTGAATTAGTAGAATATATTCATACGCTTCAAAATGTATTAACTACAAGTAACACAACAATCATGTTTCAAGATTTAATTAACTTATGTGGTACTAGATTTTCTGCAGAAAAATCACGTAATTTGATTAGGTCAATCGTACAAACTATAATGTAATAGGAGAGTTAGATGGGTTATGTAATTAAAACTATGTCCGATGATAAAGTTAGACAAATATCTAATGGTCAAGTAACAAACTTTGGTCGTTATAACTTTAAATTCAAGCATCCGAAACCTTATGATGATGGATTATTTTGTCAGAAAACTTTTGGTCCAACTCGTGATTACACTTGTGATTGTGGTATTGAAAAGAAAGTGAGTGTTTCTCATGACTTTAAGTCTGAGAAGTGTCCTACTTGTGGAATTGAATATTTACCTGCAGCAGCTAGACATAATAGATTTGGCCATATTGAGCTGCATACTCATTATGTAAATCCTATAGCATATCCTATAGTTGCTAATATATTAGGTATTAATGACAAAATTCTAAAAGCTCTTTCATTAGGTAAAACTAAAATCTCTATTCAAGCAGCAAATCATGGTAAATTACTTACTGCTGAGGGTGAATCTTATATTATCGTAATGTTAGGTGATGATGGTGATATTGGTTCTATCTCTCAATTAGTAGACAAGATGAGAGAATTACGAATTGATGGTAATATTAGCATGATGCAGAACAGGTCTAATATTGCACAGAAATACTTTCAAGCTGGTTATTCATTATATGATATGTTTAATACTACTGTATTAGTAAGTCCTTGTGGTGGTAGAGATTTGAAAAAGATTGGTGATCGTATCGGTTATGGTGAAGTGAATGTGCTTTACACTCGACTAATGCGTGAATCATTACGTGTTCAAGCTATTCATCAAGAGAATGAAGGTAGAATTAGCGATGAAGATAAACGTGAAATGATTAAATATGAATCTTTAATGATTCAAAAATTAATTAATATGATGTATCTTGATGGTGCAGATTATGGTAGTGTTAAAATTGAACCTATCATGGAATCATTGAGAGGTAAGACTGGTATTGTGCGTGGTAACCTTTTAGGTAAACGAGTTGATTTCTCAGGTCGTTCTGTCATTACCTCTGGTCCAGAATTACCAATTGATCATGTAGGTCTTCCAGTTGATATGCTTCACGAATTAATGAAACCGTATATTATCCGTGAGTTAATAACTCGTATTATGGATGAAGATGGAGTAACAACTACATTCCAAGCTATGAGAGCTGCTGGTAAAGAGCATTCTCATAAAACAGAACGTGTAATTCAGATAATTGAGAAGTTATCTAAATCATCAATGGTTATTATGAATCGTGCACCAAGTTTGCATCGTTATTCAGCTATGACTTTTAAAATAAAACCTCATTTTGGTGAGTGTATCTACTTTCCTCCTATGGCTTGTAGTCCATTCAATGCTGACTTTGATGGTGATACGTTAGCTGTTCACTTGTTATTGAGTGAAGAAGCTTATGAAGAAACAAAGATTACTTCTTTCGAGAATAATCTAATGAGTTCAGCTGCATTTGATACACCTAATGCAGTACCAGCTCATGAAATGATTGTTGGGGCATATTTGCTATCCAATACTCTTGGCGTTTAATAACATAGATAAAGGGAAATTAGTTATGTTGATTCAAGGTACACATTATTATAAAGATTTAGTTAGCCTAATGAAAGACTACCAACATGGAATTGTTGATAGAACTATAGCTGTTAAGTTTAAACATGAAGGTAAATGGGTTGATACTACTGTAGGTAGATTAATGATTTACGATGCAACTGGTGTGTTTATTGATTACACCCTAGATAAGGGTGGTATTAATAAATTAATCGTAGCAATTAATAAACAGAATACTCCATCGAATGCTGCTATTATTCTAAAGAAATTACAAGACTTAATGTTAGGTACTGTTACTAGATATGGACTTAGTTTAGGTGCGAAAGATTTTACTAAATCTGATACTTATAAAGCTATTTTAGATAAAACAGCTGAAGAAGCTGTATTAGTCCCTGCTGATGAAGAGTTATCTAGAGCTAAGATTTGGGATAAATCTATTAATGGACTAGTTGAAGACTGGAAAGACACAGCTGATATTCACAATCCATTAAAGGTTATGATGCAAGCTGGTGCTCGTGTAACTGATACTCAAGTACGTCAAATGGTTATTGCTAAAGGTCTATTAACTAGTATGACTGGTTCATTAGAGCAAGATGCTGTACCTCGTGCATTATCAGATGGTTTGAGTCCTAGCGAATATTTCAAAACTTGTGGTCCAGCTCGTCGAGGCTTAGCTAATAACTTCTTTATCGTACCTGCTTCAGGATATCTAGAACGTCAAATGGTTACATTATGCCGTGACTTAACAATTACTACTGATGATTGCGGCACTGAGAAAACAATTAAGATTAAGAAATATAATGCTATGGGTAGATATTTGCCTAATGGTATCTTAGTTGATTCTGAAATTATGCAGGATTTAGATGAAGAAATTGAAGTACGCTCTCCTATTACTTGCGAACATAATCATGGATTATGCAAGAAGTGTTGTGGTGTAAATCCAGCTAATGGTAAACCTTGGTGGAACAATGTAGGTATTGGTGTGATGGCTGCCCAAACTTTAGTAGCTCCTACTACTCAGTTAGGTCTACGTGGTAAACATACTTCTGGTGCAGTAACTATTAAATCGTTTAGTACTAAGATTGATGATGCTTTAGCTGACTTATTGAAGCAATTAGGTGCAGCTGGTACTGTTAACGTTAAGATTGCTAACTCTACTAAATTATCTCCTGATCAAGTAAATGCTAAATTCGAGAATTATGAAGATAAAGCTGCAGCTCTAGTTGATGGATTATTTTCTACGTACAAAAATAATGGTATTAATGTTAGCCAGATGTATGTAGAAGTAGTAGTTCGTGCTATGAGTGATCAGTCTACTCATTCAGGTGGTGTAGTATCATTACGTTCTAGAGGTTACAGAGACCCTAATCCTATTATTAGAGGTGTATCAGCCAATATTCGCAAACATCCTAGTTGGTTGAAAGGTATATCTTTTGGATATGTCAAGGCTAATATTATTAGAGCTATGAGTTCAATGGAGCCTTCTCTAGACTTACCATCTGAATTAATATTAGAAGGGCGATTAGTTTAAATGAGTTTTCAGATTAAACCATTCTTAATGGTTCAACCTTACAGTATTTCATATATGGGTAAATTAGTATATGATTTCAAGAGCTCTTTAGTACCTATTAAGGGTACTAAAGAGACTAAATTTAAGAATCATGTAAGAAATAATTTAAACTTAACAACTCATTCATTACCTTTAAAATACACATCAATTTCTAAATGTGGTACTGGTGATTTTGATTTCCATAGCTACTATTTACTAAGACGTAAGAAATCCTCAGGATTAATTCCTGATAATATTCCTACTCTAGCTGAATTTTTACTAGAAAGAATATCACCTGAAATGGTTGATGTTTTAAGGAGATTAGTTACATTAGCTAGTGCACATTATAATGTAATTACAGATATACCTAACATTGGTGGTATCTGTTTTCATAAAATTTATGAATCTAATTACAATATATGGGATATGGGTTATCGTGACTTAGTTGAATTAAACATGTTTAAGTTAATATATGATAAATTAAATATTAATTTAGATAAAATTAATAAACCTAGTATTATCCTGACATTACATAATGCTGAATTGGCTTATGATATTTCTACTTTAGTTAAAGGTAAATCTATACCAATAACTTTATTAGGTAAATGAAAAGGTTACGAGCTCTTAAAGACTGTTATAAATGAGGGGCGGTAATGTCTTCCACCCAATTAAGGAGAACGTAATGAATGCGATGATTCAAGCTTTAAAATTAGCAGGATTAGCTACTACACCATTAACTGAAGCTGAAGTAGAGCAACAGAAAATGGATAAAATTAGAGAGTATCGTACATCTCTAAAAGATATTAATTTGTTCAATAACTTTCTTCCTTACAATAAAGAAGGAGTGAAAACTAATATTGATGTAAGAACTATGATGCATAGGTCTCTAGTACAAATTAATAGTGCTCAACTGTTTAATATATTAGGTTACTCAATTCGTAGTCAACATGAAGGTATAGTTGTATCTCAACGCTATTCCCATATGACCTTGACTACTTTTAATGAATTAGTTCTTAAAGCTAAATCTCGCAATCGTAGTTTCTCTATTACGTTTGAATTATTCCCACAATTTATCAAGTTGAATCTTATTGATATTGATGAATTAAATCCTGCAACTAAAATTAAATTAGAGGACTTGCAATGAGTGCGTTAGTAGAAGAGTTAGTATCTAAAATTAAAGAGGCTGCTACAGCTTACTATAATTCAGATGCTCCAATTATGTCTGATGATCAATTTGATCTATTAGTAGAACAATTAAAAAGTATTGATCCTGATAATGAGATATTAACATCTCCGGGATGGGGAGTAGAGATTACTAATGATGTATCTCACTTGGTAAAGTATCCTCATAGCTTTACTGTAGGTAGTCTAAATAAAGTACAATCTGTATCTTTTGATAGACAAAAGATTCATCATAGCAGCAATGAGAATATTTATGTAGAAGCTGCTAAATTAGATGGTATATCAGGTGTGGCTTATTATACTAATGGTAAGCTAGATAGAGTATTATCTCGTAACGATGGGTTACAAGGTCTTGATATTACAGCTAATTTAATTTATTGTAATATCCCTAAGGAAGTTCATCCAGATATTAAATGGGTGCGAGGAGAAGTAGTAACTACATGGGATGCAGCTAGGAAATACGATTATTCTCATCCTCGTAACATGGCATCTGGATTAGCTAATAGCAAAGAACTAGTAGAAGCTCACAAAGAATTACACTTTGTAGTTTATCGTACTAACTTAAGTGATGATGGTATACTAAGATATGATGAATCTATCACTCATCTAGCTGCTTCAGGATTTGAAACTGTTAGAGCTAGTTTAATTACTAATTTATCAGATTACGAAGTATCTATTACTAGATTTGATTATACAAGAGATAATTATATTCCATATGATTATCCAGTTGATGGTAGTGTATTAACTAATGTTGAAGACGGTACTTCATTCGCTGTTAAGTATCCTACTCAATATTTTGATGTTGAAGTAGTTGATATTCTGAATAATGTATCTGATCACGGTCGTATTATTCCTGTATTAAAACTAGTTCCTACTGTTATTGCAGGTGCTGAAATTACTTATACAAATGGATTTAACTATAATAAGTTAGTTAAGTTTGGTGTAGCTCCAGGAAGTATTATTAAACTCACTAGAGCTAATGAAGTAATTCCTCATTGGAATTATGATATGGGAGTTAGAAATCCTCAACACGCTATTATCCCTGAAGAAGTTGATGGTCAACCAACATTCTGGGATGGTGTTCATCTAAGAATCAATGTTGACAAAACTGCATCATCAGTATATACATTAATTGCTTGGAAGTCCCCTGATGGTATTGGATATTCTTATCGTAAGAAACTAATTGAAGCATTTGATATTAAAACTCATCGTGATTTGGCTGTATTAGCATCTAATGCTGTATCTGGTAATGAAGTCAGAGCTCAAATTAAAGAAATCTTTACTGAAGCTTATGCTGACCGAATGTATCAACTATTAGTTAATATTGATGAAGGCTTTACTTTATCTAAATTACTAGAATCTACTTATACTGGTAATATGGGTACTGAAGCTTGTGAGCGATTAGCTAAGTATTATGAGAATTGTGATAATCTGTTGATAATGGATTTAGTAACTTATGGCACTACTGTAGGATTAAATCCTAAAGTTAGTAAGTTAATGCCAACTTGTGTTGTTACTGAAGGTGTTAAATCTAATTACGATTTAATTATCAAGGTATTAACTGCTGGATTTATGATCAAAGAACCTATTGTTATAGATAATTCTAAATTAATTAAAATAGCTCTAACAGGTAAGCTATCTAAACCTCGTGGCAAATTACTAGAAGAATGGTTAGGTAAAGTAGTTGAAGCATCTGTTAAAGATGCTGATTACTTAGTAACTGATAATCCAGGTTCTGGATCAGCTAAGAATCAAGAAGCTACCAAACATAATACAATCATTATTAATGAAGCTGAATTCCGTAATATTATTGGAGCATAAATGCTATATACTAAATCAAAATATATTGCAGGTATAGTACGTAACACTACTAGATTATCTGCTCTAGTATTTCCAGATACAGTACAACATAATGAGATTGCTCCAATATTTGAGGAGAATTCAATAGTGAGTGCTGGATTTGCTTTTATTAAAGATGATGGTGTACTAGTGTATGGTGAATCAACATCACTTAATATAAAATCTAATCCTGATCATGCTATTTTAGTAGCTAGAGCTATAGCTCATCCGTCAGGTATATTATAAGGTGTATAATGGAAATAACAATTAAAACTGATAAAGATATTCAATCTTTAAGCATAGTATTTGCTGATAATACTAATAGTCAAATTAAAATCAATGAACCAATTAGAGAGTCTAAACCTATAACTAATGGATTAGATAATCTAAATAAATCTTCAACAATAGAACGCAGGATAGATGATACGGAGCCTTTTGTATTACCATCTACTGATGGCAGAGAAGCCAAAGTTGATGAAGATTTTGGTAAGAAGACATTCTAAGGGAGAATAAGTGTGAATAAAACTGTATTAGCAATAGATAGTGGTTATGGTGATAATAAGGTAGTATTTGGAGATAGTTCTGGTATTAAGAATATCTACAAGTTTCCTTCAGTAGCTGGTTCAATTGTACTAAACGAGCTAGTTTCTGATGACCGTGTATTAACCTTTAATGACCGTAATTTCTATATTGGCCAAGATGCATTAAGTCTTCCATCTAAGTCAATTATTGATATTGATTCTTATGAGAAGTTAGAATACTTTGCTCCATTATTTGTAGCTAGAGTTCTAGGTGATTTGAAAGTAGTTCCAGATATTATTGTAATTGGATTGTCAATTGCTCAAATTAAGAACTCAGGCCACTATAAGAAATTGATTGAAGACTTCTTACGTAAGAGTGGTATTGGATCTACAATTCATGTAGTGCCTCAAGGTGCTGTAGCTAAATTAGCTGTAGATAAGTATGGTGTAGATTTCCCAGAAGATACTAAAGATTTTAATAGTTCTAGTAGCTATATTTTAGCAGATATTGGATTTAATACTCTTGATATCTGTCATGTTGTTAATGGAACAACATCAGCTAATTTGGTTCGTGGTATTGAGAAGATGGGTGCTACATTAATAGTTAATGATTTAATTATTAGTATCAGAGATACTCATAACATACTGCTAAATCCTAGTGAATGTAAAGATGTATTAGCTACTGGATTACTGAAACGTAGAGGTGTTCAATATGATGTAGCTGCTCTTATTACTAAAGCTAAATCAGATTATATTGGTAACTTACGTGTAGTAATTGAGAATGAATTTGGTGACGTCCTAGACAAGGTTGATAGTCTAGTATTAGTAGGTGGTGGTAGTTATATATTAGGTGCTTCTGATAATAATTTTATCAAATCACCTAGAAATAAGGCTGAGTTTTATAATGCTATTGGTTATTATCTATTCGGTGTAAAACAATCTTAACCTATCAAAAAGGTTACGTTCGGTAAAAGCCTGTTATAACGTGCGGGCTTTTCCGTTTATAAAGTGAGAACATGATGAAAAATGATATTTTTAGTAAAGACCATAGTCACCTAGTATTAGAAGCTGCTACTATTGGAAATTTAATATTCTCAATTGGTGCGTCTTCTATTAATGATAACTTTATCGCTTCTTTCTCTAGAAGTTGTAGTATTTTGAATAATGTACCTGAGTTTAATTTTACAGTAAGAGATGCTAAAAAGTATTTAGATATTCTTAATAGTGATTTATCCTTAGAAGATAAAGAGAGTATTACTCCTATCTTTGAATCTGAAGATTCATTCTATCAAATGATGTTTGCTATTGATGATTTTATCAATACAACTGAGCCAGATTATATTTGGACATCTCAACCTCAAGAATTAGGTAAATTATTAGGTAATGTGTTACCTCAATCTAGGACTTTTATGTATTTTGATAAAGGTCTGGTAATGGATACTTCTACTTTCTTATCAGGTAGAACTCATATTGATGAAGCTCAATTAGATAAGCTGAATGATGTTACAATGATTAATCCATTAAATAAAGCATTATTAGAAAGTCAAATTCTAATTAACTTTATTAGTAATATCAACAAGGTTGAACGTAATATGGCTGTTCACTCTGT
>Ga0066418_1000334_pt1 | contig 13555 bp, 9 predicted proteins | sample LakWasMet26_LOW6_2_FD_59545 | JGI IMG/M metagenome (GOLD analysis project Ga0066418, IMG submission 59545) | Freshwater sediment methanotrophic microbial communities from Lake Washington under simulated oxygen tension - Sediment Metagenome 26_LOW6 | ecosystem: Environmental > Aquatic > Freshwater... | reverse complement strand
CGCGCCTGGTTCATGGAACAGCTCAAGGAAAAGCTCCCCAAGGCCAAGCTCCTCGACCCGGTGCCGCTGAAGGCTTATCAGGTATGACCAATAGATGCATCCGGCCGATTGGTTACTGGATTGGGTTTCTACTGCTGGCTGCGAGCCTAACGGGCGCTCAGCCGGAGCCACTGCTGATGGTCGCTGAATATGGTGCCTGGTTCGGGAGTTCCGGCCCACGCTTTGTTTTATACGATGATGGCTCCATCATTTATCAAGCGCCACGTGAGCTCACGATCCGAGAACACCGAAGCTGGGACTGGTTGAGTCAATCCCGCTATTGGCGAACGAGTGTGCCGAACGCCGAAGCGTTTCTTAAAATAATGCTGCCTTCGGGAGCGAGGCAATGGAAGGACGACTACTAGGTGTCTGAAGCGACGGATCAGGATTCTTCGACAATCTGGTGTAAGGGCAGATGTATTGAGATTTACGGCGAATGGCGCGAGATTCAGCCGGCGAGGGACGCGACGCCTGAAGAAGAAAGGTGGATCAGAGAGAAGAATCAAAGGCGGAAATATCTACCCAAGGACTTGCAGGCTTTTATGCAGTCCATTGATGATTTTAAGGCCGGAATCTCTCCTGAACGCTGGTTGCCGGATCATATCAGGGTGGAATTAGCTACCTACGAACGCGCAGACGGCGCGCTCTTCCCTTGGCCGATTGACTTCCCAGCTCCTGTTCGTGTCTACAAGGGTAGCTCCGGCTTCGAACAATTGAAAGCGGACGTTCCCGTGGATAAATTTGATAGCCTTGTTGCACTTGCAATTGCTTCGCAATCTAGAGCTGCGGTGGTGTTCGCCGGCCAGAAACTGACAATCGACAATGTTTCATATCCCTTTCCCCGCGCTGACCGTTGGGAAAAGGACTTGAAACAAAAGCGCGACGAGAAGGAAGCACGTATTCTCAAGAACCTCACGCCTGAGCAGCGAAGGCAACTACTGGGGCTATAAGCACTACCTCGCCAGAGTCTCCCGCAGCTTCGCCACCATCGCTCGGTTGCCGGTGACGTACTGGACGCGTTCCGCTTTCAGGGTGAATTCCGTCATCGGGAACGGGCGGTTGGCAAAGTAGTGGATCGCGGCGCCTGATTCCTCAATCAGCGCGCAGGCCGCGGCGATGTCCCAGATCTTGTTGTTGTGCTCCACCACCCCGTCGAGCAGGCCGATGGCCACGTATGCGAGGTGCAGGGTGCTGCTGCCAAGTCCGCGGATCTTGAAGTTTTCAATCACCTGTTTTCCCTCCGTGGCGTAACTTTTCTCAACCGGGGAGTGGAAGCCGATCAGGCTGTGCCGGCTCGGATCTTCCGGCCGGGCCTGCGCGGGCTGACCATCGTCCCAGACCCCGCGCCCCGGCCCACCATGGATGAGCTTCCGCCGGGCCATGTCGTAAACCACGCCGTAGACCGGCATGCCGTGTTCCAACAGGGCCAGCGAAATGGCGCAGTGGCTGAGCCCGTTCGCGTAATTGTTGGTTCCGTCAATCGGATCGCACACCCAGCAGAAACGCGAGATCACCGGCACAGGAATCGCCGTCGGGGCCAATTCCTCGCTGAAGAACTGGTCTTCGGGGAACTCCTTCGTGATGGCCGCCATGAGATGCTCGGAGATGGCGATGTCCACGGGCGTCACCTTGGTGCCGTCGTGCTTGATGACGGCCCGCGCATGACCGAACTCCCGGTGCATGAGCGCAGTCTCAGCCATTACCGCCTGCTTGGCCGCCACGATGCGTCTGTCGATTTCGGTATTGTTAACCACGGCTATCACTGATGGTCGCGAATGCGAAAAGCGGAAGCCCAATCTCCAGCGAACCGGCGCGGCCGTCCGGTATCAGGGGTGATCCTGCTTCAGTTGATGCCCGTGCCGGACCACGCCCTTCTTGCCCTGATCGTTGAGCTTGTCGAGGACCGCCGCCAAACGACGCTTTTTCTCATCGGTCTGGGCAAACATCTCCAGCTGCGCGCCCTTCTCCTCCACGCCCGAAAAGCGCACGCTCACCAGGCGCAAGGGCCGCCGCTTCGTCCACGCGGCGCGCAGCAAGGCACCCACCAGCGGGTAGAAAGGCGCTTCCAGATCCGTTGCCTCCGCCAGACTGCGGCCGGCCGTGCTGTTCTCCATGCCGGGATACCGAACCTTCACGGTCATCGTCTTCACCCGTTTGCCATCAGCCCGGATGGCAGGCATCAATTCGTCGATCATGCGCTTCGCGATCTGCTCGATGCCAGCGAAGTCGCTGATGTCCTGCCCGAAGGTCTCCTGCGTGGAGTAACTCTTCGCGTCCTCCTGGTCGGTGTGGACCTCGCGGTCATCCTCGCCCCTCGCCATGCTCAGCATCTCCTCCCACCCGCGGCCGAAGAGTGCCTTGAGCTCGGACTCGCTCCTGGTGAACAGGTCGCTCACCAACCGGATGCCGGCGGCAGCGAGCCGCTCCTCGCTCTTCTTGCCTACTCCGGGAATCACGCTGATTTTCAACGGGGCCAGAAATGCGGCTTCCTTACCCGGCGGCACCACCGTGAAACCTCTTGGCTTGTTTGCCTTGCTGGCAATGGCGGAAACCAGCTTGTTAGCAGCGATGCCGAAGGAGGTCGGGATCTGCAGGTCGTCCCAGATCCGCTGCTGCAGTGCTCTCACCCGCTTTTCGATCTCCGCGGCTGTCTTGAAACCGCAAGGCCCCAGGTCGAGATAGCCTTCATCAATCGAATTGCGCTGCACGATGGGCGTGAGGGTCTCACAGAGCTCGAACATCTCCCGCGATTTCTTGCTGTAGATCCCCGAGGTGTGCGGCAGCAAAATCAGGTCCGGACACACCTTGAGCGCCAGCTTCGTGGGCATCGGGGTGTAGACCCCGCAGGCCCGGGCTTCATAGCTGGCCGACGAGATGATGCCGCGTTCGCGTCCGCCCACAGCGCATTTCGTGCCGCGCAGGTCGGGCCGCTCAGCCAGCTCGCACGACACGAAAAAGGCGTCGGCGTCGAGGTGGACGACCGTCGGCAGAGCCGGTGGCGTGACGATGGTGGGCAGTTCAGGCATCAACCGCACAGCTGACACGATCCCCCGGCCAGCTCAACCCCTCTCTCGAGCAGAGCCCGGCTCAATTGAGCGCCAGTGCCTTGATCCCACCCATCTTCTGCTGTAACTGCCGGCCGGCCAGCTCAGCCAATCCGTCTGCGTCGACCGTCGCGGCAGCGATTACCAATTCGTTCCGGCTCAGAACCGCCACGCAAAGGTCCAGTCGGGCCCCGGGCCTGGAATTCTCGGACGCATAGACCAGGACGGTCTCACGGTCAGTGCTCACGCCCGCGAGCCGGTAGAGGCCCCGGTTCCGCATCACCCGGTCCGTGCGGGCAAAAAGGCCTTCTTTCGCTTCGGGGGCCTTGTTCGCCGACCATTCATAGACACCCACGCTCGCATGCCTCACGGCCGCCAAAGCCTGCCGGGCCTCTGCGACGTGCTCATGGTCAACAAAACGCAACACCGTGCGAGCCGTGCCCAAGGTGAGCCAACCGACATCCAGCTGCACCCGGGTGTGCACGTCGGCCTGCGTCGCCGCCACCACTTCCTTGCGGAGCATGGCGGCATTCGCGTTGAGCGTCAGCACCGAGTAGGCCAACAGGCCGACCGCCAGGACCGGAGTGAGCAGCACCGCCAGACCGATCCAAACCCAACGCCGGAAGCGAGGTTTCGAATTCACGGCGGGAGGAATCGTGGCGTTCATGGATTCGCTGGGTCGCGGCCGTCGGCAATTCGCATTCAGGCCTTCTCTTCAGGCTCCTCGGCGCGGTGCTTCATCTTCACGTGGATCTTCTTGAGGGGATCGATGTTGAGGGCGGTGGCGACCTCGGAGATCTGGTCGGCGCTGATATTGCCCACAATATTGACGAAGACAGCCTCGCCCTTCTTGCCGATGACGGTGACGACCAGGCCTTCAATGACATCTTCGCTCGCCTGCTTGACGTGAACGTTGACGTTGTCGCCGCCGTTCTTCTCACGGACGTTGACCATCTGGGTCCAGCCTTGAGACTCGAGCTTGCGACGGATATTGTCCATCTGCTCGATCGTGCCCTTCCGGTTGCCGTCGTCGAGACTCACGACGTTGACGCGCACCCGCTTCAGATTGCCGATCAGGGCCGCAGCGGCGGGTTCCTGCTTGGAGGCGATTTTTGCCGCGAATTTCAACAGGCTCGGCGACAGGTTGATCTCGACGTACTCGCCTTTGGCGGAGGGCACAAGCTGGCCCATGTCGATGTAGCCCGGCTCAGAGTCGGCGGCGTGAACTGAGGCGGAGAGGAGAGCGGCAAGTCCGGTAGCAAGAAGCAAACGATGGAGGTTTTTCATGATGGTAAGGGTTGAGGATAATGGGGCCGAAACGGCCAGATACCTGTATCACCCACGGGCGTGCCGATAGTTGCAGGAAACTTTCAGGCCCGTCTTCGGCTGGGCGCGGGCGCTGGTGCCGCGCAGCCCGGGCTGCAGAGCGCGATTGGCTCCAGACCAGAGTGAACGAGTAGCCAAGAAAACGAACCTGCCGGCTACCCGCAGGACGTCGTTACGCCTGAAGCGCCTGACCCGTCAGCGACCTCTTTTCCTTGGCCAGTTCCGTCACCGGCCCGGCAAAGACAATCTCCCCTCCCTCCGGTCCGCCACCCGGCCCGAGATCGATAACCCAGTCCGCCAGCCGGATCACATCGAGATTGTGCTCGATCACGATCAGCGTGTTGCCCGCATCGCGCAGCCGGAACAGCAATTCGATCAATCGCTGGATGTCGGTCCAGTAGAGCCCGGTCGTCGGCTCATCGAGGATGTACAGCGTCGTGCCCTGTTCGCGCTTGCTAAGCTCCAGGGACAGCTTGATTCGCTGGGCCTCGCCTCCAGACAGCGTGGTGGCTGACTGACCCAGCTGGAGATAGCCCAGGCCGACTGCTTCCAAGGTTGCCAGTTTTTCGATGATGCGGGGATGTGCGCGGAAAAGCTCGCTGGCCTCGCGCACCGTGAGGTCGAGCACATCGGCAATGCTCTTGCCGTGATACCTGACCTCCAGGGTCTCGCGGTTGAAGCGCCGGCCGTCGCAACTGGGGCAAGGCGCATAGGCATCCGCCATGAACTGCATGTCGAGGCGGATCTGGCCGTCACCCTGGCAGCGTTCGCAGCGCCCACCCCGAACATTGAAACTGAAACGGCTCGCTTTGTACCCGCGGACCTTGGCGAGCGGCAGCTTGGCAAACAGATCCCGCAGGAGATCGAGCAGCCCCACGAAGCTCGCCGGGTTGGAGCGCGGGCTGCGCCCGATCGGCTCCTGGTCGACCTGCACCGCCTTTTCGAAATGGTCGAGTCCCGTCAGCCCCCGATGGGCGCCCGGCAGAATCTTAGTGGCGCCATTGAGCTTGCGGGCCGCCGCGACCGCGAGGATGTCGTTCACCAGCGTGCTTTTGCCCGAACCGGAAACCCCGGTCACGCAGGTCAGGAGCCCAACCGGGAATTTCGCCTCCACGGATTTCAGGTTGTGCTCGGTAGCCCCTTTGACGGTGAGCCAGCGATTGTCCGGGGACTTGGTCTTGGCCTCCTTGAGCACAGCCAACCGGCCGCCAAGATAGGCTCCGGTCACCGAAACACTCGCCGACAGTCGGCTGCACTCGGCCGGAGTGCCCTGAAACAGGATCTGCCCGCCTTCTGTGCCCGCCCCTGGTCCGAGCTCGATCAACTCATCGGCAATCCGCATCGTGTCGGCATCGTGCTCGACGACCAGCACCGTGTTGCCGCGGTCGCGCAGCTCCCGCAGCGTGGTGAGCAGGCGCTGGTTGTCGTGCGGATGCAGACCGACGCTCGGCTCGTCGAGCACGTATATGACACCGACCAAACCCATGCCCAACTGCGTCGCCAGGCGCACGCGCTGGGCCTCGCCGCCCGACAACGTCGCGTATTCCCGGTCCAGCGTCAGGTAGCCGAGTCCTGTTTCGTTCAGGAAGTGCAACCGTTGGGTCACGCCGTCCAGCACCTCGCGCACCGCGTCGGTTGCGGGCAGAAAGGCCGGCAACCGCTGCATGAAAGCCAGCGCATGCCGGATGTCCAAGGCCATGAACTGCGTGAAGCCTGTCCCGGGGGCTTCGCCCAGCAGCACCGCCGCACTGCGCGCGTTGAGCCGCAAGCCATGGCAGGAGGGACAGTCACCGCTGCCCATGAAGGTCGACAACCGGGCGCGATAGCCGTCACTGCGGGACTCCCGTCGGCCTTGGTCGAGCAACGCGATGATGCCCGGGAAGGGCTTGAGTTCGGCCTTTTGCGTGCGCCGCAGCCTGAAACTGAAGAGCCGCTCGCCCGCCCCGTGCATCAGCATGCGGCGCGTTTCCTCCGGGAGGTCCTGCCAGGGTGTCTCCGCGTCAAAGGGCAGCTGTTCGGCCAGCTGCTTGAGGATCGAGTTGTGACGGATGATGAGGTTGCGACCGCCGATGCGCCACGGCTTGATGGCGCCTTCCCGAACCGATTTCTCGGGCTTGGGCACGATCAGGTCCTCATTAAAAGTCAGTTTGCGACCCAAGCCGCCGCACTCCGCGCAGGCGCCCTCCGTGTGGTTGAACGAAAAGTGCCGGGGCGTCAGCGGTTCAAAGACGTCGCCGCAATTCACGCAGCTCAGGCTCTGGCTCAGGTGGATTTCGCGCCAGGGATCATCCTTGCCCTTCTGCACCAGAATCAGCGCCCGGTTCTGTCCTTCGCGAAACGCCAATTCCAACGAATCAGCCAAGCGGCTGCGGTGCTCGGCGCCGATGACCAGGCGGTCGATCACCAGTTCGACGGTGATCTCATCGGTCCCGTTGGGCAGCAGGCGCGGCTCGTCGAGCGACTTGATCTCGCCGGCGATCCGGACGCGCTGGAAGCCCCGCTGGCGCAACCGGGGCAGTTCGTCGCGCAGGACCGACGGCTTGGCGGCCATCCACGGGGCCAGCAACACGGCTCGCTCGGCGGGAGCGATCAGGAAGAGCTGGTTGATACAGTCGTCGAGGGATCGCTTCTCCACGCGGCCGCCGTCCTTGGGACAGCGTTGCTGCCCGCACAGGGCCCACAACAGCCTGGCATAGTCGGCGACCTCGGTCACGGTCGCCACCGTGCTGCGCGGCGATCCGCCGCCCGTGCGCTGTTCGATGGCCAGCACGGGAGACAACCCATGGATGAAATCCACATCCGGTCGCTTGAGCTGTTCCAGCACCTGTCGCGCCGAGGCGGAAAGGCTCTCCATATACTTCCGGTAGCCCTCGGCGTAGACGGTGTCGAACGCGAGTGACGATTTCCCCGACCCGCTGGGGCCGGTCAGGACGACCAGTTTGCCACGGGGGATGCGCAGCTCCAAGTTCCGGAGATTATGCTCCCGGGCCCCTTTGATGTGTATGTGCGAAGCGGCGTCCACGGGCTGAAGGTTGCTGTTTCGCCGCATTCGTCAAAAGGCTAATCCGTAAAAGCACCTCTGCTTCTAATGGCGCATTAGCTCTTGAGTTTATGACAAGGCTCCGGCTTGTTAATGTTTATCAATCGCAGCCACCCAACTGCGCTCCCCACCACCCCGCTTCGCCCCTCGGGGCGAAGATTGTATAGCCAGGTTTTCTCTATCTCTATGCAACTGTACCCCACCTACCCAAAACGTCTGCGCGGGCTCCTCCTTGTGACAGCCCTTGTCCCAATCGCGTTGCCCAGCATACACGCCTTTGTCTTCGGTCAGGGCGATCTGAAGGGCAGCTTCGACACCACCGTCTCGGTGGGCAGTCTCTACCGGATCAACGACCCCGATCCGCAGTTCTACGGGCTCACGGCCGGCGGTCAGCAGCGGTCGGTCAACTCGGACGATGGTAACCTGAATTACCGGAAGGGCACGGCCTCTTTCCTCGTGAAGGCCAACCACGATCTACAGGTTGATTACCACAACATGGGGCTCTTCGCCCGCGGCTACTACTTCAACGATTTCGTCAATTCCAACGCCAACCGCGCGCGGACCCAACTCAGCGACGAGGCCCAGAATCTGGTTGGCGCGGGTTCGGAACTGCTCGACGCCTACCTGTACTTCAAACCTATGGTCGGCGAAATGCCCGCCAGCCTGCGCATCGGGCAACAGGTCCTGAGCTGGGGCGAAAGCACCTTCATCCCGAACGGAATCAACTCCGTCAACCCAATCGACGTCGCGAAGCTGCGCACGCCCGGCTCCGAACTCAAGGAGGCCCTGCTCCCCGTGAACATGGTTTCCGGTTCGCTGAGCCTGACGCCCAACGTGACGCTGGAAGCATTTTACCTGCTCGATTGGAAACGCACCCGGGTCGATCCTCCCGGCACCTATTTCAGCACCAACGATTTTGTCGCCCAAGGCGGCCGCAAGGTCTATCTCGGGTTCGGCGCGATCGCCGACTCCTCGCCCTTGGGGGCCATCTTGCGCGGGAACGACAACGTTCCGCCGGACTCCGGGCAATACGGTGTGAATCTCCGCTTCCTCGCCGAGAAACTGAATAACACCGAGTTCGGTGTCTATTACATGAATTACCACAGCCGCCTGCCGGCCATCTCGGCGCGGACCCCCTCCAGCCCGATCAACACGGCTTTGATTGGCAGCGATACCGGCGCCATCTTGGGAGCCAACACCGCGTTCATGGGGTCATTGGTTCCTGCCGCCACCTCCGTCGGTTACACTCCCACCCAGGCCCTCAACACGCTCATCGGCGCCTCCCTCGGCGTCGTCCCCACCTCCGCCGTGCCGGCCGCCTTGCTCCCGCTGCTGCCGACGGTGGCCGGTGTTTCGGGACAGATCTCCCAGCGTGAATTCCTCGTTTCCGCCGCGACCGGTCGCTATCTCATCGAGTTTCCCGAGGACATCCACCTCTTCGGCGCGAGCTTCAATACCAACCTCAACGGCATCGCCATTCAGGGCGAGGTGAGCTACCGCTCCAACCAGCCGCTGCAGGTGGACGACGTTGAGCTGCTCTTTGCCGCGCTCTCCCCGCTCAGTTCCCGTTATGGCGCCAACAACCAGATCAACGCCGCCAAGGGTTCTGCCTACGGTCTCAACGAATACGTCCAAGGCTATCGCCGGCACAAGGTCTGGACCGGCCAGATGACGGCCACCCGGGTAGGCCGCGGCATCCTCGGCGCAGCCCAGTCCACGCTGCTCGGTGAAATTGGTTTTGTGCGCGCGGATCTGCCTGCCCAGTCGGTGCTGCGTTATGATGGGTCCGGCACCTTCGTCGGTGGCGACCTCGCCGCCATGAATGCGTCCGGCAGCAACACCGCCGGTACCCTGCCGCTGTCGGAGCCGGCCAGCGCCTTCGCCGACAATTTCTCCTGGGGCTACTCGCTCGTCGGGCGCCTTGATTACAACAACGTCTTCAAGGGCGTGAACGTGTCGCCCCTGATTGTCTTTGCCCACGATGTCAGCGGCAACACGCCCCTGCCGATGGGCAACTTCATCCACGGACGCAAGACCATCACCCTCGGCGCCGACTTCACCTACCAGAACGCCTGGGCCTTTGAACTGCGTTACGTGAACTTCACCGGAGCCGGGCGCTACAATCTGCTCAGCGACCGCGACTACGTCTCGGCCACCGTCAAGTACTCCTTCTAACCCGAATCTCCCGCACCCATGAAAACGACTTACCTGCTTTCGTCCGTCGTCACGTGCCTCTGCACCGCCGTCGCGGCCCTCGCCGTCGATCCCGCCCGGTTGGGCGCCGACCTCACCCCTCTCGGTGGCGAGAAGGCCGGCAACGCCGACGGCACCATCCCCGCGTGGACCGGTGGCATCACCACGCCACCGGCCGGTTACAAGCCCGGCGATCACCATCCCGATCCTTTCGCCGGCGAATCACCGCTGTTTGTCATCACCCCGGCCAATGCCGCGCAATACGCTGACAAGCTGACCGCCGGCCAGCAGGCCTTGCTCAAGGCCTATGCCGATTACTCCATCCCGGTCTACCGGACCCACCGTTCCGCTTCCAACCCACAGCGGATTTACGATGCCACCAAGAAGTACGCTGCCACGGCCGCGCTCACCGAGGGTGGCAACGGCATTTCCGGCTGCATCGAGGGCATCCCGTTCCCTCAGCCGGAAAACGGCCTGCAGGTCATCTGGAATCACCTGGTCCGCTTCCGCGGCATCGCCGCCGAGCGTTTCATCGGGCAGGCCGCCCCCCAGCGCGACGGCAGCTACAACCTGGTGCAGTTCGAGGACGAGTTCCTGTTCAATTACGTCCGTGACGACATTCCGCAGGCGGAGCTGATCAAGCAGCTCGTCGCCGACAACGTGCTCCTCTACTACAAGCAGGCTGTGATCGCGCCCGCCCGCCTCGCCGGTTCCATTTTGGTGGTCCACGAGACCATGGACCAGATCAAGGAGAAGCGTCGCGCCTGGATCTATAACGCCGGTCAACGCCGCGTGCGCCTGGCTCCTTCGGTCGAATACGACAATCCCGGCACAGCCTCCGACGGCATGCGCACTTCCGACCAGTTCGACATGTTCAACGGCGCCCCCGCGCTCTACGAATGGAATCTCGTGGGCAAAAAGGAAATGTATGTCCCCTACAACTCCTACCGCCTGCACAGCGATCAGGTGAAAGTGGCCGACATCATCAAGCCGCTGCACATCAACCAGGATCTCACCCGCTACGAGCTGCACCGCGTGTGGGTCGTCGAGGCCACCCTGAAGCCGGGTGCCAACAACCTGTATTCCCGTCGCACTTTCTACGTGGATGAGGACAGCTGGCAGGTCCTGGCCGTCGATCAGTACGACGGCCGCGGCCAGCTTTGGCGCGCCTCGGAGGCCCACTGCATCAACTACTACGATGTGCAGACTTTCTGGAGCACCCTCGAGGTCCACACCGACCTGCAGGCCGGCCGCTACCTGGCCTTCGGCCTCGATAACGAAAACCGCATGTATAATTTCGCTATCAAGCGCAGCCCGCAGGACTATACGCCGGCCAAACTCCGGCAGGAAGGCGTGCGCTGAACATTGTCAGTCAAGGGCGGCCAGATCCGGGCCGCCCTTTTTCTTGCCTGCTCCTTACCGTTCAAAGCAAACTGCCGTGGCCGGCATGACCTTTCCCTCCAGGCTCCACCTCCGTTGCTCCCACCGTCTGCTGGTAGCTGCGCTGATGTTGGTGATGGCCGGCTGGTTCTCCCGCGCACCGGCCGCAAATTCCGAACCGGCCACGCTGGCCCCCAAGTCACTGCTGCTGGGCCTCGCCCGGGCCGGTCAGCGCATCGTGGCCGTCGGCGACCGCGGACATGTCTTGCTGTCCGATGACCAGGGCCGGACGTGGCAACAGGTGATCGTGCCCAGCAACGCGATGCTGACGAGTGTCTCCTTCGGCGACGCCACTCACGGCTGGGCGGTGGGCCATGACGGCGTCATCTTGGCCACGGCCGATGCCGGGCGTACCTGGCACCGGCAGGCGAAGGATGAAGGCATCGACACCGTTTTTCTCAGCGCGTACTTCCGGGATGCGACGCATGGCTGGGCCGTGGGCGCCTACGGAAAATTCCTCACCACCACCGATGGCGGCGCCACCTGGATCGCCCAGAGCCCTTCCTCACTCGAATCCCACTACAACAGCATCAATGCCGGCCCGGGTGATTCTCTCTACCTGACGGGTGAAAGCGGCTTGCTGCTCGCCTCCACTGATGGCGGTGAGAAGTGGCAGGCTTTGGACGTGCCCTACGATGGTTCGCTTTTTGGCCTGCTGCCCGTGGGCCAACAGGACCTGCTGGTCTACGGGTTGCGCGGCCATGTCTTTGCGTCGACCGATCGCGGGCGCTCATGGACCCCGCGCAAGTCAGCCTCCGAGGTGCTTATCATGACCGGATTGCAGCTGAAATCCGGACTGGTGGTCATGGCCGGGCTGGGCGGCAATTTTCAGATCAGCCGCGATCAGGGCCGGACTTTTTCCGCCTGGAAACCCACCCAATATAACGGCGGGGTTTCCGCCCTGCTCGAGACCGACGATGGCGCGCTGTTGGTCGCTGGGGAACTGGGCGTGGCCCGCCTGACGCCGCCGGGAGGTCCCGCGCCATGATCCGCCGGCTCGAGGAGCTCGTTTTTCGCCATCGTCACCTAACCCTGGTCTTCTTTGCCGTGGTCACGGTGGTGCTCGGCTGGTTTGCCCTGAAGACGCGGGTCGACGCCAGCTTCTCCAAGCAGCTGCCGATCAACCACGAGTACATCGACACCTTCAAGGTCTACCAGACGCAGTTCGGCGGGGCCAACCGGGTGGTCGTCGCTCTCGTGGCGAAGCAGGGCGACATCTTCACGCCGCAATTCTTCACCGCCCTCAAAGCGGTGACCGACGAGGTCTACTACCTCCCGGGTGTGGACCGGGCGCAGGTCACTTCCATCTTCACCCCCAATGTCCGCTACATCGAGGTGGTGGAAGAGGGTCTGCAAGGCGGCAACATCATCCCGGGGGATTTCAAACCCGACGCGGAAGGCTTCCGGAAGGTCCGCGAAAACATCGTCAAATCAGGCCGGCTCGGCATGCTCGTCGCGAACGACTACACCGGCGCAGCCGTAATCGCCTCCCTGCAGGAGATTGATCCGTCAACCGGCAAGAGCCTCGACTACGCCACCGTGGCCGCCGCCCTCGAGCGAAACATTCGGGAGAAGTACGAGTCGGCTGACATCGGCGTCCACATCATCGGCTTCGCCAAGGTCATCGGCGATATCCGGGACGGCGCCCAAGGCGTGATCATCTTCTTCATCATCGCCCTGGCGATCTCCGCGTTCCTTTTGTACTATTTCTCCCAGGCGCTCATTTTGACGATATTGCCGCTGGTCACTTCATTCTGCGCGGTGATCTGGCAGCTGGGTCTGCTCAACCTGCTGGGCTACGGCATCGATCCCCTTTCGATTCTGGTTCCGTTCCTGATCTTCGCCATCGCCCTGAGCCATGCCTCACAGATGCTGCGCTCTTTCCGGTACGAACTGAACCACGGCGCCAACGAATTGGGCGCGGCACGCGAGTCCTTCAGCAATCTCTTCATACCAGGCACAGTCGCCATCCTCACCGACACGGTGGGGTTCCTCACCATCTGGCTGGTCAAGGTGCCGGTCATTCAGGAACTCGCGATCACGGCCAGCCTGGGCGTGAGCCTGATCATTCTCACGGACCGCTTCCTGCTGCCGGTCCTGCTCTCCTACACGACCATGCCGCCCAATTTCCTGCGGCGGGTGCGGTTCCGGCGCTTCGCGCTCCAGCCGACCTGGCGGCGGCTCGTCAACTTCACCACCGGCCGCGGTGCCTTCCTGCTGGTCGCCATCGCCGGCGGACTCTGGGTCTTCGGTCATCACGTGGCGAAATCGATCAAGATCGGCGATTTCCATGCCGGTGTGCCGGAGTTGCGCCAGACCTCGCGCTACAATCTCGACTCGGCCCTCATTACGGGCCGCTTCAGCATCGGCGCCGACACCATCACGGTTCCGGTGGAGTCCTTCCCCAACGCGGTGATCGACCATGCGGTGATGGCCGAGATCGACAACTTCGCCTGGCACATGCGCAACGTCG
>Ga0066418_1000331_pt1 | contig 13645 bp, 30 predicted proteins | sample LakWasMet26_LOW6_2_FD_59545 | JGI IMG/M metagenome (GOLD analysis project Ga0066418, IMG submission 59545) | Freshwater sediment methanotrophic microbial communities from Lake Washington under simulated oxygen tension - Sediment Metagenome 26_LOW6 | ecosystem: Environmental > Aquatic >... | reverse complement strand
GCTTTTCCATTCTTAGAACTTAATTCTACATTAATGAATGGTGAGAATCAAGAAGTAGGTATTACACCTGTAGTTAATTTCTTTGTTAAAGATGGCAAAGTAACATTAGCTGAAGGCGATATTTCAGTACATAAATTAGAAACAGTGAATCGTTCTGATGAAAGTCTGGTAGCTATGCTTTCTGATAGAAGTGAGCAAGGTCTAGATTATGATTCTATTGTTTATTATGCATCCAATGTTAGAGAAGTAGCTGATAATATAATTGAGAATAAGTTATGGGAACAGTTTAAGGATTAATATGTTTAATATTTTCAAGAAAATGAAAAAGAAGTGTGTACATCCAATTGATAAGTTAATTGTTAATGTATCATCACTAGTTATTGTAGACATTGAAGATAATACAATGAGAGTTGCCCATTCTTATATTTGTTCAGAGTGTCAAGAAGAATTGTCTGTAAAGTACTCAGCTTTCTTGAAATTTAATGAAGTATTCAAATTAAAGAATATTAAGAATGAAGACCTAGTTTTATTAGATGAGTTAGTAAAATCTTTGAGTGCAATGGATAGAGCTGTTCTATTAGATTTAATTACTACATCTAGAAATAGATTCTTTGATAGTCAGTTAGGTGATATTCCTCACTCAATTGATTTACAATATGAATTCCTTAGTAACTATGTTAAAAGGTATGTATAATGATTAAATTATATTGGATTTGGTATTGGTTAGCTACATTAGAGTATCGTCAGATGTATGCAATTGACCAACTCAATGAATGTTATACTGAACAATGTCATGGTATAACAGGATACTACTACAAATTACATCGTAATCGTCCACCTAGAGCTAAGACATTCTTATCATTTGCTCAGTTCAAGGAATCTAATAAATGTCAGTAACAATTATGTGCAGAAGTAAAGTATTTGTAAATACTGACCCTCAACGAAGATGCTATAATGGAGCATTTAAATCATATAGATATGATTGGGGTCAGTGGGAAGAGTTAGATACTCAAGATACTAAGGAAGACGCTGATGAACGTCTTAAATTCTGGAAAGAATTAAACGATTACGCTGTATCTCAACGAGGTGATGGTGCTAAACGTGAATTCGAAATAAGGTGCAACTAATGTTAGTAACTATAATTTGTGATGCTAGTCACTGTTCAGACTATAGTGTAGGAGGCTATGGATATTGGATAGCATCGGCTAGAGGTAAGTTGGGTGGAGGAGGTCCACTCAGAGGTGATATACGTACTAGTGGTACTGCAGAAATGATGGCTATTGTAAATTCTCTCCATGTAGCAATCAAATCTTCACTAGTAATAAACGGAGATAATGTAATTATTCAGACTGACTGTATTAGTGCTATACAGACTCTAACTAATTTGAGAGACTGTGGTAAGCTAATACCTCAAGAGAAAGTAGTAATTAAGAAGTATGAAGAATATGTAAGAGATGCTGGTATACAAGTAGAATTTAGACATGTCAAAGGACACACTAAGAAACGAGATGCTAGATCTATCACTAATAAGTTGTGTGATAAACGAGCTAAGAATGCCATGAGAAAAGTACGAGCTGATAAAATTAAATCTATAGAAATGGGATTAATATGAGTAAATTGCGACAATGCTCTAATTGTGAATATAAGCGTATGAACAAGGATAGTGAATTACATTGCTATATGTTCAAAGAAGAAGTTAAGAATTGTGGACAATTCAAGCCTATTAATGTAGGTACAGCTGGACATAGAGACCATCGTGTAGAAAAGGTTAGAACGTCCTAAAGACTGTTATAATGTGCCCCCTCTTTGGGAACATCCTTTTGGAGACTAAAATGAATCGCTTTTATATGTGGTTAGCTGCTTGGTTAGATATTGTATGTGGGTTAATATCTGTACTAACTCTAACCTTTTACAGACCTAGTTGGGATTTCGATTTCAGAGCTCTCATTGCTAGAAAGAAAATGAATGATAAGTTAACAAAGCTGTAATCATATTGAATTGGAGCTTATATTATGATCAAATTTGACAAATTAATACCTGTATCTGAAGTAGAATCACTCAGAATAAATGCAGAATTAGGTACGTTAAGTTATGCTGAATTAATAGAGGCTCTAATAAAATTAGGTATCAAAGAAGATAATGTACATGACTTAATTAAAGCATGGGATTTAAGTCATTACTATGACCCAGTATTTCTAAATTGGGTTGATAAAGATATTAAAATACATTAAAGGAAAATAAGATGGCTTCAGAATCATTTGATCATATTGATGAAAACAAATTCTATATTGTTAGTGAGCAAGGTGTGGAAAAGGGTCCATACGATAATGCTCGTCAAGCTAGCTCTGTACTTACTAAACATGAAGACTATATGAGAGTAATGAGTGGACTTCAAGTTAAACAAACATTCGATGAAGATTGAAAAAGGTTAGAACGCGTAAAAGACTGTTATGTTAAGGAAACGATTTCCGTTTCTATATAAAGGGATTATAAAATCATGAGAAACCAAATAGTAACTTCTGCCTTAAGATATAATGCTGTAGTGGCAGTATTAAGTAGTACTCGAGGCATGGTATGGAGTCAGAAAGCTATTTATAATGTAGCTAAAGTGCAAGAAGTATCTACTGCTGAACATCAAGTAAAATCTATTATTGAAGCTCTATTAAAATCTCAAGCTGTACGTAAGATTAAAGGTTATCGTGACCCTAATTATAGCAATATTCATATTGGCTATGAATGGACTGGTGATACATTTGCATCTGATAATGAAACTAAGGCAGCTATAGCTAGTGATATTGCTAATGTAGCAATTGAACCAGTAGAGTCTGCAGTAGTAGAAGATTTTGATAAACCTGATGTTAAAATTACTTCTAGTCAAGTAATTATTACTACTAAGAAAATCAAAATCACATTAGACTTTTAGAGGCAGTTATGAAACATAAAATCATCAAAGATGATAATAAATTAATATTATTTGGTAAGCCTCTAGTAGTTGAATATAGCAAGTCAGATTCTGATTTTGCTGATGAAGAAGTATTGATAATTTCCTTACAACAGAAGCATGAATCATCTGATGTATTTATGGAAGGTGATACTTTTGAGTTAGATGACTTAATAGTAGCTAAGTGTGAGGGTCAATATATTTTATATACTGATGCTTATGTAGAAAAGTATCATTAATGAATTCAGTGTAACTGAATGTTGGTGTAGTATTTAATTTCTTTAATTAAGGAGTAATATTATGGATAAGACTCAACAAGCATTATTAACACCTAAAGAGTTGTTAGCAACATATGCTATGGCATATGATGAGCGATTGAATGAGAACCGTGTTTATACACCTGAATTGGAATCATTGCCGAATGATATCAAGGAGAAGATTAAAGAACATGTTCGCACTCATTCTAAACGTGAAATTCATTTGAGCTCAGCTAGTGATCCACTAGGTGTTAAACATTTACCTGATAATAGTCAGGCTTTGATGTTTCATGATGCTGTGAACGCTAGATTACAACGTGAAGCTGCTAATAAATCAGAAGATAAGAAATAATTAATCAATATCAAGAGAGTGTATTTACACTCTCTTGATATGACAGGAGAAAGTTATGGATTTGCAAGTCGGTATTAAATGTATCAAAAATGGTGTTAATGTACAATTAGGTACTGAATCTAATTTAGTATATCGTTCAGATTTATATACATTTGGTAATAATCTTTTCATAGTAGCTAATAAATCACCGTTCCAAGATAAGGTAGATATTGTATTCCCTATTCTTGGTAGACGTGGTCCATATAAAGATACCAAAGATCATGAGTACATCTTTCTTGACATCAAAAGCGCAGCTTACTTTGATAGAGATGTATTAATCAATATTAGGTCTATTAATCCTAATCTTAAGCATGAACTCTTTGATAAGATGATGGTTATACCTGAATGTAAAAATATATTTTGTGGTATCTCAAATGGTATTCACGAAGGTTTGACATTCGGTTCTGGTAAGTTGGATAGTATGGGTTATTGGGAACATCCATGTCCTACTTGTGCTAGACACTATGAAAAGTCTTATGATTATGAACAAGCATGGCCATTTGCTCAAGAAGTATCCGGTGCGTGTATTGAAACAATTAATGAAGATTTGGAAGATGATAAATTAAATGATATTCGCTAAAATAATGTTAATAATTACAATGATAGGCCAACTGTATGGTACCTATACTGTATATACTACTTATCATACACTTAGTATGAGTTTAATAATGTTTACTGGATTTATTGGAACAGTACAAATATACTTCCTACGACCAGAAATTGATAGAATCACTAATATTGCAAGAGAGTTACAAGAGATGGTAAATTCTTACCAGAATAGGAGAGGATAATGGCATTACTATATGCAATTAAGAACGCTAATGGTTCAACTTGGTTGAAGCCTAAGCGTAAGGATATGACTGGATTCTGGTCTGACATACAATTGATGTTAGATCATAAGAACTATTATGTAAGTTTATTTCTGACTCAAAAGAAGGCTGAGGTATATCTTAATAGATTAAAGAACTCACCTAAACCTGAGACTAGACACAGATTTGCTAATGTTACAATTCATGGTGTGGAAGTATGATTATACAACACATGACTGATAGTCAATTAGAAACTGAAACTAATAAAGTAAAATCAAGAATTAATCTTGCTAGACTTCAGAAAAATAAGGTTCTAATAAAACAATTAGAAGATGAATATACTAAAATAATGTGGGAATATAACTCTCGTCAGATGTTTAAGTCTTTTCAGTATATGAGAGATGAAGTCTACAGTAGAAGACACACTTTATTTTAGTTTATAAAAAGGTTACAAGCTATTAAAGACTGTTATAAGGCGGGAGAGGTTCCTGCACTTTTTATGATATGGTAAGTTTCATATCTAACCCATTACTGGAGAATAATTATGTCTATCATGACATTTACACTAAGTTTTAATTCAGCTATCAATGATGATAGCGAAGTATCTTCTAATATCGTGAATGTGGTAGCGACTTCACTCAAAGATGCTGAAGATTGTTATGCTAAACAATCTAAGTTATCTAAAATCAAATTAGTTGACGTAGTTGATGTAACTACTACAGACTATCGAATTTTCAAGAATACTCCCAATAATACATTTATATCTGATAAAGCTAGTAAAGAAGTATTTATCAGACCTCTAGAACCATTTCCTGCAAGAAGTAATATGTTCCGTCATGATCTATATCATATGGGGACAAATCTTGTCAGAGGTTGGTCAGCTATGCATCAAGGTTTTGATAATAAAGATGAAGAGAAACCTCTTGAATATCTAATTCTTATCAATGAACGTACCGGACAACGTTGGGAAGTTTATCTACGTGATGAGTACAATGATATGTATAATCCTGATGCTCCAATCTTTGATATCTTATCTCTACGTAATCGTATAGCTGATAAGACTGGATTACATGTAATTACAGTAGAAAACTTATTACATGGTGGAGGTCATATCTTTAATGATAAAGAGTTCGCTATATTAGATGATTTCGATTATAATCAGGATGCTACCTCTTACAATGAGAATAAGTTATTCTGGGATAATGTAGGTATCTCTGAGACTGAATTCAATTATATCTTATTATTAGCTGAGTAAGGAGATATATTATGATACGCAAAGGTAATTACACTTGGAGATGTCCATTCTGTGAAAGACCTCAATGGGAATGTATCTGCAGCAGATTAAATATTAGGAGGTTATCATGTACACCTTAAGAGATAAGGATAGACTAATAATTGCTGTTAAGTTCTTATTTAGTATCACTGATCCAGGGAAATCTAATGAAGTAATTAGATTTACTCTACCTAGTTACATCATGATAAAGATGTTGCATAAATTGAAATCTGATGTTACCCTACCATTACCAGAGAGACATGTTCATGTATTTGATAATGGAGTTAAATTAGGTTACAGAGGTTACGGTAAATGGATAATGTATAATCCTGAGAATGAAATTAATGATAAACTAACTGCAGCTTATACTGCTGTAGTTAAATCATTGAATGAAGTAAGAGAGGAAATGAATATATGAAAGAAATAAGAATTAGAGAAATAACGGAAATTGTAGCTTATCAGCTATCTAATGGTACAGTTAGTACTAATAAGGTTGAAGCTGTACTAGCTCAAACTACATTAGATATTCAACATAATGTTGATGAACTAGTGGATACTAAATGTTGGTCTGGTATGACAAAGTCTGATGTAGTAGATTTTGTTATGGAAAATCGAAAAGAATTACTTGCATGTTTAACTTTAGGAGAATTAAAATGAAATCAATTAACAAAATGTCTTTAATCGCATTATCACTGTTGTCTATTACAGCTTGTACAACAACTCCTCCTGATTGTAATGATCCAAAAGTAATTAGTAAACTTACTGATGTACAAGTAGGTTTGTACAGTGAGATTCTTACTTCAGAGAGAGATACTATTGTAGCTGCAATTGATGCTGGATTAAACAATGAATTTAAACAAGATGGTATTATAATTGTTAATCAGCCTGAAATTAAATATAATGATAATGGTGAACCTAATTGGATTAAAACTGAGTCTAATTCTAGCAATACAATTCGTATTGCTAAGAAAACAGAAAATAAATATGAAACTATTACTGAATGTACAGCTATTCAGAATGGTGTAGTTAGATTAAATACTAAATACACAATTACTGAATTACTATTTCCTATCATAAAGTTTAATGAGTCTCAAGCTATTAGATTATCTATGGCTATAGGTGATAATGTCAAGGAAATGTCTTCAGAGCTATTACAACCAGTAATCAATCACATTGATAAAACAACTTATGTTGAAACTCATATTGATGTTGATAAAGATATCAAATATACTGCTGAATATGACAAAAATAAAAACATTATTGTCACAATAAAGCAATAGGAGATAATTGTGTTTAATAAAATTACTGCATTCTTTGCAGGAGCTACATTCTGGTTTATAGTTCTTACTATAGCTGAATATAATAAATTGGGAGTACATGAATCTATGTTATTAGGAGCATTGTCATTTCCTATAGTAATGTATATAGAGAAATCTGTACTAGCTATACTAAGACAAAAATAAATTTTTTATTTTAGGAAATTTAACGACGTTAAAACTCATCGAAACCTTGTAAGTGTATCTTAGCAGATATAGATAGAGGCTGAGATACATAGATTATATTTCGCTGAGAGATGTAGATAATCTACGCTGATATAAATTAGATATAAAGAGAGATATGTATGCATACTATGTTAGATACTTCAATCCCAGATGGATTGTCAAAGTTCATTAATTTTGCTTATTCAATTCCATTATTGTCTGAGAAAGAAGAATACAATCTCGCTAGAGATTTGAAAGATAATGATAATACTGAATCAGCCCACAGGCTGATTAATTCACACCTTCGATTAGTAATTTCCATTGCTAAGAAATATAATGGTTACGGATTACAACTAGCTGATTTAATTCAGGAAGGTACTATTGGATTAATGAAGGCAGTGAGATCATATGATGTAGAGAAGCAAGTTAAATTAGCTTCTTATGCTTACCCTTGGATTAAGTCTGAGATATTAGAATTTGTAGTTCGTAACTGGACTATAGTGAAGACAGCTACTACTCATGCTAAACGAAAACTATTCTTTAATATCCGTACTCTACAAGATAAGTCTAATCAGCAAATTGCTGGTGAGTTGAATGTAGATGAGTCTGAAGTAGAAGAGATGCGTGTAGCTATGGCTCATGGATTTGAAAATTCTATTGACATGGAAGATGAGAATGGTAATTCTGTAGCTGAGTTAGTTTACAAAGTTGCAGATTATAAATCTGATCCAGCTACTATTCTGCAAAATAAGCAGAGTAAATCTGTAAATGATGTCAGATACTTAATCACACAATTACCTGAACGTGAAGCTCGTATTATTGAGCAACGTCACTTAGTTGAAGAACCTGTTACATTAGAAGTTCTATCACAAGAACTCAGTATCAGCAAAGAACGAGTACGACAATTAGAAGTTAAAGCAATTAATTCGTTAAAATTATTAGCCGTTAGATAGGAGTCAATCATGACTATGAACAGTAATCAAAAAGTAGATAATTCAGCTAAGGTTCCTTATGCTATTATTCAACATAAGCCATTAGCTGTATCTGGATTTAAGACTTCTAAGAATGAGTTCTTTGAGAAGAAAGAAGATGCTATTAAAGCTCAACATACTATTGACTTTAAGCAAGCTATAAATAACTTTGTTTCAGTTATGCCTAGTAATATGAGTAAGAATGATTTAAAAGATATTCTGTATAACAATTCAAATGAGTTATATGTTATATTAGGTGCATTCTTAGGTAAAAATCATGACTAGACGTAGATATAGCATATTTGAACATAGAATTGTCTATGAAGAATTTAAGAGACGATTACCGAATAAGAAACTCTTTACTTATATTAAAGATAATTTAGAGAGTAGTATTAACTTGCGGAGAAGATGCTCTAAGATAAGACGACGAGATCATAAAGTTAGTCGTATTGAAGGGTATAGATTATTCTCCGTAGGTATTAGAAATTACGTGGTATTATTTAGAGGATATTAAATGGTAGCTAAAGCTCATTGTAGAGTTGGTGATACTGGTCATGGTGTATGTAATGGACATAGTCCACCACAAGCATTTACTGCTACTGTAATTACAGGATGTAATTCTGTATTAGTGAACAATCAACCATCAGCTATACAAGGTAGTAGATGTAATCTATCTTGTGGTCATCAAGGTACTATTACAGAAGGTAGTGGAACTACTACAGCTTGTGGTCAACCTAGAGTTCGTGTAGGAGATCATGGTGTATCTGATGCTGGAGGTTCTTTTATTATGGACACTGGTAGCAGTAATGTATTCTCAGGATAAATTATGAATATTATAGTAACAAGTGGAATGGTTAATATAGATACTAAATCTATTACTTATGGTAATATACGTAATATGTATATTGATAATAAGGATGGAGTTGGTATCCAAGTTGATTCTACTTTAGAAGATAAACGTGATGAAGCATTAGATATTTGTAATCAGATATCAGACTTAGTATATAAATTGCAAGATCTTGAAAAGAATAATTCTAAATGAACTTAACATCAAAACTATTAAACAAAATTAAAGATATTAAATCAACTACACCTAATATTAAAATTACTCAAATTAAAGATGGAAATGTATTTGAAATTTACACTAATTCTATTATTAAGAAATTAGCTGGTCAATGTAAATGTAAATTTGAATCAAGTGATACTGTATTAATTGGTTGGATAGAATCTAATGTACCTAGTAAAGGTTACGGTAATATTTTATTAACTTATGTAATTCAGTATTACAAGATCATGAATATAAAGACAATTAGAGCTCTAATTGATACAGATAAGAATCCTAAGTCTGTTAGACTGTTTAAGTCTCTTGGATTCGTAGAAACAGTTCATCGCAATGATAGAACTAGTGATTGGGAATTGCAATTAAAATAACCGACGCTTACAGGGTCTTAAACCTTGTAAGGTTGATTTAAATTGTTTATTCAGTTAGCTTTAACGTCAGCAGTAATCAATATAACATAGGCTATTGCCTATTCGTTAGTCATATAGAGGAAGTTCATCCTCACGTCCAAATACAGATAGAGTAAGTTTATAAATAAGATAGTCCAGTGTATTAGTACACACATATTAAGAATAAGAATCATGACAATGTTAATTAATCTACGTTTAAGTAGAAAATTAGATAAATTAATTGATTACACAGGAATGGATTCTCCTAGAGAAGAAATTAGTGAGCAGTTAATAGAATTAAGATTTGTTATGGAAAAGAGATTAATGAAATCTGTAAATTTAGATGTAAATTTCAGAGATGAGTTAGAAAATCAATAGTTATAGGATAATAAAATTACATGAGTGAATCATTTGATTTAGTATTAAAAATAAGTAAGCTAGCTGCTACGCAGACTAGAACAGAGAATATTTATCAAGTTCCAGAAGGTTGGATTATTCAATATCCAGAGTTTGCAAAATTAGCGGATACGCAAATGCATACATTCTGGCCATGGGATGAACCAGAAGTTGAGAATGATATTCAAGATTTACGAGTACATTGTTCTTTGTCAGAACGTCATGGTATTTTAGAAGGTTTGAAATTATTCACACATTATGAAATGAAAGCAGGTGATGATTATTGGTCTGGTCGTATTATGAATACGTTCAAGAGACCAGAGATTCAACGTATGGCATCTATGTTTAGTGCTGTAGAGTTTAATTCTCATGCTCCATTTTACAATAAAATCAATGAAGTATTATTTGTAGACACACCTGAATTCTATTCAGCTTGGAAACAAGATCCAGTATTATCAGAGCGTATGAGTTTCATTGGTGAAATCATTAATTCTGAAGATGACTTAGTTTCAATTGGTGGATTTACATTCATTGAAGGTGCAGTATTATATAGTACATTCTCTTACTTGAAACATTACCAAGCTCAAGATTGTGGTAAAGATTTAATTAAAAACGTATGTAGAGGCATCAATCAATCTGTAGCAGATGAGAATACTCATGCTGTTGGAGGTGCTGGGTTATTCAGAGCAATTCTAGAAGAGCGTAAATTATCACCTGAATTATATGAAATTCTAGTTGATATTATGCGTGAAGTAGCATTGAGTGTATACAAGCATGAATCTCATATTGTAGATATCTTATTCTCTCAAGGTGATATTAAAGGTATTACTTCAGATAATATGAAATCATTTGTTAAGCATCGTATTAATCTGTGCTTAGCTAATTTAGGTATGCCATTATTGTTTGAAAAAGATGAAATGGATGGATTTATTGAATCTTGGTTCTATAAAAATATTAACAGTATTCAGTTTCATGATTTCTTTAGTGGATCAGGTTCAGAATACAATATTAAATGGAAAGAAGAACGATTTGGTAAGGTATGGGAATAATGGCTAAAGATAATAAGAAACCAACAATGCAACAAGTTCTAGCTGAATTTGAGAATATCTCAGCAGAACGTAAAAGATTAGTAGCTGAAGGTGAAGTACCAGAGTGGTATATTACACAAGGTTATATGATGTTCACTCGTAAGTATTCTTACTTAGGTGAGACTGTACGAGGAGCATTTACTCGAGTAGCAAATCATTTAGCTCAATATGTTCCTCATCTACCTGAAGCAGCAGAGAAATTCTTTCAGATTCAGTGGAAGGGTCATCTAGCTCCATCAACTCCAGTTCTTTGTAATACTGGTACTCCTAGAGGACATAGCGTATCTTGTTCTGGTGGATACATTGGTGATAGCGTGTATGAGTTTAAGATGAGTGAAGTAGAAGCTGCATTATTATCTCAAAAGGGATATGGCACTTCAGGTTATTTATCAGATATTCGTCATCGTGGAGCACCTATCTCAACAGGTGGTGAAGCATCAGGTGCAGTAGAAGTATTTGATTCATTCTTAGACATGTCAGGTAAGATTAGTCAAGGTAATAATCGTCGTGGACAATGGGCTGGTTACTTACATGTAGATCATGCAGATTTCTGGGAGATGGCAGGATATGTTCTCAAGAATACTGGAGCAGCTAATATCGGTTGGATCTTTACAGATGAATTTATTCAGAAGCTAGTAGATAAAGATAAAGAAGCTATTCGTCGTTGGAATAGAGTTATGTATTTAAGAGCTCGTACTGGTAAAGGTTATATCTGGAAAATTGATACAGCTAATCGTCTAGCTCCATTAGCAATTAAGAATTGTGGTATTCCAATTCGTGCATCTAACTTATGTACTGAAATTGCATTACCTCAAAATGAAGAGTACACTTACAGTTGTGTATTATCATCTCTCAACCTATCTAAATGGCATGAGTTTGATGAAGATACAATCTATTGGGCACATATCTTCCTTGATTGTGTAGTATCTGATACAATTAAGCAAACTCAAGGTACTAGAGGCTTAGAGAAGATTGCTAAGTTTACTGAAGACTTCCGTGCTATTGGATTAGGTACTCTAGGTTGGCATACTCTGCTTCAAAAGAATATGATCCCTATGGAATCATTAGAAGCTCAGTTCTTAAATACTGAAATCTTCCGTAAGATTCAAGAAGAGCAATTACGTGCATCAAGAGACTTAGCTAGAGATTTAGGTGAACCATTAATGTGCAAAGGTACAGGTTTACGTAACGCTACTAATACAGCTATTGCTCCTAATACTAGCTCAGCTTTATTATGTGGTGGTGTATCTCAAGGTATTGAACCATTAGTAGCAAATACTTATAATCAACCTACAGCTGCAGGTGAAGTTACTCGTATGAATCCATTACTCATTGAATTATTGAAGAGTAAAGGTATTTATTCAGAAGAGTTGATGAGAGATATTGATATGAACTTTAATGGTTCTATTCAACATCTAGACCAATTGTCTGATATTGAGAAATTAGTATTTAAAACAGCATTTGAAATTCCTCAAGGATTATTAGTACGATTAGCTTCTCAGCGTCAATTATATATTGATCAAGCACAATCATTGAATTTATTCTTTGATACTGATGAACAGTATATTGCTGAAGTAACTAAACAAGCACTATTAGATCCAAATATTAAATCATTGTATTATCAACGTTCATTACGTGGTGTAAAAGCATCTAAAGGTACATCAGAATGCGTTGCATGTCATGCATAATTAAATTTTAGAAAGAAGATATATGAAAGCAATCATCTCCATCACTGGTAAAACTTGTAGTGGTAAATCAACTCTTGAACGTAAATTAGTTGATGAACTAGGTTATAATAAAGTAATTAGTCATACTACTCGTGGACCTCGTGATGGAGAGGTTGATGGTAAAGACTACCATTTTGTCACTGCAGAGCAATTTAAATATATGCTAGATAATGACAAATTAGTAGAACATGTATTTTTCAATGGTAGTGGTTATGGTGTGAGTGTTGAAGAAATCAACAAATCAGATAAACCTACTGTCATAGTTTGTGAAGTAGAAGGAGTTATTCAAATTAATAATTATTGCATTATGGAGAAATTACATCATTATGCAATATTTGTTGATATTGACCCTACACTACAAGCTACTAGATTTATGAATAGAGATATATCTAATATTTCAACAGCTACTAAACGTCTAGCTGCAATGTTAGGTATTGAACAAACTTGGAGAGAGGCATTCTATTATGATAATTATATTGAATATAATTCAGATACAGAAGAGTCTATCCTTGAAGATATGAGAAACAGATTTGGTTAACACTAAATTAAATAGGAATAATATGAGCAAGGCAAGTGAAGTTAAGTCAAAGATATTGAAAGTAAAGTATCCAGGACTAATTAATGAAAGTCGTACTTTGATAGCTAATTGGTTAGAAGCAGATTCTACTAACAATCTATCAGCTGCTACTATACATGATACAATTAAAAATTGTGCTATTAAAGAATCAGTTGATTTAGAAGACGCAGACAATTATGAAGATTTACTTAATAAATTATCTGATGACTCAATGGTAACTATTATAGCACAAGCTCAAGATAAAGGTTTTGTTAGTACAGCTGAGACACAACCTGAAGAACTAGA
>Ga0066418_1000320_pt1 | contig 14156 bp, 15 predicted proteins | sample LakWasMet26_LOW6_2_FD_59545 | JGI IMG/M metagenome (GOLD analysis project Ga0066418, IMG submission 59545) | Freshwater sediment methanotrophic microbial communities from Lake Washington under simulated oxygen tension - Sediment Metagenome 26_LOW6 | ecosystem: Environmental > Aquatic >... | reverse complement strand
CCTTAGAAGATGTTAGTCCTATAGAAATATTCCAAGATAAGAAATATCCAGGATATTATGATTGGATTAATGAGGATTCTAATATTACTCGTAGATGGATTTTGACAGATCATGATAAGCTAGATCGTAATGTAGTAATTGCTAATATTGAGAGTATGTTACTTAGTAAAGAAATTACTTTATCAGACTTAGGGAATCCTCCATATTGGGATTATTTGAAAGATAGGCTATAATGAAATATAGATTACTAGAAATTAAAGTAGAGAAGGCTAAGAAGGTATTGGAATCTAAACCTAAAACTTGGAGCGATTTCAGTAAACTATATTCAAAACAAGAAGGTGTAATTGACTCTTTCGCATTATATAATATGATGATGACTGTTATGACTTATTTAATTTGTATGCCTGAGTTAAATAAGTTTATGAATGAAAATACAGAATTTATTACTAAAATGTCTGAATTTAGTAGTGATTCTGTTATTATCAGTATTAATGAAGGATTTATGCATATTGTAGCTGATAGATTTATACCCAAAGGTGAAATTGCAGTAGATTTAAATAGACATTCTCTATTTGTACCTGATAGAGAATTACGCACTATTGAAATTAGTGAGGGTAATCATATTCTGCATTATCATGGAGGATTAACTAATCATAGTTGTGACCCTACATGTTATGTAGATAATCAATCTAATTTCATTAGAGCATTACGTGATATTAATGAAGGTGAAGAGATTAATTTTGATTATATGATCAACGAATCTGAAATATCATCTTCATTTGTATGTCAATGTGGCAGTGTTAAATGTGTCGGTACTGTAGGTACCGAACATAGTACTCCTACATATTTATAATATAGTCTATATAGATAATCTATAAAATAGTAGTAATTATAGTATAATATCTATATAGACCACCTCTCTCACCCTTAAGTACGTCCCCTCGACGTCGTAAGCTTTTTGTCTAAGGGTTTGGTGGTAGACGTAACGACGTTATTTATAGATGAGACCTTGTAAGAATATTTGTATAAAGGTATATTATGGCTAGAGGATTTAGCACTATGTTGTCTAATTTATATTTAGACAGCTTATCACAAGATGTGAATAATGATGAATCTTTTGTATCAATAACATTAGAAGATTTTAATAAAATTAAATCTAAGTTCGATACTGAAAGTGTAGATCATGTAGGTTCTATTATAACAGCTAATGATGGCTGTACAGTAGGATTTTGTATTTATTTAGATGAAAGTGTAGAATGGAAGTATCTTGCTACTAATAAAATAATTTCTGCTATTTTAGGTAGATCAAAGAAGCTATCATTCACTTTCTCAACTGATGAAGAAGATGAATGATATGATAGATTTTCGTAAAAAGGAAAATAGAAGAGAATTATTAGTACGATATTTAGCTTGGCAATATAGAAATAATGATTTAGACCCAGCTATTCCATTGATTAACTATCTATTTAATAGATTAGAGTATAATCAAGAGCAAAGATACTGGATGACGTATTTATATGCTTATACGTATAATCCTGCTAGTGCATTAGCTATCTTTAATGAGATACCTGACTTCGAAAATATCGATATGCCTATGTTAACTAAGTGGACTACTGATACCTTTAATAAGGTACAAGTTGAAAAAGATGTGAAGTGGAATAAGGGTCATCTAGCTAAGATGGCTCAATCATATATTGATGTTGTAGGTAATCAAACTCAACATCAATATTTCACATCATTATGTGACTCAGATAATCCTAAAGAGAATTATGTTAAGTTAGATAATGTAGTAACTAATAAATTCCATAAGTTTGGAAGATATGTTAGTTGGTATTATATCCAAAGTCTAAAGCATAATTGTAAGTTGAATGTGACATCTGTGGATATGAAATATGGTCCAGATAGTCAATCTCCTTCTGATGGTCTAGCCATGATTATGGGTAGAGAAGATTGGATGAGTAGATTATATGTAGATAATGGACGCAGTAAAATTAAGCAGGATATACGATATACTTCTGAAATCATTCAAGAGATGAATCAATTTACTGATAGTGTTATTGAAGAAACTAATAACAGATTCCCTGATGTACATATTGACTACTTTAATTTTGAGACAGCTCTATGCTCTATTAAGAAATTAACTAGACGTCGTGATGGTAGGTATCTAGGTTATTACTTAGATAGGCTGATGAAGAATGTAGTTGAAGCTGAACGTACGTTCCCTGGAGTAGATTTCCAAATTATTAGAGATTGGATTAAAGAAGAGAATCCTAGATTTGCTAATAATGTAAGAGATTATCCTGACTCATCGAAAATGAATGAATATTTAGATACAGGTACATTATTAGAGTTTAGTATGTATCCTGACTTAGCAAATAATTAGAAAGAAGACATATGATTACATCAAGTTACGCTAGTATGAAAGGTACTAGTGGAGTAGGTAAAGGTAGTAGAGTAAATCAACTACTTCACTTCTTACGAGTAGGTAAAGGTTATGATATTAAAATCGTAACTATGAAAGAAATAGATAATGGTCGAGCATATGGTGGAGCTTGGCGTAATCATCCAGTAGGTATGTATTGTAAAGAATTAAATATTCTTTCATTATCTAAATACACTAAGAGTCCTAAGAGTGGATTATATTCACTAACTGGATTAGATGCTGTTGATTTTGATACTTCAGTAGAATTAATTAAATTACTAGGCAACTTCAATTTGATTGAAGAATCTTATGTAGGTGGATTCTCTGATGCATTCTCACCTAATAAATTACCTCAATTCAGTAACTTCTTCTATCTAGGACTAACCTATGATAAATTTGAAGAATTATTTGAACGAGTGAATCAACGTAGTGGACCTCCTCCAGAATCTACTAAAGAAGGCAGAATCAGAGGTGATTCAGCGTGGGGTTCTAATTCATTAGCTAAGGACTTTATCAAAGCTGTAAAAGTATCTAGCAGAATTCAAGATATCAATCTATTTGCAGAAGATTGTAGATTTGATATCCCTATCTATGAGTTCGGATACAAATATCTAAATTGGTTAGGGTATACTGAATTAGCTGAAGAGTTCTCAGAATGGTCTAAGACCAATACAGTAAATCGTGATTATAAAGATGTAGAATCTAATCACTTACAATTTAAGGAATTACATGATATTCAAAATGAATCATGTAAACTTCCTAATCAACCTGCTCATTTCATTAGAAATATTTCTAAAGGTATTGTTATCAAACGAGGTAAAGAATCTGAAGGTGATATAGTATCTGTAAGTGTAGGTGAGTTAACAGTATAAGGAAATTAAATGAAGTTACCTAAATCAGGTATTAGTAAGGAACAAGTTCTTAGTAACTTATTAGAATTTAAGTCACATGATGTGAATTGGGAAGACGGTAAAGTATTTGGATATGTCTATTCAGTAGGTGATGAAGCATCAGCTCTATTACGTGATGCAGCAAATATGTTTCAACATCAATCAGCACTTGATCTATCTGCATTCCCTAGTTCTATGCAATTAGAAAAAGCTGTACTATCAATGTCTATTGATTTAGTAAATGGTGGAGATAAAGCTGAAGGAAGCTTTACTTCTGGAGGTACAGAGAGTATTCTATTAGCAGTTAAATCAGCTAGAGATTATGCTGCAGATGTTAAAGGTATTACTAATCCAAATATTATTTTACCTCAGACAGCTCATCCAGCTTTTATTAAAGCATGTGAATATTTTAAAGTAGAATATATTTCTGTACCTGTGAATATTAGCACTTTTAAAGCTGATCCTGAAGCAATGGAATCATTTATCAATAAAAATACTATTATGTTAGTAGCTAGTGCTCCTTCATATGGTACAGGTACAATTGATCCTATTGAAGAATTAGGTAGAATTGCATTAGTACATGATTTACTATTTACAGTAGATGCATGTATGGGTGGTATGGTATTACCATTCATGAATGATTTAGGTTATAATGTACCTCCATTCGACTTATCAGTTCCAGGTGTTACAGCTATTTGTATTGATTTCCATAAATATGGTTATGCTAATAAATCATCATCAGCTGTTATCTACAAAGAAGGTAAGTTGATGCGTGGATATCAAATGTTCACATGTAGTTCATGGACAGGATACAGTATTGTAAATACTACAATAGCATCTACTAAGTCTACTGGACCTTTAGCATCTACCTATGCAATTATGAATTACCTAGGTCGTGAAGGTTATAAGAAGATTGTTAAAGATAAGATTGAAGCTACAGATAAAATTATTAATGCAGTAACTCAATCTCGTGATTTATACATAGTAGGCTGTCCTGAAGTTAATCTAATTTCTATTGCATCAGAAGTCATTAATATTTTTGAATTAGCCGATAACATGAAATCAAGAGGATGGTTTATTCAACCTCAACTTGGTTATGGTCCATTACCAGCAAGTGTACACCTATCTATAGGTGCTCAGAATATGCCTCGTATTGATGAATTTATTGCTGATTTATTAGATGAATTGAAAAATATTAAATCTAATAGTGATAAGTCTATTGGTAAGAGAGCAGATAAGCTATCTTCACTTACTGAAACTATTAAAACTAAAGAATTAGTTAAGTTAAGAACTATTAATAATGATGACCATAAAATGGGAGTTATTAATACAGTATTAAATAACTCTTCTATTGCTACTAGAGATAGCTTACTCTCTGATTTTATTAACGAACAATATAGTACTACTAAAGGATAATAGATGAATACACCTCTCATAAATGTTGAAGCATTAAAGATCTATCGTGATTATACTTATGAGAGGTCTAAAGTATATTATAAGAAAGAGATTCTCAAGGAATCTGGACCTTGGACTGATGACCCATTTATCAGTAAGTATAAGTTTACTAATATACGACGCGAGCTTGATAAGCAATCAGTATTCTTGATTGATACTGTAATTAACAATCCTGATCTTAGTCTTGATGATATAGCTCTTAATTGTGCATTATTCAGAACTCTGAATCATCATGATGCAGTTAAGTATCTCAAAGAGTGGCCAGTACGATTTGAAAGATTTGATATTCCTAGATTTAAATTCTATGAAGACAATCTAGATAAGACTGGTCTTACTATGCAAAGTAATGCATATTTCTTAAGTCAGATTCGTAAGGCTGCTTATGAGAGATGTGAAGAATTACGTGGACGTAATTCATGCTTAGTAGAATTTATCAGACAATATGCTCTACCTATTATTGATGCATTCTGGGCTGATAGTCCACATAAGTCAGTAGAATTATTACGTAAAGTTCCAGGATTCGGTGACTTTATGGCATATCAGATTTGGGTTGACTTTACATATAGTGAAAGATACCTATTTACTGAAGATGATTATGTAATATCAGGTCCAGGATGTTCTGATGGTATTAATTGGATGAGTCCTAACTTGAATGGATTAGATTATAATCAATTTATTGTTTGGTTTAGAGATAGCTTACCTAGATTGATGGCTGAGAATAATTTAGAATGGAATCCGTCTGAATTTCAACACTATTTACCTGAAAATCAACGTGATTGGAATCTAATGAATATTGAAAATTCATTCTGTGAATTCAATAAGTTGATGAAGTTAAAGTCTAATGTTAAGATGAGAGTGAGACATTATAATGTTTAGAAATAAACAAAAATCTAAAATACTGCCTGAGAATTTCGGAGCAGGTAGTATTCTTATTGCTGGTAACCTTAGATGGTTAGTAATATCAGATACACCTACCACAGCTAGATTAGTGAGCCTTAATAATTTTATAACTTCTCATGCTCTTATAGTAGATGATCCAAACTATCTTACTGAAGATGAAACTAGAAAATTAGTTGATTTAACAGAATTAAACTATACATTCTCTGACTTTGAATTTGATACTAAGGGATTGAAATGAATAATATTTCAGTTGTAAAAGTAAGTACAAAAGCAGAAGCTATATCTAGATTAGAGGAATTAAAGTCTGATTTTATTAATAGTAAGATTACTAATAAAGATTGTAATCTTGCAGAGGATACTGAAATTCATTTTCTAGATTTAACTAGCTCAACTCAGATGATTGGATTATCTGTATTTGGTGCAGTAGTTAATAAGTATCATGTTATACTATTAAATAATTTACTTAGTAGAATTCAAAGTAGATTTGGTTGTATTGATTTAAAAGTAAATCCTACTATATTTACTTATGAGAGAGAATAGAATGAATAAACCTAGAGTAATTAATTTATATGCTGGTCCAGGAACTGGTAAGAGTACTACATGTGCAGCATTATTTGCTGAATGTAAATATAGAGGTCTTAATGTAGAGATGTCTCTTGAATATGCTAAGAAAGCAGCTTGGGAAGGTAGATTAACTAATACTAAGATCATTGATGGTCGTGAAGTAATTGTACCATCTAAATTGGCTCTAGCACAAGATTACATCTTTGGAGCTCAATCATTTGAGTTATCTAGAGTTGCTGGTGATGTTGATTTTGTTATTACAGATGCTCCATTACTATTAGCTTATATTTATCATAATGATGACAGTACTAAAGCATTGAAAGATTTAGTTCTTCAAACTTATCACAAGTACGAGAATTTAAACATTTTCTTAGAAAGATCACCTGATAAACCTTATAATCCTAAAGGTCGTTCTCAGACTGAGGAAGAGGCTATTCAGAAAGATAAAGAAATGAAGGCAGTTCTAGATGATCTAGGTATATCGTATGAAACTATGGTATTTAACAGAAACAATGTAGATAAGATTTTTAATCTACTATGGGATATAGGTTGGGATGGTAATGAGTGAATTAAGAATTTGTGGATACAGGAGAGCTCAAGGTCAAGTTCATTATGATGGTGAGACTCCTGTTCCACAGGATAACTTCAAGGATAATAAATGTAGTTATTGTGGTGGGTTAGATCCGGAAGTACTACTAGAGCAGGTTCGTCTAGGTAAAGCTGAGGTAATTCCTACAGATAAGACATATAAAATATATGTGAATCTTATCCAAGAAGATGGTAGTAAGCAGAATCATAAATGCTACTTTTACGATTTTACTAAAGCTCAGATGTTAGAGTTTGTAAGATTATACAATTTAAATGTTACAGATAAAGAGAATATCTCAACAATGAAGATAGGAGCTCCAGGACATTTCTATGTTTTACCTTTCTTCTTTAAGAGTGAATTCTCTAGGAGAAACTAATAAAACAATGAGTAAATTAACAACTGAACAAATAGCTCAAGTATGTCATGAAGTAAATAAGGCATACTGTGAGTCTCAAGGTGATACATCTCAACCTTCATGGAATAATGCACCAGACTGGCAAAAGGATAGTGCTATGTTAGGTGTAGAATTACATCTGAATAATCCTGATGCTGGTCCACAAGCTAGTCATGAATCTTGGATGAAGCAGAAATTAGAAGATGGTTGGTCATGTGGATACATTAAATCAGCTGATGCTAAAACACATCCATGTTTAGTACCGTTTGATCAACTACCAGTTGCTCAACAAGCAAAAGACTTTATCTTCCGTCAAGTAGTACATTCGTTAAAAGATTTATAATCTTAGATACTAATCATAGATATTTAATCAATTTAATAATTATTAAGGAAGTATATGAATTTAGCTAAAAAGCTAATGGGTAGATTAACAAAGTTTAATGAGACATATGGTAAATCTTCAGTAAATGAAGAATATCCATCAGAATTAAAAGGATTACATGGTCCTAGTATGAAGAAACTAGGTGATAAACTATCTAGTTTAGGTTTTGATGTACAAAGAACTAATTTTGGTGATCCAGTACCTAATTTATCTAATCGTGATCCTAGATTAAAGAGTGCAGATTATGTAGTATTTATTTATGGTGCTCTACCATCTAGGTACTCTAATAGTTCAATTAAACAATTATATGTTTTATATAATGGTAAATTAATTGAAGGAGATCAACAGAATTTTAGTGATGCTTCTTGGACCACTATTATTAATAAATCAATAATTTGGGTTATTAGTAAGGCTGAGAGTACTAGTACTAAAGAGCTTAGATCTGCTAGAGCAGAAGCTAAAGATGGAGCATTAGCATTAACTTTAGAAAAAGCTAGAAAAGAATATGAAAGTAATATAGCTGATCATAAAAAGACTATTGTTGAATTAGAAAAAGAATTAAGTAAGGCAGAACCTGGATCTGGTTACTGGAATGCTGATGGTGTCAAGGAAAGATTAGATCGTAATATTAACTACTTTAATGATTTCTTATCTAGTAGAGATAAGATGGGTACTAGAGGTGGTTTAGAGAAATATCGTAAACAATTAGCAGCTATTAAATTAGCTGAGAAGACTAATGAATTCGATGATGAAATTAAATCAGGTGGACTATTTGATCAAATGCAAGAATACATGGATATTCGTGTAAAAATGCAGATGGAGTATTTTAAAGAAATAAGATCCATAATTGATATGGGTCCAAAATCTAAATACAGCTGGTCTAGTGGAGGTAACTCTAGACCATTAGATATTTTAAATAGACAAGTTACTGATATGATGCGTATTATGGAGCGTTGGATTAGTAATGGTTATATTAGTGATGCTGATAAGAAAGAACTATTAGCTGAATTAAAAGCACCAGTACCAGAAATTAAGTACTAATAGTATAGGTCACTTATCTTAATTGGTAATGTGACCTATATTTTTCGAAAATTAACGACGTTAAATAAGGGTGAAACCTTGTAAAGCTAATTTGTTAATTATTCACTTAGGAGGTTATATGACCTACTTCGTATTACACATAGATGGTAAACTCGTAGGAGTTACAAAGCAATTACCAGATATCGATTTACCAGGAATATCGTACATAGAAGTTGAAGGTAATATACCTAATTTAAATATTGTCACATGGAATACAGAATTATTAATATTTGAATATTCATTTGCAGATAAACTGTCTAAATATGAATTTAATTCCAGATTCAATTCATATGAACGAATAGCTATTAGAACATCTACTGATCCATTGATAATGGATTATCTAGAATTATTAAAACTCACAGAAGAAATTAATTTATCTAATCCTAACACAAGAAGTGGTGTATATTATCTAGCTAATTCTGGATATATTACTTGGGAACGAGCTGAGGAAATATTAAGGACAGAACACAATGCCAGCTATTAGAGACTATACTAGTAACTACAATGCCACAACAACAGCTACAACTATAGTAATGTCTATGCCTGAATTAGCTGCTAATGATTTACTATTAGCTATCTTCTCAACAGATACTACAGCTCAGACATGGACAGCAACTGGTTGGACAGTATTAAATACAACTACCAATACTGTAAACTTAACCATAATGTATAAGATTGCAACTGGTTCAGAAGTTGATACTACATTTACTCACTCTGCTGCTGAAACAGTTTCAGGTGTTATTATATCTATTAGAGATGTCAATACTACTAATCCATTCGGTGCTACACCAGTTGTAAACTCAGTAGCTCAAGCATCAGCAGCTAAGTTTGCTATGCAGTCAATTACAACCAATGTAAATAATGCTTTAATTATTTATGCAGTAGCTCATTCTGATTTAGCTGTACCTTCATTAATTGAAGGTCCAGTGACATTGATTACAGGTCAAGATGGAACTGCTGAGTCATTAGGTGTAGCATGGGGATTTAAAGCTACAGCTGGAGCTACATCATCAGCTGTTACTTGCTCTACTGTATTAGCAGCAGTAGGTGTTAAAGCTGCTATTCAAATTGCTCCACCATCAGGTGGTGCTACAGTAATACCAGCTTATTGTGCAGCTGACTTATCAACATATGTTAATCCTATTAATGGCACTACAGCTTATAATGGTGATGGTGCATTAGCAGCTACAGCAACTACTAACTTTGGTACTACTCTTAATGGTAAGACTTTAGGTAATGGAACTGTTGGAGCATTAGCTGACTATGGTATTAATTCATATCACTCTGTTGGTCAATTAACAGGTGTAGCTACATCAGGTGTTTGGTCAGGAGCTAACTTATTACCAGCTACTGCTAATAAACCTAACGTAACAGGTAAGAATGTACTTGTTCATGCTATGCCATCTACTCCTAAACAATTACAAACTACTGACTCTGTAACATTAGATGGAGCTCAAGGTATTGCAATCGGTATGCAGAGTACTGCTAGTAATCTGAAATGGTGGCATACTCATGGTGCTAATACAGCATTCGGTGAGAAACGTACTCCAATGATTATTAATAGTTTGAATACCGCAGGTGTTATTCAGACTACTGGTACACTTAATGCAGCATCTATAGCTGCATTTGGATTTGCAGTATCAGGTAAAGTGGTAGCACCAGTATGGACATTCTCATCATTATGGGTATTAGATACAACTACAATTGCAGGTGGTAATAGTGCTGAACCTATTAAAGTTCCTGGAATTATTAGTGTGTATGCAGATGGTCATGAAAGACTTAGTGCTCTTCAACAAGGTAAAAATCAAGGTCTATTCTTAGGTCCAATTCAAATTGGTGATGGTGGTACTAATCCATCTTATCTAGATTTAGACTCTTCAGCTATTGAATTTCCACAACAGTATAATAAATCTCAACGACAAGTATTCTATTGTTCAGCTGATAATGTGGCAGGTATTACTTATTATCCAGGTGCTTCAGATACTATTAAACATACGAATGCTGTTATTTCTAGTTTAAGTAAATATCATTGGAAAGTTCATTCATCAGCATCCACTTCTGCTACATATAGTTTCTCAGGATTACAGATTATTGGTGCAGGTACAATTCAATTAAGAGCTGGTGTTACTTTCAATGGTATCACATTTGCATCTTGTGATGAAGTTCCAGCTATTGGTGCGACTATAACTAATTGTTCATTTAAGACAACAACTGGTTTAGGTTCATTAAATATAGCATCAAATACTGAGATGTCTTTAGTAACTAACTGTACATTCTCATCTAATGCTTATGGTATTAGATTGATGTCAGCTTCAGCTGCTACTTATACCTTTAGTGGAATTAAGTTCTCTGGGAATACAAAAGATATTTATGTCGCAGCTACAACTGGTACTGTAACTATAAATATTACTAATGGTGGAGATACTCCTACCTATAATAGTGCAGGTGCAACTGTTGTAATTAATAACTCTAAAGTATTAACTTTAACAGGTATTAAAAATCCATCAGAAGTAATGATATTAGCTGCTAGTACTATTACTGTTCTAGCATCTCAAGAAGATGTCACTACTGGTACGTTTACTTATACATATGGTTATGTTCCAGGAACTTACGTAGATATTGTAGTTCATAATGTTACAGGTTATAATTATTTTAGATTAGATAATGTGTTATTAGCATCATCAGATTCAAGTATTCCTATTTCTCAAGTACCAGATAGAAATTATAGCAATCCAATATAAGGAACCCAATTAAATGGCAATTATTGTCGACCCAACCAATCTTAGTAGTGCAGCATTAGACATTGTAGTTGATGTATCTGCTAAGACAATTAGAATATTAACAACTGGAGCTATTACCAATGCTGGTGCAACTGGTGGTGTATCAGGTCAGTGTGTTTATTCTTGGTTAAAAGAAAGATGGAAATCAGATTCAACATTTATTAAATATCCATTCCCAATGGAAGCTATTACTCCAGAGCAGTTTGAGTTTATTAACGGATGGAAACCATTCGATGATGCTACTAGAAAACTTATTCGTACTGCAGGTTGGACTGAGAAAGATGCAGCTGGTGTAGTATTACGTAGATATGCAGGTGTAGTATCATTAGGTTCATTAGGTGCTACTGACCAACCTTACTATCAATTTGGTAGTAATGCTTCAGCTAATTTTACCTATCAAGGTCCAATTAATGAAGTAGTTCAGATTTATGGTGATGCATCTAATGGTAACGTAGACTTTACTGGTGGTACTAGCTTTAAATTATTCTGTCGTGAACAAGGTAAGACTTATGCCGCATCTAACAATACGGCTATTGGTGCACCTACATTAACATATATTGTTTACAGGTTCCCATTATCTAATGGTACGGATTTAAAGGTAAGTGCAAGTGATGCTACAATTTCAACAACTACTCCGTGGAATCAAGTTACAGTTACCTTCTTCGGTACAGATCAGATGTTTGATGTTGATGGAGGAGGTACTGAGCCGTATCGTTATATTATTAATGATGCTTCAGGAGTTGCCACTACTCAACAGATTTATGAGAAAGTTCAGTATCAATTACGACAAGGCACTGATATTGACGCAGGTGCTGGTACAGTTATTGGTAAGACTGCTGACGCGTTACTGTCATTTGTAGGTGATACATTAGTTGGTAGTAATGGTAGTTATATCTCTAACTTGAATTCTAATTATCTTAACTCTATTGAGTTATATGATTATAATGGTGTTAAACGTCTATACCCATTTATCTCAGCAGGTACAATCAATTTCGGTAGTAACGCTGGTAATGGTGACTTTATTTACCGTATGTTCTTTACTACTCTTCCTGGAGCTAATAACGATTATGGTGAATCTAATGCTGTAATTGTTAATGATAAAGATGGTAATCCTATTCAAGGTACTTTTAGTGGATCACCGATTCCATTCAGCTTTGCATATGATACTAACGTTCAAGGAGGTAGAACTGCTGGAGCTAATGCTGCTGTTAAAATTGTTGGTATTGGTTTAACTGGTGGTCAGTTTATTTCAGTAGATCATACTATCACTAAGACTCAAGGTCAATCAGTATTGTTGGCACCTGCTCAAGAACGTAACTACTCAAATCCATAATGTAATAGAGAACAATTCTTAGATATCTGTTCTCTTAAGGAAGAAATAAATGGCAGAAAACTTTATTAGAATCCCTCCAGATAGTACTGGTAAGCGGATTAGACATATAAGTATTAGTGAAATCATCATTACTAATGAAGAATTAAAACCAGTATATGGTGATATCATTAAAGGTAATACTAGTGAAGCTACTGGTAGATTTACTGGAGCATCTCGTAAATCAGATGTTAAATACTTCTTAGAAGATGTAACTGGAGAGTTCTCTGTAGGAGAAACTCTAGAAGTAAATAATCAACAAGTAGCTACTATTGTAGAGAATATTGGTGAGATTTATACTCAGAGTAATCATATCTCTGATGCTGATGAACCTGATAATTCACTTAAAATTGATAAACGTGGTGCAGCTGCAGTACGATTCTCTGAAGGTGAACCTCAGTTTGATGCATTAGGTCATATTCAAGTATCTCAAATGCAATCAGTTGGTGAGTACTATTTTGTAGGTGAAGATCAACCTGGAAAATATTGGACTCAATTAGTAGGTGGAGGTTCATTTGAATACTTACCTAGAGAATCAGCTATAGTTATGAGAATTGGTACAGCTAATGGAGATATTTCTAGACGTACCACAAATCAATATCATCCTTATAAACCAGGAACATCACAACTAATTATCTCTACTCTTATGGTAGGTGATAATGGTAAAGCTAATGTTGTACGTCAATGGGGTTATTATGACTCTAATAACGGATTTGGTTTTAGATTAAATGGTACTCAATTACAAGTATTCTTGAGAAGTGATGTAAGTGGGGTAATTACTGAAGAAGTAATTAATCAATCTGATTGGAATCAGACTACATTAAATAATCCAGAATTGTCGGAGTATATTTTAGATGTAAGTAAGATGAATATCTATTGGATGGATATGACAGCTTATGGTACAGGTCGTATCCGTATGGGTGTTATTAGCCCTGATGGTCGTCGTATTACTCTACACCAATTTGAGAATGCTAATAAATTATCTACTCCTCAAATGAGATCAGGTAATTTACCTATGCGTTGGGGTCAATACAATACTGGAGTTTCTGCATCTACTTCTGAGATGAAGGTTATTTGTGGTGCAGTATTTACTGAATCTGCTGATATTAAGTACTCAGGTGTATTAATTCACACAGCTCCACCAGAAGCTGTAGTTATTCCTAAGAATGATAAGTATATTCCATTCTTAAACTTCCGAGCTAAATTGACTATTAATGGATTACCAAATCGTATTATTGGTATTCATGAAGACTTTGACTGGTGTGCTATGGGTAATTCTCCATTGCATATTGGTATTTTTGTGTTCCCAGATACTTCATATCTTACAGGTG
>Ga0066418_1000312_pt1 | contig 14313 bp, 9 predicted proteins | sample LakWasMet26_LOW6_2_FD_59545 | JGI IMG/M metagenome (GOLD analysis project Ga0066418, IMG submission 59545) | Freshwater sediment methanotrophic microbial communities from Lake Washington under simulated oxygen tension - Sediment Metagenome 26_LOW6 | ecosystem: Environmental > Aquatic > Freshwater... | reverse complement strand
CGACGAGGAGATCTTCGAGATGAACAACGGCTGCATCTGCTGCACCGTGCGCGGCGACCTCCTCCGCATCCTTGGCCGGCTCATGAAGCGCAAGGACCGCCTCGACGCCATTCTCATTGAGACCACCGGCCTCGCCAACCCCGCGCCCGTGGCCCAGACCTTCTTCACCGATCCGGAGATGAAGGAACAGTTCGCCCTCGATGCGATCGTCACGCTGGTCGACGCCAAGCACATCCACCTGCACCTCGAGGACTCTCCCGAGGCCGTGAAGCAGATCGGTTTCGCCGACGTCATCGTGCTCAACAAGAGCGATCTCGTCACTCCGGCCGACCTCGACGCCTTGGAGCAGCGCCTCCGCTCGATCAACGCCGTCGCGAAGATTCACCGCACCCAGAACGCCGCGCTGCCGATCGAGCAGGTGCTCAATGTCGGCGGCTTCAACCTCGACCGCGCCGTCGAGGTGGACCCGCAGTTCATGGAGATGGAATATCCCTTCGAATGGGCCGGCGCCTATGAACTGCCTGCCGGCAATTACGAGCTCGAGATCGGGCACAGCCACGACGGACACGACCATCACCACGAGCACGATCATGAATGCGGAGAGTCCTGCGGCCACAACCACAACGAACTCGATGTGGTCGTCATGCCGGTGAAGAGTGCCGCCGAGCCGGATCTCGCCGCCTCGATCAATGCCGCCGTCCTCACCTTTTCCGACTGGGAGAAAGTCATCAACCCCGGCGAGACCATCACCGCGGGCGCCCAGCTCCACCGGTTGAAGCTCAAGAACGAACACGGCAAATTCACCGTCTCGCTCCCGGCCGCCGGCCACTATCTGCTCATCACCGGCCACGATGTCCCGACCCATCTGCGCGGGTCCGATGGTGGCGTCATCCGCTATGGCTGGGACAAGACCTTCCGCCACGAGCACTCCCATGACGAGGCCGTTTCCTCGGTCGGCATCAGCCTGCCGGGCGATCTCGACGGCAAGAAGCTCAACGAGTGGATCTCCAAGCTGCTCGCGGAAAAAGGCGGCGATATCTTCCGCATGAAGGGAGTGCTCTGCGTCAAGGGCACGAACAAGCGCCTCGTCTTCCAGGGCGTGCACATGCTCTTCGACGCCAAGTTCGACCGCGAGTGGAAGGCCACGGAAAACCGCGCCAACACCCTCATCTTCATCGGCAAAAACCTCGACCGCGCGGCGCTGACGGAAGGATTCAAGGCCTGTCTGGCCGGGTGAACGTCGGCCAAGCCGAGGCTTGGCTCCGCAGACAGTTTCGTGTCAGCCTGTGGGCAAATCCTACCCCACATGCAACGTCGCACCTTCCTTTCCACGGCCCTGGCCGCCGGTGCCGCTTTCGCGGCCGGCGCCTCCCGTCTCTCAGCTCAAACCGCTGCTGGCACCAAGCCGGCCTTCCGGCTTGGCTATGCCCCACACCCCGGCATGTTCAAGGCGAGCGCGGGCGACAATGTCATCGACCAGATCAAGTTCGCGGCCGACCAGGGTTTCACCGCCTGGGAAGACAACGGGATGATGTCGCGGCCGGAGGCCGAACAGGAGGCGATCGGCCGCACCCTGGCGGAGCGCAAGATGCAGATGGGCGTCTTCGTCGCCTACGCCAACTTTGACGAGCCCACCTTTGCCGCCGCGAACGCTGCCAAGCAGGAGGAAATCCTCGCGCGGATCACCGCGTCGGTCGAGGTGGCCAAACGTTGCGGCGCCAAATGGATCACCGTCGTGCCCGGCTCGGTCGACCAACAGTCCGACAAGACGGCCAAGTGGAACAAGTATGGCGGCGCCCGCTTGGCCGAGGGCTACCAGACCGCCCACGCGATCGAATTGCTGCGTCGCTGCGCCGCTTTGCTCGAGCCCCATGGGCTCGTGATGGTGCTCGAGGCGTTGAATTGGAACCGCGACCACGGCGGGGTCCTGCTCGAGAAGGCCGATCAGTCCTACGCCCTCTGCAAGGCGGTCAACAGCCCGGCCTGCAAGATGCTCTTCGACATCTATCACATGCAGATCGCCGGCGGAAACCTGATCCCCAACATCGATCTGGCCTGGGACGAAATCGCCTATTTCCAGATCGGCGACAATCCCGGCCGCAAGGAACCGGGCACCGGCGAAATCAATTACCGCAATGTCTTCCGCCACATCCACGCCAAGGGCTACACCGGCGTGCTGGGCATGGAGCACGGCAACTCGCGCTCCGGCAAGGAAGGCGAACAAGCCGTCATCCAAGCATACCGCGAAGCGGATGGATTCTAACGCCGCTGACGCGGCGAGTCGTTAGTAATTTGTAATTGGTATTTAGGGCCAGGGCCGAGCGACAGTGGTTCCTCTGCCTAATTACCAAATACTAACTACCAACTAGCCCTCAGAGTCCCCTGAGGTACGCCACCACATCCGCCACCCCTTGGGCATCCAGTCCGAGCTGCTCGGCGCTCAGCATGAGGGACCGGTTCAGGCGCTTGGTCGCCTTGACCTGATCCGCCGGGATCAGCTGCGTGATGCCGCCCATGCTCTGCACGACCAGCGGGTCCCCGCTCGATTGCAGGAGACCTTGGATGACCTTGCCGTCCTTCAGGGTGATTTCCGTCCCTTCATAGCCGTGGGAAATGTCCGCCGAGGGATCAACCATGGCGGCGATAACCACCTCCGGCGGCTGCATCTTGGCGAAGGCGGTCAACGTGGGACCATATTCGATGCCGTTGTCACCGATGTGATGGCAAAGATAGCAGGCCGTGACCAAAGCCGCTCCCCTGCCCGGATCACCTCTCAGGCCGGCAATTTCAGCCACCGGGGGCAACTTGCTCGCCGGGGGCACCGGCACGGTGCTTTCCGTCAGCACCACTTTCTCCGGATCATAGAGGCCGCGGGATTTGAGTTCGGCGTCAAGCCCGAGGCCGTCCCACCGGCTGCCCTTGTAGTTGAGCAACCACCAGAATGCCTGCCGCTGGACCAAGCCGGTGCCTTTCTGCGCTAGATCCAGCAAGGCAAAGGCCGCCTCTTTCGTCGGGATGAATCCCAAGGCCGTGACCGCCGCCAGCCGATCTTTCTCACTGAGCGCAGCGGCCGCCCGGGTGGCGAACGAAGAAACAGCCGCCGCGGGCGTCAGCCGCCAGACCAGCCCGGCATAGGCCGCGGTCCACTGCAACGGATCGGCGATCTTTTGCCCGGCCGCGAGGGCCGCGTACACTTCGGCCTCCTTGCCGGTGCAGCCCATGCCCCAGGCTTCGAGGTACATGCGGTCCGCGCCATCGTAGCCCTTGGCCAGAGTCAGGAGGATTTCGCGGCTTTCCGCGAACGGCACGTCGCGCATGGCCACCGCCACTTCGCGGCGGACGGCCGCCGAGGGATCATTTGCCATCCGGCCGGCCATGGCGAGGACCTCGTGATTGTGCCGGCGCAGGGCGCGAAACGCCGTGAGCCTGATGGCCGCGTCCGGCGAATTGAGCAGCGACTCGACGCGCTGCCGGCCCTCGCTCCCGAGTTCCGCGAGCAACCAAACGGCCCGCGCCTGAACAAAGGGATTCTCATCCTTGAGCAATGCGCTCACCGGAGCGATCGCCGCCGCCCCCTGGTCGCGCAATCTGACGAAACCGAGCGAGCGGACATTGACCGCCGGACTGCGCAACGCCGCGATCTGACCTGCCGTCGTGGCCAGATCGAGTTTCGGCACCACGGACTTGAACCCTTTGGGGGCGACCCGATAGATCGCGCCGGCCGTCTGCTCATCGAGATCCTGGTGCCCGCCCACGCGGGGATCGAACCAGTCCGCGATATAGAGGGCTCCGTCTGGCCCGACCACGACGTCCGATGGCCGGAAAAAAGTACCGATATTCTCCCCCATCTTGCCGCGCTTGGAATCAACGCCGGCCAACACCTGGGCCACGTTGCTTGTCACGAAGTTGAAACGCTCCAGCTTGAAGCCCGCTCCCGCCGGTTGCGGATGATAACCGAGGATCGTATTGCGCGCGGCCTCCGCGCTGAGAAGCGTCCCCCGCCATTCCGGTCCGAAGGCATCCCCCTCGTAGAAGGCGATGCCGGTCGGCGCACCGGCGCCGTACACGTCGCCCGCGGGCATCACCCCCGGATCCTCCTGCCGCCACTCGGCGGTGGGAATGTCCTGTCCCGGACGCCGGTCGGCCGTCCAGGTGCGCTTGCCGTCACGGGAAAAGAATCCGGCATTGCCATGTTCGAGCACAAACCCGGTGCGACTGGCAGGCGGATCGTCGTTGTCGTTCTGGAAGACGTCGCCCGTTGACGTGACCGTCTGCTCGTAGCTGTTGCGGTAATTGAAGCCGATGATCGCCGTGTCGGTTGCATCCGGTCGCATGCGCACCGTAAACCCGCCGACATAGACGTGGCCGTCATCGCTCTTCGCTCCCGCGAGCTCCGGCGGCTTCCAGCTGTAGATCGGCCGCGCGGCTTTCCCCCAGGATGGACTGTAGGCGCTGCCCACCCGGAAGGTGCGGCCGGCCCGATCGGTGAAATGAGCGCTACTGTTGCCGTGGCTGAAATACCAATAGCCGTCCGGCCCAAACGTGACGGAATGAAGCGCGTGGTCGTGATTACGGCCGTTGAACCCGGAGAGCAGCACCTCGCGCTTGTCCACGGCGGGATCCCAACGTCCGTTGCGGTCCACATCGGTGTAGACGATCAGGTCGGGTGCGTTGGAAACGATGATTTTGTTATCGATCACCGCGATGCCCAGCGGGGCGATCAGGTCGGGCTCCTGGATGAAGACATGACTGGAGTCGGCCACGCCGTCGCCATCCGTGTCCTCCAACACGACAATCCGGTCGCCGGCTGCATCCCGATCCTCATGGCTGCGATAGTTCACTCCCTCGGTCACCCAGATGCGCCCCTTGTAATCCACGTCCATGTTGGTCGGGTTGCGCAATTGCGGCGCCTGGGCCCACACGGTGAGTTCAAACCCGGCCGGTACGGTGAAATGATCAACCGTCACGAGGCTGGGGGCCGCCACCGGCGGAGTGGCCGGGGCCGCGACCGGGGCTTGCGCCCAGAGTGATGGCATCAGGCAGGCAGCGAGAATCGAACGGGCAACAGCGGGTCGTGGCAGCAGCGTCATGGGGCGTGGGGTTGGACGGATTGCAGGGAACTGTGCTTAAAATTCCCGGGGGCCGGGAATCAGGCAATGCATTTCCTCCTTTGCGTCGGCCTCTACATTGCTTGAACGTAACATCATGAATTTCTCCAAGCACTGGGCCGCCACCCTCGACGACTACGCCATCGACCTCGCCTGGTCTCCGGACGGCCACACCCTTGCCGCCGCCTCCGCCGCCGGGGCCATCGGGCTCTACGACGCCGCCACCGGTGCGGTGAAACACACGCTCACCGGCCACACCGACGGCACCAACTGCCTGGCCTGGTCGCCCGATGGCGCCTTGCTCGCGACCGGCGGCCAGGACGGCTGTGTGAGGTTCTGGCAGGCGGCCACCGGCGCACAGACGGCCGAAATGAAACTGGGCAACGCCTGGGTCGAGCACCTCGCCTGGCAGCCGAACGGCGCGGCGCTCCTCTTCGCGGCGGCGGGGAAGAAACTCGCCGCCCTGAGAGGCGACGCAACCGTGGCCCGCACTTTTCCCGACGCGCCGAAGACCATCTCCGCCCTCGCCTGGAAACCGGACAGCTCCGCCTGCGCGGCGGCCTGCTTCGGTCATGTGGCCCTGTGGTCCGCCGGGGATTTTTCGGCAATCAAGGAATTCCCCTACGGCAACGCGATCTACGCGCTCACGTGGTCGCCGGACAACCGCTGGCTGGTCGCCGGTTGCCACGACAACGCCGTGCATCTCTGGGCCCCGGCCGAGGCCGACCTGGAACTCCACATGAGCGGCTACGAAACCCGCCTCAAGGAACTGTCCTTCAGCCACGACTCCAAGTGGCTCGCCACCGGCGGCGGTCGCGATGCCTGCGTCTGGGATTGCACCGGCGCCGGCCCGGAGGGACGCGAGCCGATGCTCCTGCCGCACAACGCCCGCGTCAGCGCCCTCGCCTTTCAACATGCCCACGGCCTGCTGGCCGCCGGCTCGGCGAACGGCGAGTTCACGCTCTGGTCCCCGGCGCGCAAAAATCCCATGATCGCGGAAGTCACGATGCCATCCGCCGCCACCAAATTCGTCTGGCGCGGGGACGATGCGTTGCTCGCCGTCGGCACGGAGAAGGGAAATATTTTCGTGTTCCGGACGGCCTGACGTTTCGTCCGGCTCGTCCTGAAATGAGCACTTGCGGGTCACGCCCGCGGAGGATAGGGTGGCATTCTTGGCGGAAGCATCTCCTTCACTTCATGACCCCAGCTGCCCCCGCATTCCTCCTTTCTCCAGCGTGAGCCGCCATCAGGCGGCCGCAAGCAGAGCCGCTGCATCCTCGCAGCCAGCATGACCAACCCAGAATCATCCCATTCCCCCGGACCCGGCAAGGCAGCCAGCAACGATGCATTGTTGGCCGCCATCGTAGCTTCCTCGGCGGATGCCATCTACAGCCAGTCGCCCGAGGGCATCATCACCAGCTGGAATGGCGGCGCGGAGAAAATGTTCGGGTACGTCGCGTCTGAAGTGGTGGGCAAGCCGGGCAAATGCCTGGTTCCCGACGAGTGCATGGAGGAGGAGCGAGTCATCATCAATCGGATCATTCAGGGCGAAACGCCGGCGCCCCTGGCGACCACCCGCCTACACAAGCAAGGATCTTCATTCGATGTGAGGATCACTTTCTCCCCCATCCTGGATGCAAGCAACCGGATCATCGGGGCATCGATGATTGCCCTGGATTCCTCCCAGCTCGGCAAGGATGTCCAGCCCACGCAGGACTTGGTGAACAAACTCGATCGAATCTACAACCAGGTCCCCGGCGTCATTTATCAGTTCGTGCTGCGTCCTGACGGCACCTCCTACCTGCCGTTTGCCAGCGAGGCCGCCCGGCAGATCTTCGAGGTTGCCCCCGAGCAGTTGCGTGAGGACAGCGGCTTTCTTTTCAAGAAGGTCCTCCCTGAAGACATGGCGGCCTTTCAGGCCTCGATCACGGAATCCGCCCGTACCCTGCAGGCCTTTCACCACGAGTCCCGGGTCCGCCGCAATGACGGTACGATCGCCTGGCTCCGCGGCGACGCCGCTCCCGAACGCCTGCCGGACGGCGGCACCATGTGGCACGGGTACATTTCCGATATCACGGCGAGCCGCCGGCTGGAGCAAAAGCTCGTGGAAAGCGCCAAGCTCGAAAGCCTCGGCGTGCTCGCGGGCGGCATCGCGCATGATTTCAACAACCTCCTCACCGGCATTCTGGGCAACGCCTCGCTGGTGCGCCAGGAACTCCCGCCCGCCTCGCTCGGGCAGCCCATGCTGGAGCAGATCGAGAAGGCCGCCCGTCGCGCCGCGGACCTCTGCAAGCAGATGCTGGCCTACTCCGGCAAGGGACGCTTCGTCATCCAGAACCTGGAAATCAACAAGCTGATCGAGGACACCACGCACCTGCTCCAGATCTCGATCGCCAAGAACTGCGTCCTCCGTTTCGACCTCGCCGAGAACCTCCCGGTGATCAGGGCCGACGCGACCCAGCTCCGCCAGGTCATCATGAACCTTGTGATCAACGGATCCGAGGCCATCGGCAACCGCAGCGGTGTGCTTTCCCTGTCCACCGGCGTGGCCCGCATCGACTCCGAATACCTGCGCGGCTTCCGCTCCGACGCGTCGCCTGCTCCCGGTGACTACGTCTTCGTCGAGGTCAGTGACAACGGCTGCGGTATCGACGCCAGCACGCTGACCAAGATCTTTGATCCCTTCTTCACCACCAAGTTCACCGGTCGCGGCCTCGGCCTCGCCGCCGTGCTCGGCATCGTCCGCGGGCACAAGGGCGGGCTGAAGGTCTATTCCGAACCGGGCAAAGGCACCACGTTCAAGCTCTTCTTTCCCGTGGCCAGCGGCCGGGCTCAGGATAGCGCGAATCCGTTCCCCTACCATGCTCCCTACAAGGGCTCGGGCACGGTCCTCGTCGTCGATGACGAGGAAACCATCCGCACCGTCGCCGCCCGCATGCTCGAACGGCTTGGTTTCAGCGTCGAGACCGCCTGCGACGGCCGGGAGGCGATGCAGAAATTCCAGCTGGATCCCAACCGGTTCACCTTTGTGCTGCTCGACCTGACCATGCCGCATCTCGACGGCGAGGAAACCTTCCGGCAGATGCGCCAGCTCAACCCGTCCATCAAGGTCATCCTCACGAGCGGCTTCAATGAACAGGATGCGGTCAACCGCTTCGTCGGCAAAGGCCTCGCCGGGTTCATCCAAAAACCATTTGAACTCGCCGCCCTGACCCAGGCCATCCGCAGCATTCTGCCCCACAATTGATTCCCAACTGACCGGCCCGGTGCCGGGGGGCGTCCGGTTTGACATGGCTCAAGCACCCGCCATTTCATCATTGCCAGCGGTATGGCCCTCCGCAGCTTGACCGCCATGCGCCGCGGCCTTTCCACGACCTGCCTCCTCCTCGCCTGGCTTTGTGCCAATGGCGCGGTCTGGAACGTCGTGCAGATGGTCGCCTGGGCCAAGATGTTTCATGACTACTCGCAGGTCATGCCCGCATCCCAGGCATTGGAGCTGACCTTCGACGGCAGCGCGCCCTGCAACCTCTGCCAGATCTCGCAGGAAGCCCAGGACACTGCGCGGCAGCAACTGCCGCACGAAGCCGCCCTCGGTGGCGGCACCGACAAGATTCTCCTGATCGCCGACAACGCACCCGCCGTGGTGCTGGTCGCACCCGCGATCGCCTGGCCGGGCCTCGCTCACGAGGCCGGCCTCACTCGTACCAGCCAGGTGCCCGTGCCCCCACCGCGCGCCTGAGCGCGCTCCTGCCTCCCCACGCCGCCGCGCCCCGTCCGCGCGGTGTTTCCCCGTCTGTGTCCGCCCGAACCCGGGCCGTGCTCCTGCGCGCATGTTCCTGCGCAACGCCATCGCCATTTTCCCATGCATCCTTTTCCACGACTCGTTTCCCAACTCACCCTGACCGGCACGGTCGCGATTAGCACCGTCCTCGCCTCCGGCCAACCAACCGACCACGCCGCCGACACCATGAAGCTGTCGCCGGTCGTCATCACCGGCCAGACCACCAAACAGCCGCTCGTCGTCACCGCCGACCCGAAGGCGCCCGCCCAGCCCGTGCCCGCCCACGACGGTGCCGACGTGCTCAAGAGCATTCCCGGCTTCTCAGTCATTCGCAAAGGCGGCGCCGATGGCGATCCGGTCCTCCGCGGCATGGCGGGTTCACGCCTCGGCGTGCAGATCGACGGTGAATGCATCTTCGGGGGCTGCGGCAACCGCATGGATCCGCCGACGGCCTACGTTTTCCCGGCCGCGTATGACCGCATCACCGTGATCAAAGGCCCGCAGACCGTTCTCCATGGTCCTGGCAACTCCGCCGGTGTGGTCCTGTTTGAGCGCGACTACCACCGCTATGCCGGTCGCGAATCCAGCCTGTTCGATTCCGCGACCGCCGGCAGCGCCGGTCGCTTCGATGCCGCCCTGGATGCGCGCACCGGTTCACCCGACTGGCAGGGCCGCCTGGCCTTGACCGACAGCCGCGCTGGCGACTACACCGACGGCAACGGCCACGACGTTCATTCCTCCTACGAGCGCTGGAGCGCCAACGCCTCCGCCGCGTGGACCCCGGACGACCGGACCTTTGTAGAGTTTTCCACCGCCCGCAGCGACGGCGAGGCCGCCTACGCCGACCGCTCCATGGACGGGGTGAAATTCGCCCGGGCCAACTACGGCCTGCGCCTGCGCCGCGAACGCCTCACCCCGCTCATCTCCCGTCTCGAGGCCCGCGCCTACTACAACTACGTCGACCACGTGATGGACAATTACAGCCTCCGTCCCTTTGTGCCGTCCATGATGATGCCGGGCCGCGCGGTCTCCAATCCCGACCGGCTGACCACAGGCGGACTCCTACAGATTGAACTGACCCCCGGCGAAGCATCCCTGCTCACCCTCGGGCTCGACACGCAGGGCAACACCCACACGGTCCGGTCCTCCGCCAACGAGACGAGCGACCCCTACGGCGTGAAGGCTCGCCTGCGCGACGCGAAGTTCACTCAGGGCGGCGCGTTTGCCGAGGCGGCGCTCACCGTGGCGCCGACCCGGCGGCTTTATGCCGGCGCGCGCCTCGACCGCTGGCGCGTCACCGACAGCCGCGCGAATGTCGCGATCACCATGATGAGCACCGCCGCCAACCCCAGCGCCGGCCGCAGCCGCACCAGTGAACTCGCCAGCGGATTTGTCCGCTTCGAACAGGATGTTGGCCCGCAGCCCGTCACCCTGTTCGCGGGACTCGGCCGCACCCAGCGCTTCCCCGACTACTGGGAACTCATCAAGAACGAGAGCGCGACCGCCGTGTCCGCCTTCGGCACCCGGCCGGAAACCACGACGCAGCTGGATGTCGGCGCGCTGTATCGCCATGGACCGCTCGAGCTTTCGCTCTCGGCCTTCCGCTCGCGTATTGACGACTACATCCTCGTCCAAAGCGCCTTCGCCAAACCTTCCGGCATGATGGGCACGCGCAGCGCCGTGATCACGCGCAACATCGACGCCTCCACCTGGGGCGGCGAGGCCGCGCTCGGTTGGCGCTTCACGGAGCACTGGAAAGCCGACGCGACCCTGTCCTGGGTCCATGGCGACAACGACACCGACCACCTGCCCCTCGCCCAACTGCCACCGGTCGAGGGCCGGCTCACTTTGGCCTACACCGAGTCCACCTGGTCGGTCGGCTCCCTCATCCGGACCGTCGCCGCGCAGAACCGGGTCGCGGTCAACCAGGGCAACATCGTCGGCCAGGACATCGGTCCCTCGGCCGGTTTCGCCGTCTTCTCGCTCAATGCCAGTTGGAATCCGTGGGCGCACGCGCGACTTTCCGCCGGCGTCGACAACCTCCTTGACCGCACCTACGCGGAACACATCAGTCGCGCGGGCAGCGCGGTCGCCGGCTTTACCCAGACCACCAGGGTCAACGAACCGGGCAGAACCCTCTGGATCAAACTGGACCTGACCTACTAGGCTGCCTCATCCCTGTCCAACCCTCGCCTCACCCAAACTTCATTACTGCCATGAAAAATCTCCCCGTCCTCGCCCTCTTGCTGCTGGCTCCGCTCGCTGTACGCGCCGCGGATTGCTGTGCAGAGCCACAACCCGCGTCCGCGTCCATTGATGCGGCGGCTCCGGCCATCAAAACCCACCCGCTCAAGGGCGTGGTGATGGCGCTGCTGCCGGAAAAGACCGCCCTGCTCGTGAAACACGAGGAGGTTCCCGGCGTGATGCGCGCCATGACGATGATGTTCAAAGTCGAGCCCGCCGTTCTCACGCAGGTCAAACGCGGCGACGCGATCAAGGCCCTCATGTCGCGCCGCGAAGACGGTTGGTGGCTGACCGAGGTTGCGGTCGCCGCTCCCGCCAAATAGCGTCCGCACCTCGCCAGCACTCCGCCCGGGCAACCGGCACGCGCCGCGTCCAGGTGGCCCGTGCCCGATTGGAGAGTCCGCCTTGCCTTGGGCCCGAGCGTGAGTTGCCTCGCGGCATGTCGCGCCTGTTCACCGCCCTCATCCCGCCCGTCGCGGTCCGCACCGAACTGGCCGGGATCGCCGCGCCGCTCGCCGGGGTTCGCTGGGCGCCGGCGGCGAACCTGCACCTGACGCTGCGATTCATCGGCGAAACCGACGAGGCCCTGACCGGGCGTTTCGCCGAGGCCCTGACCCGGGTCCGCGTGGAGCCGTTCATTCTGCCCGTCGGCGGCCTTGGCGTGTTTCCCCGCCGGGGTCCGGCCAAGGTGGTCTGGGCCGGGGTGGGCCGCAGCCATACCCGTCTTTACCAACTCCGAAAGCAGGTGGACGAAGCCCTGCTCGCGGTCGACAGCAACCTGCCGATGCCCGGGTTTCATCCCCACTTCACGATCGGCCGGCTGGGCGAAAACCACCACGCCAAGGAACTGGCGCAATACCTCGAGAAACACCGGGACTACGAGGCACCACCCTTTCTCGTCGCCGACTTTCACCTGCTAGCGAGCGAACTCACTCCCGGGCATCCGCCCGTCTATCGGACGGTGCAAAGCTTTCCGCTGGCCCCGCAGGACCGGTGACAATTGGCCGCAGCCCCGATTGCAGCTTGAGCCATCCGGGGCTCTGGTCACGTTTTTCGCCCATGTCGACCTCCGCCCCCGCCCCGGCCAAGCCCTCCTTTCGGGAGGCCGTTGCCGTCTGGTGGAAAATCGGCCTGCTGAGCTTCGGCGGTCCGACCGGGCAGATCGCGCTCATGCACACCGAAGTGGTGGACCGGCGCCGGTGGGTGACCGAGTCCCGTTTTCTGCATGCCCTGAACTATTGCATGCTGCTGCCCGGTCCGGAGGCGCAGCAACTCTCGGTCTATATCGGTTGGTTGCTGCACGGCCGCTGGGGTGGCATCGTGGCGGGCACGCTCTTTGTGCTGCCCGGGGCCGTGCTCCTGTGGGCGCTGAGCTGGGTCGCGGTCGCCCATGGCCATGTGCCGATGATCGGAGCGGTCTTTCATGGACTGAAGGCCGCGGTGCTCGGCCTGGTCTTGCACGCCGTCCTGCGACTCGGCGGCCGGGCGTTGAAGAACGCCGTGATGTGGTCGGTGGCCGGCGCGGCCTTTGTCGGCATCTACTTTCTCGGAGCGCCCTTTCCGTTGATCATCTTCCTGGCGGCTCTGCTGGGACTTGCCGGCGGACACTGGTGGCCGGGGCTTTTTCCCGCGGCCAAGGGACATGGCGCCGGCCACTCCGTGATTCAGGATGATGCGGCGACGATGCCGGCGCCGTCCCTCTGGACCAGCCTGCGCACCGCCCTGACGTGGCTCGTCGTCTGGGCCGCTCCGGTCGTCGCGCTCTGGCTCTGGCTGGGCCGCGGCCATGTGCTGACCCAGGAAGGCCTGTTCTTTTCGAAGGCCGCCGTCGTGACCTTCGGCGGCGCTTATGCGGTCCTGCCCTATGTCGCGCAACAGGCGGTCGAAGTCCATGGGTGGTTGAGCGCCCCGCAGATGCTCGACGGCCTCGGGCTGGCCGAGACAACGCCGGGGCCCCTGATCCTCGTGCTGCAATACGTCGGCTTCCTCGGAGCGTGGCAGGCGCCCGCGCCTTTTTCACCACTGCTGGCCGCCACGCTTGGAGCCGGGCTGACCTCGTGGTGCACGTTCATGCCCAGTTTCCTTTTCATCTTTACCGGCGCGCCGTACATCGAGGCTCTGCGGGGCGCCCGCCTCCTCGGCTGCAGCCTCTCCACGATCACGGCGGCCGTCGTCGGCGTGGTGCTCAATCTCGCCGTCTGGTTTGCCCGCGGCGTTCTCTGGCCGGAAGGCGGTCACGTGGATTGGTTCACGCTGGCCGTGGCGGTCGGCTCTTTCGCCGGACTGCAATGGGGTCGCTGGAATGTCATTCCGGTGGTCCTGGGCAGCGGATTGCTCGGACTGTTTTTCAGTCTGCTGTCCTGACAGCCGACGAGTGTGTGCTTGGCAGACGGCGGAAGAAGCCCTTTGCTCGCTCCTAATAATTATATGCCTGCCACCGAAGAGTCCGCAGTCGCATTCACTCCGGGCCTGCTGATCGCGATAACCGGCGGACGGGGTGTCGGCAAAACCCACCTGATGGCGCGGCTGGCCGAGTTGCAGCAGGCGCGCGGCCAGCGCGTCGAGGGCGTCCTGGCCCTCGCCGGCCACCGCCAAGGGCCGGACCAGGGCGCGGACGAATACTGGCTGCGCATCATCGGCACGGAGGAAGACCTGAGCTGGGCGGTGCGGGATGATTCCTCCAACCCGCCTTATGCGATTGAACCCGGCACCGAGCGCAAGCTGCGGCTCTGGGCCGAACAGCTGGCTGCCCGTCCACCGCTGCTGCTGCTCGACGAGTTCGGCAAACTGGAGATTGCCGGGCGCGGCCTCATGCCGGTGTGGTCCCGCCTGCGGGCGACCCAGCCCCAGATCGTCGTGATCACGGTGCGGGAGGAAAACATTCCGGCGATCGAACAGCTCCTGGGCCGGAGATTTGACCTGTGCCTGCCCGCCGACGATCCCGGCACCCTCCCGGTCCTGTTGCGCTCCAGCGAAGATTTCGGCGAGTGGACCCGGCTGGGACTGGTCGGCGGCGCCGCCGGTGGCATCGAGATGACGATCGGCTCGCTGTTGCACGCCACCAAGATGCCCCTGCGCGGGCTGCTGATGAGCAGCCTGCAGGGCGCCATGATGACGTTTGCCTGCTTTGGCCTCGCCCAGCCCGGGCGGGTCATCTGGGTGCCGTTTATTTCCGCGGGC
>Ga0066418_1000275_pt1 | contig 16043 bp, 10 predicted proteins | sample LakWasMet26_LOW6_2_FD_59545 | JGI IMG/M metagenome (GOLD analysis project Ga0066418, IMG submission 59545) | Freshwater sediment methanotrophic microbial communities from Lake Washington under simulated oxygen tension - Sediment Metagenome 26_LOW6 | ecosystem: Environmental > Aquatic >... | reverse complement strand
AGCTTGGGAGGCGGGATATCATAGATTTTCCTCGCGGCTTGAACCTGTGGTTTGACGGCGAATGTGTAAATTTTCCAGCAGCCAACTACGGTCATGTTGATAGTATTACCCATGTAAATTTATGACTGGAAAACTCAGCACTCAATAGGGGCAAATATTGAAAGCCGTTTTCCAGGTCATGGCTAGGTAAACGAAGATTTCAGCGGTTTTCGGCAAGACTTCATCTTGCACAGTGACTCAGGCCTTTCAAGATATTCGACGAGGATTTTTAATCGTGGCGGCGCAAAAAGTCTTCAGAGAATGAGTCACGCAAAAGTCACGCAGCGAAAAATTAGAGGCAATAAAAAAGGGAATCAAGACGTTATATGTCGTTGATTCCCTTTATTTTATATGGAGCTGGCGATGGGAATCGAACCCGCGACCGGCTGATTACAAATTACCCGATCTTTTATTTTTCACTCCGCGTCATGTCTGGCGTTAACTTATTAAGTAATTGATAAAAAAATATTAATAGGTTTCTGGACAATTCTCTAATATTCTCTAGAATACACAAAACAGTGGTAAAAACATGACCCCGCCATGACCAGTAAAATTAGAGGAAAGTGAATGGCTGAAAAAATCAAATTTACTCAGCAGCGAGTAGCAGGATTTCCAACACCAGAAAAAGGCCGTGTTGACTACTACGATGCCGAATGCCCAAAGCTGACTTGCCGAGTAAGTAATACCGGCGTTAAATCTTTTGTCCTGCTTAAGTGGAATGGTAAGACAATGCAGCGTGTAACCCTTGGACGTTACCCGGACATATCCGTCCATAAAGCAAGGGAGTTGGCGACTAGCGCGCTTTCTTCTATTGCGTCTGGCGTAAACCCAACCGAAGAAAAGCGTAAAGATCGCGTCCGCAACATTACCTTGCAAGAATTATTTGATCGCTACTTGGCGGATAAGTCAGACTTGAGGGAGGCCTCAATAAAGGATTACACAAAAAATATGAGGGCGTTTAGTGATTGGTTAGACAAACCTATTAACGAGATCAGCCGTGATATGGTTATGGCTAAGCGTAATCAGTTTATCGGCGGCAGAGATAACAAATTGCGGGTTTTGCGCCTATTGATGCGTTACGCTGTCAGTACATTAAAGGTGTTAGATGAAAACCCTGTGGACATACTGACCGATGGAAAGTTATGGGGCAAGCTCAAACGCAAAAAGCGCATGATACCCAGCGACAATCTGAAAGACTGGTATGAGGCAGTTGTAAGCCTGGATAATGAAAAGGCCAAAGTTTACTTATTGCTTTTGCTGCATACCGGACTAAGAGATCAGGACGTTAGATATTTGGAGTGGACAGATGTAGATTTTAAGAATGACCGGTTTACTGCCAGAGATACAAAAAACCATACGGATTTCACCGCTTATATTGCCCCACAGATCAAGCCTTATCTGAGAAGCTTACATAAGCTAACCGGCAATAATCGTTTTGTATTCCCCGGCAATTCCAAAGACGGTGTAATGGATATACCTCGTAAGCCAATTGCACAAGTTACTAAAGCAACTGGAATAGACTTTAGCAGTCATGACCTAAAGCGCACCTTTTTAACCATTGGCGAGTCGGCGATGATTCCGTTTAGCTTGCTTAAGGCATTGGCTAATCATAAAACTGATGGCGATGTGACCGGCGGCTATATTAATCCGGAGGCGCAAACTATGAAAGCTGCAACGTTTAAAATCGCCGATTATATTCAGGCGCATACTACGGCCGATAGTGATAATGTACTTTTATTAAAAGCCAATGGAGAATTTGCACAATGAATATACAATCCCAGTTTATCACTAATGACAACGGCGAAAAGACAGCTGTAATATTAGTGATGGCAGATTATTAGAAATTGATGGGGACTTAAAGGACTTGGCGATGATTGCTGAACAAAAAGACGAGTCAACGATACTTTGGGCGACAATGAAGCGGTAAATATTGGCAATAATTTACTACATTGTTGAGCTTAAGCCGAACGATCAAACGGCGCGCCTATGCTGGGCAAAGTTTCATAACAAATAGACCCGCTTTCATCAGCCTCTTGTCCATGCAACCAACATTTAACTTTACACTTTCCTAGGATTAATTGTGCCCCCAAACATCCACGAATTTCCACCTAATGCCGATGCCATAATGGCGAGGATTTGTAAGGATACGCTTAAAATCTATAGTAACTCTGTTTGGACGATTGATGAGGCCGCGCAGATTATTTCTAATATTGATCCTAATGCTTTTAATCAATGGAATGCAGACCACTTTGAGCTCATAGCACATTTACTGGATGGGAGCATTGCGGCTGGAGAAATAAAACCCATTATTGACAAGCCAAAAATTCTTTTGAAGCCGCTTGAAGTTCTTGAGTGGGCAATGAATAAAGATAAAAAACAATCAAGTGATGTCCACGTTTTTAAGTTATCACACGAAGCTTTAAAATGGTACAGCGAGCAAAAGAAAACAAAAGAGCTAACTAAACCGGAAAGGGAAAAGCTGTTAACGCTCGTTTATGGGATGGCAAAAGATAAATATAATTATGATCCTGAGAATAATCGAAATGAGGCCACAGGTACAGGGCGCCACAGTATCCAAGCTGGTCTAAGCAGGCAGGGTTTAACCATTGATGAGGGTACTATAAAAAAATACTTAGACGAAGCTAAAGAACTGTTTGCCGAGAAAAACGAATAAATTCAATAATCATTAACCGAATGAAAACCGTTCGGTTATAACTTAGCCGAATCGGTCTGCGCCTTAGATAACTCCTCCACAATGCGCCATACTTCACAACTACCCACGGGGTTACCGAATATGGCAAAAGAAACATCACTGGCACAAGAAACATCACAGACACAAGAAACATCACAGACACAAGAAACATCACTCACTTTTGACCAAGATGTTTTAACGGACACAGATGGCGCATCCGAGCTTCTACACATCCCAGCAGCAACATTAATCAAATGGCGCTCCACAGGAGAAAACAATATCCCCTACGTCAAGATAGGTCGGCAAGTTAAATACAGAACCAAAGATTTAAAAAGCTATGTTGAGCGCCATACAGTTGGTGCACAGAATATATAAAAACCCACTCAATTTAAAAATCAAGTGGGTTTCTGTGTAGCAATAAACGCTTCTCCGGCGCAGGTTAATTGTAACCCAAAAAGCTACGCATTGCTCGCTATCAAAATAGGATAGTTATCAATGTCACAACAGTTAAAGTTATGTGGTGGTTTCGGACAACGTCATACTAATGAAGCCGATCCAACCAAACCAAACAAAAGACTGACTCCATATATAACAGTCAGCCAAGAGGATATTCAGGCCTTAGTCGACAATCCAAAATCGGTCGACAAAACGCAAGCTCAATGGGTCATCCCCTCTACCGTACTATCAAGAAATTTCAAAAAGCAAGAAGAGCAAGGCGTTTATTCATTCTTGTGGTGTGATTTTGATAAAAATCCACCTCCACTACCTGTTTTGGAAAAACATGCAATTAGTATCTTAGGTGGGGCGGATTTTGAACTTTACAATAGTCGCTCAGCTACCTTAGAAAATCAGAAGGCGAGGCTACTAGTTTTTATTGAGGCTCCGTTGGAATACAAAAAATGGACTCTCGCCCAAAAAGTTTTAAATGATAAGTTTGAAGAAGAGGGCATTACTCCTGATCGTTCTAATGAACGGTCAGCACAGATGTGCTATTTGCCAAACAAAGGTGCATTTTATAGATCAATTACCAAGCGAGATGGGAAGTTATTTAATCCAATGGAATCAAGCGGTTTTGCCAGAGCAGTAGAACTGGAAACTGAAAAATTAAAGGCTGAGGCAGCGGCTCTGGAATTGGCAAGAATGGTCGCAATGGAAAGAAGGGCGGCGTTAAAACTGTCCGATGCACCTGATTTGATAGGCGCTTTTAATTTAGCTTATTCGCCGAATGAATGGATGCTCGCAGCTGGGTATGAACAGCAAGGCAACACTTTTCGTCACCCTCATAGTGAATCGGGAAGTTACTCGGCATCAGTGCGGGAGGATGCTAATGGCGTGCTGCGGGTAAATGCACTGAGTACGAACGACCCGCTGCATACTCAAGGAAGGGGGGCACACGATGCTTTTAGTGTTTTTTGTACTCTATTTCATGGGGGCGATCTAAACGCGGCCTTGAAAGACGCTGGCGATCATCATTTAAAAATTGATGGGATGTCTTACAACAAAGCCATGCAAATGCAATTTATGCGGGAAAAGTCAGCCAATAAAAGCCTAGTGCTGTTACAGGACTGTGCTCAAAAAGTTAGTTTCACGTATCAACCATTTCCGATTGTGCCAGCCTCGGAGCTGACAGCTCAACCTACAAAAATTGAATGGGTTGTTGATAATTATATTGAAAGAGGCTCGTTAAATCTTTTGTTCGGTGAATCAGGATCCTACAAGTCATTGATTATTTTAGACTGGGCATTTTGCGCGGCTGCCGGTATTCCTTGGCATGGGCAGGTAACTTCACAATGCAATGTTGTCATTATTGCAGGTGAGGGGTATTCAGGGTTGGGTAGACGTATAAAGGCTTTAGAACAAAAATATCAAATGAAAGCGCCAGAAGGTTTATTTGTTAGTAAACAGCCAGCTTCGATGTTGGACCCTGAAAACGTCCAGTTAGTAATAAAGAGTATCTTGGCGCTATGCCCAAGCCCTGGTCTTATTGTGCTTGATACAATGCACCGGAATATGAATGGCGATGAAAATAGCAGCCAAGACATTGCAGCTTTTATTAACAACATCGACAACTATTTTACTCCTACAGGTGCAGCGGTTCTGATCGTGCATCACTCAGGACACAATCAAAAAGATCGGAGCAGGGGAAGTTCATCAATACGTGCAGCAATGGATGCGGAGTTCTCGACTGTTAAAACTAACACCGGTATTGTATTTTCCTGTAGTAAATCAAAAGACTTTGAGCCATTGCCGCCGATGCACTTCTCCTTAAAGACAGCCTTGTTAGATGATTGGGATAAAGTGGATGGAGAAATAATGACAAGCGTTTACCTTGAGCTTGATGGTAACGCTAGGCTGCCGCAAAGTGGTGGGAAACCGAAGTTGTCCGCACGCGATGCTCAGATACTAGCCTCTTTGGAGGAAGCTATTGATAAATTTGGTGTTATGCCCCCCGATGCTCTTATCAAAAAGTACCCTGAATTAGATTGCGGCCTTCAAAGGGTTGCCACAATTAATGATTGGCGTACTAATGCTTATGAAATAATTAGTGTTGACTCTAGTGAGGAGCCAAAAAAAACAGCTGCCCTGAAAAAAGCATTTGATAGGGGGCGAAATAAATTGTTCAACAGTGGCTTAACCATTGAATGCGGTGAGTATGTTTGGATTGTTTAGATGAGACATAGAGACAAGACAGGGACAAAAGCGACAGACGTCCCTGCGTGTCCACCTGTTTTAACGGGACAGACGGGACACACTCCTAAAGGAGTGTCCCATTGTCCCGATAGAACAGAGTCTTAATGTACCTACAATGGTTAAATAATCATTAACGCGGTAAGCAGGCAGAGGATTCACGGCATAAGAACAACAATTTTGACAATGACATTAATGGAGGTAGCAGAAGTGACAAGTAGAGATCGCAGTAGCTTATTGCCGACATTGATGAATTGCTGATCCATAATAGGTTTTGCTTAATTTGAGTCCTTGATCCGTCAACTATTATTTTAATTCATGCGCGATAATCAAATTTGGAACGTCACAAGGTAATTACTTGATGGGTAGTCAGCAGGATAAAAGCAAACAGAAGTTGTCGATTTCTTTTTCAGAAATGTTGTTACATTTGAGCAAGCCCTTGGGAACTATCCCTCCCCGGCATGATAAGGGGGTACCCCCCGGAATGAACACTGTCATTATAGACAGGGGGGGCATGCAAAGTAGTTCTTATATTTGAAACTTTTTGGGAAAACAGTCGCCAAAAAAATAATTTTTAAAATTTTTGAAATTTTTACGTGCTCCGAATATTGTTGCAATTTGTGGATCTCAAAAGGGTTAATTTTTGCGAGTTGATAATTAGTTCATTTGCGACAGGTGGGTTGCTTTTTTTTGGTAAAAAGGCAATGTAAAAAATAAAAAAATTTCTAACTACGTCGTGAAGACGTTACTTTGAAATACATTGCAATTCAGTAAAACAAACCTTATTGCCCATAAACCTTGGCAAGATTACTTTCGATAATAGAGGTGTTTTTTTTTTCGATGATTTTTTCGCAAATGATTTCGAGTAGAGGGATATTTCAACATGAGAAACACTGTTGAGAATTGCCTGCACGTTGATGTGCGGCAATGGCAGCGCCAAGGGCTGCTTATACCGGGGCATTACTTCAATTGCCAGTGGACACGGGAAGGCGAAACGATAGGTAAAATTGGTGTACTGGTTAGAGATAGAGACCTGGTGTTGGACTATCGTTGCAGACAAGACAAATGGGAAGATGTAACTGAGCCGGTAAAGCTGGTTACAACGGCCTGTAATTTCGGCGGCCATCGCTACTGGCTTTGCTGTCCTTCGGTTGGTTGCGGTAAACGAGTGGCGATTCTATATGGTGGCGGTACCCGTTTTGCCTGCCGACATTGCCACAATCTAAATTATCAAACTCAGCATGAAGAACCACATACCCGACTGGCGCGAAAAGCTCACAAATTAAGGGCACAATTGGGTTTCCCATATGGATTCTTCAACGGCTATGGAAAAAAACCAAAAGGCATGCACTGGAGCACATTTAACCGTCTAGCCCAAAAAGCGGAGCACACAGTTGATCAGTGCATGATTGAGGCACGGTCTCGCTTCAAAGATTATGACGGATTCGGATAAAGTCTTTCAGAGTGAGGTATTTCTCACTACATAAAAATTCGTGAAATTACATACGCTATCATTTCTGCGGCTGCTCGAACTCTGCCAGCGCAAGCCATGGTAAGATGCGGTGTTTTTTCTATCACCAGCCATTTACCTTCTGGGTATAAACGAGATAAGCAGCACAACAATGACACAAAACACCAACAACCTGGCCGCATATATTTGGTCGTTAGCCGATTTACTGCGTGGAGATTTTAAGCAAAGCCAGTACGGTCGCATCATCTTACCTTTTACCTTGTTACGCCGCCTTGAAGGCGTACTAGAAGACAGCAAAGCCGATGTGCTGGCTCAGGTTGAAAAAGTACAAGCCATGAACCTACCTGAAGAAGCTCAAGAAAAACTATTGTTAAGAGCGACTGGGGGGCTATCGTTTTTTAACATTTCCAAAATGGATCTCTCCAAGCTCGGTGAAGCTGGCATTGCCGCTAATCTGGAAGCTTATATTCAGGGCTTTTCCAAAGATGCCCGTGAGATTTTTGAACACTTTAAGTTTGTCGAATTTATTGGCCAGCTCAATGATGCTAATTTACTCTACAAAATCGTGCAGAAGGTTAGGCAAACTGATTTAAGTCCCAAGGCGATTTCCAACCATGATATGGGATTGGTTTTTGAAGAACTGATCCGCCGCTTTGCTGAAGGTTCCAATGAAACCGCCGGAGAACACTTTACCCCGCGCGATATTGTGCGCCTCACCACTTCGCTGGTGTTTATGGAAGATGATGACGCCCTTACCAAGCCGGGTATTATCCGTACCATTTACGACCCGACCGCAGGCACGGGCGGCTTTCTTTCTTCGGGCATGGAATACGTACATGAGTTAAATCCGCAGGCAGTGATGCGCGGCTATGGGCAAGAGCTGAATCCAGAAAGTTATGCCATCTGCAAAGCCGATATGCTAATCAAAGGGCAGGAAGTCAAAAACATTAAACTCGGCAACACCTTATCCAATGACCAACTGTATGCCGATAAATTTGATTACATGTTATCCAATCCCCCCTTTGGTGTGGACTGGAAAAAAATTGAGCAAGACATCAAAGACGAACATACTCTAAAAGGTTTTGATGGTCGCTTTGGTCCTGGCTTGCCACGAGTTTCTGATGGCTCGCTGTTATTTTTGTTGCACCTCATTAGCAAGTTACGCGATGCAGCCGATGGTGGCGCACGGATCGGTATTATTCTTAACGGCTCCCCTTTATTTACTGGCGGTGCGGGATCGGGGGAGTCTGAGATTCGTCGTTACCTTTTAGAAGCCGACTTGTTAGAAGCCATTGTCGCGTTGCCGACGGACATGTTTTACAACACCGGCATTGCCACTTATGTGTGGGTACTCTCCAATAAAAAGGCCACAGAACGCAAAGGCAAAGTCCAGCTGATTAATGGTGTTAACCTGTGCAGCAAAATGCGCAAGTCTTTAGGCTCAAAACGCAATGTCATGGATGAAAACGACATCGCCACCATTACCCGCACTTTTGGCAGTTTTGCCGTCGTTGATGCGCGTGAATTGGATAAACCCGCTGAACAAAAAAGCAATCGTGGTCGTCAATCAGCCAATCCAAAAACAGAAGCGGCCAAAACCTTTGCCAGTAAGCTCTTCAACACCTATGAGTTTGGCTACCGCCGCATCACCATTGAACGCCCCTTGCGCGAATCCTACCAGTTTAGTGACGAGCGCATTGACGAATGTCGTTTTGCTACCGGCGCGTTAACTACACCCATGAAATGGCTTTATAACGAATACGGTACAAGTTGGTCTGATGAAAGAGACTGCGAGTTCTATGGCGATGTAACAGAACATGAAGAAGGTATTCGCAAATACATCAAAATCCATTTTAGCGACCTAAAAGAAAAACAGATTAAGGACTTGCTTGACCGTAAAATATGGTTAGAACAAAAGCAAATTCTGCTCAAAGCCAAGCAATTACAAATAGCGATAGGTACAGCCCAACACGATGACATGAACGGTTTTGATGACGCAATCAAAGCCGCGTGTAAACAACAAGCGATTACCTTAGACACCAGAGAGAAAAAACAAATTAAGGATGCCGTGAGCTGGAAAAACCCTGCAGCCGAAAGAGTCATCAAGAAAATTCACAAAGGCAAAGCCAAGCCGCTTTATGGCTTGTTTGCCGTCAACGGTGAAGTTATTGAATACCAAGCTGACGGTGACCTGCGCGATAATGAAAACGTCGCCCTTGATCCTTCCAGAACCGTTAATGAAACCAACGAAGCCTACTTTACCAATGAAGTACTACCGCATGTGCCTGATGCCTGGATAGATGCGAGTAAAAAAGACGACAAGGATCAGGAAATCGGCATTGTCGGTTATGAAATTCCGTTTAACCGGCATTTTTATCAGTATCAGCCGCCGAGAGATTTGGTCGAGATTGATGCGGATTTGGATGCGGTGAGTAGCGAGATTATGAAGTTGTTGCAAGAGGTGCATTCATAATGTCGGGGAAATATCAGGCGTATCTTGAATATAAGGAATCTGGCCTACAGTGGCTTGGTAAGATGCCTAGCCATTGGGAATTGATCAAATCAAAATATCTGTTTAATAAAGTTCAAAGGGAAGTGCATCCTAATGATGGAATAGTAACAGCTTTCCGTGATGGTCAAGTAACGTTAAGAATTAACCGTCGTACCGATGGATTTACCAATGCCGTCAAGGAGATTGGTTATCAAGGTGTGAAAAAAGGTGATTTGTTAGTTCATGCGATGGATGGTTTTGCTGGCGCTATAGGTGTAAGTGATTCTGATGGAAAATGTTCACCAGTTTGTTCTGTTTGTATTCCGAATAAATCTAATCGGATTAACATGCATTACTATGGTTATCTGGTACGACAATTAGCAGTTACGGATTTTATTACATCGCTTGCCAAAGGTATTAGAGAGCGCTCTACTGAATTTAGATTTAATGAATTTGCAGCTTTAGATTTAGCTGTGCCAACTTTAAATGAGCAGGTTGTTATTGCCAACTTCCTCGACCACGAAACCGCCAAAATCGATGTTCTGATCGAAAAACAACAACAACTGATCCAGCTACTACAAGAAAAACGTCAGGCAGTCATTAGCCATGCCGTTACCAAAGGTTTAAACCCCAATGCTCCCATGCGCGACTCAGGGGTTGAGTGGATGGGAGAAGTGCCGGAGCACTGGAGAATAACAAAACTTGGGCAATTGGCACTTATGCAAGAAGGGCCTGGTTTGCGAACGTGGCAATTTAAAGACCAAGGTACGCGAGTGATATGTGTGACAAATATTACTGAAGATGGAATTGATTTTTCGAAGCTTGAGAAATTTATTTCAAATGAAGAATATTTAGGAAACTACCAGCATTTTACGGTAAATACTGGTGATATATTGCTTTCAAGCTCTGGTAACTCATGGGGGAAAGTTGCTAAATATCATGGAGAAGAAAAAGTTATATTGAATACAAGCACAATCCGGTTAAATGAGCTTCCACATAAACCTCTACTATTAGACTTTATTCAAAATTTTTTGTTATCAGAAGCTTGTCGGGAGCAGCTTGGTGTCGCAATGACAGGTTCATGTCAGCCAAATTTTGGGCCTACCCACTTAAAAGAAGTTAGAACGCCGATTCCTCCAGAGGACGAACAAGATTCAATCAATAAATATATATCTGAGCAACTTCAGAAATACGATCAGCCATTAAAGGCATGTGAGCAAGCTATAAAGTTGATGATAGAACGCCGCATCGCCCTCATCTCCGCCGCCGTTACCGGGAAAATCGACGTCAGAAGCTGGCAAGCCCCAGATGCTCTTCACAACAATACAGAAAACGACAAGGAAGAAGCTGCATGAGTCTGCTGCCGCCTGTTAGCGCTTATTCACAAAAGGCCAACGAATTTATCTTCCAAAATGACATGATTAATCATTTGGTCGCGAATGGCTGGTTATTAGGCAAAGCTGAACATTACAACCGTGAACTGGCCTTGTATCCTGAAGACTTGTTGGGTTTTGTGCAAGAGACTCAAGATGCGCAGTGGCAAAAGTTTTGCGCCCTTTATCCCAATAGCCCCGAAGCAAAGTTTTTGGAACGTGTTGCCATCCAACTCAATAAAGCCGACCCCAATGCCCCCAATAAAGAGCTACGTACTTTTGGCACCTTGGGCGTATTGCGCCATGAACTGCGTGACCGTGGCACCCGTTTTAGTTTGTGCCAATTTAAACCCGAACATGATTTAAATCCGGAAACTTTGGTGCGTTATCAAAAGAATCGTTGTCGGGTCGTGCCGGAATTGGTGTATAGCCCATGGGCTACCGAAGAACACTTGGCTCAAAATGGTACAAAAGCCAAAGCGTGGCGCATTGATTTGGTGTTGTTTGTCAATGGCTTGCCAGTAGCAACGTTAGAGTTAAAGTCGGAATTCAAACAGGCGGTGCACAATGCCATTAAACAATACAAAACCACACGCCATCCCATAGATCCTGTGACCAAAAAGCCAGAGCCTTTATTAACCTTCAAACGCGGGGCACTAGTGCATTTTGCCGTCAGCCAATATGAAGTGTATATGGCGACCCGTTTAGAAGGCGATAATACGTTCTTTTTGCCGTTTAACAAAGGTACAAAAGAGGGGGCTGCGGGTAACGATGTGCCGGAAGATGTGAACCGCTATGCGACCGATTATTTATGGAACGAGGTCTTGCAACCGGATAACCTACTCAATATTCTTGCCCGGTTTGTGCATTTGCAGATTGAAGAAAAAGAAGACTGGGAAGGGCGCAAGTATAAAAAAGAAGCTCTCATCTTTCCGCGTTATCACCAATGGGATGTGGTGACCAAACTGGTGGAGGCGGCGCGTACTGAAGGCCCCGGCCATAAATACTTGATACAACACAGTGCCGGTTCCGGCAAATCCAACTCGATTGCCTGGGTGGCTCATCAGTTATCATCCATTTACAATCAACATGGCCACAAGCAATTTGATTCCGTGATTATTGTGACTGACCGAACGGTATTGGATGACCAGTTGCAAGATACCATCTACCAGTTTGAGCATGTGGATGGGGTGGTCGGGCGCATCAACAACAAAGAAGGCGATGGCTCCAAGTCAGAAAAACTGGCCGCTGCACTGGAAAACTCGCAGCCGATTATCATTGTTACCATTCAAACCTTCCCGTATGTGTTAAAAGCCATTGAGAACAGCGTCAGTTTAAAACAGCGCCATTACGCGATTATTGCCGATGAGGCGCATTCATCACAAACTGGCTCGACTGCGCGTCAATTAAAGGAAGTGTTGATGTTGGAGGCCAGGGAAGGGGATGAAGAACTGTCCACCGAAGACATTCTGGATGCCGCTGTGGCTGCACGTCGCGCTTCCAATAACCTGAGTTATTTGGCTTTTACGGCAACGCCAAAAACCAAGACGCTGGAACTATTTGGCCGTCTGCCCAATCCTAATGAAGCACCCTCCAAAACCAATCTGCCTGAAGCTTACCATGTGTACAGCATGCGCCAGGCCATTGAAGAAGGCTTTATTCTGGATGTCTTAAAAAACTACACCAATTACAAAGTCGCCTATAACCTGGCGTTAAAAATCCAGGACGCTGACCAGGAAGTGGAAAGTAAAAAAGCCAAGGTAAAGCTCAATCAATGGGTGCGTCTGCATGATTACAATATTTCGCAAAAAGTGCAGGTCATTGTTGAGCATTTTAAAACCAATGTGATGGGACTGTTGGGCGGCCAAGCCAAGGCCATGGTGGTCACCAGTTCACGTAAAGAAGCCGTGCGCTACAAATTGGGCTTTGATCACTACATTAAAGCCCAAGGCTACCACAACATTCATGCCATGGTCGCGTTTTCGGGCGAAGTGGAATTTAGCGATAAAGATCCCAATGCGGTCGGATTGCTCGGCGAGAAATTTACTGAAAGCAGCATGAATCCCAACCTCAAAGGCCGTGACATGCGCAAAGCTTTTGACTCTGATGATTACCAAGTGATGATTGTGGCCAATAAATTTCAGACCGGTTTTGACCAACCTAAACTCTGCGCCATGTACGTGGATAAAAAGCTGGGTGGCGTGGAGTGTGTGCAAACTCTGTCGCGACTCAATCGTACTTATCCCGGTAAAGCGGAAACAGGCACGTTTGTGTTGGATTTCTTCAATGAGCCGGAAGAGATACTTAATGCTTTTCAGCCTTATTACCAAACGGCCGAATTAGCCGATGTGTCGGACCCTGATTTAATCTTTGATCTGTTCGATAAGCTGCGCGGTGCTGGTATTTTTACTTGGCAAGAGGTCGAACAGTTTTGCGAGGCGTTTTTTGTAAAAAGCAAAAGTAACGCCGCCATTGCCAATATTTGTAAACCGGCGGTCGAGCGTTGGCAAAAACGGTATAAATCAGCCATTGAGGCGTATAAACAAGCCAGAGATATGTTTGAGCGTACCAAGAAGACAGCCGATGCGGTGTTGATGGCTAATGCCGAAAATAGCTTCAAGGAATGCAAAAAAGAAAAAGATGCGCTCGAAATCTTTAAAAAGGATTTGGGCACGTTTGTGCGATTTTATGAGTTTATGTCGCAGATTGTCGATTACGACGATAAAGCCTTGGAAAAACTCAGCCTGTATGCGCGTAATCTGCGACCGATGTTGCGTGAAACGTTTATGGAGGAAGAGGGTATAGACTTAAGCAATGTGGTACTCAGTCATTACCGGCTTTCCATCATTCGTCAGCAAGACTTGAAACTCAAAGAGGATTCAGAGGACTATAAGCTGGAGCCCGGTGAAGGCTTGGGTACGGCTAAAGCTAAAGATAAACAGCAAGAATTTATTTCGCAGATTATTAGCCGCTTGAATGAGCTTTTTATTACTGATCATTTAACGGAAAAGGACTTGGTTAATTACGCTTATACCATCAGAGATAAAATCAGTGAAAATGAATTGGTCATGAAGCAAATTGCCAATAATTCAACTGAGCAGGCAATGCTGGGGGATTTTACCAAAGCCGTTGATGATGCAGTAATGGATAGTAGCGAGGCACATCAAAATCAGATGATGCAGCTATTATCTGATCCCGTTAAAGCCGCTGGTTTTGCAAAGGTGGTGTTTGATTTGTTGAAATTGGCGGAATGAATTAGTTAATTGATGGGATATTTTGCAAAAGGGGAAATGGCTGAGTGTCGGAAAAAACAACGAAAACCGGAAGCTAAAAGGGACAGGGATAGAGTATTTAAAACTCTAGACTTGATCTGACAATTGCCAAAATTAGCTTCAACTGCATCAGACATTGACTGTCTCAGTTCGACCCACAAGCGATATTCACTCCATATTTTCAAGAGCCTGCAAACTCACAGAAAGCAGCCTTTTGTTTTGCTCAATTGCAAGCCCCCTTCACGCGTGCAGATATTGTAAAAAATTGATGTCCTAGGCTATGCTTGCGCCTTAACCAAGACGGATGAACTGACGAAGTTACCCTCAAATAATTTTGCATAGCCATTAGTCATGCAATCATATTGATACATGGTTCTTAGGAGCCATATTTTCTTCCATAAATCATTGTCGGTGGCAAGCTTTTCGACTTTTAATTTTAGAAAAGCAGCTTCGTCGGCATCGATCGAAGAACCATGGGAATGGTAATGCTCTTTGGTGGCTAATTTCCGGACGGTATCGTCAATTTGTTGATCGTCAGAATCTGCCATCATCCCTGTTTTAAGCAGGCTTTTTGCTAATTTTGTCGTTTGCTGTCTTGCAGATACAGCAAATTGAATGTCGATAGAATTCACTGTTCCTGGAGCAGCCTTTACGATAAATTCAGCAGGAAACCCCAGGATAGAAGGATCAATTGGCCCAAGCTCAGATTGAGGCCCCATTAAAATACTGGATCCACAAAGGGCAATAACCGTACCGTTACTTTTTGCCCGACGAGGAACAATTACCCTAAGATCGTTCGTTTTTTGTCTTAATAGACCGCAAATCTTTTCGGTGGCATCAGTGGCACCACCATTGGTTTCCAATAATAGATCAATGGATTCATTTTTGGTTTTATCCAATAGTTCATGAAATGCAACATCATCGCTTTGTTCAATTTGAGCCGATGTGTTATCGCAATCAGTGAAATAAACTACCAAATCCCTGCCGGTAATTGCCTCAATGTCCTTGATTAAAAGCTGACGCAAATACCGATCTTTATTTTGAACCCAATACAATGGCGATTGAACTGGGGTGTCGGATGTCCTAGGGAATTCTGCCATTAAATATCCTTATTTATGTTTGCGTTTTTGTTCTTCCATAAAAAGACTTCCGCCGACGGCCAATACTCTTCTGGCTTCCAAAAGACGATCATCTTGACTAAGGCCTTGATGAACTATCACTTCGGTTCTGGCAAAGCGTTGCGGAGAAGATGTTTTAAATACATCGAATTTTCTATCCAATGCAAAATTGTTAAGTTGTTGGTCGGCCATTTCTACCTCCTAAATCATTGGTGCTTATTTTGTTGCACTCTTTTTGGGATTGATGAACCCTCTGGTATTGTAAGTGTAGAGCAGTTACCCCCATCTGTACACTTACACATTATGATATCCGCTTAAAAGCAAAGATAAAACAGTATTTGTATTGACGACAGCAAAACGGTAACAGGTCTTGCAATCAAGCATCTTTAGCTAAACTGAAAGACAGGTATACATTCTATGGTTGTCAGCTAAGGTCGAAACGTCGACGACCTCAATTGGCCGAACTGAGACCGTCAATGTCAGGTTCAATCTAAACAAATGTTTTGAAACTGTCATATCAAGTTCAGAGCTTTACAGATTAATAAATCCAGTATGAGTCTACGATGAAATTGCGCAAAGCTTATCCACTTTGTAACCCTGTGCATAAAAAAGGGTTTGGCTTTGCTCAAGTCCATACCAAATATGGGAGTGTGTATTAGTTTCGATTGTTGCGAAAAATAAAAACATTGAATCGATATTGGCATTGCAGTGACCTACATCATGCCAGTTTTTTATGCATAAGATCTTACATGGCTGAGAGTGGGATCGCGTTTCAAACATGACCCTGCCATGACCCGTAAAATTTCAGGCAATAAAAAAGGGTTAGATTTGACTCTAACCCTTTGAAATTCTTGGAGCTGGCGATGGGAATCGAACCCGCGACCGGCTGATTACAAATC
>Ga0066418_1000262_pt1 | contig 16799 bp, 16 predicted proteins | sample LakWasMet26_LOW6_2_FD_59545 | JGI IMG/M metagenome (GOLD analysis project Ga0066418, IMG submission 59545) | Freshwater sediment methanotrophic microbial communities from Lake Washington under simulated oxygen tension - Sediment Metagenome 26_LOW6 | ecosystem: Environmental > Aquatic >... | reverse complement strand
TTAAGGTGTATAAGATTTAACCTATTTATCACTAAGAGTAACGATAATTCACTAGAGAAAATATATAGCACACTAGATGAATTAAAGAAATTTGAATGGTTCAAGGTTAGTTTGACTAAATTAAATGTTTTTAGAGTCGAAGACTGGTCAGACTTCACAGAGATAGTAAAACAGTAGATTAAAAGAGCCTATGGCTCTTTTTCTATATCTGCCTGACGATTCTGAATCATCTTGAAAAATCCATTATCTTTTTCGATTGAAATACAATGCCTTCAATTTTTGTAACAGGCTATTCATGTTGTACCTGATCAAGCAAAGCTATCAAGAACAACGTCACCTGGATTAGTGAAAATTTTCACTAAGTTTTCAATTAATCTAAGAGGTTTTTCAGTCGGGTGTTTTGTTAATTTTTCTCCACTCTGCCCTATTCTGTAACCCATAATACTTTTCATTGTTTGTTGATCCAGGAAGTTAAGCGTTTTTGGTCTGTTATAGTTTCAGCAATCATTAACAAGCCATACACCAATTTCAAAGCAACTTCTAAAACCGTTTTTCTTTATCTGTGGCAATGGGTTCAATTTTTCAAATATTATCGGCTGTCTGTATGTGAATAGCCCCATTCTTTTAAGTTCGTAAGCTATCCATCAAGCATATTTGTAACCGAAGAAAAGTACAAGGCTACCGTTTGGTTTTAAAATTCTTTTGTATTCCTGGCAAACCTTGAAAATGAATTCTAAATAATCGTCTTCGTTTTCCCATTTATCCCACTCCCCGAAGTCAGCTTTTACAATTTTTTCTTTCTTCATTGTTAATCACATATTATTTGATATGTTATATGGGAAATCTGAGCATATAAAATCTACTATGTTGTTAGGTATCTTTTTCATAACTTCAAGACAGTCACCTTTTACAATTTTATGGATTAATTTTTTCATGTTTAAATTTTAAAAAAATAAAAGGACTATATTTCAAGTCCTAATTCATTGGTTGCCATGTTATAAGCTACACTTTCGAAACAAAGCCAAGCGAACTTATTTTTAATGTCTTCGCCTGCTATGTCTATTTCCCATCAATTGTTTATTAATTCTTCAACAACATCAATTACTTCATAGTAGAATTTATCAAAAAACTTGTGTGTTTGGCTGTAGTAGATAAGTGAGTGTACCATTCAACAAACGCATCAATTCCTTGCAAGGTCTCAAAAAAAGTGTTTTATGTCTTCAGCTGATCTTGCCAAAGCTTCTTTAGCAACAAAAGCCTTTATTGTTCATTTTTCTTTAGCTATTGTTAATAGCTTTTGTCTGATTGTAGTCATCTGTAATTGTTAGAAGATAAATTTGATTTTTAAATTTTTTGAGTAAAATAAAGACAACTCCTAGTCGGAGTTATCTTTATTAAAAGGAAGATCAGGAAATTTTGTAGGTTTAAAGTACAAGTCCAGTTCAACTCTTGGAGTACCACCTATTTTGCCTATTCCTACAAGTTCGATTGCTAGGTTTAGGCTTTCTAGTTCTTCAAGTGAAACAGTTCCCCATTCATCGTAGTAAAAACCTGTAACATAACCAAAAGCAACTTTTGATTCAGGGTCGTATTCTGACAGCCGCCAGTTTATAGAGCTACCTAAATCAAACAATTTAACAGGTATAACAATATCCTTAGATTCCATTTCTGATTGACTCCCGTATGGGTAATCTTTCATTAGTCTTTCGACTTGTTGTATTAATTTTCACATAAGTAAAAAATTAAGATATAAAATTGCCCAAATGATGAGCACTTAGCAAAGACATTTCGGTAGTGCTGAAAAATCAAGGTGGAGATTGTGACCGTAGGGAGCAATACTACCTTTATTTTTTAGTCCGAAATGTATAATTGCTAAGGGATTATTATTTATATCCGTGGCCGAAGAACCCATTAAAAGGTAAACTCCTTATTAAAAAATAGCGGTAAAAAGTATTTACACTTTATAAAAGCAAAAGAATTGCCGGAGAAAACAGATTTTATTTTCTAAACTTCGCCTATGAGAGCCAAAGAAGCAAGGACAATTCCAATTAATGAATTCCTTGATAGCATCGGAGTTAGACCACAAAAGACTAGAAGTTCAGGAAATGAACTTTGGTATTCTAGCCCGATAAGGGACGGAGATAACGACCCTTCTTTCAAGGTGGATATAAGGAAGAATCTGTGGTTTGATTTTGGTATTCATAAAGGCGGTAACATCATTGACTTGGTGTTAGAGCTTGAAAAAAACGCAACCATTCAAGATGTTTTAGCTATCCTGGAGAAAACCGGCTTATATAGGGGATCTGTTGGAGTTAGTAGCTCTGTATCAAGGATAATCACTAAGAGTTCTGATAAAGCTGAAAAGCTGGAAGTGGCAAAAAAAAGCCTTGCGGGTGAAAAAGAAAAAAATGCTTTTGAGATCCTTTCGGTATCAGGGATTACAAACAAAGATTTGATTAACTATTTAGCTGAAAGAAAGATTGATTTAGGCATTGCTCAAACATACCTGAAACAAATCAAATTTAAGCCCAGTAATAGAGTAAAATCGTTTTATGCTTTAGGTTTCCCTAATGGTGATGGTTTCGAAGCGAGAAGCGGAATTTTTAAAGGTTTTGTCGGTAATCATAAAGACTTAAGTAAGATTAATTTACAAGACGGTACCAGCCTTTCAATTTTTGAAGGATTCATGGATTTTCTTGCTTTTTTGTCTTATTACGACAATACAAATTTTAAAAATTCCGTGATTATTCTAAACAGCATAAATCTTAGACAAAGAGCGTTAGAAGAGATAGCAAAGCACTTTTTTACTAAAGTTTATCTCTTTTTAGATAACGATGAAGGCGGGGAAAGTACAAAGGAATTTTTTAAAGAAAATATACAAAATATTCCGGTTTTTGATAAATCCGACTTATACAAAAACTATAAAGATTTTAATAAAATGACCATAGAGGACATGAAATGAGCGAAAGCAATGTAAATAAATTAACAGTTGAAGAACTTAGTAAAACACCTTTGAAAGACCTGCTTGATCTTCAAGCAAAACTAACCCGTGCGATTGATGATAGAAAAGAAAAAGAACGAACAGAGCTTTTAGATAAATTCAAAACCCTGGCTTCCGAGTCCGGATTTTCTTTATCTGAACTCCTGGCCGAAAAACCAGTTAAAAAGGCTCCCGCAACTGTTAAGTACAAGAACCCAAGCAACAAGGATGAAGGTTGGACAGGTAAAGGCCGTAAGCCTAAATGGTTGGTTGACCTGCTCGATGCTGGCCGGAAGCTGGAAGAGTTTGAAGTTAAATAATAAGAATACAAAAAGCATATAACAAGCGTTTAGTTGTTATATGCTTTTTTAAAGAGACAAAGAGAGCAAAGAGATGATTTTTTCCCGTATTCCGAGATTAATCCCTTAAACACCTAACTGAGAAACTGTACGCCTGACTATCGTTATAGCGATTTACTGCTGAAAGATCCCGATACAAGTACACATTAAAAGCATTACCAGTGCTAGGCACAGGTGTACTTGACCACAAGAACGAATTGCTACCACGATCGTTGAAAGTAACACCATCAGAATTACGGTTACCGGCTAAGGGTAGTTTAAGTGCTTGAACCATATTATTTGATGTTGTTTTTGTATTATGTAATTTCCATCATAATCCATCACATTGCCACCAATCTCATACTCCACATGTAGTTCAAGATAAATAATTCCCTAATGTTGTCCATTCTGCAAAGCTTGGCACATGCCGTCAACTAGGACATGCACTTGATGAATTTGCCCATGTATACAATTTTCACCAGATATTATTTATACCATATGTAGCATTATATACACTTTCTTTTTCATTACTTAGTCTATTACATCAAGTAGTAGCTCATCATACATAATTATAACAATTTTGATCTACGCTGTATTCTATACCTGTTCACAATGTAGAATTACATCAAGCCCAAGTTTGAGAACCGATTGTTATATCTGGTATATCACAGTTTGAATCAAGTGCCATCCATCTTATGATACATCATGTATTAACTAAATACCCAGTATCATCTGCTATTTGGTATTGTTCTGATCATATATTATGTATAAATTTTGCAGCTTCTGATATTTCATCACAGGTTCTATAATCACTGTTTTGCCAAAATTTTACATTTCATCAAGCGAGTACATCATCTATATTTTCTCATGCATAAAATACATCATTTGGTTTTGTTATATTGTAAGGTAAGTTTTTTCATCAATCCAATATAAATAAATTCCTATTTGATGATCAATCAAGCACTCAGGTATGTATTTCAACACTTGAAGTTGCTCAGGTTGCTAAAACTATACTTGGTAATATATTTTTTGAAACTGTTTTATAATCTCAGTCTAATAACGCCATAGGAAAATCTCAGTTTTCTAGAGTTAATGCTACTTGAGCTTCTTGTTTATTTGTTACCACTGAATAAAAGTAATACTTATTTGTATAAGGATCTGTAGGTATTTTATCCATAGTATTTAAAGTTACATCTTCATTTAATTTTCATTGAATTGCGACTAATACTCAACTATTAGTTATATTAAAAGTGTCTCAAGGTAGAGGATAAGCTCATCTTTTTTGTTTATATAACTTTAGAGAAGTTTTTATTTCTCACATATTTGCTTTTCTTTCAGAATCCCTAGCATCTCATAGGTATCAAACATATGAATTAAATCAAATAGTTGATAGTATAGCAATAATTGTAATTGTTATAATTAATTCTACAAGTGTAAAAGCTTGTTTTTTATGTTTATCCATAAAGTATAAAGTTATATATTAAATAAGCTTTGTTACATTCTTTTTGAAATAGTCAGATTAATCCTTTATACATCTAACAGATAAACTGTTCGCCTGACTATCGTGATAGCGATGAATTGTGGAATTACCCCAAAGTAAGTATTTGACATAGGCATTAGTGCTAATAATAGGTGTACTTGACCATAAGATCGTATGGCTACCACGGTCGTGGAAAGTGACACCATCAAGATAACGATAACCAGCTAAAGGAAGTTTAAGTGCTTGAGCCATGTTATTTGATGTTGTTTTTGTATTATGTGATTTCCATCATAATCAATCACATAACCATCCACTTGTTGCATTTCTACAGTTTGAACCGTTTAGAGTCGTTTCTAGTATTTCCCACTGTGCATCTGTTGGAACATGCCGTCCTGTCGGACAAGCGGTAGAAGAATTCGCCCAAGTATAAAATTTTCACCATATCGCTGAGTATTCTTGATCACCATTAACATTCGTTCCCGTGTACCAAGTATTTGCTTTTGTATTACTTGCCATCGCAGAACTTCAAATGGTACAGTTTCAGGTGTTATTTCCGTTGTAATCGTAACAAGATGAGATAGTTCAATCTGTTCCATTATCTTGTTTTCACCATTCAACTCATGTTCAAAGAGTAGAATTACATCAAGCCCACACTTGTGAACCTATTGTTATATCTGGAATATCACAGTTTGAGTCCAAAGCCGTCCATCAAGTTGGGTTTTCACTTCAAGCTAATATCGATCACCCCAAAATATTACTCACTATAGAAGTTGATAGTTTTTCGGTGTCTCTTCATCAAACAGTAAGTAAATCTTGAATCTCTTTTATGCCTTGTATTTCTGTTCCTCTATAGGCACTTTGTAGGTTACTCATAAGCTCACTTCTTGCTGTTTGCCCTGATGCATCGGTTTTTGACAACAGGTTTAAATCTCCGCTGAACACCACCAAATTTGAGCTATTGACTAGGTTTAATGCTGTTTCTCCTGTCACATTGTACAAAGCTCAGCTATATTGGAACGGTAGATTTTTATAACCGTTATAAGCTAGAGAATTGTTTGCAACAATGTTTTCTAGGATTGTTCCACTTGATGACATCAAACCTGGAACCGCTAAAACATAGCTTGTTGATCCTGTGCTTACTTTAAGAACTTTCCCGTTGTAATTTCCTGTAACTTTCAATAGTGCTGTTTTTGTTCAAGCATTGACTAAATTCATACTGTTTAATGCTACATCATCTCCTTCCATCACTCCAGCCAGTTGCATTTCTTGCCTGGTACTTGTTGTCGAGTACGTATATTTTTTATCACTTAGCGGGTCTGTTGGGATTTTATCCAACTTTGATACATTGCTGTAAACGGTATCACCAAAGCTTCCCTGGTTCCATACTGTTGCTCATGAATACGTTATATTTACTCAATCAGTCGGCAAAGGATATTTACCGGCTTCCAGCTGAAACAGCTCCAGACTGGTTTTCATGCTCCCTAAGTCACTTATTCTCGTAGCGTCCCTGGCTTGTGTTGAATATCATTGAAGGGATATAAACGCTATTGTTCATAAAATAGCAAGAATTGTAATTACCACAATTAGCTCTACTAAGGTAAAAGCTTGTGTTTTCTGTTTATCCATAAAAGTTAGTTATATATTAAACAAGCTTTATTATATTGTTTATATATAAATATCAAATATAAATCATATAAAAAGCATATAACTAACGGTTAGTTGTTATATGCTTTTTGAAAGAGTCAAAGAGAACAAAGAGACGGATATACCCGCATTCGCGGGTTTAATCCTTTAGACACCTCACTGAGAAGCCGTACGCCTGACTATTGCTACCGCGGAGTACTGTCGAACGATACCAATTCAAGTTCCTGCTATAAGCATTACCAGCACTAGGCGTACTTGACCACAAGTCCGTATCGTAACCACGACCGTAGAAAGTAACACCATCAGTATTACGGGTACCAGCTGGTTTTATTCAAAGAACCTCAGTAAAGAAGCTGAATCTATTAGCCTCACTTCAAGGTAAAAACTCAAGATATTTAGTCCAATCTTCATCACTTGGGATCCTCTTTCCTTGTTCAGCTGCATGCCTTTGAGTAGCATTAAAAGTGAAGTAGCTATCTCCTTCATGGTTCCAGATATCCACTCAGTTTTCTTCGGCTGTTTCGTTTTCCAAACAAAAGACATCCCCTAGTATTTCTATTCAGTCTTCTACCAGCTTGATTTTGTCTTGGTATTGAATATACCAAATCTTATTTTCATAGCTTGATTCCAGCCAATTATTGAAAGCCTCTAATCTTGGATGATTGCGAGTCAGTGCTTCTTCACAAGCATCTTTATAAACATGTGTAGCTTGGAGAATAGCCACTCTATCTTTTCACTGTATCGCTTCTAAACTCTCAGCCTCTGGAGTTCCTGGAGAAAATGGGTATTTTTCTTTCATAAAATATATATATTATTGATAATAAACGATATTATTATAATTAATATTTTATTATTGTCAAATAATTGACATATAAAAAGCATATAACTAACGGTTTGTTGTTATATGCTTTATATTTACTTCGGTAACTTTTTTGAAAGCTCTTTAATCTGTTTATTCAAAGACTCTTCGATCTTTTCAGCTTGCTTCAAAGCAAGTTCCCTTTCATTTAACATAGCCTCCTTTTCATTTAGATGAAGTGCTTGTTGCTTCTCCCTTTCGGTCAAAGTGGCAATTTCAACTTTTTGAGCATTGAATTGACCGGTAAGGTCGTCAAGCTTAGATTGTGTTTTCTCCAGGTCGGTTTTAGTAAGGTTCAGTTCAACATCTTTTTTATCACAGTCCCTTTTTACTCCAGCAATTGATTCTTCAAGATTGTTAATCTCGATTTTCATTCCTGCCTTATCGGATTCAAGTTCTTGCTTGATCAATTCAGCCTGTTTCAACGCAAGTTCCCTTTCATTTAACAGAGCATCTTTTTCATTAAGATGACGTGTTTGCTGTTTCTCCCTTTCGGTTAAAGTGGCAATTTCAACTTTTTGAGCATTGAACTGATCGGTAAGGTCATCAAGCTTAGATTGTGTTTTCTCCAGGTCAGCTTTTGTATGGTTCAGCTCGCCGTCCTTTTTATCAACATCCCCTTTCAAAGCAATAATTGAATCTTCAAGTTTATTAATTTCGGCCATCATCTCTGACTTCTCAGCTTCGAGTTCTTGCCGGGTTAATTGGAGTTGTTGTCGTTCGCTATCCAGTAACCTTCTATTATGCAAATAAAGCTCTTTATGGAGTTTATCAACGTGGTGGTATGCAAACTCAGGTGTTTCCGGTACAAAAACACTTTCTTCCTCCTTCAGCTTCTCTTTCCAAACATCAAGCATTTGCTTAATAGTTGAAAAGCTCCCTGAACCTAACACCTCCCTTACATTGTTCGGGCTGGGTTTGGTTCCTTTGCTGTTAAGCTCATCAGCAATATTGTTGACTTGTTCTTGTGTTAATTCTGTATTTCTCGCCATCCTATCACCCCTTTTGAATTTGTAATATCGTAATACTGTAATTACGTAATTACAGTATTACGATATAAATATAATTACTTTTCCTGATTATTACAAACTTTTATAAAAAATGGGTGAGTAAATTCCGTTATATCCCTCCCCTGCCCTCTATCAGTTCCACCGACCGCTAATAGTCTAATCACCCATTTTTTATTTTTCACCCGCAAGCGTTGCATAGTTGCTATATATAAACCGACTGCTTTATAATCGTTAAGTATACAAAAACCATATAACTACTACATGAGTGTTAAATATGATTATTATCTGTGGCGGTATCAAAGGTGGTGGGGGTAAAACTACCACTGCTATTAATATAGCAATCATGCGGGGCTTGGCCGGTCGTGATGTTCTCCTGGTCGATGCCGATAGCGTTGATAACGGCAATGCTTCAGACTTTTCCGCTATTCGGGATGAAGTCCTTGAAAGTAAGCACTACACCTCAATAAAGCTGAACGGTAAATCTATTGCAAAAGAGGTTCCGGCTCTATCTGATAAATTCCAAGACATAATCATCGATGTGGGTGGGCAAGACTCGATTTCTCAAAGAGCATCTTTGACGATTGCAGATGTTTTCCTGGTACCGGTCTTCCCTTCTTCCTTTGATACCTGGGTTGTTGAATCAGTCAATCACCTAGTCGAAGAAGTAAAAGCAATAAACACAAACTTAATCGCCTATTGTTTCCTTAATCGTGCTGACACTGCCGGGACTCAAAACGAAGAAACAGCTGAAATTCTCAAAGACGACTATCCGGAAATAACCTACATTGACTGCCCTATAAAAAACCGTAAGGTTTTTAGGAATGCTTCAAGCCAGGGGCTTGGGATTGTAGAGTTCAAACCGAAAGACCAAAAAGCCATAGAAGAAATAGTAAAACTGTATGAAGTTGTTTTTGGCGAAGAATTCAAACAAGTTAAATAATAGTTATATGGTTATTATTTAATTATTAAACTGTTTTCAAACAGTTTTTATTCAGTTTATAGGTGGTAAATATATGTTAAAAACAACAGTCAGAAAGAAGCCAACAAGCACGAAATCAGCTACCGATTTCATTGAACACGCTGGAAGTAATTTAGCTGAAGGCGAAGTTGCAAAGAAAACTAAACCGAAAAAAAGCCAAGTTCCGCTTGTGATCCCTGCCCCACTCCTAAAGGAACTCGATGAACATATTGAAGCTAGTGGGATTGGTTTGAGCCGGTCGGCCTGGATTTGCCAAGCGATAAAAGAGAAGCTAAACGAACAAGAAAAAGCTTAAAAATTTGATTTTTGATAAAAAATCAATATAAAAACAGTATTGAAACAGTTTAGGGACAGTTTTAAAAACAGTTTCAAAACAGTCTAAACAGTTTACAAACTGTTTATGATCAACATTTTTATACATAACTAAAAATAGCTATGCAATACACAATAAAGGAGCTTTGAGAAAAGGGAATCAGTAAAAATACAGTTTATGAAGTGTTGAAAAACAGTTTGCCTTTCTCAAACGAATTTATAAAAAACAAAAGAGTCTTTAACGATAAGGATTTAGAGATTTTTATTTTTTATAAAGATTTTTGACTTAATAAAGCGATTGAAAGGTTCGGAAGTACTGGGCAAACAGGGGAGGGCGGTAGTATTAAAACAGTACCAAAACAGTTTGAAACTGTTTTAAACCAGGAACCAAACAGTAAGACCGAACAAGACATAAAGTCGCTATCTGAAAAGCTCGAAACTGTTCAAAAACAGTTTGAAAACAAAGAAAGGGAGCTACTGGAGAGCATCGAGCAGAAAGACAAGGTTATCAAGGTCAAGGAGGATCAGGTTCAAAAGTATGGCTTGATGAAAGTTGAAGCCGAAAAAGAGAAAAAGGAGTGGATTGAGAAGTACGAAAAGGCGAACGGTGAAAAAGAACAATGGATGAGCAAATTCTACTCCATTAAATCTTACATGCTGGTTTTCGCAATTCTGTTTGGGCTATTGTTGGTTGTCTCAATCCTATTAATATCTGGAGTGATTGGCATATAAATACCGTCTATTATTCATATTATAGTTATATGGTTATCATACATTCGTCATTCAGTATAAATTTTTTGGCCCGGCGGAACTTTTAATTCGTCGTCTATGGCTTAAAATTTTACTGTAGAGCTTGAAAAAGAGTTTTAACACTACCTACGTACAGAAAAAAAGAAATAACCTCTTAAATCGCAAAAAAACGACGTTAACAACATTCTTTTTTATCTATTTTTTGAATCGATGGAGCCAAAGGCTCAAATCTTAAATTTTCCAAAAAAACAACAACAAGAATTTTTCCTTTGTTGTTGCTTTCTTATTTTAAACAACATATTTAATATTTTACGTATTTCTGTAGCCCGCATCCAGTAAGGCTTTCGAAGGAGTAAAGACGAGAAATCTAATGCTTAAGACGAGAAATCTAATGCTTTTTAGTTTTAAAGACGAGAAATCTAATGCTTAAAACGAGAAATGTAATGCTTTATTACGAGAAATCTAATGCTTTTAAATCCTAAAGACGAGGAAAAGTTTGACAATTCGTCTTTAAAATTTATACTTTTGAAAAAAGTACGTAATTTTAACCTTTTAAAATATGAAACAACCAAAAGAGTTAGTTGTTAAGGCAAATGAACTAATTGAAATGCCTGTAGATTTTAATCTAATGCAACTAAAACTATTTGCAAAAATAGTTGTATCTATCAGGGATAACCCAACAGAAGAATACTACTCATTTTCGGTCAAAAAACTCTTAGAAGATTTCGACCTAGCCGACACAAATTACACACACTTAAAAAATGCTACCAAGGGGCTGATTAGACCTGTTGTTATAAAAGGGGAGGGGGTTGCTGAGCAACAAAAGGCATTTTTTACGGATGTAGACTATGACTCAAAAGGAACTGTTCAATTTAAAATCCATAAAGATTTAAAGCCTTTAATCTTAAATCTTGAAAGGAATTACACACAGTATTACTTTTCAAACATAGCACGGCTGAAGAGTGCTTATGCAATCAGGATCTATGAATTACTTAAGCAGTTCCAATTCAGGGGCGAAAGAGTTCTAGGGTTAGAAGAACTTAGAAAAATCTTAAAGATAGATGAAAAGAAATATAGCAAAATAAATGATTTTAAAAGATTTGTTATCTTTGTAGCCCAAAAAGAACTTCAAGAAAAAACAGATATTTTCTTCGAAGTTGAAGAAATAAAAGAAGGTAAAAAGATAGTAAAGCTTAGATTTATCATTTACAGAAATTCCAGGAGTCCAGGTGATATTGAAGACGGTAACTTGATTGATTCACCTGGACAAGATGACATTCAGGAAGTAGAGAAGCCATCTTTGCTTGAAGAGTTAGATATTTTTAAAGTTTTATTTGGCGAGTACAAAGTCAGCAAAAAGATAGCTTTAAAAATAGTTAAAGATTTTAGCGAAGATAGGATTAAAAGAAACATCGAGTACACAAAAAAAGAACACAAAAGCGGGAATGTAAACAAAAATTTTACCGGTTACTTGGTTGATGCCATCAACAAAGACTACGCAAGCACGACATCACTGTTTGAACTGGATAGTAAAAAGAAGGAAGAACAAACGAGAAGGGAAAAACAGTTAGAAGCGAAGAGGGAATACCTAAGATCAAAGCTTTCGTTGGAGTTCAGCAGGACAGAGAAGGAAAAGTTTTTGAACTCGCTAAGTGAGTCTGAACAAGAAGCATTGAAAAAGCAAATCTTAGATGAAATCAAGCTTGATAGCTACTCGGTAAATTTGCTGAAAAAGAGGGGATTAAGTAGTCCAGTTGCCGGAATGTGGGTTATTAAGCAGATTGAAGGGTTCGAGCAAAGAAGGGACGCTTACATAGGTGAGAAGATGAAGGAAGCTGGTTTGTAAGCACTGAAAGCCAAAGACGAGAAATCTAATGCTTACTAAAGACGAGGTAAAAAGACTCTGCTTGTTTTGATAGGATGTTATAAATATATGATAAATGGGTAATATTTTATAGCTATCACTTCTTTTATATAATTTCATACCCTGGTTTAGACCTCGTTTAGTAGCCAAAGACGAGAAATCTAATGCTTAAGCCACTTTGTTTTGGAGACGATTTTAAGGCTTTTTCATCTTTAATTTAGTGGCTCAACTATCAGCTTTTAATGTTATTTTTTTGCCTGGTCAGTAGGCCAGTAAGCTTGAAATAGAAGCTAAAGACGAGAAATCTAATGCTAAAGCCGTTTTACTTAAGACGAGAATTATGAATTCTTTCGTCTTTGGTGTGTGCTGTAACATAATGAATTTTGTATGTTTTTTATTTTTTAATGTTCGATCATTCGTCACTTTATGGTTTAGTAAGCTATCAAGTACGAGAAATCTAATGTTTTATTGAGAAGATTCTATAACAAGCACGGCTTTAAAAAACAAAAATCACTTGATTATTATATGTTTTATATATAACTAGTGTATGTTATCTATATGTTTATTTATTATTTAATTAAAGGGATTCATGTCGGAAGAACAAAAAAAATTACTTGAGCAACAGCTTTGGAATATTGCTAAAACTCTCAGGGGGAAAATGGATGCTGATGAGTTCCGCGATTATATTTTGGGGTTCATTTTCTACAAATACCTTTCTGAGAAGATATTTATATTTGCAAACAACGAGCTTAAAGAAGATGGTTTTGCATATAACGAAATAGACGAAAAATCGATAAAAGGAAAAGAGTACCTGGAAGCTATCAAAGAAGCATCAATCGAAAGCTTAGGATACTTCTTGAAGCCGTCAGACTTGTTTAGTGAAATCGCCAAAAAAGGAAATTCACAAAGCGATGATGAAACCGAGAGTAATTTTATCCTTGAGGACTTAGCTAGAATTTTAAAAAACATCGAGCAAAGCACAATGGGAACCGCTAGTGAAGATGATTTTGATCACTTATTTGAAGACCTAGACTTAACATCTACTAAGCTTGGTAAAACTGAAAAAGAAAAAAATAACCTGATAGCCAAAGTTCTTGAGCATTTGGACAAAATTAGTTTTAACCTAGAAGATCCAAAATCGGATGTCCTGGGGGATGCGTACGAGTACCTAATTGCACAATTTGCCAGTGGCGCCGGTAAGAAAGCAGGGGAGTTCTATACTCCTCAACAAGTTTCAACCGTTTTAGCTAAGCTGGTTACAACAGGTAAAAAAAGGCTTAAATCGGTTTATGATCCTACTTGTGGTTCAGGGTCATTGTTGCTTCGTGTGAAAAGGGAGGTTGAAGATGTATCGAATTTCTACGGACAAGAGCTGAACCGTACAACCTACAACTTAGCCCGCATGAACATGATATTGCACGGTATCCATTACCAAAGATTCAATATCAAGCAAGAAGACACACTTGAACACCCGCAACACATAGACCAAAAATTTGAAGCTATTGTTGCTAATCCGCCATTCACAAGTGAGTGGAGTTCATCACTGTTATTTATGAGTGATGATAGATTTAGTCAATATGGAAAATTGGCCCCTAAAAGTCATGCCGATTATGCTTTTGTACAACATATGATTCATCATCTTTCAGATAATGGAATTATGGCAGTTGTATTACCGCATGGTGCATTATATCGCGGCGGAGCTGAGAAAAATATAAGGCAGTATCTCATTGAAAATAGAAATTATTTAGATGCTGTAATAGGTCTACCATCTAATATTTTTTATGGCACTACAACCCCAACATGTATTTTGGTTTTTAAAAAATGCAGGGAAAATAACGAAAATATTTTATTTATTGATGCAAGCCATAATTATGGAGTGGTTGATACAAAAAATTATTTAAGAGATATTGATATTGAAAAAATAATAACAACCTATAACAATAGATCTGAAATAATTAAATACAGCTATTTATCAAGTATAAATGAAATCGCTAAGAAGAACTACAATTTGCCTTTGTCAAAGTATGTTAATCCATTAGATGATGATGTTGAAATTATTGACATTGACAATGTCATTGAAAATTTTTCTTTAAAAAATAAAGAACTAGAAAAAATAGATCAAGCAATTTTGAACTATTGTACTGAGCTTGGTATAAGTCATCCAAATGGTAATAACATATTCTTTTTAGAAAAGTATAAATTATATGTTATTCAAAAAATACTTAGTAGAGAGATATTTTTTAAAAATAAAGACGGTCAGGCATATGATTCATGGGAAATAAAAGAGTTAGGTGAATTATTGGATTACGAGCAACCAAGCAAATATATTGTTAATTCAACTGACTATGATGCTTCATATGCTATACCTGTATTAACAGCTGGAAAAACATTTATATTGGGTTATACAAATGAAACAACTGGTATTTTTATAGAAAACTTACCAGTTATAATATTTGATGACTTCACAACAGCAACAAAATATGTAGACTTTAAATTTAAAGTAAAGTCGTCTGCAATGAAAATATTAAAGCCAAAAAGTAATGATATAAATGTTAAATATGTATATGAGGCAATGCAATTGTTAAAATTTCCATCAGTTGAGCATAAAAGATATTGGATTTCTGAGTATCAGTATCTAACAATTGATGTTCCTGTCGATATGGAAGAACAGGATAAAATTGCTAATTTCTTACTATACTTAGATAAAAAAATTAGCATTATTTTGAATTAATTTAATAATCTTTACATCTTAAAAAGGAATTGATGAGTACTCAACCTGAACAAGTTTTAGAATCGAACCTGGTGAAGCAACTTAGCTCATTAGGGCATCATCCAGTAACGATAAAAAACGAGAATGATTTATTAGCTAACCTAAAGTCTCAACTTGAAAAACATAACCAAATTTCACTATCAGATAAAGAATTTAAAAAAATTCTAAATCATATAAACAAAGGAAATGTTTTTGAAAAGGCAAGAATTCTTAGAGATAAGATGCAGTTTGAAAGAGATAACGGCCAATCTGCATACATTGAGTTCGTAAATCAAGAACATTGGTGTAAAAATCAATTTCAAGTAACTCATCAAGTCTCTATGGAGGGGAGCTATAAGAACCGTTACGATGTAACGATTCTTATAAACGGCTTTCCAATGGTTCAAATCGAACTGAAGAGAAGGGGACTTGAACTAAAAGAAGCTTTTAATCAGATAAACCGCTATCAAAGACATTCTTTTGGGGCTTCTCATGGCTTGTTCCAATATGTGCAAGTCTTCGTGATTAGCAACGGTGTAAATACAAAGTATTATGCAAATAATCGCTACTATCAGTCTTTTAAACAAACTTTCTACTGGGCTGATAGTGAAAACAAGAATATTACCCAGCTAGACGACTTTGCAAAAGAGTTTTTAGAACCTTGTCATATCGCAAAAATGATTACTAAGTACATTGTACTTAATGAAACTGAAAAGGTATTGATGGTTCTTCGCCCTTATCAATACTATGCAACCGAAAGCATCATTGATAGGGTGAAAAACAGCACAAAAAACGGTTATATTTGGCATACAACTGGATCAGGTAAAACACTTACTTCGTTTAAAACAAGCCAAATCTTGATGAAACTTCCACAAGTTCACAAGGTTGTTTTTGTGGTGGATAGAAAAGATTTGGATTACCAAACGACTAAAGAGTTTAATGCTTTCTCAAAAGGTAGTATTGATGGAACCGACGACACAAAAGCGTTAGTTAAGCAGTTCTCGGACGATACGCAACTGATTGTGACTACTATTCAGAAGCTGAATACCGCTATAAGCAAACAGCAGTATTTAGCGAAAATGGAAAAGCTCCAGGATAAGAAAGTTGTCTTTATCTTTGATGAGTGTCACCGTTCACAGTTCGGAGAAACCCATAAGAAGATAAAGAAATTTTTTAACAATCATCAAATGTTTGGGTTCACTGGAACACCTATTTTTGTTCAAAATGCAATTGCAAATGAAAGCGGTAAGAGGACAACAAAAGAACTTTTTGACGATTGTTTGCATAAGTATGTAATTACAGACGCTATCAAAGATGAAAATGTTTTAAAGTTCTCTATAGAATACATCGGGAGGTACAAAGAAAAAGAAGGCAGTAAAAACGAAATTGATATAGAAGTAGAGGATATTGATAAAAAGGAGCTTTTAGAAAGCCCTAAAAGAATTGAAAAAATTGTTGATTACATCATCGCTAACCACAACAGGAAAACACACAATAGAGAATTTACAGCTATTCTTTGTGTAAGTAGTATTGATACTTTAATTAATTATTACGATCTTTTTTACAATAAAAAATTGGTTGGTGAGCATAACTTGAGACTTGCAACAATCTTCAGTTTTACAGCTAATGAAGATGATAAAGATGCTAATGGATTTATTCCTGATGCAAGCCTAGACATTGAAGGAGTAACGATAAATCAGCATAGTAGGGATAAGCTGGATGAGTATATCGGGCATTACAATGAGTTCTACAACACAAAGTTTTCAACTCAAACAAGCCAGCTTTATTACAATTACTACAACGATATTGCGAAGAAGGTAAAAGAAAGGAAAAT
>Ga0066418_1000234_pt1 | contig 18777 bp, 14 predicted proteins | sample LakWasMet26_LOW6_2_FD_59545 | JGI IMG/M metagenome (GOLD analysis project Ga0066418, IMG submission 59545) | Freshwater sediment methanotrophic microbial communities from Lake Washington under simulated oxygen tension - Sediment Metagenome 26_LOW6 | ecosystem: Environmental > Aquatic >... | reverse complement strand
GCCGCCGCCGTGCGCAGCACCCGCGCTGCATCCAACTCGGCGTTGATGCGATGGGTGATCTCCGTGCCGCTGAGGCTTTCCCCGCGATACAGCCGGTAGAGCCGCTCGTGTTCGTCATCGAGGCAGAATCCGATCCGCTCGAGGATGGCCTGTGTATCGGTGGCGAAAATGGGATGCTGGCCGATCGCGATGAGGCTGTCGTTCAGCTCGGCCGTGTTCGTCAGGTTGAAATTTCCCGCGAGCATCAGGTTGCGCGTCGGCCAGGAGCTGCGCCGGAAAAAGGGATGACAGGAGCTCAGGTTGTAGCCGCCTGAGGTGCCGTAACGCAGATGGCCGAGGTAGAGCTCGCCACAGAAATCGAAGTTGCGCTTGGCCGTTTCGGGAAACTCCGGGTGCACGACACCGGCCGTGATCAGTTCGTTGTAGCGGCCGAGCAGGGACTGGAAGATCTTGTCGAGCGGGTTCGTCTCCACGTTGCGCTCGCGGAACATGTACGGGTCGCCGGCCGGCACATCAAACTTCACACAGGCCACCCCGGCACCGTCCTGCCCGCGGTTGTGCTGCTTCTCCATGAGGAGGAACAGCTGGTTGAATCCCCACAGGGGCGTCCCGTATTTCTCCTGATAATAGGCGAGCGGCTTTTTGAGCCGCACCAGCGCAATACCGCACTCGTGGGAGATGAATTCGCTCATGGCTGCTTCCTTCGATCACTCGGGACACCTGACATTTGGCGCCATTCCCCGCCCACACTGACCCCGACCGCGATAAGTGGGCTGGGCGATGGGAAAAGGTGGCGCGTCACGGCAATAAAAAGCTGTATTCCGTCCACCGCGGGTGATTCGTCAACGGCTTTCTCCGGCATAGCCGGATTCGTCGGGGAGAAAATTATCTCCGGCAGTCGAAAGCGTTTCAGCCAAGCACCTTGCTGTCCGCGCCAGCGCCCTGCTTGCAAAAAACCGCTGCGCTGATCACCGGCCTCGTCAGGTGCCCTCGCCCACCAGTTGCACAGCATCGATTTGTTTCCAACCCGGGGATGCCGCCAGCGTGAGAGAAATCCTCACCTTCGCGACCTGATAGCTCGTCCTGGGCACCTTGACCGCGAACCAGGCTATCTCGCGCACCGCCGGCGCCACGTAGGGATCCACTCCGGACCACACGAGGTGACTCGTGCCGTCGGACTCGATGAGTTCCACCTTGGCGATGGCGCCCGGGGCATTGTTTTGGCGCACGCGGACCTCCGTTGCGTGCACCGGTTTGGCGAAGGTCACTTCCAGCCACTCTTCACCTTCGTCTTTCCTGGACGGACACCAGGCGTCGGGATTATCGCCCGCCATCCCCCAAGGGATGTTCGGCGCACCGGTCGCTTGTGTGGCCGAGTAGCGGGGAGTGCCGTATTCTGAACTGGCCACGGCGCTCGCCGCCCATTGCCCGGCGGGATCGGCGATAATCGCGGCATCGTTGAGCTCTTTCTCTGCGACCAAAGCACCTGAAGCGGCTTTCGCCGGTTGCCCGGCTTGGGCAGCCGCCATGGATGGCGGCAAAGTCGTTGGGTTCGCCGCCGGAGCAGACTTCGGCGGCGATGCCGGCAGCAGCGACTGACTTGCTTGGGGCTTGGAGCCGGTGTTAAGCGCTGCTTCCACGAGCGCCTTTTGCTCGGCCGTTGGCTCCATCACGGCCGCTGGAGGCCAGCTCCATGCTGGCGGCGGCGATCCTGAGTCCGGGCCGGCTCGCATGGCCGCCAGCACGCGGGTCAGCAGTTCTTCCCGTTCGATCGGGGGCTGCCCGCGCGGATTTTTCGGCGCGGCCCGGTTCAGACAAATCATCGCCGCCATCGGATTCTTCGCCCGGAGCGCCACTTCGGCTCGGGCCGTCAGCGCTCGCGGATCGTCCGGCGACTTCGTGAGCCAGGCGTCGAGAGCGGCGGCGGCTTCTTCCAACCGATCGCCCAGCAACGCATCCTGCGCCCGGTTGACCGTCCGCTGCGCGGCGCGTTCGGGCAAAGCGGATGGGGCAACGATCTGCAAAGGCCGTCCCGCGGACACGACTTCACCTTTCCAACCCCGGCTTCCTTTGATTGAAAGTCGCGCGCGCACCAAATAATTGCCGGGTTTCAATCCTTGGGTCGCCCCAGGAGCAAAGCGCCAGAGTCCGCCGGCTACCTGCGCCTTGTCCAGTGTGGCCACCGGCGAATCAGGTTTTCCCAACGCTTCCGCCTGGAGTATGGCGGCTCCGCCGCCGGCCGGGGCAATTTCCACGGAGATGCCATCGCTCCACGAACCGGTTGCCGGGGCGAGCGTGATCGCTCCCTTGGCTTCGCGAGGTGCACTCAGCCGAACGACGACGCGCAGCGGTTCGCCGACTTCGCTCGTGGCGTCCCCCACTCCCCGCAGCGAGATCGAAAGTGCGGGTGCGGCCAGCTCGGCGGCACGGCCGACGACCATGGTGCAGAGCAACCCCACTACTAACAAGAGTTGGCGGAAAATTTCCATCATTTCACCTTCCGGGGCGGGATCGCGTCATTGGGACAGATTTGCTCGAAGCAGTTGCCGGCATCCGCCGCCGCGTCGCCGTACCGGGATTGTGGCTTGTGCCCGGCGGCGTTGACTCCACTGCCCTGGCCGTCGCGACAGATTTCCATGCCGATGTGTTCGCTGCCGGGCGTAACCCAATAATACATCTTGTCGCCCATGGTCGCAGGTTTCTTCGACTCGTAGAACTTCGCGAAGTAATAGCGCATCAGACAATCCTCCGCTCCGGAATGTTGCCCATGCTCCACACCCACGATGCCGTTCAGATGCATGAAGCAAAAGACCAGCAGCAATTCGATATGGAAATCGGCGTAGGCCTGAGCCGTAGGAAAGTTTTCGTTATAACCGGCGCCGTTCCTCTGGATGTAACCCGCGCCCTCCTTCAGGTAGTTATCCAGCTGCATCATATCCAGGAATTTCCTGAATTTTTCATACTCCGGAACGTCCCGTTGAGCAATGTCTTCGCCCTCCTCCGTACGCAGGTCGATCGGCGAATCATATGACCTCCCATAATACGGCCGGCCCAGCTTGTTCATCGGATTGCGGGCGGAGACATACCCAACGATCATGTTATTATCTCCAGTACCATGGTGCTCCACGCCGACCGAGTGCAGCAGTTCGTGGGCAATCGCCCGGTCAAAAGCGAAGGTCGCGTCGCCGGCCGCGAGGTTGAACGGCTTGTTGAAGGCGCTCTCCGTATTGTCCCGCGCGAGAATGCCGACGCCTTTCGTGATACCGGGCCGGCCGGCCACACCGGTCTTGTTCATGACTGTCAGCGCCCCGTCGTCGCCCAATTCTGATCTTGAGGCAAAAGTCTTCACCCAAACGCCGTGCTGATCCACCCGGTGCGGACCGTCGCGACGGTTGCCATTCATCAGGCGTTTTTCCTCGGACATCTCCGTCGGCAGCAGTTTGCCGTGAACCCGCAGCTGCGAAACGCTTTCAAACAAGTCGATGCCGGGTTCCGCATCGGCGCCAATGAGGTTCAGTACGAAGAAATCCTTACCTTCCGTATCCCCTTCGGTTCGCTCCCCATTCACCACCCACCCGCGGTATTCTTCATAAAGCGTGAAGCCGTCGCCTTTCTCCTTCTGCCCGGCAACATCTTCGTTGTCATCGTTGTCGGCCAGTTTCTCGGCCTTCTTCTCCTTGCGCCAGCTGTCGGCGATCCAACCCGGGCCCTTCATTTTGGGCAGTCGCGGCAGGTCGCCCGCGCCTTTCATCACACCCTCGATTTCACGCCCATCCGTCAGCGTGCAAATGGCCCGCAACGATGCCCGCCCCCCGAAATCGTAGCTGTCAATCTGGGCTTCAGCATAGGACTGGCCGGCTTCATTTTTTTGCGGATCTGTCACGGTCAATATTTGGTCCGACTTGCTGAGCGTTCCTCCGGCCACCTTGGCCAGTCGCAGATCATAGTCGGTATCCTTCGCCTCCAGCGGCCAGTTCAGACACACGCCGGGCTCTCGGGACGTGTCGAGCAGTTGAAACCGGATGTTCTTCACCTTGGCGTTGAAAACACCCTTCCCTTCCTTCTGCTTGAGCGTGGCGCGGGCGACGAGATTGTTGCCCGGCTTGGTGGACTCCTTGATGTTGCCCTCCGGCCTCCACGCCTCGTAGCCCGCGATGCTGATCTCCAACTCGACCGGCGGCAGCGTGATGTCGATTTGCCAGGAGACATCGAGCCCGATGTCCCAGTCGCCATCCCAACCACTCGGCTTCTCCAACCTGATCCGGGTCGAGCCCATCAGTTCGTTCGCTTCACCCGCGAGGGGCAGTCCCTTCACTTCGGCCGTCATCTGGTAATTGCTGTAGTTGAGGGCCATCTGTCCGGGGCCCATGTCCAGAGGGACGTTTTCCTCATGCGTCTCATTCTTGTTATGCCCTTCCTCAATGTGCACATGTCTGACGGTCTGTCGCACCGCCTGGTCAGTGGAGGCCATGTCGGGCATCAGCATGAACTGCAGGTCGTAGGTCTTCTCCTCCGCGTGAATCTTCACGAAAGCGTTGACCAGGTTGCCTGAGAATACCTTCTGCCCCCGGTAGGTCTCCTCTAGCAGATCCTGACTCTCCCGGCTCTCGCCGCGGCCCATCGTGTTCGCGATCCGGGTCATGCTTTCGGAAATCTGTCCCGTGATTTCGACCTGGTCGCCGACCGGAAACCACGCCACCACCACAGGCGGCGTGCCCGCTTTCACCTGCTCGACATCGCCCGCCATCACGGCCGCCTGCATCGCCGCCATTTTGGCCATCATGGCCTCCTCCGATAGATTCGTCGGAATATCATAAACCTCCTCGGGCCGGACTTCGATGCGGCCGCTGAAAAGGTTGCCCACCACAATCTCGGTTTCACGGCGACCCGCCTCGTCCTGCACCGTCCGGCTGGCCGTGCCGCGATAGCCGATCTGAAAAGTCAGGTAGTGCCTCTTGGCGGCCGTATTGTCAGCGCCCGATTTATTCTGCGCCCGCGCCATCGGCCCTGCCAATGCGCCCAACCCAATGACGAGAATCACGCAACGCTTGAATATGCTGGAAGGCACCTCGCGAGCAAATTCATCCCGGTCCCGTGCGTCGAACGTATTCGCGCTGCCGCTCGGACCGACGCGCCTGGGCGCCGCCCAGCACCAGCTCAGAAACCTGGGCACAAGGATTGTCCACTTCGACGCCCCGATTACCGAGGGCATCCACCGGCACTCTCGATCCAGATCTATGCCTCGCTATTTGTGGGAGCGAGCTTGCTCGCGACTCAGAGCGTGGAATGTCGCGAGCGGGCGTGCTCCTACCTCACCATCACCGCAGGCGAACGCCATCCGCGTCAGCGCGAAGTCAACGTTGCCTCATGCCGGCTCAAGGCAGCACCCCCACCAAATGCACCACATCGATTTGTTTCCAACCCGGTACGGTCGGCAGCTTCAGCGTCACCTTCACTTTGGCAACCAGGTAGCTGGTCTTCGGCACCCGCACCGCGAACCAGGCGATCTCCCGGATTGTCGGAAGCACTGTCTGGCAGGGTCGGCGCCCCTCGTAACCATCCCTGTCATGCCCGCATTCCCCGCTTCACTCCACTTGACGCGCCGGGGATGTTGGTGAACATCGCTTTTCAACGACCATGCTGACCCTCCGCGGCTCTTCTGCCCTCTCCTCGTTCCGTCTCCAGAAACTCCTCTCGGACCTCACCGCCGCGGGCCTGCCGATCCGGGCCGTTCATGCCGAGTACGTGCATGTGGCTGAACTGGATGGGGAACCGACTCCCACCCAGCAGCAGGTCCTCGAAAAACTCCTGACTTACGGCCCGACGCGTGCGACCCGCCAGCCCTCTGATGACGAGCTCCTGCAGGTTGTCGCCCCCCGCCCCGGCACCATTTCGCCCTGGTCCTCCAAGGCCACCGACATCGCCCACATCTGCGGTCTGACCAATCTCCGGCGGATCGAGCGGGTCATCGCCTACTCGTTCGAGGTGGCCGGCCCGGGCACCCGTTATCCCTTTTCGCCCCTCGACGCCGCCCAGCTGCGCACACTCCAGGCCAGGATCTTTGACCGCATGACCCAGGTGGTTTTCGGCGATCTGGCCGCTTGCGCCGCCCTATTCCGGCACAACGAACCCCGCCCGATGAACAGCGTGCCGCTGCTCGCCAACGGCCGCGCCGCCCTCGTCATCGCCAATGCCGAACTCGGTCTCGCGCTCGCCGAGGACGAGATCGATTACCTCGTCGCCGCCTTCACCAAGCTCGGTCGTGATCCGCACGACATCGAGCTCATGATGTTCGCGCAGGCGAACTCCGAGCACTGCCGTCACAAGATCTTCAACGCCACCTGGGAAATCGACGGATCCGCCAAGGACAAGTCGCTGTTCCAGATGATCAAAAACACCTACCAGCTGCACAGCGACGGCATCCTGTCGGCCTACAAGGACAACGCCGCGGTCTTCACCGGTTCGCGCGGCGGACGCTTCTACACCGATCCTCGCACCAACGAATACGCGGCGCACGACGAGGACATCCACATCCTTTGCAAGGTCGAGACCCACAACCACCCGACCGCCATCTCTCCCTATCCCGGCGCAGCCACCGGCTCCGGCGGTGAGATCCGCGATGAAGGCGCCACCGGCCGCGGCTCCAAGCCCAAGGTCGGCCTCGTCGGCTTCAGCGTCTCCAGCCTCCGCATTCCCGGCGCGATCCAGCCCTGGGAAAACAATCACGGGAAACCCGGCCGCATTGTCTCCGCCCTCGACATCATGCTGGAGGGCCCGCTCGGAGGCGCCGCCTTCAATAACGAGTTCGGCCGTCCCGCCATCAACGGCTACTTCCGCACTTTCGAGCAGGAGGTGCCTGCGGCTCTGTCCCAGACCCCAGACCCCAAATCCCGGACCCATGCCACGGAGTGGCGCGGCTACCACAAGCCCATCATGCTCGCCGGCGGGCTCGGCAACATTCGCACCGACCACGTGCAGAAGGGCAAGATCAACCCCGGCGACAAACTCATCGTCTTGGGCGGTCCGGCCATGCTCATCGGCCTCGGCGGCGGCGCGGCCAGCTCGATGGCCAGCGGCCACGGCAGCGAGGACCTCGATTTCGCCAGCGTGCAACGCGACAACGCCGAGATGGAGCGCCGCTGCCAGGAAGTCATCGACCGCTGCTGGGCCCTGGGCGCGGACAACCCCATTTCCTTCATCCACGACGTCGGCGCCGGCGGAGTATCCAACGCCCTCCCCGAACTCGTCAACGACGGCGGTCGTGGCGGCAAATTCAACCTTCGCAAACTGCCCAACGACGAGCCGGGCATGTCCCCGCTCGAGATCTGGTGCAACGAGTCGCAGGAGCGCTACGTCCTCGCAGTGCCCGCCGACCGGCTCGCCACCTTCCAACAGTTTTGCGAACGCGAACGCGCGCCTTTCGCGGTGGTCGGCGAGGCCACCGAGCAGAAGAACCTCGTCGTAGAGGATCCCCATTTCAAGAACACGCCCATTGACCTTCCGCTCGATGTGCTCCTCGGCAAACCGCCGCGCATGCACCGTCAGGAAAAATCCCTGTCCCGGCCGCAGCGTCCGCTCAACCTGCGAGGCGTGACGATTCTCGAGGCCGCCAAGCGCGTCCTGATGCACCCGGCCGTCGCCGACAAGACCTTCCTCATCTCCATCGGAGACCGGACGCTCGGGGGCCTGATCGCCCGCGACCAGATGGTCGGTCCCTGGCAGGTGCCCGTCGCCGATTGCGCCGTCACCGCCGCCACCTACGACGTGTACACCGGCGAGGCCATGGCCATGGGTGAACGCACGCCCGTTGCCGTCAACAACGCCGCCGCGTCCGCCCGCCTCGCCGTCGGTGAAGCGTTGACCAATCTTGCCGCCGCGCAGATTGGCGATCTCGGCAAGGTCAACCTGTCCGCGAACTGGATGGCCGCCCCCGCCGTCCCGGGCGACGCCGCGGATCTCTACGCCGCCGTACAAGCCGTGGGCATGGAACTCTGTCCCGCCCTCGGCATCACCATCCCCGTGGGCAAGGATTCGATGAGCATGTCCACCGTCTGGAAGGACGGCGAACAACAGAAGCGCGTCACCGCCCCGATCTCCCTCATCGTGTCGGCCTTCGCCGCGGTCACAGATATCCGCCAGACCCTGACCCCTCAGCTGCGCTACGATCCTGTAGGGGCGTCGCTTGACGACGCCCAAGCCCCGGGCCACACACAAAGTGCAACCCTCCAATCAATCGGCGATACCGTCCTGCTGTTGATCGATCTCGGTCGCGCCAAGCACCGGCTCGGCGGTTCCATCCTCGCCCAGGTCTGCTCGCAGATGGGTGAAGCCACGCCGGATGTGGACAATCCCACCGACCTTAAGAATTTCTGGAACGCCATCCAGCAGCTCGGCCGGGACGGCAAGCTCCTCGCCTATCACGATCGCTCCGACGGCGGACTCTTTGCCACCATCGCCGAGATGGCCTTCGCCGGCCACACCGGCGTGGATCTCGAGATTCCCCACCTGCACGATCCTTTCGCCGCCCTCTTCAACGAGGAACTCGGCGCCGTCATCCAGATCCGCGAAGACGACTTTGATGACGTCCATCTCGTGCTCCGCGAGCACGGCTTCAAGGCCTGCGTCTCCCGGATCGGCACGACGAATCCCCACTTCGCCCTCCGCGTGAAGCAGTCGGGCAAGGAACTCTTCAACGAAAGCCTCGTCACCCTCCGCGGCTGGTGGTCCGACGTCACGCACCGTCTGGCCGCCCTGCGCGACAATCCGCAAGCCGCCGACCAGGAACAGGCCCTGCGGCTCGACCGGAACAACCCCGGTATCCGGCCGGTGATCACGTTTGCCTACGGCAAGGATCAAGTGACAGGTAACAAGTCTCAAGCAGCGGGATCTTCCCCTGGCACTTCCCACTTGTCCCATGGCACTTCGCAAAATCGCCCCTCCGTGGCGATTTTGCGCGAGCAGGGCGTCAACGGCGAGGTCGAGATGGCCGCCGCTTTCGCCCGCGCCGGATTCCGCGCGGTGGATGTGCACATGACCGATATCCTGAGGGGGCGCGTTACCCTTAAGGACTTCCGCGGCCTCGCGGCCTGCGGCGGATTCAGCTACGGTGACGTCCTCGGTGCCGGCGAAGGCTGGGCCAAGAGCATCCTTTTCAATGAGCGTGCGCGGACCGAGTTCGCCGCATTCTTTGCGCGTGAAGACACCTTCGCCCTCGGCATCTGCAACGGCTGCCAGATGATGAGCAATCTTAAGTCCATCATCCCGGGCGCCGACCATTGGCCACGCTTCGTGCAAAACCAGAGCGAACGCTACGAAGGCCGCTTCGTCTCCGTGAAAGTCGAGCCGAGCCCCAGCATTCTCTTCAAGGGCATGGAAGGCTCCGTGATCCCGATCGCCGTCGCCCACGGGGAAGGCTACGCTGAGTTCAAGGATCGCGCCGCCGCCGAGGCATTCAGCGCTTCCGGCTTGGTTGCCGGGCGCTTCGTGGACAACCACCACGCCATCACCGAGCACTACCCGCTCAACCCCAACGGCTCGCCGCTGGGGTTGACCGCCCTTACCACCACCACCGGACGCGTCACCATCATGATGCCTCACCCCGAACGTGTCTTCCGTTCCGCCTGCATGAGCTGGTCACCGCAGGACTGGCCGGAGGATTCACCGTGGATGAAGCTGTTCTACAACGCGCGGGATTGGGTCGGTTAAAGGCGCACCTGCGTGATCAGCGGGAAACCGTCAAACTGTTGCAACTCCAGGAAAGCTTCATGGGTATTTCAGGTATCCTCCCATGAAAATCATCGGCTATTTCCTGCTCTGGTGTCTGCTGCTGGCGATTTGCTGGCCGCTCGCGCTACTGTTTCTGGTGCTGGCGCCGCTGATCTGGCTCATTGCCCTGCCTTTCAGGCTGCTCGGCGTGTGCGTGACCGCGACTTTTGCCTTCATCAAGGCCTTGCTGTTTCTCCCCGCCCGTCTGCTGGGCGGCGGCCCCGCAACGACCTGAGCGTGTTCAGCTACGTCCGACCGGACGAGGCAAGCCGGGCATGGTGATTGCCAAAGACGCGCGAGGCCCCCGGTTTCGCGGCTGGCACTGATGGCCTTACAGGTGTAAGCCATCGAATCCAACCATCCCATGACCCTACCCCGCCGTCGCTTCTTGAAAACCGCCCTCGCCGCCACCGCTTCCGCCGCCTATGTTTCGCGCCTGTCTGCCGGCGACGCCGGCGCCGCCCGCGAATACTACGAACTGCGCTGCTATCGCCTCCAAGCCGGCACCCGACTCAAGAAGGATGCTGATCCAGCTCTCCTAGATGCCTACCTGGAGAGCGCCCTTCTGCCCGCCCTCGGCCGGTTGGGCATCCAACACACCGGCGCGTTTTCTGAGCTCGATATCAACCGGGACGCGCTCACCGCAACCGCCAAGCCCGGTTCACCCGTCTGGGTGCTGATAACCCACGCCACGTTGGAATCCTTCGTGCAGGTCAACACCGCGCTCAATTCGGAGTCGGCGGTCGTTGAAGCGGGGGCCGCTTATCTGAATGCACCCAAGGCCGACCCCGCCTTCGAGCGCGTCGACTCGTGGTTGCTACGCGCGTTCGCAGGCATGCCCCGGCTCGAGCTTCCGGCATTTTCCCGGGACCGGGTGCCCACGCGCGTCTTTGAAATGCGTGACTATGAAAGCCACAGCGAACTGAAGGCTCTCAACAAAATAGCCATGTTCGACGAGGGTGAAATTGCCGTGATGAAAGACCTCGGCATGAACCCCGTCTTCTTTGGCCAGGCGCTGGCCGGTCCGGACTTGCCGCACCTGCGCTACATCACCTGCGGACCGGACCTGGCCACTCACCTCGCCGGCTGGAAAAAATTCGGCCCGGACCCCCGCTGGCAGAAAATGCGCGGCGACCCGCAGTACGCCGACAACACTTTCCGCAACACGGCCCGGTTCCTCGCCCCCAAATCGTATTCACAGATCTGACCGGGGCTGGCCTTCCGTCGGCCTGCGGCTGAGTTTGAAGATGCGGAAGAGATACAACAGGCTCGGGAAAATAAAAAGACTGCCGACGAGCAGCGCGATGACGAGCTGGCGCAACGTGGCGGGCGGTGCGGCCACCTCATAAAAGCTGAGCGGTCCGGTTGCCATTATCACCGCATTGGGCGCGTAGAGCACGTACCAGCCGATCAGTATCAACACCACCTGACCCGACGCCACCACCCGGGTGAGCATGGTGCGGCGCTTGGCGACGAAGAACCACAGGGCCACAAACAGCAGCGTCGCCGTCGCCACGACGCCGCGGTTGAGTGGATTCCGCAAAAAGGCCTTGGCCAGACTCTCCTGCTCATTGGCGGAGGCGAGGAAAACGAGTCCGCCGGCGACGATCACCAATCCGTTGAACCACGCCGCCAGCCGCAGAAAGCGCCGTTTCAAGGCGGGATCGTCCGTCTCGCCCACGAGGTAGATGCTCGCGAGAAAGGCGTAGATGCAGACGACAAACACCCCGACGCTCAGCGGGTAGAGCCCCCACCAGGGCGCGATCCAAGCCGACCAGACTTCACGGGAGGACGGATCCATGATGCCGCGGTTGAGGCTCGCCGCGATGATGCCCAGCCAGCAGGCGGACCAGAGACTCGAGAGCCCGAACAGCCAGGTGTAAATACTCTGGGTTCGTGCCTCCTGGACCGCATCGTAATGTCGGAAGGTGAACGCCGTGCCACGCACGACAATCCCGACCAACAACGCGAGCATGGGCAGATGCAGCGCGGTCATCAGCGTGGTGAAGATGATCGGAAACCCCATGAACAGGATCACGACAATGAGGATCAGCCACATGTGGTTGGCTTCCCACACCGGCCCCATGGCCCGGTTGATGATTTCCTTCTGGGCCTCCCGGAGCCGCCCTGCGGGCAGGAGTTCCACGATGCCTGCGCCGAAGTCCGAGCCGCCCAACAGGACGTACAGCAGGAGTGAGGCCGCGATGAAACCTATGAGGATATCGATCATTCAGCCTCCGAATTTGGTTTGGACCGCCCGAATCTGTCGTTGCAGGAGCCATACCGTCACAGCCGCCAGGGAGAGATAGAGCACCAGAAGGAGGCTGAAATGATAAACCATACCCGGCACCGGGGTGACGGCATCCTTCGTGCGCAGGATGTCGTAGATTATCCAGGGCTGGCGGCCGACCTCGGTCACCACCCACCCCGCTTCCATCGCAACAAAACCCAGCGGGGCGCAACCCACCACTGCCCAGAGGAACCAGCGCGGCAGATGATTGTTTCGGCGAAACCAAAACCAGAGAGCCCCGACCGCGGCGAGCAAGGTACCGATGCACACCATGACCTGGAAGGCCGCATGCACGATCAGCACCGGCGGCCAGTTTTCCCGGGGAATCTGATCCAGGCCGATGACTTCGGCATTGAGGTCACGGTGAGCCAGGAGACTTAACAGGCCGGGAATCTCCACGCCCCACTTCATCGTCCGCGTCTCGACATCCGGCAGCCCTCCGATTGTCAACGGGGCGCGCCGGCTGGTCACGAAGTGCCCCTCCATGGCGGCCAGCTTGGCTGGCTGAAATTCGGCCACCTTCTCGCCAGCGAAGTGTCCGGCGAACGGCTGGGCCAGCGACGCAGCCGCCCCGAAAACCATGGAGATGCGCAGCGCCTTCAGATTGAGGTCGGGGGCCCGGCCCCGCAGGTAGAGCCAGGCGTGAATACCGGCGACGGCCAGACCCACGGCCTGCAAGGCGGCGAGCTGCATGTGCAGGCTTTCGTGGAGCCAGGCCCGGTTGAACATGGCGGCAACGGGATCGATGTTGCGCGCCGCGCCCTCGACCCAGTCGAAGCCCGCCGGTGTGTTCATCCAGCTGTTGGCCGCGACGACGAAGATGCCGGAGATGAATCCGGACACCCCCACCATCAGGCCCGTGGCCCAATGCACCCACGGATTCATCCGGTTCCAGCCGTACAGGAAGAGTCCGATGGCGATGGCCTCGATGAAGAAGGCCGTGCCTTCCCACGAAAAGGGCATGCCGATGATCGGCCCGGCGTGTTGCATGAAACCCGGCCACAGCAGGCCGAGTTCAAAGGACAACACGGTGCCAGAGACCGCCCCCACGGCAAAGAGGATCGCCACCCCTTTCATCCACATCTTGGTCAGCTCAAGGTAGGCGGCGTCCTTGGTCTTCAGGTAGCGCCAATGGGCGGCAGACATGAAAAGCGGCATCGTCATGCCGATCGCGGCAAAGATGATATGGAAGCCCAGGGAAAAGGCCATCGTGGCGCGCGCGGCAACGAGATTGTCCATGGGGCGGCACAGTACGGACCGATCTCGCGACGGCAAGTGGCCTGCCCAAGGCATTACCCGAGCTTAAGCACGGTATTCGCGCACCATGTGAGACAAACGACAGATGACTGCCGATCGCGGCCCGAATAAGGTTCAACTTCGGCGCAAAACCGGTTCCTCTCGGGGTCTATGCGTCCTTCTCTGCTGACCGTCGATGATGCCAAGGCCGTGCGTCTGCTGGTGGAAAAAATCCTCAGCCCCTACGACTGCGAGGTGAACGAGGCGAGCAATGGCTACAACGCCTTCTTCGCGATTGAGCGTCATCGTCCCGACCTGATTCTGCTTGATGTCAGCATGCCCGTGATGGACGGGATGGAAACCCTGCGCCGGCTGAAGGGCGCCGCCGAGCTTGCCGACATTCCGGTGATCATGATGACGTCTCCCGCGGATCGTCCGCTCTTGCCCGAAATCTCGGCCTTGGGTGCCGGCGGCACCATCATGAAGCCGTTCGATCCCGCCACTCTTCTGACCAGTATCGGGCGCTTGCTGCCAATCCAGCCAGTCACCAAGGCAAAATAGCCAAGCGCGTTGCTTGGGCAGGCGTACCGCCTCGCTCAGTTCAGGCGTCCTGACGCTCTTTGCTCCCAGTATGGAAGCCACGACGATCCTGATAGCCTTCGTCAACTTGACGCATGACGTAGGCAAACGATGTGAGGATCAGACCAAGGGCAATGAGGACGAGGAGTAACATGGGGTAAAAGACCCCCGAAACAATGCAGGTCTGATACCAACCAAACCGCTATATTCCGTACCCCTTACCCCCCCAATGCCTTGCTGCGTTCTTTCGTTGTCGCAAATAAGCTTCAGGAAATATTTTCCCCAAAAACTGTTAAGTATTAAGTCACTTTGCAGGGTTATCCGGCCCGTTACAGGACAGTTCCTGCCTAGCAGTAGCGACCAAATTCCCCGATGAACCGATCGGTGTTTTCACCGGAAACCTCCGCCTCAATGACCCGGTGCAGTCCCCGAAACTTCTCGGTCAGCTGGAGATTCACCCCCAACCGCTGCGCGAGTTGCCGGATGGCCCGGGACTTGGTTCGCTGCCAACGCCAACAGGTCAGTCCGATGCAAATGGGTTTGGATGGGAAGCGAACAGGGGGCTTGGTGGCTTGCTCCATAACTGAAGCCAATGAAGCCTTTTTCAGGCCAACCCAAAAGGGAAAATGCCCGATTCCAAAAAATCATTAGCCCCTGCTTGCTAAAGTTTCCGTTCCCGGCGCGTCACCTTATGGACAACGTACCGATCATCGAACAGCAGCAGCTCGCACACGTCCTCGGTCAGGTAATGCACGTCTTGAAATCGCACCAGGCCCGGCGTGATTCTTTGCCGGACGGAGCCGTCGGATTCGGTCACATTGATCACGACATCCGGCGTGGATACGTCGATGCGGTCCACGCGTCGCGAAACTTCGCTGATGTAGACCCAGACCTCGGCCTTGCCTTTCGGTGACGCCATCGGACGCACCTCAACCGGGTCCCCCAGCAATGCCCGCACCGAATCAGCCGTCTGACCCGGCTTCAAGGTCTCCCAAGGATTGGTCGGCTCCGTTTTCTTGTCTGCTACCGTCGCCGGCGGAACGTCCGCCGCCGGTGCGCGCACCGGCAGAACCAATGAAACCGCGAAAACCAAGAGTAGGCGAATAGTCATGCTCAAGGAGCATAACACCCCAGCTCCGGCCATCCCTTCAGAAACTTTAGCAACCTTCACCAAGCACGACCCAACGCGCGCACCCGGCGCGCCGCTCATTTGTTCAAGGCGCGCAGTTTGTCCCGGAAGAACTTGCCCTGGCGGGTCGGTTCATAATTCCAGTTTTCAATCAACATGGGCGACCACTCGGCGTCAAAGACCCAGGGCGTCCACGAGATGCCTCGCTGCTCGAAGAAGGCGATGATGGCCTCGCCGTAACTCTCGTCGCCGATCACCGGGACATGCGCGCCCCGTTCTCCGGCCGACATGAATCCGAACTCGGTGGCGACGACCGGGTACTTTTCAGCCACCTGGCCCCAATCGCGCTGCCAGTTGGTTTCCCAATCCTCCCGCCGTTTCTGCGGATAGGGGTGCGTGACATAGGCGACGTTGCCCGCCCGCACCGGGTCATAGCGCACCTGGGAGAGATCATATCCCCAGTTGAAACCGGCCACGAGGACGATCGCCCGTGGATTGATCGACTGGATCATGAAGGTGAGGTCCTCGATCAGCTTCCGGTAATCCCCCCAGGGCATGGGCCCCATGTTGCCATCGCGGTTGGTCGGCTCGTTGTACAATTCATAAAGGGCCACGACCGGATCGTTCTTGTAGCGTTCGGCGATGGTGTACCAGAAACGGAAGGTCTCATCCCGGGAAGTGATGTATCCTGGGCGGTGATAGACCCCCGTGAGCATGTTGCCGATCGTGTGCCAGTCGATGATGACATACATGCCGAGTTCCCCGGACCATTGCACCGCCTCATCGAGCATCTTTAGGTAAGCCTCTTCCCCCAGCCGCCGCCAGGCTTCCGGATGCACCGGAACCCGCACCACATTCGCGTTCCACTTCCTCGCCTCCTCGAAGTAACGCCGCCCCCATTGCCCCTTCCGCGCCAGTTCCGCCGGGTCCGACAAGGCAAGGCCTCGAAAAACAAACGTCGTTCCGTCCGGCTTTACAAAATGATTGCCGGATACTGCGACCAACGGCAACGCCGCCGTCGCCTTCGCTGCCGACGGCGGGGCGCTGAAGGACTGCGGCGTGTCCGCAACTGCCAGCGGCGCCACCAAGAAAAAGGAGAAAAACACAGTCGAGAGAACGGAATGTTTCATGGGGTGGATGCTTTTTAACGCGGTCGTGCGCATGCGCAACCAGCAGATTGCTCACACTTAAGCCTTGAGCCTGGATTTGGCCAAAACGGCCTCCTCGCGCAGCAGTTTGGCAAACAGTTCGGCGTGGATGTTGGGACGCGCTGCGGGCAAACCTGAAAGGATGACCACCTCCGGCAGCGCCGGCGCAAACGGACGCATGACCAGCGAGCGCGGCAGCACGCTAAGCACGCCATCCGCCAGGATGGTTGCCCCTTTACCCGCTTCCAAGCCGGCGAACATCGTGGTGACCCCATCGTTGACCATCACCGTGAACTCCGGCGTCACGCCAAACGGTTTGAGCACCGCGCGCAGACGCGGCACGTAGTCCGGGAAATTGGCGCGGCCGAGTCCATGCAGCGGCGTCCCGGCCAGCCGCTTCGGGTTCACCTTGGCCAGTTTGGCAAGGGGATGTTCGTGCGAGAGCACCAGCACCAGTGACATCCGCCGCAGTTCGGACCAAAGGAATCCCTTGATCGCCGCTTCCGCGCTGTCCGGCACAATCACGAGATCCAGCTGGCCCGCCGCCACTTTCTCGCTCGCCTCCCGCGGCGACAGGTCCTCAAGCTCGATCCGCACCCGCGGCACCATGGCTTGGAAGCGCTCCAGGGCCTGCGGCAGGATTCCCGCGGTCAGCGTCGGTCCATAACCCACCCGCAGCACCTCGCTCTTCGCCTCGCCACGCACCCGCTGCACCGCCTGGTCCGCCCTCGCCAGCAGGTCCCGGGCCTCCTCATAGAACACTTCCCCCGCTTCCGTGAGTGACACCGCGTTCGATCCGCGCACGAACAGCGGCACACCCAGCTCCTCCTCGAGGTCCTTCACCTGCCGGCTCAACGCCGGCTGCGTGAGGTGCAGATTGCTCGCGGCCCGGCTGAAACTGCCGTGCGCGGCGACCGCGGAAAAATAGCGAAGATGACGCAATTCCATGCCGCCCACCCTAGGTATTACCAAAAGTATGAGCGAGGCCAAAAACACGGCATTGGTCGGAACCGTTGATTTCGGATATTGTGACGGCAGTCCCGCCACCAACCAACCACGCCCACCGCCACTGCCATGATCGCCACCACCCTCGTTCTCACCGCCCTTGTGATCCTCACCGCCGTCGACGGCTCGTCTGACGGCACCCACCGCTAAGCACGACAAGCAACCACTTCCAACCGCTCTCTCCATGAACGCCATCAACCGCTCCCAACTCATCGACCAACTCAACTGGCGCTACGCCACCAAGCAGTTCGACCCGACCAGAAAGATTTCCGCCCAAGATTGGGCCGCGCTGGAAGAAGCGCTGGTCCTGACTCCCTCCAGCATCGGCCTCCAGCCCTGGACTTTCCTGGTCATCGACGATCCCGCCGTTCGCGCCAAACTTCTGCTGGCCTCCTATGGCCAGCCGCAGGTCGTCGACGCCTCGCATCTGGTCGTATTTGCCACCAAGACCAATTACTCGACCGACGACGTCGACGCCCACATCCGGCAGGCCGCCAAGGTCCGGGGCGTCACCGTGGAGGCGCTTGAGGGACTTCGCACCATGGCCGTGCGCTCAGTCATTGAAGGTAAGAACGAAACCGATCGTCGCAACTGGGCGGTCAACCAGACCTATATCGCCCTGGGAAACCTCGTCACGAGCGCCGCGTTGCTCGGCATTGATGCCGCCCCCATGGAAGGCTTTGAGCGCCACCGCTACGACGACATCCTCGGCCTCAAGGCCCGTGGTTTGACCGCCTCGGTTATCACGGCGCTCGGCTACCGCATCCAGTCCGACAAGTACGCCACAGCCCCCAAGGTCCGCTTTCCCCGCGCCGAGATCGTGCAGCATGTGTAGTCCGTCCGCCAAGGGGGTCTGGCGGGCACTGCACGCCGCAGGCTTGCCGGTCAGAATCCGCGCTCTAATTTACAGTGAACCGGGAGCGGTGGTTGACGGTCGCTCCGGATCAAGCAGGGTAATCAGACACGATGATCACCCTGCCCCAGCGACCGTTTGGAAAAACCGGCGAGTTGATGCCGGCCCTCGGACTCGGTTGCGGTTTCGCGGGCTACGTCGGCTTCGACAGATCGGTCGACACCGTGCGTGAGGCGCGCAGCCTTGGGATCCGCTATTTCGATACGTCGGTGATGTATCGTTCCGGGCTCTCTCAGGTGATCCTCGGGGAAGCCCTCAGCGGGGCCCAACCGCCACCGTTTGTCGCCACCAAGATCGGTTACTTTCGAGAGGCCCGACACTTCCGATCGGTCGAAGCCATGCACGTACAGCTGCGGGAAAGCCTGCGCCTCTTGCGTCGCGATTCCGTGGATCTTCTCCAGATCCACGAGGCGGACTGGGATCACTGGTGGAGCGACTGCACTGGACTCAGACCCCGGGAACTCTTCGACTTGGAGGGCGATTTTGACTTCGCTCACGCCCCGGTGATCCGGTTTCTGCGCGAGGCCAAAGCGCTCGGCCTCTGCCGTCACATCGGCATCACCGGCAACCATGCCCGCCACGTCGGCCGGGTGATTCGCGAGGTCGAAGGTCTCGACACCGTCCTGATCGCCTACAACTACACCCCGCTCAACGTCATCGCCCGGGAACATATCCTTCCAGTCGCCGCCGCCCGTGGAATGGCGGTGATCGT
>Ga0066418_1000228_pt1 | contig 19246 bp, 16 predicted proteins | sample LakWasMet26_LOW6_2_FD_59545 | JGI IMG/M metagenome (GOLD analysis project Ga0066418, IMG submission 59545) | Freshwater sediment methanotrophic microbial communities from Lake Washington under simulated oxygen tension - Sediment Metagenome 26_LOW6 | ecosystem: Environmental > Aquatic >... | reverse complement strand
GACCCTGACGTACGCTTCGCTATGGAGCGCCTGGCAGGGGACTACCTCGCCGCGACGCCCCTCCCGACGTAGCGCGCCTGCGCCGTCGACTCCTGGCCCGCCTCCGCTCTCGGACGGCGGGCTTCTTCCTGTCCGCGCGGCGCGCCGGGTTGCGTGACCTGCGCGAGATCTCCCAAGGCAAGGCCACACCCATGACCCGCTGCTGGCCGAGTCTCGCGAGCTTTTGGGAATCGATCCGATCGGACCTGATCCGCGCGCTCGCGAAGGTGCTCCATCGCATCCTGAGAGATGCGCATCCATTCGGTTCGGTCCAGCTCGCATCGGCTCATGGTCAGGCACCCAGGGGTCATGACCGGCCCGGTACCCCGGACCCGACCTTTCAATATGGGAAAACCCGACATGTTCACTTGAGGCCCACATCCTCGGCCAGAAGACGCCGCTCGGAGCTCCTGGGAGAGCTCGCTGGCCATGCTACCGGTGCGGTCAGGGAAACGAGAAAGGGAGAGGTGAGCGCGAACGGCAGGGTCAGGCGTCGGGGACGTCCGCGGCGACGCCTCCGTCGGCGTCGCTCTCATCGGGCGTGCAGTCGAGCAGTACGGTGACGTTCCAGTTGAAGTTCAGTCGCTCCGGATAGGTGTTGTCGTTCCAGGAGTAGTCGGCCTCGGCCGTGACGCATCCCGGGGCTTCGACGCGGTAGTGCAACGGGGCGGAACAGGGTTCCGTCAGTATGTTGCGCGAGGGGTGGAAGACGTAGAGGTTTCCTGGCCGGTCGGGTGGAACCGCGCGGTACACTACGTGTCGATTTGGAGGCCGGAATTCGGCAGCATTCTGAGCATGGGGGACGAGTTCAGTGCTCCTCCCGGACTGCGAGACCTGCACCCTCGCAGGCCGTAACATCGGCCGTCCGTCGCGGTAGAACAGCGCCACGTACGGATCGGTACCGACGGGAGGGCGGTTCGAGTCGTAGCAGGATCCGTCGCGAAACTCGCGCGTGCACCCGCCAGCGCTCAATACGAGAAGAGCGAGCACAGTCCACGCGCAGAGGAACGTGCGCATGGGTGAGGGATCCATCAGAACGCCCCGCCGGCGTGGGCGGCAATCTCCGCGTTGGAGACCAGTCGGTGGTAGAGCCGCACGTCGCCGACCAGCGAATTGTCGGTCAGCGACGTCGCCACGTTCACCTCGTCCGCGCCCGCGCCACCTGATGCGGTGGGCGCGAACGCGCCGCAGCCGAATTGTGCCGTCTCCGGGATCCCATCGATGAAGAACGTGATGACGGGCCAACCGCTCGTGCCGGGCCGCCGATCGAAGCGGAGTGCTACGTGGTGTGAGCCCCACGCCCCGGCACCCGCGACGCGGGCGGTCGAGTAGAGGTCGCAGTTGGCACCGGCCCCCTGCGGCCTGTACGAAAAGTGGACCCGGCCGACGTTGGGCCAACCCAACGGCGTCACCCAGAGGCCGTAGTTGCGGGGGTTCTCCTTGGCGATGATCGCCTGCCAGTTGCTGCTCTCCTGGGCGATGTTGATCCACGCCTCGATCGTGAACGACCGGTCGGGGTTGTAGCCGAGATCGAGCGGGCCCGTGTTGGAGGCGGCGCCGATGCTCTCGGAGAGGAGCGCTCCGGTGTTCGAGGTGCCGTTGCTGCGCATCGCGCAGGTGTTGCTCGGCCAGTAGCCGCCGAGTCCAGCGGTGGTGCCGCTGCGGATGCCGACCGCGACGTAATTGTTGTGCGGCGTGGTCAGACTGCTGGTGCAACCAGTAAGGCGGTTGACGAGGACGTAGTCCGAGACAGCCCGCTCCACGTTGGGCTGGGGGCCCAGGTTGGAGCCGAAAGCGGCCGGCGAGCCGGAGGCGGTCAGGAGGTTGCGCACGTTCTGCATGACCTGGAAGGATGGCAGCGCGAGACCGAGCCCGTAGGTGGCACGATACACGCTGACGATCTGGCCGATCGCCCCCGCAACTTCCGCGGTGGCTGAGGAGGTGCCATTAAAGTTGTCGATGTAGTTGCGGTCGTCGGGCTGGCCGGGCGTCTGAGAGTTGTACCACCAGCTCGGAGCAGCGGTGTCCACGTTCGACCCCCAGGCGTTCGTGTCGACTCGGACGCCAAAGCCTGAGTCAGCCCGTCGAGTGACACCATCACCAGTGTTCGAGCCAACCATGATGGCGCCGGAATCGGCCCGGGAGAGCGCCCAGGCATCGATGTAGTCGTTCCCGTTGCCCGCCGCTTCCACGATGATCCGACCGATGCTCGCGTACGATCGAACGGCGTCGTAGACCGCGCTCTCCGCCTCCGAGGCCGTCAGTTGCCCGTTTTGCGTCGTCTGGGTCTCCATCATGATGATGTCGGAGGAGTCTTCGAGATCGCCGGCGCGCTGGATCGCCTCAGGGATGTCGTTGACTGTGATCAAAAATTCCGTGTCCTGCTGCGGCGAGAACGCACGGCGAGCCCGGGGCGCGAATCCACGTGTGCCATAGCGAACTTGGAACGGATCGTTGCCCGAAAAAGCTGTCCCGTAGGTGATCGACATGGCCGCGATGGCGTGAGCCGCATACCAGGCCTGTGATCCCGTGAAGTTGCCGCCGGGGATCACGTATGTGTTGAACTTTTCGTGATTGTAGAAAAAGTACTCGATGTCCGTGATGCCGACCGACTCGCCCGCCCAGGCATCGAGAAACGCCTCGTGGAGACGAGCGGGCGCGAGTGGAGAGTTCAAACCCTGCGGCGCGAGCATCATGCAATCCGGTTCGATGACCGTGCTGGGCGACGGCGGTGAGGCGACCGGCGCCGCGTACCAGGGCAGCGCCGGGGGAGCGATGTCGAGCGGGCCAGGATAGGCGACCTCGACGACCCCGAAGCGGTTGAGCTGATTGAGGAGACCCGCCGCACGATTACAGATCGTCGGATTCGAGGTGATGGGGTCGTAGAGCGCATCGCCGATCAGGGCGTCGTACCAGAGCGTGAGGTCAGCCTGCTCCTCGCCGGTGTTCCTCTCCGCGTCGCCCTTGAGCCTGAGCAGGTCCTCATTAGAGGCGTCATAGAGGCGGTCCGGGTGCAGATCGAGGATCGCGTTGAGGGCATTCAGCTCCTGGTAGAACTGCGGCGTCATCGCACGACCACCTTCTGAAACGAAGTGCCTGTTGCCGTCCAGACGAACGTTCGTCCCCTCCACGAACTTGAAGCGGATGAAGTTGCGCCCCGCCCAGGTGGCGCAGGTCAAGTCCGCCCTCGGCTTGGCGTGCGGCTGGCGGGGGACCCGGGACGACAACGCAGTGATCTGTGATTCGAACTCCCTCGCTAGGGTGGAGTTGCCCGTGCGTTGGGCAACCTCCGCCCGGTGCCGGAGCTGGCTGGCGCGAGTCAGCGGCTCGATCGGTGTCGGCGTGAGAGGTTCCGGGGACGACCCGTCAACGACGCCGCCGTCTGCGGCCGTGATGGGGTCGGCTGTCGTCGTCAACTCATCCTGCGGGCCGCAAGCGATGGCCAGCGACGAGAGAGCAACGGTGAATGTGAGGGGGGAAAGATGATGGATGGTTGATCGCAAGGATAACACCTCATCTCCACCGTCGACGATCGTCGCGAACGTGTCAAGCACCGATGTTCGGACACTTCTGCCGCACCCGTGCCCCGTCGACTCGCCGCTGGTCCCATGCCCGGCTGGAATGCCACGCTGTGAGAGTGGGCGTTGTGTCTAAACTCCCCCCGATGGCGTAGCTCCCACTCCCTGGATACGACGATTCCCGTACGGCACCGGCGCTCGTCACAACGAGGCCACCTTGCTACCCCAGATCACCTCGAACCTCGGCGGCACGAAGCTCCGCCTCATAGCTCACGATCTTGCCTTCGATGCCCGGGATCTCCACGAACGGTCTCACTTCGATCAACGTGGCAAGCGCAGAGCGCATACAGTCGAACCGTCCAACGTCCCGACTCGTATCGAGCGCACTCGCCAGATACCCGTAACATTCCTCGTATCGGCGGAGATCTCGCAGGATCTTCCCCATCAATCCCCATGAATGAGCCGCTCGCCACCGGTCCCCGACCTTCAAGGACAGTTCCGCAGACTGACCAGCGAGCACAAGAGCTTTCTCCCGCGCTTTGGTGGCCTCCGGCTCAACCATCGGGGTCATGTCAAGCAGGAGGCCTGCCTCGGCATTGAGTACGCCTGCGAGGCTGCATTGGTAGACGACACTTGCCGATGAATCTGACTCGAATCTATCCAGATAACTCCGGGCATCCGCGAAGATCTGTGCGATCTCATTCCGATACTGGTTCGCGGCTTCAGTTCCCAGCGGCACCTTGGACGCACGCCATCGGTTCTTGACCGCAGTGCCGAGATGACGGCACGCATAGCTCATCAGGGAATAGGGCATGCCATGAACTTGAGCGTCATCGCCCCACCGAATCCCAGCGGCCTCATCGACCTTGAGCTCCGTCAAGACAGAACGCAACTCCTTCTCTGCACGCTCAAGGTGGGGCCGACACGCCTCGAGACCCGCCTCGATCAGAAGATCAGACTTGCGGATCTCGGCGAACGCAAAGTTGTTGATCTTCATCCAACGCATGAGGAATCGCTGGACTGGATCCGCGTCGTCGAGGCGAGCAAACGCCTTCGGCGCGTCCTCCCGAACAGCATCCCACCGATACGTCATCTCAAGGTAGGCGAGAAGATTCCGCCAGAGGTTCAGAACCTGATCGGCAGTTCCGAAGTCACTCGCCAGGCGCCACGCACGGAACAGGAAGGCGTCCTGGCGTCCGAGACTCACGACGTTCTGACCGCGATCCCGCACCCACAAGTCGATCGCGTGTCGGCGAGAGTACGCGACGGCGTGATCGAGCATTCGACTAACCGTAACAGGAAGCTCCGACGACGGATCATCAACCGGTCCCCGCAACACGCCGTACAGGAAGAGACGAATGTGTGGGAGCAGGCTCAGGCGTCGGACTCCATGGTACTCGGTGACGGAGAGATCCCAGCGGCGATTCAGCCGATTGATCAGCTCTTGGAAAACCATTAGTTCCAAGCCTGAGACAACCTCGCGAGCGATGTCCTCGTCCACCTCCGAGTCGAACACTGCCAGGCGACGGAGAATCTCGGCGCATGTCGGATCCGTGGCCCTCAGACGCTCGTAGCTCCACCTGAGGCAGGCAGCGACGGCGTCGATCCCCGCATCAGGTGCTCCTCGGGCACGGTGCAACTCCGCCGCGCACTCGACGAGTTCACGGCGGAACCAGTTGCCTCTACCGTCGATCTTCATCGTCTCGTCCAACTCAATCGCCACGACGCGAATGGCGAGCGGCATCCCGCCGGTCAACTTCAGCAGGCTAACGATCTCGCTCTCGTGCCGATCGAAGAGTTCGACGTGACGTCTTTTAATGTAGCTTCGAAAACACGCATACGCCCCCGATGATGAGGTCACAATGTCGACCCCGAAGTGCCGCAGAGGGAGCGCCACGAACCCGGAAGACTGGGGCGATCCGTCGGGGAACTCGATGTCCTGCGTCGTAACGACGACATGGGCCGCGACCTCTTTCCGACAAAGCAGATCGACAAGGATCGTCTGATTGATGGTTTCGCAGTTATCAAAGATGAACCAGCGATCCTTGCCCGAAAGAGCCTTCAAGACCGACGCCCGTGCAGCGCCCTCTCGCTCCTGCCGAGGACGCCCCATTTTTTCAAGAATGGTATTGTCGAGATCAAGACTCGTGGCGATCTCCCGATCCTCCCGAAAGGTCAGAAACAACACATCCTCACGACTGGTACAGTTCACGACGGCGAACGCCACAGCGATTCTGCTCTTGCCCACACCTCCTGGTCCGTAGATCCGGAAGCGATGGGCCTGGGCCATGAGAGCCTTCGCGAGTATCGCGAGTTCGTCGTCACGTCCCACACAGGGATCACGTTCGAAACGAGCCATCTGGTGCAGGGTTGGATTGGTTGGGACAGTTCGATCTTCCGCAGGAACACCCACTTCTGCGAGCCAATCTCGAACGGCCACTACCGCGGGGGTCTTCTGGTGACATCGAAGATCCGGGATGAACTCAACGTGATCGATGTCACAAAACCGAGCCTGTGCCGGGTGGGGGGCAATACTCTTTTCGCGACCTTCCTTCTTGCTCACCCGCTTCCTGAACTCCAACAACTGATTCGGAGGGCGAGGAGAGAGGCCCCTCTGGGTCCAGTCATCCACGGACTGCGTAACCACTCTCGACTTCGTTCCTTTCCAAGCTGGCAGGTTGGACAACTGGCCCGTCTCACACATCGCCTCGGGGCCACGAAGCCTTCTCGTGGCCCCAAGTGCGGCGAGAATCTGGAAGGCGCGAGCGCTGTGCTCTGACTGCGTCGCTACGTCGCGGTCGTCTGCCGGCAGCGAGAGTCCGAGCATCGTTTTCCAGTGTTGGCCGCCCTCAGGGAAGCAATCCGGAGCAACTGGTGCAGCGCCAGGTTGAGAAGACGGTCTCTGGAACAGAGGGAAGAACGCCTTCCGTGTAACCCCGCCAGACGTCACGGTGAGGAGCAGCCACTCATCCTGGCGGGTAAACCTGAGCACGGGTTTGGTTGAGGTCGATCTCTCGCCGGAAGGGTGCTCGTCGCCCATGGATCGCGATCCTAAGGGGCGGACCCCGGGAAATCAATGATCTTCGCGGAAGATCATTGACCTAAAATAGTTACAGTTACGATGGGTTACAGCGCACGCCGCTTCCTCGTGGTAGCGCTCGCATCGCGTCTTGAAACACAAACAGCCCCCGACGCGGAGGTACCGCGGCAAGGGCGTAGGGAGTGTGGGGCGCAGGGAGCACCAGCCACGAGGTTCAGCAACGAGCAGTAAGGCAGCAAGGTGGAGGATCTGACCGTCCCGTGCGCAGTTCCACGTGCACGCGGATAAAGTCACGCCTCCGAAGGAGCACACACACATGCCCTCATCGGATAACGAGTTCACCGATCAGATCCTCCCGCAGATGTTGGCTGAAGCACCGCTTCAGCCCCCCACGGCAGGACCCGAGCAGGGGAATCCCCATATTCCACTGACTCCAGACTACACCAATGACGCGACGCGTCAATACGCGAACTCCGGTTCGGGAGGTGGCGACGAGCCACCCTTTGAGGAGGTGCTCGCCCGGCTCCTTCTATGGCTACGCGCCCGCCGCATCGACCATCTTGCCTTGCTGGTCACGATGGCTGCCGAACACAGGGAGCGGGAGCAGCGTGTTCCGGAACTCGTCGGTCCGTGCGTGTGGGCGTGGGTCCAGGTGGTGTCGTCATGACTCTTCCTCCACGCTCGAACCGACCCGGTTGCGCTCGATCGAACAGGGATGGAGTGCCCAAGGGCGCTCGACGGACTCCTGCCCGCTCTCGTCCGCGGTACGGCGGGACGGTCGAGCACGTCAAGCGGCGGGGGTACGACGAGGAGACAGCGCGCGAGGCGACGCAGATCGCCTGGAAACTGCTCCTGACTGAGCGTCCTGAGCTTCTGCAGGATCCGTCCGCTGCACGTGCGTGGCTACGTCGGCGGGCGTTGTGGGAGGCGGGTCGAATCTCGCCCAAGCACGTGCCCCCGACGGTTCAGCCGCATGTCGAGGGGGAGGATAGGGACCCTCTGGCCGATCTCGTGGCGAACGATCTGCACTGGCTGCACGGCAACGTCGAATCGCTCGACCCAGAAGAGGGTGCGGAGGCGAGCGAACGTCAGAAGATCCGAGCCCTCTGGTGTGTTGGGGTTCGTTGCGTGCTCGAAGGCGCGGCAGATCCCGACGATGTTGCCTTGGTGAAGGCGGAGCTTGATCTGCTCGAGAGTATCGGCAAGAAGCGGCGCCCGAAGGGAGAGGGGTCAGCCGAAGACCGGACTCGCCTCCATCACGCCAGGGCGAGGCTTCGGGCGATCCTTGAGCACTACGGTTTCTGGTCCTCGGACCCGCTCGATCCCCTCGTGCCTGGCTCGCCCTGAGCGCGTTTCGTCGCCCTCCTTCGACCTTCACCGCTCCAACCCGATCGAAGATTCACCTCACGCGGTGGCCGTCACCACCTCGTTGAGCTTCTTCCACATCTCGCTCCACTTCTTCCTGTCATAGTCGCCGCTCGCGGAGTGTGCGATCGCGAACCGATCATCGGTCGCGTCGTACACATGGAGGCTGGCCCCCGCCTGCTTGACGCGCGCGAGGAACTTCAGCGGTTCGTGCAACGTACCCTCTGCCAGGCCGCACTCGAGCGCGGCCTGAGGCGTCAAGACCACCCGTACCTCGTCGGAGGTCGTGCGATAGTCCTTGATCTGACCGAAGAGCCGATCGCACGCCGCGTAGTTGTTCTTGAGCTCGATGGCGATGATCTTCCGCTCAAGATCCTTCCATGCAAAGGCGACGAGATCGGCCCGGCTGGACTCCATCGGAATCTCGGTTTCGACCTTCCACTTGTCCCTGGCCAGATGCCTTCGGACGTGCTGAACGAGGTCGGCCTCCTTTTCGACGCCCCCGAGGATCGTCCGTCGGGTCTCCTCCGGGATGTTGACCTTCTGGAGGGCGAACAACACCACATTGACCGGATGTGGCTTGGTGTTGTGGGGATGGAGCGCGCTCCAATGGGATGCGTGCGCATGGAGGTGATGCCCCAGCACCGCGGCCGTTTCCTCCCGGAGGTCGTTGATGTGGGGATGGTTGAGATAGGAAGCGACGGCGTGCATCGTTTCCTTGTCACTCGCGAGGCGCCGCAAGATCGTGGTCGGGTCGATGCCGATAATGCTGGGACAATGGTTGGACCAGAGGGATGTGAGGGGTCGGTATTCCATCCGACGACCATCCGGCGAGGCGCCGCCGTCGTCAAGGATCGGAACCTGACCGCGTGACATATCCTGGCAGTACCGCCGGAGATGGCACGTTTGAGGGGTTTGGGTGGGGGAGTCCGTCTGACTGACGGAAGATCAATCGGTCGTGAGCACGGGCGCGGTGACGCCCATGACGTCCGTCCGCACGGTCTCGAACCTCGCCGGCGCAGCCGACTGCGGCGCGCCAGCGCGACGGGGGCCTGACGAACGCAGGCCGTTGGCGACCAGCGTCCCGAAGAGCAGGGCGAAGGAGCGAAGGGCCTCCTCCTGGCTTCTCGACTGCTCGGCGACCACCTCTGCGATCGGCAGACGCTCCTCGAAGGCGGTGAGCAAGCGCTCGTCGAGCGTCATGCTCTTGCGCACCGCGAGCTGACCATCGGCCCGTTGGCGCCACGCTTCGTGCATACGGATGCGATCCTCGGTGACCTCGGCCACCATGAAGGGCTTGCCCCGAGGTAGCAGGACGTGGGGACGGCGGGCCGCCTCCTCCACCACGGCGTCGGGCTCGCCGAGCGTGGTGCGCTGCGCGATGAGGAGCGGCAGCGCCCGTTCCCCGTCGCTCGAGACATCCACGGGCGAATGCTCGGGCTCGGCTCCCACGACCAGCCGTGAGAGTTCGTCGCGGGTGTGCTCCGCGAAGAAGGTCCGCATGAGCGGTTCCATGAGGGTGTGCGGCGTGCGGGCGTCCTCGCCGAGGACGGCCTTCGCTCCGCTCCGCGCGGTCATCGTGGCGAGCGCCGCGAAGAACGCGCGGACCTCCTCCCGGCGCTCGCGCTCGTGAGCCTGCAACACGAAGCGCAGCCCCAGCATCCGGTCAGAGGGCAACACGAGGAGCAGATATCCGAGGGAGGGAAGACGCTGCTCTTCAACGAGCGAGAGTCCTCGCGCGAGCGTCCCCGGGTTGTCGACGTTGAAGACCACGCCCTGGTAGCGCTCGGCGTCGATCTCCTCCTCGACGTGCGCTTCGATCGCCTCGGCCTCCACCCCGAGGTTGCGGGCGCGCTCGGCAGTCTCCTCCGCACGGCCCGGCACAAAGTCGACGTAGTGTGGGACGACCGCCGCCCCCGTGCTGCGCTGGTTGTGCTCGCGGTAGGCCGAGATGTTCTCCTGGGCTCCCCGGTGGGCGCCCGCGTTCAGAATCGAGCGCCGCGCGCGCCCGCGGATCATCGGTCGGTGGTTCGACATGGGTTCCTCCTTCGTCACTTTCGGGGTCCGGGGTGTTGCGGGCCCTGGTCGTCTGGCGGAGCGGGGGACGAGGCCTGCGCGAGCTCGAACGCGCGGGAGTACGCCGCGCGTCGCCGGGCGTTCTCCTGCGTCCAGTCGACGGACTGGCGGTCGACGGTGACGAGGAAGCGCTCTGCCTTCTGCACCTCCTTCTCCTCCGCCTGCACCCGCCGCCGCAGGATGCGCAGGCGCCGGGCGAGTTCGACCTTCGGGGCGCGTCGACTCTCCAGCCATGCCGCCACGAACGCGGGTCCCACCGAAACGGCGACCATGATCATCGCCTCGGCCCACCGGGTGATCGCGGGTACGTCCTCGGCGTTCGAGCCCGTGACCCGCACGATGGCGATGGCCACGACCAGCAGGCCGTATGCGCAAGGCAGGAGGTAGCGCTTGAGCGCCTGCCAGTTCCCGACGCGGAGCAACGGCTCGGCCTCGGATTCCAGATCCGTCCCGGGCTCTGCGGCGGGGGCGGAGGGCGGCGCCGCGGTCGCCGCCACGGTGACCCGCGTGAGCGCGATGAGCGCCAAGGTGAGCGCGAAGGCGGGCAGCACCCGGTGAGCGGGCGCAACACCGAGGGCCTTCAGGAGCAGGATGGCCCCGGCGTACTCCACGACCCAGGTGACAACGAGCGCCACCGTGTCGAGGTGGGGGGAGCCAACGAAGGCGCCGAGGTCCTCCCCTCGGGCGAGGTTCTCGCGCGCCTCTTCCAGCCGGGAGGTGTCGCCCACGCGCTGGACGGCGTTTCGGTACTTGAGGCTGCCGCGCTCCACCTCCGACGGTTGGAGGCCGAGGGCCTCGGTCACGCGACGGTCCTTGGCGTCGACGCCGTGCTGTGCGTCCTCGCGGGCGTTGCGCGCGAGCCAGAATCGCGAGAGCGGGTTCATCGCGCGCTCCCAGCACGCGTGCCCGCGTCCGCCGCTGCCCGCGGCGTCGAGAAGAGCGTGGTGATGGCGTCGACCGACGGGACGGAGACGTGGAAGGTCACTTCCGCCGCGCCGGCAGCGACGAGTGCCGAGCGCCAGAGCACCTGGATATCCCGCTCGCGACCCATGGAGACTGCGCAGCCGCGACGTGCGACGGGACCGTGGTCACCCGTCACGAAGTGAACGCGGGTGCGGGCGAATGAGCCGGGTCGGAGCAGGCCCCGGCGACGAAGCCGCGCCTCGAACGCGGCGGGGGTCGGTAGCGAACGGTCACACTCGAAGTCCCCGAGGTCCGACACTTCCCGGTTGTCGCTCAACGGGAAGATCTCGACCCGCCGACTCGGGTGCTTCGCGAGCGCGATCTCGTCGAGCGCTTCGACGATCGGGCTGTGGCGCGGGTGGCGCTGCGCGAGCACCGCGTCGAGGGCGGGGCAGACCGCCGCCCGGACGGAAGCCACGAAGCGCTCCTCGGCGGCGCGGGCGGCCCGCTCACCGCGGTCCGTCGCGGGCGGGACGGTGATAGAGGCCAGCCGCAGCGTGTCCGCGGGGCGGTCTCCGAGCGCGAAGACCGAGAGGTCCGACCCGGGGTGGTGGAACGCGACGTGTGCCACGCGTTCGAGGAGCGGCGACGCGGTGCTCGAGCTGCACACGCCGTCCTCCGAGGCGTCGCAGAGCACGTGGATGTCGAGCGCCTCCTGCACGGGGGCGTCCTCGACGCCAACCTCCCGCAGCACGGAGTGCAGCGAGGTCGAGTCGGCGTCGCAGTGCGTGAGCACTCCCACGGCGACGAATGCGCGGAGCAGCAGCGGGGCTCGTTCGAGGCCGCCGACCGCGACGGGATGACTGCGCGGCGCGCGAGATGGGACGCACCCCGAGCGCAGAGAGCGGAGCGCGAGCGCGGACGGTTCGCGCCCAATCGGTGGATGAAACGACATGAGATCCTCCGGGGTCGCGGGGAAAGGGTGCGACTCCAGGGAGGGAAGGACGCTCGACGCATAGCGTTCTGACTTTGCGGTGCCCCAGCAGACGCCCGTCATGCCCACGCGCCTGACCGGCCCACGCTACGCCGCGACCTTCCTTCCTCCCCCAAGGCCCCAACGCGAGCGTGTTCGCGTGGGCCGGAAAGGAAGGGATCCGTGACTCATCTGAAGGGACTCACTACGAGCCTCCTCCTGCTCTCGCTCATCGCGCTCGCGGTGGGCCGCATGGTGGGGGCGAAGGAGCTGGAGGGCTTCGCCCTGCGCGCGTCCGCCACGTTCTTCCTCATCCTCCTGGCGCTCCCGCTCGTCGCCCACGAAGCGGACGCGGTGCGGCAGGGCCCGTCGCGCACGGCGACCTGCGCGATGCCCGAGGTGGTCGTCGTTGCGCCGGAGCACCTCGTCGGCGGCGCGCTGGTCGTCGCCGGGCACCTGGCGGTCGGCCTCTGGTGGCTCCGGCGACGCGCGCGCGGCGAGGGGCAGCGTCGCGCCGCGCAGGAGCGTGAGGCTGACCGTCGTCGTGAACGCGGGCGCCTTGCGCCACGGGACCTGGACGGGGGTGCGTCATGACGATGCTGCCATCCAGTCCAGCCGGTCTGCGCCTCGACGGCACCCGGCCGCCCTCCCCCGAATCCGTCCGCCGGCCCATGGAGCTTGCCCACGCGCTCCTCGACGAGCTCGCTGCGGCCCTCGCGGCAGAAGGAGTGCAGATCCGCGGTGCCTTCGCGCCATACCACCACGTGACGTCGCCACGAGACTTCGTTCCGGCGGTGGAGGCTACGGGCGAACTTCTCGTGGTTCACTTCGAGCTGCCCACGACCTCAAACCTCGGCGTCCCCTTCGGCCGCGACGTCCTGTTCCTGCTCGTGCGCGAGCTCTATCGCGAGATGCGAGGGGCAAGTTTCTTCGAGAGCGACGGGATGTGGCAGGACAAGCAGGGGGCGTTCTGCGGCGACCTCTCGATCGGGGTCGAGGTCTGGACACGCGATCTCGCGCGACTCGAGAAGTTCGTCCTCCACGCAGCCGACGTGCTGTCGCAGGACGAGATCGTGTTGCGCATCACGCGGGCGGACTTCCGCGTGCTGCGCCCTGCGAAGGGGGACCACCGTGAGCAGTGATGCACTCCTGCAGTGGATCCTCGGCGTGTCGGGACGCGAGCAGGTGCGACGCGCGCGTCGTCAGCTCCGGCGCGACCTCCACACCTTGAGCGCCCACCTCGACGCCGACGAGCGCGCGTTCATCGCCGAGATGGATCGGCGGGCGAAGGCGCCGCACCTCACCCTGGCCGAGACGCCTGACGGGGTGCCCTTCCACATCCGTCTCTCGGACCTGACGCGCCACGGCTGGGTCACCGGCTCCACGGGCTCCGGGAAGACCCGCCTCGTCCTCGTGTTGTTGCGCCAGCTCCTCGCGCGTCTCGTCGCGGGAGACGAGTTCGCCGTCATCCTCCTGGGCCTGGAAGGCGACCTCGTCGACCTGACGCTCCGCACGCTCGGGATGCTCCTCGAACGTGCCGCGGCGGCGCGCCGCGACGAGGTGCTGTCGCGCCTTCTCGTCGCCCGCTTCTTCCGCGCGACGGGCGATGCGACGCTGCCGCCCTGGAACATCCTCGCCCCGAGCCCCCACGTCCCGCTCCTGGTGCAGGCGCAGACCATCGCGGAGATCCTGGAGCACTCGCTCGGGGCGCCCCTCGGTTCGCGGCAGGACACGGCGCTCACCATGCTGCTCGCGCTCGCCATCGAACACGGGCTGCCGGTCAACGCCCTCCGCATTCTCCTCCACGACCGGGAGGCGCTCGAAGCACGGGCGAGCCGCTCGAAGGAGACCCTCCTCCGCTCCTATTTCGAGGGGCGTTTCGCGCGGGAATCCCCGGCGACCCTCGACGGCATCGCCAGCCGACTCGATCGGCTTTTGTCGCTCGACGCGGGGCTGCGCGGCGCGCTCGCCGGCCCTGGAACGATCGACTTCGCCGCCCGGTACCGCCCGGGCAGCGTGACCTGCCTGGACTTCTCGGGCGTGTCGCTCGGCGGCGAGGGAGCCCGGCTGGCGCTCTCCGCCCTGTCCATCCGTTCGCTCTTCTCGGCGGCGCTCTCCGCGGCCCGCCGCATCGAGGGGCCGACCCTGATCGTGATCGACGAGGCCCAGCTCGCGATGACCCCGGCGACCCTCGCCGCGCTCTCCACAGCCCTCACCACCATCCGGCACGCCAACGTCGGCATCTACCTGCTCAACCAGAGCCTCGTGCAGTTGCCGCGCGACTTCAGCCACCTGGCTGCCACCAACCTCACCTACCGGTTCCTGGGCAGATCGGGCAGCGCCGACGCCTCGCTGTCGGCCGAGTTCCTGCCGCGCACGGGTCGCGTCCTGAAGACGCGGTCGCCCTTCACGCCGCCGGGAGACCGGATCGAGTATCTGTCGCGCGCTGAGGAGGAGGCCCACCGCGTCACCGAGTGCGGGGCGCTTCCCCGGCGGACCTTCTTCGTCACCGACCGGTCCGCGCCCTTCGGCGTGAAGCGGATCGTGCTGCCGGTCTTCGACCCGCCCGCGTGGGAGAGCTTCGCCCCCGACCTGCGCGCCGCCCTGGAGCGGGGCGCGACGGGCGTCCCACGGAGCGAACTCGTGGAGCGTGCCCGACAGGTGGAGGCGCAGGCGCTGTCGGAAGCGGCACGGGGCGGCTCGGAGCCGGGGGACGACCCCGTACGGGCACGTCGTCAGGGCGGACGCGCTCGCACCGCGATCCCGCAGACGCCCGACGCTGTCGCTCGTTCGGCTCGTTGGCGGCGGAAGGGAGGGCATCAGTCATGAGGCGCCTCCTCGTCATTGCGGCGTGGGTCCTGGTAGCTGCGGTCTACCTCGCGCTCGGGTGGATCCCGGGGACGCTCCTCCTTCTCGCGGCCCTGGCGGGCAGCCTTCGCGCCCTCGCCCGCACGGCGCGTGCCCTCGCCCCTTTTCTCCAGTGCCCGCACGGTCATCCGGTGCCGACCTACGGACTCGTCCGCTGCTCGGCCTGTGGATTCACCTCGGAGGGACTGGTCTGGCGCTGCCGCCACTGCGGTGCGCGCTACGGCCACACGCCCTGCCCGACCTGCGGCCTCTCGGTCCGCAACCCGGCTCTGTAACGGAGGACACGATGAACGCCCCGACCGCTCCGAAGCGCACCCGACGCCCCCGTCATCAGAAGCCGACCAAGCGACTCGTCCGGTACACGGCGCGGGACCAGAGGATCGACGAACTCGTGGGCCGTTGCCGCGCCCTGCACGCTCCCGTCATTGCCGCGCTCGAGTTCGGCGATCCTTCGACGTGCAGCCGACGCCTCGCCCTGCACGTGGGCGCCGGCCTTCTGCGGGTCCACGTCACGCACCTGAACGAGCCGAACTGGCTGACGTTGACCGAACGGGGAGCCGAGCAGCTCGTCGCCGAGGGCGTTCCCGAAGAGTCTCTCCACGTCGGGCGACTGCCGAGCGCGGAGACGCTGGAGCACCTCCGCTACCTGAACGAGTACCGGGCGGCGCTGATGCTCGCCTGCCGTGACCCGGCCGCGGCCGTCTCCCTCACGACCTTCCTCGCCGACCACGACCTCCGGCGGATGGCCGGGCCGAACCCGCCGGAGCTCGTTCCGGACGCGATCGTGCAGGTCACGCCCGTGTCCTCCGAGGCGGTCGGCTTCGCCCTTGAAGTGGATCTCGCACACTACAGCGCCCGCCTGTTCGCAGGGCGCAAGGGGCGCCTCACGGTCGCCCTCGCTCGGGCCCACGCCCCGCTCTGGGGCCTCCCGGACGGATGGCGCCCCGTCGTGCTCGCGCCCTCGCTGTCACGGCTGCGCTCGCTCGCGCGGTCGCTCTGCGACGAGGGGGCCGGTGATCTCTGGCTCGGCACGACCTTCGACGAGGTCTTCACGAAGGGACCGCTCGGCAGGGCCTACGCCACCATGTCGGAGGTCGCGGCCGTGCCGGCTGGTACGACGATGAGATTCACGCGGAGCCTCCTCGATCGTCACGGGGGGAGATCGCCGTGAAGTCGATCGTCCACATCACGACGGTCGTGTCCGACCAGGGACGGGCCCGGTGCGCCGTCCGGAGACCTACGCCGCGTCTCGCTGCCCCGCCCTTGGCTCCCGACCTTACGGCAAGGGCAGGTTCCGCGAGCGTTTTCCCCGACCTTCCAGCGGGAGCACGTTCAGCATCGCGTGCGGTATCTGTCGTCTCTGTGCGCTCCGTTGGATGGGTTCAGCGGGGGACGGGCCCGTGACGTCGGAAGGAGGATGCGGGGATGGTCGTGCGCGAGCGGGTGCGCACGTGGGCGACGCGCGGCGCCGGGACCCGCGACGCCCAACGCGCGGACGCGTCCGGGGAGGGAGCCCTCCTCCGGCAACGCGCACGGTCACGCCGGCCACACGAAGCGCTCGCGCAGGTCGTGCGAGCGCACGTTCGCCAGCGCGTCGTGCGACCGAGGCGTCGTTCGCTTCCACCAACTCGGAGAGTCGCGATCTCACGCCGGTTGCGAGCACGCTCGCACCCCCGCACCTTCCCCTCACCGACGGCGAGCGCTCCCTGATCGCGCTCCTCGTCGAGATGGCGCTGAAACCATGGATATCCGGAACCTGAGCGGCCTTCGCATCGCGGTCTACGCGCGCTACTCGTCCGACAACCAGCGTGAGGCGTCGATCGACGACCAGGTGCGCCGCTGCCGCGACTTCATCGAGCGGGCGGGCGGCACGGTCGACCCGAACCTCGTCTTCGCCGACCACGCGGTGTCCGGCGCGAGCCTCCAGCGACCTGCGTTCGAGAAGCTGATGGCGCTCGTGAACGCCAAGCGCCGCGAGCTCGACGCGATCGTGACCGAGGACCTCTCCCGCGTGACCCGCGACTTCGCCGACGCCGCGATGGTCTTCAAGCAGCTCCAGTACCTCGGCGTGCCGCTCCTCGGCGTTGCCGATGGCATCGACACCTCCGCCCGCTCGGCGAAGTTGTCGTTCACGGTGAAGTCGCTCCTCGCCGACATGTACCTCGACGAGCTCCGGGACAAGACGCTCCGCGGGCTCGAAGGCCGGGCGCTCGCCGGCTACTCGACCGGGGGACTGCCCTACGGCTACCGGAGCCAGGAGGTACTCGACGCGCAACGCCGGGTGCTCGGCCACGCGATCGAGATCGACGAGGTGCAAGCCGAGGTCGTGCGCCGCCTCTTTCGCGACTACCTCGGGGGACAGTCGCTGACTGGTCTCGCCGCCGCCTTCAACGCCGAGGAGGTGCCGCCGCCGCGCGCTCACACCCTCCATCGACGGAAGGGGTGGGTCGCCTCGACGGTCCGCACCATGCTCCACAACCCGGCCTACACCGGCGCCTGGAGCTTCAAGAAAAAGGAGTGGCGTAAAGCCCCGGGGACCAACCGCCGCCGCTGGCGCTTCCGCCCCGAGGGCGACGTGCTCGCGCTCTCGCGGCCGCACCTGCGCATCGTCGACGACGACCTCTGGAACGACGTGCAGGCGCGCCTGAAGGCGGTGCGGGCGCTCTTCGTGAAGGAGCCCGGAGAGGGGAGTCGGGGGCGGACCGAATCGGCGCGGGCGACGAAGTACCTCTTCTCCTCGATCCTCGTCTGCGACCGCTGCGGCGCGCCCATGATGATCTCGGGCGGGAGCACGGCGAAGTACTACCGCTGCGGCGATAACCACAAACGGAAGACCTGCCCCAACGCCCTCACGGTGCGGGAGGACGTCGCCCGGGACGTGCTCCTCGCGGCCCTGCGCGAACGGCTCGTCTCCCCGGAGGGCGTGCTCCACGCCCGCAAGCTCATCGCCGAGAAGTTGGGGGAGCTCTCGCGCACCGCCACGGCGAAGCTCCGCGAGCACGAGGAGCGCTTGGGCCGCACCGAGGCCCGCATCAAGGGGCTCGTCGGCTTCCTCGCGGACGGCGACCGCTCGACCTACGTCGTCGAGACCTTGCGCGACCTGGAGGCGCAGGCCCTCACCGAGAAGCAGGCCATCGCGAACCTGCGCGCCCAGGCCGACGAGCCGATCCCGCTCCCAAGCCCCGACGAGCTCCTCGAACGGGTGTTCGACCTCGACGCCCGGCTGGAGGAGGACGCACTCCGGGGACGGGAGGCGCTGCGGCGGCTCTTCCACGCCGGTGAGTTGCGCCTCGTTCCCCAGGACGATGGCGTCTACCTCGCTCGGGCCGAGCTCCTCCCGCTCGCGCTGTTTCTACAGCCCCCAAAAGCGGAAGATCCGGCCCCCGAGGATTCGGGAGCCGGATCTTACCGGCGGTTGTTGCGGGGGCAGGATTTGAACCTACGACCTTCGGGTTATGAGCCCGACGAGCTACCAGGCTGCTCCACCCCGCGTCAGGGATGGCCGCTTCTATCGCCCTCCCCTTCGACCGTCAACGGAAATGTTCACTTCGTTCCGCGACGACCTCCACGGCCTCCGTTTTTGGGCCCAGCCCCGCCGCGATCTGAGTGCGTAGAGGCGCCCTGCTTCGGCGCGCCGCGCCCCGTAGGAGCCTTGTTCTCCCGACGCGTCGTGACCGCCGGGGCCTTGGTCTCCCGCCGTGTGCCGGGCGCCGGAGCCTTCGCGCTGCGCGTGGTGCCGGACGCAGCCTCTCGGGCGCGGCTCACGCTCTCGCCCACCACGCGTCCCGCCTGTCCGCCCGGTCGCTTGACCACTCGCTTGCGCACGGGCGCAGGCGCGACCTCGGTCTCCTCCTCGACCTCCTCGGGGTAGTCGCCGTCGTGGCCCTTGGCGAAGGCGGCCGCCTCCGCAGCGCGCAGGTACTCGCGGCGCAGGAGCGTGACCTCGTCGTCGGTCAGCGTGCGCTTCTCGCCGGGACGCAGCCCCTCCGCGGTGATGCCCGCGAAGGAGATGCGAGCGAGGCGCATCACGAAGAGCCCGACGGCCTCCGCCATGCGGTGGATCTGTCGGGTGCGCCCCTCACGCAGCGTCACCTCCATCCACGTGGCGCCGTCGTTGATCGGCTCTCCTCGCTCGTCGGACACCATCGACGGCGTGTGCCTCAGCAGCTTCACGTCGGCTGGCAGCGTCTTGCGAGGCGCCTCGCCCGGGTCGCTCTCCGACGGCGCCAGCATCACGCCCTCGCGGAGCTTGTCGAGCTGAAGGTCCGTGACCACCCCGCGCACCTTGCAGACGTAGACCTTCGCGACCGCCTTGCGGGGGTGCAGCAGCGCCTGCGCCAGGGCGCCGTCGTTGGTGGCCAGCATCACCCCGGAGGTGTGGAAGTCGAGGCGCCCCACCGGGTACACGCGGGCAGGAAGGTTCTTGAGGATGTCGGCCACCGTGGGTCGACCCTCCGGGTCGCT
>Ga0066418_1000191_pt1 | contig 21761 bp, 8 predicted proteins | sample LakWasMet26_LOW6_2_FD_59545 | JGI IMG/M metagenome (GOLD analysis project Ga0066418, IMG submission 59545) | Freshwater sediment methanotrophic microbial communities from Lake Washington under simulated oxygen tension - Sediment Metagenome 26_LOW6 | ecosystem: Environmental > Aquatic > Freshwater... | reverse complement strand
GAAAGTGGGTGGTTGCACGTTTCCCGGAGTGCACGGCCTGCCCCGTCCCGATCTCGCCGCCCACTTTCAAACGGGCCATCCGGTCGCATTGGCCGAGTTTTACGTCGTCGTGGATCTACCGCCTGGCGGCAACGACGTCGTGTTGGAAGTGCTCACGATCGAGGGGCACTGGACCGAGTTCCAAACCGTCTCCTACCAGGTTCACGCCTCAGAGCCCCCGGTTCAATTTGCCGTGCCCGGCGGTCCGCTGCGCTGGATCGATCACGGACACAGCCTGCGCCGGCTCCTCCGCGACGCGGCGCGTCATCCGGAGAAAACCCTGGACGCACTCGCCCATGCCCTCGCCGCGGAAATACCTTGGCCGCGCGTGGCGAGAGACCCGGCGGCCCCACTGCTGGGTTTCGTGGACGAACCGGCTTCAGTCACCTGCTGTCGTTTCGGTCGGATCCCGGCCTTCGGACACCTTTTCCATCCGACCCTGCGCACAAAACGCATTCTGGCCACTGTCGACCTCCAGTCGTGGCAAGCGTTGGAAACTCATCAGCCTTCACCCGGACCGGCGGCGTACTACACCCAGATCCCCAACGCCCAGGCCTGCGGTTTCATCGGCTTGGTGGATGTGCCAGCGCAGTTGCCCAATCCACTCAGCCTGCGCATTTATGCTGAACTGGAGGACGGCAGCCTGCACCTCGGGCCCGTGGTCCGCACCCGGCGCCATACGCAGGAGGAGGAGAACCTCGTTCCCACGTCACGATCGGAAGTCGCCTTCGATGAGGCCGTGCAAATCTGGGAAACCGCCCTGGCCAGCCGGGGCCTGACGGTGTCGCGCGATGCCGAATTAGAGCGTTACCTCGACACCTTGCGCGCGGAACACGCTTCAGCAGCCCGGGCCATTCCCCAGGCGAACGCACCGCTGCAAGCTCCCCCGTTGTCTTCGACTGGCGAACTGCCCAAGCGCGTCCTGCTCACTACTCACGGCCTGAGCCTGCAGGGAGCGCCACGCTTTCTGTTGGAACTCGGCCGGGCCCTAGCCGGCGCCGGTGTCGGGCTGGAAGTCATCAGCGCGGAAGACGGTCCCTTGCAGGCGGAATTTGTCCGCCTCGGGGCGCGAGTCAGCGTGATCGATTGCCAACGCGTGATGCAGGCCGCCTCCCCCGCGGAGGCCTCGGCTGCCATCGCCGACCTGGTCACCCAGGCGGACTGGACGGCCGCGGATCTCGTCATCGCCAACAGTTTCACCACCTTCTGGGCGGTGCATGTCGCCAAGGCCGCGCAACGTCCGGTCCTGCTCTACGTGCACGAGAGCACCACGCCGGCCACGTTCTACGACCGGCGGGTGCCGGCGACAGTGATCGGCCTCGCCGAACAGGCCTTCGCCCTGGCCGACGCCGTGTCGTTCACCACGGCCTCCACGCGGCAGTGTCATCTTGGTTACGGCCGCCCGGACCGGCATCACCTCACGCCCGGCTGGGTGGAAGTCGCCGCGTTGGATCGCTGGCGCGCGGCGCAGGATCGTGAAGCTTTGCGGCGGGACCTCGGCGTGAAACCCGGCGAACTCCTCGTCTGCAACATCGGCACGGTCTCCGACCGCAAGGGCCAGCACATCTTTGCGCGCGCCGTGGATTTGCTCTGGCGCCGCCACCCCGAGCTGGCCGCGCGCACCCGTTTCGTTTTGCTGGGTGGACGGCACTCACCCTTCGACGCGATGCTGGCCGACTCGCTGGCCGCGCTGGGCCGCCCCAATCTGGTCGTCCATCCCGAGACCACCGACTACCTCCGCTACTATCTCGCGGCCGATCTCTTCGCCTGCTCCAGCTACGAGGAATCCTCGCCGCGCGTGGTGTTTGAGGCCATGGCCTTGCGTACGCCGATCATCGCGTCGGCGGTGCACGGCGTGCCCGAACTGGTGCGCCCCGATCTCGAAGCGCTGCTCCTGCCCGCCGGCGACACGGTCGCCTGGTGCGACGGACTCGCGCGCCTGCTCGCGACCCCGGCAATCGGACGCGAACTGGCCGCCCGTGCCCGCGCCCGCGCGGAAAACGGCTTTGACCTGCCGGCCGTCATGCCGCGACACCTCGCCTTGGTGGCCAAGACCGCGGGCCGTCACACCCGTTGAGCGTGGCGGCTATTTCACTTCGATCTTTTTCCAATACGTCCAGCAATAGGCGTAACCAAAGCGGGGTCGGACGCTGAACTGGAGCATCTCTCCCGGCGAGGCTTGGAAGGCGATGCTGGCCCGTTGGTCGCCGCGATCCGCCTCGACCGCCACCGGATCCAGACTGCGCTCGAAGATGACCCGCTGCGTACCGTCAGGCAGAAGGCCGACCACTTTAAGGATCACCCCCTGGGTCTTGTCTCCGGATTTTTCCCACGCAGTGGAAACCATGCCGAAATCCCACTCGATCTGGGTCGCTCCGGCAGGCGGCCTGAGCCAAAGATCGCTGTCGGGGTGGGCATCCAGAACCGAGACGCCATCCTTGTTCATGTGACTGATCCCGTAGGTAAAACGCACCTTGAGCGGCGCCGGTGACACCATGGAAAAGGCCGTTTTGGCCAGTCCCTGGTTCACCAGCTGGGTCACGGGGACCAGCAGGTTGATCAACGAGGGATTGGGCACCTTGATGTCGCCAAAGTACCCGCGTTGCTTGAGTCCCTCCTTCACGAGATTGCTGTAACGCTGGTTGCAATAGATGTCGGCAATCTCGTGGGTGAACGTCGGCTCTGAATCCAGGCCGAACTCCGCGGCCGCCAGATCCTTCAGTTTCATGTTCTTTCGCCCATCAAAGACCAGCACGAGCGCCGCCACATCCTCATCGGCCAGGTCCCCGAAGGCGCGCTGCAGGTAGGCCGGGTCATTGTCCAGTCCGTTGCGAATCATCAGGGCGCGTCGTTGGGAGTAAAATGGAATCATCGCCGCCCAGTCGGCTCCGGAGACAATAATGACGGAATCCCGCGGAGTGAGTTCACGCAGGGTCTGCGTGAAGGAGAAACCCCCATCGGACTTGATCATCTGTTGTCCGTAATAAACCCGCCAATAGGTGTGCAGTTCCGCGGCCGGCAGCACCAGCAGCAGCAACCAGCAGAGCCAGCGCGGCAGGCGCGAATCGAGCACGCCGCCCAGCACAAACCCCAAGGCACCCAGCAGGAACACGCCGCAAGCGTAGTAATAGTACTCCTGATAGGCATAGGCGAAGGGGAACATCAGCTGCGCGAGGAAGAACACCGCGGCCACTCCCGCCACCCGCGCCCGCTCGGCCGGGAAGGCCAGCAGCCCCGCGATCAAACCGAGGCCGACCACCCACGGCGGCATGAGGGCCTCGGACCACCGTTCCAATAATATGCCCCAGGTCTGGCCCGAAACCCGGGCAGCCAGTTCACCCAGCCCCCAGTTGCCGACGGACAAATTCGCCGAGGTAAAGATCCACGCGGAGGCATGCAGGGCCTTGATCGGATCGGTCAGCTGGATCCACAGCCGCAGCGCCCCCAAGGCGACGACTACTCCGGCCAATCCCCAGAACGCGGTCTGCAATGCCGCGCTCCAGCTCCGCAAGACCCGCCAGTCCCTCCAAAGCCACCACACCACATAACCGGCCGCGGGCAGGAGCCAGACCGCAAACGTCGCGCTCTTGATCAGAGCCGCTCCCGTGCCCGCGGCAGCCGTCAGCAAAAACCAGGGCCAGCGCCGCACCTGCATCATGCGGACAAAGCAATACATGAACCAGGCACAGCACATCAGCTCCATGGATTCCATCAGGAAGGCCCGGGAGTAGAAGATGTACACCGGACAGCACAAGATGAGTGCGAGCGTCAGCAGACGCCGATGCCGCGACACCCCGATTTGGCCCAGCAACAGCCAAAACGCCGGCAGGCAGAGGTAAAAGCAGCCGAGCGAAATGATTCTGGCCGACACATAGTGGGGCAGGTCCAGCACCCGGCTCAGACCGACGACGCTCCATTCGTAGATCGGCACTTCCAGCAAAATGGATACCCAGGGCTTGCCCAGGATCGGAACTTCGTAGAGCAGGGAGAAATCATTCTTCTGGTCGACGTAGTAGCTGATGAGCGCCGTCTGAGCCTGACGAAATTCGTGCCCCATCATGAACGGCGTGGTCATGTTCCGCGTGCTCAGCCAGGCATGGGTCAGCAAAGCGACCAGGAAAAACCCCAGAACCAGCAGGTTTTCGCGTTTGGCCGGAGCAGGTTCAGTCATGATTTGTGGAAGCATAGAGGACCTAGCGGGGCCGCAATACCAATTTAGGCCCCTTCGCGGCACCCAAACCAGCCCCGACGTCCCGATTGGCTGCTTGACCATTGACCCCGGGAAACCCGCCATTCCCACCAGGCGATTATTGAGACATACGTTAACCAGTGACTCCGGCCGCGGCCTGATCGCGATGCTCCCCAACACACCCCGTCTCTTTCTTGCGTTATCCCCACTCGGAGTGGTGAGAGTGACCTCCGGGGAAGAATCCAACCGCGCATTTACTGGGTTGTGCCGCCGCCAATAGTTTTTCACCTTCCCGCTCCGCCCGACGGAATCGTCTCCGCATGCACGAACTTGCCCACTCCTTTTTGCACTTTGACCCGCCTTTGCCGGGTCTGATCGGGGGTTCGCTGCTGCAAGGCTGGCTCGTGGCCAAGCCCGGTCATCACTACACCGACGTCCGCGTCGTGGCCGGCCCGGAGATTTTTCCGGGGATCCACGGCATTCCCCGGCAGGACCTCGCCGCGTTCTTCAAAAGTGAGCAACCCTACCTGCTGGCCGGCTTCAGCGTCACCCTCACCCTGCCCGCCGGCCGGCATCGCCTGCAGCTCGAGGCCTGCACCATCACCGGATCCTGGGAAGCGATCGATTCCGTCGAGCGTGACGTGACGGCGGCGGAAGCCCAACCCGATCCGGAGGCGCGCACGCCCCTGGACGCGACCGCCCTGGGCGAGATGCTGCGCATTCTGCTGCGGCGACTGGCCGATCCCTCCCTGTCGCCCCAAGCCGGGGCCACCGCCCTCGTGGGCGCCTCCCCCGCCCGCCACCACCTGCAGCATCCTCCGCGGCCCTTTCACGGACACATCGATCAGCCGCAAACGTGGTTCCGGACCCTTTTCGGACGCCTGCCGGTCACGGGCTGGGTCTTTCACGAGAGCCTGCCGATCAAACGGGTGTTCGCGACGACCGACCTCCTCGCCGTTCAAAACCTGAAACATGGTCGCGCCACGGATTTTCTCCCCGCGCGCTTCCCACAGTTTCCGCTCGCCCAGCACGGCGGTTACGACGGTTTTTTGGATCTCCCGGCGCAACTCCCCCTCCCGGTCACCGTGCGCGTCTACGCCGAACTGGCCGACGGGAGCTGGCATCTCGGCTCGGTGGCTCGCTTCACCACCACGGACCAGGAATTCGCCAAACAGCCCTTCGTCACTTTTTCTCCCCTGACTTTCTGGCGGGCGTGGCGCGCCCTGGTTCGCGCAATCAAAGTCCGCGGCTGGCCCGTGCCCTCCGGTCCAGCCTACCGCCAAGCCATTCTGGACGTTTGGCGCGAATACTCGGCCCTGGCCCCGCGGCCCCACGCGCTTCATTCGATGCAGGCCCCCGACCCCGCGGATTCGCCCCGTTCCGGTCCCCGTCGGATCCACCTGATCACCCACAATCTCAGCCGGGAAGGCGCCCCGCTCTTTTTGCTGGAATTTGCGCGTCACCTGCAAGCAGTGCACGGCGTCCAACTGGCCGTGACCAGCGGTCAGGAAGGTCCGTTGCGCCACGACTTCGAGAAACTCGGGGCCCGTGTGCAGGTGGTCGATCCGGCCGCCGCGCTGGCAGCGAAGGGGGCGTCGGCGCTGCGTCCGGCCTTGCAGGAACTCGGAAGCGTGATCGACCTCTCCCAGGCGGACCTCGTGGTCGCCAACACTGTTTCCTGCTATTGGGGCGTCTGTCTCGCGGTCGGGGCCCGACGCCCCGTGCTCCTCGAGATCCATGAAAGCACGCCCCCGCGCCGCTTCTTTCATCCGCAGATGGACGCCGGCGCGTTGTCCGTGGTGGAGGCGTCGCTCCGCCAGGCCACGCGCGTGAACTTTCTCACCGCGACCACCCGGCGTTACTACGCCGACCTTTCCGACGGCGCCAACTACGTCATCAATCCCGGCTGGATCGACCTCGCCGCGATCGACCGCTTCCGCTCCGCCAATGCGCGGGAAAAACTGCGCGCCCAACTCGCCGTTCCCGCCGGACGCAAACTGGTCGTCAACGTCGGCACGGTCTGCGAGCGCAAGGGTCAGCACGTGTTCGCGCGGGCGGTGGAGCTCCTCTGGCGCACCGCCCCGGAAATCGCGGCCACGGCTGACTTCCTCATGATCGGCGGCCGCGACACGCCGTATGACCGCGCGCTGCATGATTTCCTTCAGACGCTCAACCGGCCCAATCTACGCATCGTGAACGAGACAGGGGCGGTTTATCCCTATTACGGGGCGGCCGACCTGTTCGTGTGTTCGAGCTACGAGGAATCCTTTCCCCGCGTCGTGCTCGAAGCCATGGCGTTCGCGCTGCCGTTGGTCTGCTCCGCCGTCCACGGCATTCCGGAAATCGCCCGCGGCGACCGGGAGGCGCTCCTCGTCCCCCCCGGCGACACGGCGGCTCTGGCCTCGGCCATGCAACGCCTGCTGGCCGAGCCCACCATGGGCCAGCAACTGGCCCAAGCCGCACGAATCAGGGTCGCCGACTTCGACAGCAAGGCGCTCCTTCCGCGCCACGCCGGCCTGGCCCTCTCGCTGACGGCCACGAGCGCCTAGTTGGTGCCGTTGTCGGGCGGCGAGGACTATTTCACTTCGATGCCGATCGTGTAGGCCCAGTCAAAAGCGGTGCCGACATTGGGCCGGGTGGAGAAACGGAGCATTTCACCGGGCTCCGGCTTGTACGGAATCACCACATGCTGGTCGCCGCGATCAGCCGGATTGTGCACCGGATCCAACAGGCGGGTGTAGATCGGACGGTTCGAGCCATCGGGCAATTCGCCCAATATGATAAACTCAACGCCGTCCGTCTTGTCGCCTTCCCGCTCGTAGGCCCCCGCAAAGATCCCGTAGTTCCAGCGGATCTCCCGCGCGCCGGCCGGTGCCGGCAGCCAGAGGTCGGTGTTGGGATGGCTGGAGAGAACCGAAATCTCACCGTAGGCCATCCAATCGATGCCGAACTGGAACTGATACTCGACCGGACCCGGCCTGATGTTGGGAAAGGCGTTGCCCGCAGTCGCAGAGGAAATCTTGATGCGGTTGGCGCCCGCGAGCTGGGCCATCGCCTGAGGCGGCAAGGTGATGCCCTGATAACGGGTGGAGTCCTTCAACCGGATCTGGATCGCCATCCGATAGATCCGGGGCACGTAGACGTCCGCCGTGGTCCAGGAAAAGGTGGGGGCCAACGGATCGAAATCGAACCGTTTCGCCAGGAGTTCAATGAAATGGCGGTTGGTCCGCAGACCGCCAAAGAGCACGATGGCGGAGACGTCCTCATCGGCCAGGTCGTTGAAGGCCCGTTGCAGATACGCCTCATCGTACTCGAGACCGTTGCGAATCATCAGGGCCTTGCGTTGCGCGTACAGCGGCGTCATCGCCGCCCAGTCCGCCCCCGCCACCACGATCACGGAATTCTTCGGCGTGAGATCACGGATCGCGTCGGTGAACGGATAACCGCCGTGGTGCTCCACGCTCTGCCCCTGACGATAGTCCTGCCAATAGGTCCGCACCTGCGAACCCATCACCAGCGCGAGCGCCAGCCAGCCGCACCAGCGGTAGCCGGGCGTATCCAACATACCGAGTATCGCGTAGCCCAAGGCCACGACCACGAAGGCCGCATTGGCGTAGAAATAATAATCCTGATACGCGTACGCGAAGGGAAACAGAAACTGGGCGAGGAAGAAGACACTCCCGATGCCGAGCACCCGCCAGCGCACCGTCGGCGAAGCGAGACCCACAATCAGCCCCAGCCCGATCAGCCAGCGGGACATGATCGCCTGTTCCCAGCAGCCCATCAGCGTGCGCCAAAGGTCCGCCGACCCCAGCGCCTTGAGATCAAACAGGCCCCAGTTGCCTTCCGTGAGGTTCTTCGAGGCGAAGATAAAGGCCGACGGATGGGCCGCCTTGAGCGGGTCTGTGTAGGCGACCCAAGCCCGCAGCGCCCCCAGGGCCACCGCCACGGTTGCCAAGCCCCAGAGGAGCGTCTTCACCGGGACCAGCCACCCCTTCCGGGCGCGCAAATCCTGCCACAACAACCACGCGCCATAGGCGGCGGCCGGGAGAACCCAAATGGCCCAGATCGCGCTCTTGATCAGCGCGGCGGCCGTGCCCGCCACGATCGTGACGACCAACCAGGTCCAGCGGCGTTCTTCCATCGTGCGCACGAAGCCCAGCAAGAACCAGACGCTCGCCATCAGGGCCATCGCGTCCATCAGGAAGGCCCGCGAATAATAGATGTAGACCGGCGTGGTCAAAAGGAGGGCGAGCATCAGCAGGCGCCGCGGTTTGGGCAGCTGCAAGCGCCCAAGGAGCAGGTAGACCGCCGGCAACATCAGGTAGAAACTGGCCGCGCTGATGCAGCGGGCCGCCACCACATGCGGCAGCCCCGTGAGCCGGCTCAAGCCCACCACGCTCCACTCATAGATCGGCACCTCCAGCAGAATCGAGACCCACGGCTTCCCCATGATCGGCGTCTCGTACAACAGGGAGAAATTGTTCTGCTGGTCGATGTAGTAGGAGACGATTGCGGTTTGCGCCTGCCTGAACTCGTGCCCCGACATGAAACCCATGGTGAAATGGTAGGTGATCCCGTAAATGCTGTAGCCCAGCGCGACGATGAAGATCGCGATGAGCATTCGGGCTTCCCGCCGGTCGGCGTCAGCAGTGGACATGGTCGTCACAAAAAAAGGCCAGAAACGGGGCGGGCAACACTTATTGAGAGCACTCCTTTGAGGCTGCTTCCGGGCGGTTCACCGGACCTCGATCCGAATCCAATACGCCCAGTCGTAGGCCGAATTGTCATTGGGCCGGGTGGCAAAGCGGAGGATTTCGTCTGGCAGGGGTTTATACGGTATAGTGACAATCTGATCCCCCTGATCCGCCTGGTTTTTTGCCGGATCGAGCAACCGGCGGTAGATTTCCCGGCTTTGACCGGCGGGCGACTCCCCCAACACGATGAATTCCACCCCATTGGTCTGAGCCCCGGGCTTCTCATAAGCTCCGGCAAATATCCCATAACCCCACCGGATCTGCATCGCCCCGGCGGGCGGCTTCACCCAGAGGTCGGAATTGGGGTGGGCAGACAACAGCGACTGGCCATCCCTCTCCAGCCAATCCACCCCAAACTCAAACTGCATCCTGAACGGGGCGGGAATGATATTGGGAAAGCTGCCCTGCTCGGCGGCGGAAATTTCGCGCAACCCGCTCATCGACGGCGCGACGACCGTGGCGCTTTTCGGCATCGTCAGCTCATGGTTGTTCTGGACCCGAAACTCGACCCCGCTCCGATAGGCCGGCGCGATGTAAACATCGGCCAGCGCATGCTTGAGCGTCGGCGCCGATGCATCGAAGCCAAAGCGGGCCGCCGCCCGCTCGATCAGGGCGCGATGTTCCCGCACCGGACCGAAGAGCACCATGGCACTGACGTTCTCGCCGGCCAGATCCCCAAAGGCCCGGTCGAGATACACCGGATCGTCTTCCAAGCCGTTCCGGATCATCAGCGCCTTCCGCTGGGCATAGTAAGGCGTGATCGCCGCCCAATCCGCTCCGCCTACCACGATGACCGAGTTGGCCGGCGTGAGCTCGCGCAGGACCGTCGTGAACGCAAATCCACCCGCGCTGTCCACGGCCTGCAACTGCCGGTAGCCATGCCAGTACGTCAGGCCTTGGCCGATCAGCGGCACCAACAGGACGCCGGCCACGAGCCAGCGCGGGAGACGCGAATCCAGCAGTCCGAACAGCGTGTAACCGATGCCCGCGCACAAGAACACCGCGCAGGCATAAAAATAGTAATCCTGGTAGGCGTACGCGAAAGGAAACAGGAACTGCGCCAGAAAGAAGATTCCGCCGATCCCCAGCACCGGCCAGCGCACACGGGGCAGGGCGAGTCCGGTGACCAGCAACAGTCCGATCAGCCACCCCGGCATCACGGCCTGCGCCCAGCCGCCCAGCAACTGACGCCACACTTCGCCTGAGAACAAGGCCGCCAGATCAAACAGGCCCCAGTTCCCCACCGAGAGATTGTGCGAGGTGAAGATCCAGGCCGAGGCATGCGCGGCCTTGATCGGATCCGTGTAGCTGATCCACCAGCGCAAGGCCCCAAGGGGCACGGCCACAGTCGCCAGTCCCCAGGCCATCGTCAGCAACACCGCCTTGGCACCGCGTCGGGCGATCAGGTCGCGAGCCAACCACCAGACGCCGTACCCCGCCGCCGGCAACAGCCAGACGGCGAGCGTCGCGCTCTTGATCAGTGCCGCCGCCGTGCCGGCGATTATTGTGAGCAGCAACCAGCCCCAGCGCCGTTCATCCATCGTGCGCACAAAGCCCAGCAGGAACCAGGCGCACGCCATCAACTCCATCGACTCCATCAGAAAGGCCCGGCTGTAGAACACGTAGACCGGACACGTCAGTACCAGCGCCAAAATGAACAGACGCCGCGGCCCCGACAGCCGGAACCGCCCGAGCAACAACCAGAGCGCAGGCAACATCAGGTAGAAGCAGCCGATCGAGATGGCGCGGGCAGCCACGATGTGCGGCCAACCCGTCGCCCGGCTCAACCCGACGACACTCCACTCGTAGAACGGCACTTCCAGCAGCAGGGACACCCAGGGCTTGCCCAGGACCGGCGTTTCGTACAGCAGCGAGAAATTATTCTGCTGGTCGATGTAGTAGCTGATGAGGGCCGTCTGCGCCTGCCGGAACTCATGGCCCGGCATGAACGGCACCGTCAGGTGCCACGTGACGCAGAGGAAGTGATAAACCAGTGCGAGGATGAAGATCCCGCCCAGCAACCAGGTTTCATGGCGGGGTGTTTCCTGACTGGGCATGTAGCCCCAGAAAAAGGCCCGACCCCGCGGGAGCAATCCCTATCCGGAGCAGCGCCCGCGGGCCCAACGATTCGATCCGTAGGGGCGCTGCTTGCCGGCGCCCACGGGCATTTGCATTCGAAGCCCCGCGCTGATGGGAAAGGTATTCGCATCCCGTGAGGGTAATGTGGGAGCGAGCTTGCTCGCGACTCAGAGCGCAGAATGTCGCGAGCAAGCTCGCTCCCACAGGACAAGGCCGCCCCTGTAGGGTCGGCGCTTGCGCCGACCTATTCAGGCTCGCGTACCAGCCGGACACACCCCGTCGCTTCGCGACACCCCTCTTCCTAGAGGGGACCCAATCAACGGGTTCGGAAATCCCCTCTAGAAAGAGGGGTGCCCGGCAGGGCGGGGTGTGTTGGGCATGGTGTGAAAATTACTCCTTCTTCTGTCAGTCCATTGCGCGACCCTCAATAGCTGACGAGGTCGCCGCGAGCAGCGACCCTACATCGCCGGCGGCGTCCGAATAGTTGCCAAAGGCATCGGCGCCCCCATTCTGCTCCGCCATGTCCCGTTCACTGATCCTCCCTGCGCGTGGGTGCTGATTCCATCGACGCTTCCACCTGGCCACATGCCGTCGAGGTGCATCCGCCGGATTGGGTTTTTCCGGCCGAGCCGGCGTGGATTGCGGGCTGGATTCGTCCGCAGGGAAACCGCGTGGTGGTGGATGTCCGCGCGCGGATAGACCAACGGGTCATTCTCGGGCTCTCCGGATTGCCCCACCCCGCTTGGGCGCCCGTGGCCGGCCAGCCGCTCGCCGGCTTTTCCTTTCTCTTCGCGCCGCATCCCGGAGCCGTCGAGCTGCGTCTGGAAGCTTTGGATGCTGCCGGGGATTGGACGGAGTTTTTTCGGACGGACATCACCGCGGCGCCGGACGCCGCGCTCGCTCCCATCCGACCCGCCTTGAGGGAGTCCTTCAGCCCGAGCGTCATCGCCTTGGTGCGACGTCGCCTGCTGTCACCCCACCGTTCCTGGGATCGGCTGGCGGACGAGTTGATGGCCACGAAGGTCGCCGAACCGCTCAACGCCTATCCCAACCTGCCCTTCGTCGGCGCCTTGGAAGAGCCGCAGGCCGCGGGTCGCTACCGCTACGGGGTCGTACCTGCCACGGGTTGGCTGACGAGCCCGGCGTCGGCGATCAGTCGCTTGTACGCTGTCATCGATCCGCGTCCGCCGATCGACCTGCCCTACGGACAAAGCCGGGCCGATATTGCGGAAACATTTCCTGCGCTCGCCGACCGTCCCGGCGCCGTCATTGCGGGGGAAGTACCCTTGCCCGACCAGATCGTCGAGCCCGTCCTGCTCAAGGTTTTTGCCGAGCTGGAAAACGGCGAACAACACCTCGCCTTCGCGCAACGCTTCGCGCCCGAGTTTCATCGCAGCCCGGGCAAAATGCCTCCGCTGATTTCGTTCATCACCTTTGTTCGCGCGGTGCGGGCGCTGCGCGGGGCCGCGGACCGCTATGCCGTGCCACGCCAGGGCCTGAAGACTGCGGCGTTCGCGTTTTGGTCCGCCTACCAACAGTCATCAGCGTACCGACCTGCCCGGGCCTATCGGGATAATCCGTGGCAAGCCTTCCCCGCCGTCTCACCGCCAGCCGCGCCCGTTGCCCTGCCCCCACACCCCGCCATCAACGAGATCGCCCCGGCGGACGACATGCTGGTGCGCGATGCCGCCCCGTATTTCGCCATCGGCCGCGAGGCCTTGGCGCTGGTGCAGCGAGCCTGTGCGGATGCCGGCACGGATCAGGTGAAAGCGATTCTGGACCTGCCCTGTGGCCACGGTCGGGTGGGCCGTTGGCTGCGCGCCGCTTATCCGGATGCCCGGCTGGTCGCGTGCGACGTGCAGGGTCCGGGGGTCGATTTTTGCGTCAAACACCTCGGCGCCACCGGCCAGCTGGCGAGCGTCAATGGCGACCATTGGGCGTCCCTGCCGGGCCCGTTCGATCTCATCTGGTGCGGATCGCTGCTGACCCACCTCGACCGGGAGCAGTGGCTGGTGCACCTCCGCCAATTTGCCCGCCTCCTCTCTCCGAAGGGCGTGCTGGTTTTCACGTCCCACGGTTTGGTCGCCCTGGACAAGCTGCAGACCGGCGAAAAGGACTACGGATTGGAACAGGCCGCGATCACCCGCCTGTGCGCCGATACCGAGCAGACGGGATTCGGCTACGCCGACTATGTCGATTCACCGGGGTACGGCATCTCGGTCTCCCAACCCGCGTGGATCCGCGAGCTCGTCGCCCTTGAGACCCCCTTGCGCCTCCGAACGATCCACCCCTCGGCCTGGGACCAGCATCAGGACGTGGTCGTGTGCACGGTGCGGTGACAGCCTCACCCTTGGCGAATCCTCGGGTTGACCTGCCACAGCTGAAGCTCAATTTGCCCGGGATGTGTCTCCTTTCCCCCCGCACTGGGAATCTCCCTATCGCGCTTCCTCTGCCCGACCATGAGTGAATGTGCCGGCTGGGAATTTGCCATCGAGGTGCATCCGGAAAACTGGCGCTTTCCCGCCGGACCCACCTGGCTGGCCGGGTGGTTGTGGTCGCCCCGGCAGCGGTTCGTCACCGACCTCCGGGCCTGGGTCGACGGCAGGTGCTTTTTGGCCAACTGGGGTCTGCCCAAGCCGGGTTTCGACGAGTACAAGACCAAACGCCAGGGTCCACCCTTTCTCGGCTTCACGCTGCTGCTCGAGCCCCATGCCGGCGCCTCGCTCCTGCGGATCGAGGTCCGCGACCAGACCAACCTCTGGACGGAAATCTTTCGCACGCCGATCACCGTCGCCGACACCGCCGCTGGTTGTCCGGCCCCAAAGACCTTGCCGCAACTGCTGCCCGCTTTGCTCAATCCCTTGCTCCGGCTGAAGGTGCAACGTCCCGCCATGCCGCTGGCCGCGCTGGCAGACGAGATCATTTCGGGCGCCCTGGCGGAGCCGCGCAACGCCCTGCCAAACCCGCCCTTCTATGGCGCCTTGGAAGCACCGCGCGATGTGGGTTGGGTCCGTTACGGGCGTCTCTCCATCACCGGCTGGCTCGCGCACCGGCATCACAAGATCACCCGGATCACCGCCATGGTTGATCCCCTGCAGGAGGACGCGCTCGCCCATGGCCTGAAGCGCCAGGATATCGGCGGGGAGTTCACCGATCTGGTCGGTCGGGAAATGTCGGGCTTCGTCGGCCACGTGGATCTGCCGGCGGACACGGCGTCGCCCGTCCTCCTGAAGATTTTCGCCGAACTGGACAACGGCGAGAAACACCTCGTCTTCGCCCAGCGCTTCGCCCCCCGCGTGATCGCCGGTGCCGAGACCCCGTTGCCGGAGAAGTCCCTCCGCGCCTTTGCGGACGCCACCCGCGCGTTGCGCGGCTCGGCGCGCCGACATGGCCTGCCGGCCTGCGGCTGGTCTGACCTTCTCCCGGTGCTCCGGCCGACGTGGGACGGCTTCGCCGCCGAGGCGCCGGCGAAAATCAGCCGCGCCCGCCTCGCCCCCGAAGTACCCGCCACCCGCAGCTTCACCCAGCCGCGCCGGGTGCTCGTGGTCACCCACAACCTCAACTTTGAAGGCGCGCCGTGGTTCATCTACGAGCTCGCCCGGCATCTCGCGGCGCAACCCGGGCTGAGCCTCCGCGTGCTCTCGCCGGAGGACGGACCGCTGCGAGCCGTTTTCGAAAAAGCCGGCCTGCCGGTCGAAGTGATCGACGTGGGACCCGCCATGCGCGCCACCTCGCCCAAGGATTTCCAATCCGCCCTCGCCACCGCCACTGCGACCATCAACTGGTCCGAGATCGACTTGGTCTTGGGCAATACGATGGTTTCCTTCTGGGCCATCCACGCCGCCCGCCTCGCCGGCAAACCGACGGTCCTGTATGTCCACGAGAGCTCGCCCATCCGGCGCTTCTTCAAACCCATCTTGGACGCCAGTCTCTTTCCCTTGGTCGAGGACGCCTTTCGGCAGGCCGATCGCGTCGTGTTCACCGCCGACTCGTCGCGCCGGGTGTTCGCCCAGCTCGGGGCGCGCGGCAACTTTGCCCTGCTGCCCAGCTGGGTTGACGCGGGTCGCATCGACACCTTCGCCGGCAAAAATGCCGTGGCCGATCTGCGGCGCAAGCACGGTCTGAATCCGGACGCCGTGCTGGTCGTCAACATCGGTTCGGTCTGCGAGCGGAAGGGTCAGCACATCTTCATCCACGCGATCGATCTGCTGCGCGAGGAAATCATCGTGCTCTGCCCCGGTCGCAAGATCGAGTTCCTCATGGTAGGCGCCCGCGCCGGCCTGTTCTTGGATTCCCTGCAGGAGGAGGTCGTCCGCCTGGGTCTCACGGAGGTGGCCAAATTCATCCCGGAGACCGGTGACATCTTCGACTTCTATCACCTCGCCGACATCTTCGTCTGCACCAGCTTCGAGGAATCCTTTCCGCGCGTGCTGCTCGAATCTGCGGTGTTCCGGAAGCTGATCGTCTCGACCTCGGTCAACGGGATCGCGGAAATGATCGGTCCCGACGAAGCCTGGCTCGTGCCGCCCGGCGACCGTTATCGTCTCGCCGAGGCGTTGAAACAGGCGCTGCTCGCCCACCACGCCGGCGACCGCACCCGGGCGGAGAAGGCGCGGACAACCGTCCTGGGCAAATACCATGAAGCCCACTCGCTGCCCCGCCACGCCCGTCTGATCCGAGCCGTGGCCGAGGCCCGCACCTGAACGAATGCACGAGACCGACCGCTGCTTTCATAACCTTGAATGGCCCGCCGCTGGCGCCCGCCTGGCCGGTCCGGTCGCGTGGCTGCGCGGTTGGGTGGTTGGCAAACCCGGTCACGACTTTGTCGACATCCGCGTGCGTCACGCCGGCCGCAACCACCTCGGCGTACTCGGCCTGCCTCGCGTGGACCTGGCCGCCCACTTCAAGGCTCCGAGACCGTGGCTTCCCGCGGAATTCATCGTCGGCGTGCCCGTCAACGTTGGCGCGGTCACCTTGACTTTGGAAGTGCAGGACAGCTCCGGTGCCTGGCTGGCCCTGTCCCAGGTTGCCCTGACCATCGCACCGGATGGCAGTCCCGCGCCCCGCGTGGAAGGCCGGATCGAAAACTCGCCCGACGGCACCTGGACCGTACGCGATGCCCATCATCCGTTTCACGGTCACCTCGACGACCCCGGTCCCGCACCGCGGATCCGCCATGGACGTGTTCCCGTCATCGGCTGGCTGCTCGATGAAACCCGTCCGCTCGCCGGCGTGCTCGCGACCACCGACACGCTCGTGTTCAACCATCTTGCGCACAGTCGCACGGACGACTCGCTCGCCCGCAAAGTGCCGCAATATCCCGCCGCGCGCCACGCCCGGTTGCGCGGCGAGGTCGATTTTCCCGCAACCGTGGACACTCCCGCCTGCCTGCGCGTCTACGCGGTTTCGACCGGCGGTTCCGTGCACCTCTGCTTCGCCCAGCGGATTGTGCCCCTACCAAATGAGAAAGCCCGTCCGCAGCCCGGGCTGCACCGGTATCCTGCGATCTCCCATCGAGCTTTGCCCGTGTTGCCGTCCGGTCGGCCGCGTCGCCTGCTTGTCGTTGTTCGCAGTCTCTGGCCCAACGATGCGTCGCTGCGCGCCCTGGATCTCGCCCGTCATCTCACATCCTCCCACCGCTGGGCGGCCCGCGTTGTCAGTGCGGAGGACGGACCCCTGCGCCGCGATTTTGAGGCGACGAATGTCGAATCACTCGTCGTGAATCCGGAACCGCTCTTCTCCGCGCCCAATCGGGAAGCCATGGAGCAGGCGATGGCCGGCCTGCAGCGCCAGATCTGGTGGGGCCATCTCGATGCCGTCGCCGTCTTCGATCCCGTGTGCGGTTGGGCCATCACCCTGGCCAGAAAGCAGCAACTGCCGGTCGTGTTTGATTGTTCGGCCGACGAACCGCTGGCACCCGACCCCACCGCGATTCCCGAGGTTCAGGCCCTGCTGCGCGAAAGCTGGCGGGCTGCGAATGTCCGATGTTTCACCTCGCAGACAGCTGCCGATGCGCAGGCCAAACTGTTCGGCAATCTTCCCGCCGAGCTCATTGCGCAGTGGCATTCGCCCACCCTGCCAGCCGCACCCGCCCCGGGAACTCCCCTCGCCGCTCTAGCCCCCTTGCGCACAGTCGACTGCCTCCGCCGCCATCACCCGGAGATTGCGGCGCGCTGGACCTTTCGCCAAGGGCCGGCCGGCCTTGCCGAGGCCGAGCACTTGGCGCGCAGTGACGATTCCCTCAATCAACCCACGATGTCCCGTGCCCCCGACTGGTCGGTCGATGGCGTCTCTCTCTGCCTCGGCCCGCTGTTTGGTCGCGGTCCGCTCCGACCGTTGCTCGATGCCGCCGCCGCGGGCATCCCCGTCGTGGCACCCCGCTTGCCGGTCACGGAGGAAATCTTCCGAGAGGCCCGCGCCCGCCTCGTCGATGAAGCCAATCCGGTCGCCCTCGCCCACGACCTCCTCGCTTACCACGCTCTCCCGGAATCCGCCCAACGCGCCGCCGCCGCCCTCGCCCCCCTGATCCGCGAACGCCACGACCCCGCCCGACTCCTGCCCCAGTGGGAACGCCTGCTGGCAACGGTGGCGGCAGATCGCGGCTAACGGCTTGCGCCGGTGCGCGGGCTCTGCCTTGGTTCAACCACGACTGCGTGAACGAAAACGATTCCTATATTTTTGATGTTGAACAGCCCACGTCCTGGGTCTTCTCCGGCCAACCCACCTGGATAGCGGGCTGGTTCATGCCCAAGACCGGGGCGATTTTCAGCGACATCCGGGCCGTGACCGGGGGCGCCGTGCACCTCGGCATCATGGGCATCCCCCGGCCGGAGATTGAGGAAAAGTTCCGCGGCCGGGTCGGCCTGCCGCACGCAGGTTTTGTCCTGCAGGTGTGCCCGCCGGCCGGCGCCACCGATGTGCGTCTGGAACTGCTCGATGCCGGCGGTCGCTGGGTGGAATTCTGGCGCACGCCGATCCAGGCCCAGCGCGGTCCGGCCGCCGGAGCGCACGTCAACCTGGCGATCATTCCCGACCAGTTGCGCAAGCTCTTGCAGGCCCGCCGGGCCGACCCCGCGGCCGATCTCGCCCCTCTCGCGCGTCGCCTGGCCATCGAGTCCGCCGTCGTCCCCCTCGACACCCTGCCCAATCCGCCTTTCTTCGGCTCGCTGGAAAAACCGCTCCTCACCGGTGGCTCCCAATTCGGCAAGGTCTCGGTCGAGGGCTGGATCATCCACAAGGAACAGCGGATCGTCCGTCTGGTGGCCTCCACCGATCCCCTGGTCGAGGTCGAGATGGACTACGGCGACCGCGAACGCGCCGACGCCGGGGCGATGTTTCCCGGCCATCCCTACGCCGCCCGCTCCCAATATGTCGGCATGGTCGACATCGACGAGGGCGCCCAAGACCCGGCCTGCGTCCGCGTGTTCGCCGATCTCGAGGACGGCACGCGGCACCTCGTGTTTGTCCGCCGCTTCTACCAGCGCGGTTGCACGCAATTGGAGCGTCCGCTGCCAGCGTTCAGCCGCAAGGTCTTTACCGAGGTCGCCCTGGCCTTCGCCTCCGCCTGCCGCGCCGAGGGTGTCCGCCTCGGCTCGCTGGCCGGCTATTATCGCGAATGTCAGAAGGCCTACGCCCTCTTCCGCCGCTTTGCACCCGCCTCGCTCGCGCATCTGCACACGCACCGCCACGACGAGTACACCACGTGGCAGAAGGTCCATGCCCTCACGCCGCGCCTGAGCCACTTGCTGGCGGAAGCTGTCACGTCATCGGCCGAACCCCGCGTGCGCATCACCCTGCTGGTCGATGCCCGCAGCGCCACGCCCGAGCAATTGCGACGGCTGGCGGATTCCCTCCTCGCGCAGATCACCCCGCATTGGGACGCCTGCTTCGTCGGGGCCGCCGCGCCGCTCAAGGATGCCCGGTTCACGTCCGTGCCTGGCGGCAGCGCGGAGAGCTTCGTCAACGCCCTGAACGTGGCCGCCAGGGGTTCGAAAGGCGGCTACCTCGCGTGGCTGCCCGGGCATTCCCGGCTCAGCCCGGACGCCCTTTTTGAAATTGCCGACCGCTTCGCGACGCAGCCGGAACTCGATCTTGTCTACACCGACGAAGACCGCATGGACGCCGCGGGCATCCGTTCCAAGCCCGTGTTCAAACCCGCATGGAGTCCGGCCCTGGCCGACTCGGGTCTGTTCCCTGGACTGCTCTGCGTGGTGCGCAAGGCTGCCCTGAGCCAACCGGAGATATTCCGGAAGGAATACCCGCTGCTCCCCTGGTTCGACCTGTTGCTCCGCCTCGGCGACCAGCTGGCTCCTGATCGCGTCGCCCATCTCCCGCTCGTGTGTCATCACGCGGACGCCGCGGTGTCGACGAGCACCGCGCCGTCCGACCCGTCGGTCGAGGAAGCCCGCCGCGCCCTCGCCGACGCCGCCCATCGCCGCGGTCGCAGCACCGCGCCGTTCCTGCCTGAGAGCGGACACCACCGGCAGATCCGTTTCCACCAATTCCGCGCCGAGCCGGGCGTGTTGGCGCGGTTGCCCGTCACGATTGTCATCCCGACCCGCGACCGTCTGCACCTGTTACAGGAGTGCGTGGAGCTGCTGGAGGAAACCGTGGACTGGAATCACGTGAAGCTCGTCATCGTCGACGACCACTCGCGCGACGCCGATGCCGTGCGCTACCTGGAGCTGATCCAGCAGCGCCCCGACCTGCGCTGCACCGTGGTGCGTCCGGCCGATCGCGCGGCCCCGTTCAACTACTCTCATCTCGTCAACCTGGCGCGACCGCATCTCGACACGCCGCTGGTGCTGCACCTGAACAACGACGTCAACGCCCTCGAGCCCGGCTGGCTGGAGGAAATGGCCACGTGGTTCCTGCAGCCCGATGTCGGCGTCGTGGGCGCCAAGCTGCTCTACCCCGACAAGACGCTCAACCACACGGGCATCATCGTCGGACCGCACGGCGGCCTGGCCGACACGCCCTTTGCCAAGGTGCCGCCCGCCGAGGTTCCGGTTTTCTGGCATGACGCCGCCCGCGAAGTCTCGGCCGTCACCGGCGCCTGCCTCCTGACCCGCACCGACCTCTACACCGAGCTCGGTGGTTTCGACGAGAAGGACTTTGGCGTCGCCTTCAACGACGTGGACTACTGCCTGCGCGTCCGCGCCACCGGCCGCCGCGTGATCTACACGCCGCAGGCCAAGCTCATGCACTGGGGCAGCGCCACGCGCGGCGTCACCTTCGACGACGCCGAGCACATCGCCTTCGTGCGCCGTTATCCGTCGTTCAAGGATCCTTACCTGAGCAGCCACGTGAAGCTCATCGGCCAGCGGCTGCATTGCACGACGACCAACACGGCGCCGGAACGCACCCGCCGCACCGGCAAACTCCGCCTCCTGTTGCTGACGCACAACCTCAACCTCGAGGGCGCTCCGCTGTTCCTGCTCGAATACGCAACCTGGATGGCCCGCGAGGCGGGCTTCGGGCTCGAGGTGCTGGCGTCCCAGGACGGGCCGCTCCGCAGCGCCTACGAGGCCATCGGGGCGCACATCACGGTCATCGATACCGCCCCGCTTTATGCGTCCCCCGATGAGGACGTGTTCCACCAGCGGCTCGCCGAGATCAAGCATCGCATCGACTGGGACGGCATCGACCTCGTCGTCTGCAACACGCTGGTGAGCTTCTGGGGCGTGCAGCTCGCCGCCCGCGCCGGCAAGCCCTCGCTCTTCTACATCCACGAAAGCTCGACGATCTTCCGCTTCTTCGAACGCAAGCTGGAACTCGACCTGCACCGGCTCGTCGCCGAGGCCTTCCACCTCACGACGCGCGCGCTGTTCCTCTGCGCCGCCACCCGCGCCTACTACGAGGACCACAACATCAGCGACAACTTCCAGCTGGTTCCGAGTTGGATCAATCTTGACGAGATGGACGCGTTTCGCGCCCGGCACACGCGCGCGGAAATGCGGCGCAAGCACGGTCTGGCCGACGACGAGATCATCATCGCCAACATCGGCACGGTCTGCGAACGCAAGGGCCAGCACATCTTCCTGCGCGCCATCGAGCATTTCAACCGGCAGGGCCACCGCGGGAAATTCCGCTTCGTCATGGTCGGTGCCCGCCCGGGCATCTACCTCGACCTGCTCCAGCGCGACCTCACGCGCCTGGGCCTGCCCAACGTCACCTTCATTCCCGAGACCCGCGAGGTCTTCGACTTCTTCGTGGCCGCGGACCAGTTTGTCTGCACCAGCTACGAGGAGTCCTTCCCACGCGTGGTGATGGAGGCGATGGCTTTCCGCACGCCGATCGTCACAACCAACGTCCACGGCATCGCCGAGATGATCGGCCAGCGCCAGCAGGGCTACCTCGTGCCCGCCGGCGACCATATCGCGCTCTCCCGCATGATGTGGACCTGCCTCGCCAAGGAACGCAGCGGCAAATCGCTCACGCCCACGGCGTATTCCAAGGCCCTGCGCCTCTACGATCACCGCAAGGTCCTGCCCTTCCACGTCGAGCTCGCGCGCGCCGCCTGGCTGGCGCTGACGTGAGGAGAACTTAGGAAGGGCAGAGAGCGTCGATGATTGTCTGTGCATGGTTGTCTGAGATCCCCCACTTCAATCCCGGGCAACACACCCCGCCCTGTCGGTCACCCCTCTTGATCCGGACTCATGCAGTCAACCGTAGGGGCGCTGCTTGACGGCGCCCGG
>Ga0066418_1000163_pt1 | contig 24972 bp, 30 predicted proteins | sample LakWasMet26_LOW6_2_FD_59545 | JGI IMG/M metagenome (GOLD analysis project Ga0066418, IMG submission 59545) | Freshwater sediment methanotrophic microbial communities from Lake Washington under simulated oxygen tension - Sediment Metagenome 26_LOW6 | ecosystem: Environmental > Aquatic >... | reverse complement strand
TGTCACGCAACTGCGTGATCGACATGACCTCGAGGCCGAGGCTCTCGACGCCCTGGGGCGTGTCGATGGTGCCCCGGCTGCCATACACCACGCGCTGGCGGGCATAGTTGGGGTTGTTGACGTTCGCCAGGTTCTTGCCGGTGGTCTCGATGGCGCGACTGTGCGCGTTGAGCGCCATCGTGCTGGAGTTAAGAGTGGAGAACAGGCCGGCCATGGGAGGAAAGGGTCAGAGAGATTGGTTGATCAACCGGCGGCCTGGAGCGCACCGGAAGTGCGCGCGTTGGTGGTGAGGGTCTTCCGGCCCATGGCCGAATAGGTGTGGAGAAAGGCATCGGGACGGAGCGTGCGCATCAGTTCCTGCTGGGACTCCACCGTGCGGGCCAGGAGCGTATGGTTCTGGCGGGTCAGGCGGCGCACGCGATGGATGAGCACGTTGACCTCGTCGATGAGGGCCTCGAGGAGCGGACGGGCGTCGGCCTCGATGAAGGGCAGCAGCGAACGGAGCGTCGCGCGCGGCGGCTGGTTGTGGGCCAGGGCGAACGAGGAGACGATCTGCTCCCGCTGCTGGCGGTGATCCTGCATGAGGCGGGAGTGGGCCTCGATCTCCGCGCTGAGGCGGATGACGCCGTCGGTATCGCGGACGAAGAGGCTCTGCTGCTGCTGCTCGAAGAGGTGGAGGAGTCCGCCAAAACCGGCGATCTCGGCGCGGAGGGCATCCGCAATGATGATCCAGGAGTCGTTCATGGGTTGCCTTTCACCGCTTTCGCGGCGTGAGGAGTCAGTTGCTTTTCCAACATGGAGCCGAGGCCGAGGCCGCCGCCAGCGGTGAGCTGGTTGGCGAGCACATCGGTCAGCATGAAACCGTACATATTGCCGGCGGCGCCCTCGCCGGCGATCTTGCCGACGCTGTCCTGCAGGAGCTGGCGCACGATGATGGCCTCGAACTGGCCGGCGGCCGCCTTGATTTGCTCGGACTGCGGCAGGTTGCGGAGCGCCTGCGGTTTGCCGCCGGCCGCGAGGGTCGCGGCGGCGGAGGTGGCGTGACTGATGGGGGCGATGGGCATGGCTCAGTTGATGATGAGCTCGGCCTGGAGGGCGCCGGAGCGTTTGAGGGACTGGAAGATCGCCATCATGTCGCGGGTGGAGACGCCCAGGGAATTGAGGGCCGCGGCCAGCCGCTCGATGCTCGGGGGATCATTCAGGATGGTGAAGCCGCCCTTGCCCTCGTTGACCGAGGTCTGCGTGCTGGGCACCGCCACCGTCTGGCCGGAGTTGTTGAAGGCGTTGGGCTGGCTGACGCCCACGTTGGAGGAAACCGTGATCGTGAGCGAGCCGTGGGCGATGGCCACCTGGGAGAGCCGGACCGTGGAAGTTGCGACAATCGTGCCGGTGCGCTCGTTGATGACGATGCGGGCGAGCGTGTCGGGCTGGACCTCGACCGTGCCCAGGTCGGCCAGGAAGGAGACGTTGCGACCGCGGTACTCCGGAGGCAGCTCCACCTTCACGGTGGCGGCGTCGACGGGCTGGGCGCTGGCCGGATAACGCAGGTTGATCGCGTCGGCCATGCGGGCGGCGGAGGTGAAATCAGGATTATGCAGCAGAAGGCGGAGGGAGTTTTCCACCACGATCTCGGCGGCGATCTCGCGCTCGACGATGGCGCCGTTGCTGATGCTGCCGACCGTGGGATGATTCTTCTGGACGGTGGCACCGCCGGCACCGCCGGCACCGCCGAGGAAACCGCCGATGGCCACCGGGCCCTGGGCCACGGCATAGACGCGGCCGTCGGCGCCGAGCAGCGGGGCCTGGAGCAGGACGCCGCCCTGAAGACTCTTGGCATCACCCATGGCCGCAACCGTCACGTCGATCCGCGAGCCGGGCTTGAGGAAGGCGGCGATGTCGGCGGTCAGCATGACCGCGGCCACGTTCTTGGCCTTGATATCGGTGGCGCTGACGGTGAGGCCGTTGCGCTGAAGAATGTTGGCCACCGCACGCAGCGTGGCGACGGCGTTGCTGTCGCCGTCACCGGCGAGGCCGACCACGATGCCGTAACCGACGAGCTGGTTGTCGCGACCACCCTCCACGGTGGTGAGGTCCTTGACCCGCGAGGCCGGCAGCGTGCAGGCGGCGACGAGCGCGAGGGCAACCGAAAGGAATCTGGGCAACATCCGTGTCATGGCAAAGAGGGGTCAGAAGGGGCGGAGCTTCTCGTAGAGCTTGGAGAGCCAGCCGCGTTTTTGCGCGTCGGTGAGGGTGCCCTCGCTGATGAACTCGACGCGGGCGTCCGCGACGTTGCTGGAGAGGATCGTGTTGGCGGCCGAGATGTCGTCGGCGCGGACGAGGCCGTGGAGGACCACGTACTGCGTCTCGCCCGAGAAGGTGACCATGCGGGCACCCTCGATGACGAGGTTGCCGTTGGGGAGCACGTCGGTGACGAGGACGGCGGCCCGGGCGGACAGGCTTTGGGAATTATTGACCGACCCACCCCCGGAATAGGTGGACTTGCCGCTCGCGCTGGAGGCGGGCAGTTCGCCCTTGGAGGTGAGCCGGCCGGAAGTGGCGGCGCTGAAGATGAACTGGCCGATCGCGTCCTCGAGGCTGGAATCGCGGTTGGCCGACTTGGTTTGCGCGCTGGTGGCGTTGGCGGTCTCCGAGACCACCACCGTGAGGATGTCGCCCACGCGGGAAGCCCGGCGGTCGGCGAAGATGCCCCGATCGTTGCCGGTGGGCCAGAGCGAGCCGGCCGACGCGCCGGTCACGGTCGCGAGGCAGAGGACGGCGGCGAAGCCTTTAGAAGCGGACTTGAACATGGTTTTCATCGACGACGAAAGCGGTAAAATCCTTGCGGGACTCGAGATTGCGGAGCGTCACGGCCTCACCCTGGGCGCCGCTCTGCAGCGCGAGGGCCTTCATGGAGATGGAGAGATTGCCCTCGGCGGCGCTGACCTCGACCATGTCGCCCTTCTTGACGAGAGGACGGCGGGCGATGTCGCGCCAGGTCACCACGCGGCCGGGATTGATGGCGCGGGCAAAGACAAAGGTCTGGTCGCCGACGGCGGCCGGCAGGGCATCGCGCTCGCGGAAGAGATCCACCCGGCGCACCTCCAGCACGGTCGGGTCAAACACGGCGCCGATCACCAGCGGCTGACGGGCGACCCAGACATCCCGCCAGAGCGAGGCCCGGAGGGTGATGGTGCCCTCGGCAACATTTTCCCCGTCGGCCAGAATGCGGCAGCGCAGCAGCATGGCCGAGGCGGCGACGGCCGGATGCTCGGTGATGACGACCTGCCAGTCACGGGCGACCAGTGACGGCGGCGCCCAGGAACGGAGCAACTCAACCTGCAGATCGCCCTCGAGGTTGAAATGGCTGACGAGACCGCGGGAAAGACCGGCGACGAACGCGTCCTGGGCCAGCGGGCCCACGGGCGCCGCATCGTCGTCGGCGGCGAGCCGCAGCGAGGCGGCCAGAAGAAGCAGGAGAGTGAAGAGGCGGCGCATGGGGATCAGCGTTTGAGATTGGCGACGTTCTGCAGCATCTCGTCGGAGGCCTGGATGGACTTGGAGTTCACCTCGTAGGCGCGCTGGGCGACGATGAGGTTCACCATTTCCTCGACGATGTTGACGTTGGAGGCCTCGATGTAGCCTTGGATCGTGCGGCCGAAGCCCTGTTCGCCGGGATTGCCGGCTTCGGGGGTGCCGGACGCGGCGGTTTCCTCATAGAGGTTGCCGCCGAGCGAACGGAGGCCGGCCGGATTGGAGAACCGCGTCAGTGTGAGCCGGAAAGTCTGGGAGCCGCTGGCGGTCTGGACCGTGACGTTGCCGTCATCGGAGATCGCCACGTTGGTGGCGCCGGCGGGGATGGGTTGGAAGCCGCTGAGCACGGGGAGACCGTCGATGTTCACGACCTGACCCTGGGCATTGAGCTTGAAGGAGCCGTCGCGGGTGTAGGCGAGCGTGCCGTCGGAGCGCTGGATCTCGAAGAAACCGTCGCCCTGGATGGCGACGTCCAGCTTTTCGCCGGAGCTCGTGAGCTGGCCCTGGGTGAAGACCTTGGACGTGGCGGCGACGCGGGCGCCGTTGCCGATCTCGATGCCGGTGGGAACGATATTGCCACCGCCCGAGTCAGCGCCGGCTGCGCGGGGCTTCTGGTAAAGGAGATCCTGAAACTCGATCTTGCTGCGCTTGAAGCCCGGGGTGTTCACGTTAGCCAGATTGTTGGCGATCGTGTTGAGGTTGAGCTGCTGGGCCTCCATGCCAGTGGCGGCGGAATAGAGTGAGAGATTCATGAGGTGAGCAGGGGGCGTTGAGCGGTGGACGGAACGAAAGAAGGGGCCGGCCCGGCCCCATACCGGGCGCGGCCACGCAGTCGTGATTGCGGTTGTCTATATGGGGAAAACATTGGGAGGCGGGCCGGGGTTCAACCGAGGGCCTCGAGGGCCTTCTGCATCTGTTGGTCGATCGTGGTGATCATCTTCTGGTTGGCCTCGTAGGCGCGGGAAATCAGGACCAGGTCCACCATCTCGCGGAGGGGCTGGACATTGCTCTGCTCGAGGTAGCCCTGCATCAGGTCGGGGGCTTCGACCTCGCTCTTGCCCGAGGCGGGGGTCGCCACGAACAGACCGCCGGACGACGGCAACAGGGCGGCGGTATTGGCGAACTTCTGGATGGAGAGCTTGCCGAGGGCGACGCTGCCTTGGAAGAGCGTGCCGTCCTGATTGACAACCACCGGGCCGCCGCCGGGCAGCAGGACAAAAGGATCACCGTTCGTGCTGAGGACTTCCAGGTTACTGGAGGTCACCACGGTGCGGTCAGGGCGCAGGCGGAACTCACCATTGCGGGTGTAGGCCTTGCTGCCGTCCGGCGTCTGCACCTCGAAGAAACCTTCGCCCTGGATGGCGATGTCGAGTTCGCGCCGGGTCGGCATCGTCTCACCGGAAATGTAATTGATACCGTTGGAAGTCTTCGGAAACACCGCCGGAACCCCGCTGTCCGCGCCAGACCGGCCGCGTTGATCGGGCCGGATCTCGCCCGCGGTCTCGGTGCTGAACTGAATCGTGCGCTTGCGGTATCCCGTCGTCTGGGCGGACGTGATGTTTTGGGAAACATTGTCCTGCCAGCGCTCGAGGGCGGCGAGCGAAGCGGCACTTTGATACAGACCGATATTCATGTTGGCAGGGGTTTAGCACTGCCGATGCCAACCTCCCTGCACCACGTCTCTAATAACTGTACTCCATATACTTAAAAATATATGAGTTGTCCGATTTAAGCGGGATCCACCACCCCACCCTGCTCCCGGCAATTCTTGCCTGCCCATCCACCAAGCCCGGGCGGCAGACCAGAAAACCCGGCGGCCCAAGGCCGTCAACCGGTATGAAGCAATCCACTAAGCATGCTAAATACTGCTATTTAGCTGCTTAGGAAATCAAACCCCTTAACTCCCCGGAGGGTAGAGGCATTCGACCTCGACCTTCTCACCGCAGCTGCAGGTCACGATGATCCGGACGATCTTGTCGCCCTCCTTGACCACCTCGACGTTGGCGCCGTCCGCAGGGGAGCGCACCTCACCGTGCAGCGGAGAGGACTTGTGTACATGGGGAGCGCGGAGCGCGGCATCGTTGTGCCGGTTGCGGCCGTGGAGGAAAGGTTTCATGGATGATGGGAATTGGCGGCGATCGGCGGCGCGGGCGCGACCTGCGGCAGGGCGACCGCCTTGGCCTTGTCCTTGGCGGGACGGAGCAGGGAAAGACTGAGCGTGATGCGCTGGTTGGCTTCCGCCGAAGGATCCTCCTTGGGGAGTGGCTTGGTGTCGGCGTAGCCGGTGACGCGCTCGATGAGCTCCGGCTCCACGGCGTAGTAGACGAGTTTGCGGCGGGCGGCGTTGGCGCGGTCGGCCGACAACTCCCAATCGGAGTAGTCCTCGCGGGGCAGCTGCAGGCCCTTGCGGGTATGGCCGTCGATGGTCACGCGAAAATGATGGCGGTCGATGAGCCAGGCGAGCGATTGGACCAGGTGGATGCCCCAGTCCGTGAACTCCGCGCCGTCATCCTTGAACAGGGGCTGTTGGGAGCGGTCGAAAAGGGTGATACGCAGGCCGTCGGAGGTGACCTGGATGTCGATCGGCTTCTGATCAAGGGTCTGATCGAGGTGGAGCAGACGATAGAAGTCGGCGGCGACAGAGTTGAGGAAGCTCAGCTCGACCTGCTTGTCCTTGTCGCGGGCCTGATCCGTGCTGGACGCATCATCCTTGGACTTGCTCGAGCCCTGCTCGTTGCTCTGCTTGTTGAAAGGCATGATGCCTGAGTGGTCCTCCATCGGGGACTTGAACGGGCTTTGAAAATATTTGGAAGTCGCGATCAGGATTTTTTTGTCCTGGGCCGAGATCCACAGAACGAGGAAAAGCGCCATGAGCGCGGTCATGAAGTCCGCGAAGGCCACCTTCCATGCTCCTCCTGATCCTGCCATAGTGGGAAAAGTTTATTTGCCGGTGCCGAGCCCCTTGACCGCGGCCTCCAGCTCCTCGGAGCCAGGTTGGACGGCGCTGTCCAGGGAGCGGCGGGCCACCTCGATGGCCGTGAGCGGCGCGAGGCCCTTGGCAAAGCCGGCCACCGCATGTTTGATGCAGTTAAGGCACAGCATGTCAGAGGCGTTGTTGGAACGGATGCGACCGGCCAGCGGGTTGACGAAGCCGTAGGCGCAGAAAATGCCGAGCAGCGTACCCGTGAGGGCCGCGGCCACCTTCTCACCGACCGCCTCGGGGCCGTCCGCAATGGCGGACATGGTGTTGATGATGCCCAACACGGCGGCGACGATGCCGATGGCCGGCAGGGAATCACCGATCATCTGCAAGGCATGCACGGGGTGATCCATCTCGAGTTCCTTGGCCTTGAGTTCGGCGGACATCAGATCCTCGAGCTGATCGGGCTTGATCTTGCCGTCGATGACCGGCTTGAGGCCGTTGACGATGAATTTCCGGCGCTCCGGGTGGTTCAACACGCTGGGATAGCGTTTGAAGAGCGCGCTCTGGGCCGGATCCATGACATGCTCCTCCAGGGCAATCAGGCCATTGCGGCGGCCCGTCATGAAAAGCTCGTAGAGCAGCTTGAGCAGTTCGAACAGATCCTTCTTGTGGGGCGTCTTGCCGGCTAGGGCGTCCTTCGTCTTGTGAATGATCTCCATCATCACATGCACCGGGGTGGCGATGATCAGCACGCCGAGGGCGATGCCGAGAATCACGACGAATTCGGAGACATGCAGCAGCACACCGGGGTGGCCACCGGCCATCATGAAACCGCCGAGGGTGGCGGCGAAGACAATGACAGCTCCGACAATAATCAGCATAGAAGGAGTAAGCGCGACGGCTTACTTGTTACGGGCGCGTCCGATGAAGGATCGCAGGCCAATGATGGTCTGGGAATGGATCTGGCAGATACGGGATTCGGTCAGGCCGAACACTTTCGCGATTTCGGCGAGACGCATATTTTCAAAGTAGTACATGGCGAGTATCTTCCGTGGTATATCGGGTAGATCGGCCATCCTTTGAGTGAGAAGTTTCAAAAGCTCCTCTTTCTCGAGCGTTTCCCGGCCGGTCACGTCGTTGTCGTCGGCCAGAAACTCGTGCAGTGAAGCACCTTCCGAGTCTTCCGTCGCCGCGTGGGAATCCAGCGCGACAAAAGTGAGGGGGCGCGACTCATCCAGCCATTTGCGGTACTCCGCCTGGCTGACACCCATTTCCTCGCAGATCTCGTCCTCCGTGGCCGTGCGGCCCAGGCGTTGCTCGAGTTCGTTGATCGACTCCTTGAGTTTGCGGGCGCGGGCGCGGGCGCGGCGCGGACACCAGTCGAGGCGACGCAGCTCGTCGAGGACGGCCCCGCGGATGCGCGTGGCGGCATAACCGGCGAAGGTGTTGCCCTGTTCCGGATTGTATTTGCGGACGGCGGCGAGGAGTCCGGTGACGCCCACGCTGTACAGATCATCGGCATCGATGTGCGGTGGCAGCGTGAGCTTGATGCGATCCACAACATTGCGGACCAACGGGAGAAAGCGCACGATCAAATCCTTTTCATCGATAGCGCCCGAGGTTACGCCCTGATAGACGCGCCAGGCGGCGGTCGCGGGCTTTGCATCCATGCCGCAGTCGGGTTCTTTGAGGACGGCAGCTGTTTTCATGATTTAGTATGGGTTGTGGGGTTGGAGAGTTACTTGCCCTTGGCCGCGGCTACGGTAGCCGGAACCGAGGAGGAGAGGGATTGGGCGGCTTCGTGGCGGGCTACGACGGTCTCGCGGAGACCGGAGAGGACGATGGACCAGAACCAGCGAAAGAGGACGGCGCCCACGAGGCAGCTGACGGCGGCGTCAAACAGGACGCGATCGGCCGGGTGATCGAGCAGCCAGCTGGTGACCAGACCGAGGACGAAGCCGGTGAGCCCGCCGCTGAGGAACACGAATTTCATGCGGCGTCCTCCGTGGATTCTTCGTCCGTCTCCGGCGCCGAACCGGCCGCAACCGGCAGGGTGCGCCGCGCGAGGGCCTCATACACGTCATCCTCGCAATCGCCGGTGAGGGAGGAACCGGTCGAGAGGAAGAGCGGCTCGAGGCCACCATCGATCAGGTAATCCCAGAGGCAGCCCCATTGGGCCAACTCGTCCAGATGAGTGAAGACCACATGGGTCGCTCCCAGCTCGCGACCCCGGGCATAGCCGGCGCGCAGGGCCGTGTGTCCGTAGGCGGCGTTCAGCACCAGCACGCGCTCCGTGATCTGTTCGCGATCGAGGAATTCGGCGAGCGGCGCATTGGCCGATGAATCACGCAGGGAAAGACCGGGCAGGTCGAAGTAGACAAAGCCACCGGGCAAGGCCGGCCGCGTGGCGGCGGGATAGTGCGCCAACGGCACGCCCATCGCCTCGCAGAAAACCGGCAGCGGACCGCGGGACACCGGTTGATCAAACTCGGCGGTGACGACATGGCCGGTGCGGGCCCGACGGGAGACTTCCGCCGCCAGCCATTTGCAGAGGGCGGTCGTGCGACCCGAACCGGCGAGACCAAAGAACGCGGCGCGGGAAAGCGGGGCGGAGACCGGCCGGGCACCGGCCACACGGCGCAGGAAGCGTCCGGTTTCCACCAGCGCGCGATGCAGCGGCATCTCCTGAAGGGCGGGCCAGACCGGGGAGCCTTCCACCCGGGCCAGAATGGCTTCCGAAAAACCAGAGCGACGCAGCAAGGGCAGCAGTTCCATCCGGGAGGCCCGCGCCGGCGCACGCAGCACGGTGGGCGTACGGGCGAGGCTCAGCGGGCTGGCTTCCTCCTGGGAAGTCGCGAGCAATTGGGGCGCAGGCGTTGGGGCCGGCACGGGGGCGGGTTCAGCGGCCGGGGCCGGCATATCCAACGAGGCGATGACCTCCAGTTTCGGCGAGGCCCACAGGCCACGCAGACCGGAGGGCTCGATCGTCCGGACCGACAGGACGCGGGCCCGTTCGCCCAGGCGCTCGCGGATGACCGAGGCGGCCTCGTGCGCATTGGCGACGGTGAACTTGTAACAGGTACCGGGGGCGGGATTGAGATTCGGGGCAAACATGGCGGAAATCAGGCGGCGGCCTTGACGGGTTCGAGGCGCACGAGGTGGGCGGGCAAGGTGATGATGCCGGCGTTCTCGATCTCAGTGGCCGACGGGAGCTCCTGGTAGGCCAGCACGGTGAGACGCGGGAAAGAGGGCTCGAGGAAGCGCCGCAACGGGAGCCGGTTCTCGGTCGAGACGACCAGCACGGCCGGCGCGCCGGCACCGGTCAGCTGGGCGACACGGCGGTTCAGTTCATCGATGAGATGGCGGCCCGTGGCCGGATCGAGGGACAGACCGACATCGGTCGGGGTGCGGTGGACCTTCGTGCCGAGGATCTGCTCAAAGCGAGGATCCAGCGTGACCGCGCGCAGGCTGCCGGGACGACTCTCCAGCTCAGGAACAAAGTAGATGCCCATCCGGCGCCGCACGAGCTCGCTCAGGTCATCCGGGTTCTTGGACAACGAGGCGAAGTCCGCAATGCCCTCGAGGATGACCGGCAGATTCAGGATGGCGATGCCCTCGCGCAGCAGATTCTGCAGCACGCGCTGGATGATGCCGAGGTTCACGAGGTCGGGCAGGAGTTCGGCGATCAGGGCACCGTGCGAACCCTTGACGTGATCGATCAGCGACTGCACGTCCTGACGGCCCAGCAGCAGGTGGGAGTTGGCCTTCAAGGTCTCCGCCAGGTGGGTGATGAGCACGGAAGCCGGGTCGACCACGGTATAGTTGTTCATCTCGGCGGTCTTGCGCTCGGTCTCGTCGATCCAGGTGGCATCGAGGTTGAAGACGGGCTCGCGCGTGGGCTGGCCGCGGAGGCTGATGGTGCTGCCGGCGACATTCATGGCCAGCAGGCGACCGGGAAGGATCGAGCCCCGCGCCACGGCCTTGCCGCGGAGGAGGAAGCGATAGTCGTTGGCCTCGAGCTCGAGATTGTCGCGCACGGAAACGGGCGGGACGACGATGCCTTTTTCCCGGGCGAGCGTCTTGCGGACACCCGTCACCCGGGCGAGCAGGTCGCCGCCGTTGCGGGCCTCGGCCAAGGGCAGCAGGCCGTAGCCGATCTCGATGGAGAAGACGTCCACTTCGGTCAGCTTGCGCACATCCTCGATGGCCGGCATGGCGGAGGTGGTGGTCGCCGCCGTGCCGGGCTTGCCGGCGGCAGGTGCGGACGCGGAACCCTTGGCGCCGGCCGTCTTCGCGGCGGGACCGGCCGCGGCGTTGATTTCCTCGCTTTCCTGGTCCTTGAAAGAGCGGGCCATGTAGGCAGCGACACCGGCGAGGCCCAGGAAAGGCAGCAGGGGCATGCCGGGCATGAGGCCAAAGACCGCCATGCAGCCGGCGGCGAGCTTCAAGGCGCGCGGGTAACGCACCAGCTGGCCGGTGACCTGGACGCCGATGTTGTTGTTGTCGGAAGCGCGGGTGACCAACAGACCGGCACCGATCGAAATGATGAGGGCGGGAATCTGCGAAACGAGACCGTCACCGATGGAAAGCAGGGTGAACTTCTCGAGGGATTCCACGAGGGAGAGATCCATCTGGAACACACCGATGGCGAAACCGCCGAGGACGTTCACCAGCGTGATCAGAATGCCGGCGACCGCGTCACCGCGGACGAACTTCGAGGCACCGTCCATCGCGCCGTAGAAATCGGCTTCCTTCTGGACCTTGAGACGGCGGCTGGTGGCGGTGACCTCGTCGATGATCCCGGCGTTGAGCTCGGCATCGATGGCCATCTGCTTGCCGGGGAGGGCATCCAAGGTGAAGCGGGCGCTGACCTCGGCGATACGGCCGGCACCCTTGGTGATGACGACGAAATTGATCAAAACGAGGATGATGAACACCACGGCGCCGACCACATAGTTGCCCTGGATCACGAAGTGGCCGAACGACTCGATGATCTCGCCCGCATAGCCGTTGGAGAGGATCTGGCGGGTGGAGCTGATGTTCAGCGCCAGCCGGAACAGCGTGAGGCCGAGCAGCATCACCGGGAAACCAGAGAACTCGGGCGGCTCCTTCACATAGACGATGGCCAGCAACACGAGCAGGGACATGCCGATGTTGAGGGCCAGCAGCACGTCGATGAGGAACGGCGGTACCGGCAGGACCAGCAGCAGCACCGTGCCGAAGAGGGCGAAGGCGAACAGCAGATCGGCGCGCTGCAGCAGACGGGTGACGGAATTGGAGCTGGAGACAGGCATGGCTTAGGCGGCGCTCTCCAGGCGGCGTGATTTCAGCTGATGGAAATAGTAGCGGTGCGTCCGGTAGACGACGGCGAGGATCTCGGCCACGGCCTGGTAGAGCTCGGGCGGGATGCCCTCGCCCACCTCGCCCATGGCGTAGAGCATGCGGGCCACCGGCTTGTTCTCCACGGTCGGCACGCCGTGTTCGGCGGCGAGCGCCTTGAGACGCTGCGCGAAGCGGTTTTCGCCCTTGGCGAGCACCACCGGGGCATGGTCCTTGCCGCGCTCATACTTCAGCACCACGGCAAAGTGAGTCGGGTTGGTCACGACCACGTCGGCCGTCGCGACGGAGTCCAACATCTGCTTCTGCATGAGACGGCGGGCCATGCGGCGCATGGCGCTTTTCACGTGGCCGTCACCTTCGGAATTCTTGTGCTCATCCTTGACCTCCTGCCTGGTCATCATGAGGTCCTGACCGGTCTTGTATTTTTCCCAAGCGTAGCTCAGCGCGGCGATCACGCCCAGCGACAGCAGCAGGCGGCCGAAGAAGGTCATCGCGGCATTGTTGATAAAGGTACCCAAATAGGCGGCCTCCACCGGGGCGCTGAAGAGCGGATCGGCGAGCAGGGTGCGGGCGCCCAGATAAAGCGTGAAGCCGATCGCGATGAGCTTCAGCAGGTCGATGCCCGCGCGGACCATGGTCGTCTTGGAAAAGATCCGGGAGAAGCCCGCCGCCGGATTCAGGCTCTCGAACTTCAGACCTAGCACCTTGGGGGAAAGCTGAAAGCCACTCTGAATCCCGCCGACCAACATGCTGGCCACGGCGCAGGCGAGCAGCACGGGCAACAGACCGGTACCCACCGTGAGAAAAATGCCCCGCAGGTAGCCCGGTACCGTGGCCAGTTCGACAGGACTGCGGGAGAACTGCGTGAAGATGCCCACCGCGTACTCGGCCACATTGCGGGCCGTGGTGTTGACCGTGAAGCCCAGGACACCCAAGGCGGCCGCCAGCGTGAACAAAACCGAAAGCTCCTGACTCTTGGCAAATTGACCCTTGTCCGCCGCCTCGCTCAGGCGCTTGCCTGTGGGCTTCTCTGTTTTTTGGTCTTGGTCGGTGTCAGACATTGTGGGCTAACCCCAAATAGCAACGCGAATGCCAAGGATTCCATGTTGGTTTTTAATACCTGACAGCCAACACTTAGAAAGTTTTGTAGCTGGCGGCTATTTACCAAAAATCTTGAGCGGAATTTGAGGAAATTTTTCCGGCAAATATTGCCGGTGAGGACCGCCGGTCCAAATCCAGTCCGACACCTGACCGATCAGGCCGCGGGGAGCCATGCGGGCTGGCGGACGCGCCGGCCATACCGCGTAGCTTCGGGGCACCGCCTTTCCTCTAGGGGAGCCAATCAACGAAATTTGACCACCTCCGGGAGGAGGGCTGCGGCCGTTGACTTGGAATCAGTCAGCTCCGGCCGACCACCAGCAGCATCTGGGTCGGAATATCGCCAAACTCAACATAGAGGTATCGGGCGATCAGGCCGCCGGCCGTGCCCAACAGGCCAAGGCCGAGCAGGGCGCGGACGGAGAAGCTCAGGATAAACACGTTCATGCGCGACACCGCGCGCCCGAGAACGGAAAAGGCGAGTGTCACGAGGAAATTCAGCGCGATGAACGGCGCCGCGATGCGCAGGCCCAGTTCGATGACCCGCGAGGTGGCATGGACCATCTGCTCCCCTGCCCCGCGCCCGATCAGAGGCATACCGGGAGCCGCCATCTCAAAACTCCGCGCCAGCGCGGTGAGCACCGTGAGGTGCGCCCCCAGCAAAAAGAAAAGCAGGACGGCCAGAGCCATGACAAAGGCGGCCAGAGGTTCGGAAGCTATGTCCGGCGCGCCAAAGCCCGGGGAAGCCGCGAGGCCGATTTCGGATGACATCAGGCGGGCCGCCATTTCCACGGCAGCAAAGGTCATGCGGACCATGAAGCCCATGGCGAGACCGAGCAGCACCTCGCCGGCGGAAGCCAGCACCAGGCCCCAGACATCCTTGGGCATACGCCCCTCGGGGACTAAGCCGGCGAGCAAAAAGGTGAGGCCCAAAGCCAGGGCCACGCGGATCATGGGCGGGATGCTGCGATCGCTACCCAGCGACGGCAGCAGCAGCACCAGGCCGAGGCACCGCATGAAGACCATCATGAAGCAGAACAAATAGCCCTCGCTCATGCGTTGTCCTCCACGGAAGCGGGCGAGATGCCTGTCATCTGATCCATGACAAACGCGGAGGCGCCGGCGCGATCAGTGCGCCAGGCCCGGCATGCGGTTGATGACGGAAATGGTGAATTCCGAGAGGGAGCGCAGCAACCAGGGCGTCAGCAGCAGCGCCAGTCCGGCCAAGGCGATGAGCTTGGGCGCAAAGGTCAGCGTCGGTTCCTGCAACGAGGTCACGGACTGCAACAGGCTGGCGACCAGTCCCACGCACATGAGGGTGATCAGGAAAGGGGCGACCAGGTACAGGGCGAACATGACCGTGGACTTGAAGAGATCGATGGCGATTTCAGGATTCATGGCGGGGGATCAGCCGAAACTTTGCACCAGCGACTGGACAATGAGATGCCAGCCATCGACCAGGACAAAGAGCAGCAGTTTGAAAGGCAGGGAGACCACGTTGGGCGGCATCATCATCATGCCGAGCGCCATCAGGACGGATGACACGAGGAAATCGATGACCAGAAACGGCAGGAAAAGGAGAAAGCCCATCTGAAAGGCCGACTGGAGCTCGCTCAGCACAAAGGCCGGGATCACGACGCGCATCGGCAGGTCCTTCACAGCCGTCGGGCCGTAGCCGCCCAGTTGCAGGAAGTACTCGAGATTGCGGGTGCGAGTCTGCTTGAGCATGAAATCCCGCATCGGACCGGCGGCCTTGTCGAAGGCCTCGGACGAGGTGATGGTCTTGCCCATGTAGGGTTGGATCGCCTCGGAGTTGATGCGATCAAAGGTCGGCCCCATGATGAAGAAAGTCAGGAAGAGCGAGAGACCCACGATGATCTGGTTGGAGGGGGCGCTGGGCACGCCAAGGGCGGTGCGCACAAAACCCAGCACGATCACGATGCGGGTGAAACTCGTCATCAGCAGCACCAACGAAGGAGCCACCGTCAGCAGGGTCATCAGCAGCACCAGCTGCACCGCAACGCTGAGGTCCGCGGGACGATCCGCCCCTTCCAGGTCGATATTGAGCCGCATGGGACTGCGGGAAGGCGCCGGGGCAGGCACCGCCGTGGTCGCGGTCGAGGCTGCAGCAGCCGCCGGTTGGATCAGCGCCGGGGTCGAGACGGGCGTCGCGTCCTGGGCCTGGGCCGGAACCGTGACCCAACCAACGACAGCCAAAAGCAGACCCAGGAGGCTGCGGCGCAGCCAGAGGCGGACGGAGCATGCGGACCTGAAGTCAGACACTTGCGCCGGCTTCAGGTTGGACCATGAAGCGAACAGGGAGGAAAGCGGATGGGAGGAGTTCACGATTGCTCAGGCGTCTTGCCGGCGTCGAGCGGGGTGAGCATTTTGATGCTGCCCGGGCAGACCCCGAGGAGAAACTTCCGGCCATCATAGTCGGCGACGACGAGATACTGGCGGGAACCGAGCGAGCGGCTTTCCACGATGGCGAGGCGGGCGGAGCCACCGGCACCCTGGGTGACGGCCCGGCGTTTCTGCCACAACCACCAGCCGGCACCAGCAGCCACGGCCGCGGAACCAAGCAAAAGGACCGTGTTGGACCGGCCACCTTCAGCGGCACCGGAGGAACCACCGGCCGGGGCGGTCCCGCGGGGGTAGATCACGCCGTCCTCCGCCTGCGCCGGTTGCGCAACGAAGAGAAGGCCGAGCAAGATCAGGCTGGAGGAGGCCCGGCTCATGACTGGGCGCTGCCGACCAGTTCGGTGATCTTGATGCCAAACTGATCCTCCACCACGACGACTTCGCCATAGGCGACCAGCTTGTCGTTGACGTAGAGTCCGACCGGATCGCTGGCCTGCTGGCTGAGCTGGACCACGGAGCCGGGGGCAAGTTCGAGGACATCGCGCATCGGCAGCTGGCAGGAGCCGAGCTGGACGGTGACTTTGACCTTTACGTCGAGGACGATATCAAGGGTTTTTTCTTCCATGGGAGGCGGAGGTTAAAAGGGGTTGTTGGTTGGCACCGAGCTTGGCGGTGAGTTGCACGGCCACGTGATCACTTTCCAGGCCGACCGTGCCGACAAACTTGGGCTGGCCGTTCAAAAGAATGTTGGTCTGGCGGATCTGGTCGGACGGCATCTCCAGCACATCCCCCACCCGCAGATTGGTGATCTCGCGCAAGCTGATGTGAAAACCGTCCCACTGGGCGCGGACGGGCATCGTGATGCTGTCGTAAGAATCCTGCCAGGTCGCGCGCTTGGCCTGCACGGTGGCGGTGGTCGCCACGGTGGCATCTTTCTGACGGCGGGCCTGCATTTTGCGCATCACCGGCTCGATCGTGTAATAGGGCACGCCCAGCTGGATCTGCTCGGTGCAATCGCCGAAGGTCACTTCCATCGACATGGCGACCATCACCGCATCACGGGGAGAGGTCTGCAGGAATTTGCCGCCATTCTCGTGACCGACGATCACGGCATTGAGTTCCTGCTCGGCCTTCCACTGGTGGCACCACTCCTCCAAAATCAGGTGGACGATGTCGTCCATCAGCGCGACTTCGATCTCCGTGAGGTAGCGCTCGACCTTCACGGCATTGCCACGACCGCCCAGCAGGCGGTCGGCGAGCGTGAGGGCCAGCCGCGGACTGAAATCGAGAATGCCAACCCCGGTCAGGGGCTCGGCCTTGAAAAGACAGATATGCGTCGGGCTGGGCAGGGACTCCGTGAACTTGGCGTAGTTGACCGTCGTGAACTTGGTCAGCTTCAAGCCGATTTCCATGCGCAGGAACAGAGCCAGCCGGGCGCCGAGGTACCGGGAAAAATCCTCATGCACCAGACGCAGGCGGCGCAACTCGGCCTCGGACAGGAAGGCCGGATTGCGAAAGTCGTAGGGTTGCACCTTTACCGGCCGATCCGCGGAGACGGCCCGGCCGTCAGTCAGGATGAGCGTCTTCTTCGCGCCCCCCGAAAGGGCTCCCTGCTGCAGCAGCTTGTCGATCTCGCTTTGATCGAGAAAGTCCGAACCCGCTTTCTGGTTGTCCTCGGCCATGGTGATTACTGGACGACGAAATCGGAGAAGTAGACCTGTTCAGCCACCCGGCTGCCGAGGGCCTGATTGTAGGCGGTGATCAGTTTCTCGCGCAGCACGTTCTTGGAGCCGGGCTCCTCGAGGTCGGCGAGAGTCTGGGAGGATAGCACCCCGAGGGTGACATCGGTCAGCTTCGCCTTGTTGCTGGTGAAGATTTCATTGATCGTATCGGGTTTGGTGCCCGTGATGACGAAACTCGCCTTGAGGTAGCGCGTGCCCATGGTGCCCGCGAGGTTGACCACGACATTGCTGAATTCGTAGACGTCGCCCGCCCCTTCCTCGGCCGACTCCTTGCCCCCGTGGCCTTTCTTTTCGCCGTGGGCCTTGGCCGCGGGCTTTTCGGCATGCGCTTCCGGCAACTCGCCCGATTGGGCGGCCGCCAGCTTCTGTTGCAGACGCGGCAGCAGCACGAACTCCGCCACGGCCCAGCAGGTGGCCGGCGCGACCACCACGGCAAGAATCAGCGGCAGCATGGCCTTGATGCCGCCGCTTTTGGCCGGCGCAGCGGCGTGGGCCTCGCCGCCCGCCTTTTCGGGAGCGGCGGGAGTTTCCTTGGCATCGGGTTTTGAGGACATGGCGGGGGATCAGGTCAGATTAGTTGCGCTTCAGGTTGACGATGTCCTCGAGCACGGAGTCGGAGACGGTCACCAGGCGGGAGGCGGCCTGGAAGCTGCGCTGGGTGGTGATCAGTTCGGCGAACTGGTCGGTGAGGTCCACGTTGGACTGCTCGAGTGCGCCGGCCTGGATGTTTGTGCCCGCGGTGGGCGCCCCGGGGATGGGAATCGTCGTGGAGACGGCGCTGTAGTCGTAGAGATTGTTGGCCTGCTTCACCAGTTTCGTCTGGTCATCGACCGTGATGAGGCCGATCTGCTGGGACGTGTCGGTGGTGCCGTCGTTGTAGAAGGCGGTGATCGTGCCATCGAGACCCACGCTGATATTGGTCACGTTGCCAAAGGTGGGCACCTGGATCGGCGCGTTGGCCGCGCTCATGACGCTCTTGCCCTGGGCGTTCACGAGGTAGCCGTTGCTGTCAAAATGGAAGCCACCGTCGCGGGTCGCGAAACGGGCGGTGCCGTCCTGCACGACGAAATAGCCCTTGCCGGCGATGCCGAGGTCCGTGGGCTTGCTGGTGCTGCTCAGGGAGCCCTGGGCGAAGTTGGTCGCAATGCCACCGACCTGGACGCCGGAACCGATCTGGGCGGCCCCGCCGGCGGTGCCGACGGTGTTGCTGAAGGTGTCCGAGAAGCTGGTGGACGAGCTCTTGTAGCCCGTGGTGTTCACGTTGGCGATGTTGCCGCCAATGACTTCGAGACCTTTGCTGAAGGTGCGCAGGGCGCTGACGCCGGAGGAGAGTGTGCCGATGAGGGGCATGGTGGATCAGGGTTGGTGGTTAAAAATCAGGCCGCCGGAGGGAGGTCTGTCTGGATCTGGGTGTAAACGGGCGGGGTGTATTCGACGCGCTGGACCGAACTGAGCGAGAAGCGATGGCCATCGATGAGGAGGACCGGGCCCTGGTCGGAATTCTCGACCGCCGAGACCTGTCCCATGACGGGCATACCGTCGCTGTCGGTCACGGTGACATTGCGGCCCAGCATGCTGCTCGCCGAGAGGTTCTGCTGGTCGGCCCGCAGCAGTGCCATTTCCTTCACCAGGGAACTGCTCTGGTCGAGGGCGGAGAACTGCGCCATCTGCGCAATGAAGGCGGTATCCTCCATGGGCTTCATGGGGTCCTGACTTTGGAACTGCACGGCCAGCAGCCGCATGAAATCCTCCGAGCCGAGCGAAGTTTTCTTGGCCGGAGGGAGGCTGGCGGCACCGGAGTACGCGGACGAGGCACTGGAGACGGATTCGATGGTGGACATGGGAAAATCAGGCGAGCGCGGAGAGACGGAGCGAGGTGGGAAGTTGCAAGGGCTGGCGAGGAACGGCCGGTTCGGGGCTGAAGTTTTCGCCCAAAACCGAACGGCCGGAAAACGCGGCACGACCGAACCAGCTGTCGGCCGGGGCGGCCGCCTGTTCCTGGCTCTGGTGCGGGGACCGCTGAAAGGATTGCCCCTGGGCACCGGCATCCGCAGCCAGAGCCGAAGCGCCGGTCGAGAAGACCGGATCGAGAAAAGTGTGGGAGCGGCCCGCCGCAGACGCCGCGACATGCTGCCATTCCTGCATGATGGCCGAGCGCAACGCCGGGGACTCGCTCTGGAAATCCGTGTGCACAACACCATCCCGAAGCTCGATCCGGACGCTCAGGTCCTCGCCGCCGAACTTGAGCCGGAGCTGAACGCGCCCCGCCTTCTGCATGCTGACGGAAAACTGCGCATCAGCCAGACCGGTGACCGTGGCGACCGCCCGTTCGGCGAAGCTGGCCGTTTCGGTCTCGATAACCGCGGGCGCGACCGGAGCCGACATCCGCGGTTCGCCAGTGACGCCCATCAGTGCAACGCCATCGGCAACGGTCCCGAACGGACGGGCGCTGGCGATGACCTCATGTTGGGCGGTTGACATTGCTGCCCTTCCTTTAGCAATGGCGGTGCCAGTTTCTCCACGAGGCATCTTATCTTGTTTGCTTGTAGCGCTTAATATTTTTCTTTCCGGGACTTCGCCGCCCGCAAAACCCGCTTTGGCCGACCCTTGATTGGCAACGGCAAATTTTTCCGCCCCATCCAAATGGGACTTTTCCGCGGCGCCTTTGCCGACGAACCCGACGCGAACCATCGGTTGACCGGCCATTTCCAGCTCCGCCTGAAGCTCCAACTCGGGTAGCCCGCTGTCTTTATCGGACCCTTCACTGCGCTGGGCTAGGCCCACCGGGAGTTCGCACTCGATCACCCCATCCTCACCCAGAAAAAACTCCGCCTCGGCGCGTCCGGCCTTCGCAGGCTCGGCGGCAGCCGCGGGAAGCATTGAATCCCCAGGAAGCGGATCAGTCACTCCGCCCGGGGACGGGAAGGCAGGGGAATCGTCCACAAGCGCCAAAGGGGCTTGCTCGTCAGGGACGCTCGGCTGCAGGCCTGCGGTCGGGGCAGCCGCCTCGTCGGGTTGCAATACCTGCATCAGTGCGGCGACAAAGGCCGCTGCTTGCTCAAGCTGACCGGCCGAAGGTTCCCGGGAGACGTTCTGTTCGTTGCTTTCCTCGGCCTCATCAAGCGCGGTGCGCGCGTGAGCCTGCTGATCCGGCTGCACCCGGGACGAGCCGGTCGGCCGGGCGGAAGGTTCGCTGCGCGCCGGTTCGCGGGCGGTCGGCCGCCCCTTGGTCCGGTCCGGCTTGGACATGAGGGCATGGAAATCCAGCGAGCGGTCGGACTCGCGGTGCGCCGGGCGCATTTCGGCGAAGGCCAGAGCATCGGCGGAACCCGTGGGATTTGATCCGGACAGATGGCGGGCGGAGGCCGGAGCGGAAAGGTGATTGGGCAAGGAGGAGGTCATGAGGAGCATCCATCCTTGGGTGCGCTACCGTGCCAGCCGTGGCACGTGAGGTTGGGTTCAGGAAGTCTTGGACGATTTCATCAGGCGGAGCTTTTCAGAAAGCAGGGCGGCGCGGCGGGCCAGCGTGCCGTCGGGAGCGGACGTCTTGGCCATTTCCTCGAAGATCGGTCCCACCGATTCGGCTTTCATCAGGGAGAGGATCTTGACGATGGTGGTGTCGTCCATCTCCCGAAGAATGGCAACCGCACCCTTCGGGGTGAGTCCGGAATAGGTCTGGGCCAGCGTGCGCAGGTTCTTCGACTCGTCGGCGGTGACCTCGATGATCTTGCGACCGATCTCGGTCCGCATCGCCTCCAGGTCAGTGCGGATCTTGGCGAGTTCCTGCTGCTCGGCGGCGACCCGGGCGGCGCGCTGGTTGAGCAACTCGGCCTGCTGGCGGAGCCGGGCGCGCTCCTCCTTCAGCTCCGAGGCGAGCCCATCGATCTCAATGGTCCAGAAGTCCCAGCCCTGGACCCGGCTTTCCTCAATGGGCTTGGGCGGGAGCGAGGCGATGGCGTGCATCACGAGCGTGTCGGCTGCACGCCAAAACCAGCCGATGCCGACGGCCGTGCCGGCAAAGATGCCGAGCGCGGCGACGATGGCGGGATTGTTCAGGACTTTGTTCATGACAGGGACAGCTGCCGGAAGGCGCGGAAGCCGGCGAGCTCATCAAGCTCTTCCTGGCTCGCGCGCTGGACGGCGAGAGAGTGGTTGGCGCGGGCCTTCTCCTCGAGACGTTGGACGATCTTCAGGCGGCGGTTGGCGTCGATATAGGCGTTGCGCTTGAGCTGCATCTTTTCCCGCGCCTCGGCGACCTCCAGCTCCAGGGCGAGAACGGCCTGACACTCGTTGCGGTAGACCCGCAGCAAGGCGGCCGCGTCGGCGGCGATAAACCGGTCGGTACGTCCGCGGGCCAGCAGCTCGGCCAGCTCGGCGGTGCGGGCGCGCAGACGGCCCAGCTTTTCCTCGACCTGCACATAGGCATGGACGGCGGCGGCGAATTCTTCGCGCGCCTTCAATTCCTGATGGGTGCGCAGGATCCCGACGGGTTGCAGGGGAAAACGGAACTTTTTCATGGCACAACGATAGATTTGATTTTCGCGTAGCTGGCCGACCGGCTGGAGAATTCGTTCACGCCTTGGCGGAGGAACTGCCGGAGGGGTTCATGGAGAGTGATGGCCCGATCGATCTGCGGGTTGGCGCCCTTCTGATAGGCGCCGATGGACACGAGATCCTCGTTCTTGCGGTAGACGGCCAAATGTTCCCGGGCAGCCGCCGCGTGGGCGACCTCCTCCGGGGTGCAGATGTCGCGCGTGAGACGGCTCACGCTCTCGAGCACGTCGATGGCGGGATAGTGGTTGAAGTGGGCCAGCTGGCGCGAGAGTACCAAATGGCCGTCCAGGATGCCGCGGACGGCGTCGGCCACCGGCTCGTTCATGTCGTCGCCTTCGACGAGTACCGTATAGATGGCCGTGATGGATCCTTTCTCGCCCGCGCCGGTGCGCTCCAGGAGCCGCGGCAGCATGGCGAAGACCGAGGGCGTGTAACCGCGGGTGGTCGGCGGCTCGCCGATCGCCAGGCCGATTTCGCGCTGGGCCATGGCAAAACGGGTGACCGAGTCCATCATGAGCAAAACGTTCTTGCCCGCATCGCGGTAGGCCTCGGCGATCGAGGTGGCGGTGAAGGCCGCGCGCAGCCGCAACGGGGCCGAGGTGTCGGACGTGGCCACCACGACCACCGACTTGCGCAGGCCCTCGGGTCCGAGATCCTTCTCGATAAACTCGCGCACTTCACGACCGCGCTCACCGACGAGGGCCACGACGACCACGTCGGCGTTGCAACCGCGGGCGATCATGCCGAGCAGGGTCGACTTGCCCACGCCGGAACCGGCGAACAGGCCCAGACGCTGGCCGCGCCCCAAGGGAACAAAAGTGTCGATCGCACGCACGCCGGTCGGCAGGGCTTCCCGGATGCGCTGGCGGCGCAACGGATGCGGCGGACGGCCGTCATGTTCGGTACGATCCAGCGGCAGCAGCCCGAGATCATCCAGCGGCCGGCCGAGGGCGTCGAGAACCCGGCCGAGCAATTCGGGGCCCGGCTTGGGCAACGGCGGACGGTCCGCGGCCGCCACTTCGCAACCCACGTGCAGACCGCCGGTGTCACCCAGCGGCATCAACAGGACGCGGTGTTCACGGAACCCCACGACCTCGGCCCGCACGGAGTAACCGGTACGCGGGGAACGCACGATGCAGATTTCACCAAGGCCGACGTTCGGACCCTCGGAATCGATGATCAGGCCGGCAATGCCGGTGACGGTGCCGACGCGCTGCACCGCGGGGGCATGTCGCACCTGCGAGCGGATCACATCGATCATGGGACTGATGCTCACGGTGCTCAGCGGACTGGTGCTCACGGTGCTCATGCGCCGGTGAGGCCGTGCGTGAGCACGGCCAGCTTGGTTTGTTGACGGGCGTCGGTGAGACCGAAGCGGCTCCGCACCTGGCAGTCGCCAGGCGCGAGATTCGCGTCCTGCTTGATCTTCAGGCCGGGATAGCGGGCGATCCAGCCGGGGCTGATCTGGTCGAGCAACGCGGCATCCCGCGGGCAGAGGGAGAGCTCGAGTCCGTCCCGCTCGGGGAAGAGCTGCTCCAAGGCCTCCAGGCAAAGTTTTTCAACCAGCTCGGGCGAGGGTTCAAATCCCGCCAGCAGGCGCCGGGAAATATCGATCGTCAGGGCCGGCAGCGCCTCGCGCAGTTGGCTCATGGTCGCGGACTCAACGAGCGTCAGCTTGTTCAGCACCCCCACGCTGAGCTGCTCCATGTCCACGCGCATTTCGACCAGCTTCTGGTCGACCGCGGCGCGGGTCGCATCCACGCCCTTGTGGTAAGCGGCCTCGGTCAGGGCCGCGACCTCGGACTCCGTGAAATGCCGGCCCGAACCGGGCAACACGGCGCCGATCAAGGGACGGTCAAAGGCGATGAGTTTGGCGAGAGGCACGGGATTATTTCGTTCGCGAAACAGGTTGAGCCGGGCGGGGCCGGGATTGGTTGGCCGCGGTTTTCCAAGGAACGGCCGGCCCAACCTCAAAACTCCGCATGACGCCACGCAGGACCTCCGCCGCGCGGCGACCGGCGGTCGAGGCGGCCGGGGGGCCCGGTTGGGCGGTGCAGGTTTGGAGAAAATCGTGCATGGGTTCAGGCGACGACGGCAGCGGCGTCGGCATCGATGGTGATCTGGCCCTCTTCCTCCAGACGGCGGACCGCCTGGATGATCATGTCCTGGGCCGCCTCGACGTCCTTCAGCTTCACCGGCCCCATCATCTCGATCTCCTCCTTGAGGCCCTCGGCGGCGCGCTTGGACAGGCCCGCGTAGATCTTGGTGCGGAGGGTTTCGCTGGCAGATTTCATCGCAGTGGCCAGGTTGGCCGAGTCGACCTCGCGCAGGATGCGCTGCAGATCGGCCGCCTGGAGGCGGTTGAGATCCTCGAAACTGAAGAGTTTCTTGCGGATGGCGGCGCTGAGGGGCGCATTCCGCTCCTCCAGCCGTCCCAGGAGCGTTTTGCTCAGCTCCTTGTCCAGGGAATTGAGAAGCGTTGCGGCGGCCGGCACGCCACCACTGCTGTGGAAAGCCGGACGATTCTTGGTGTCAAAGTGCTTGCCGAGACTGCGGGCGATTTTGCCCACCAGGTCGACGGAGGTGGATTCCAGGGTGCCCAGCCGCTCGATGACTTCCTCGCGGAGCTCGGGTCCGAGGAGAGGAAAGATTTCGGCCGCCTTCGCTGGTTCCAGGTAGGAGAGCACGAACGAGATGGTCTGGGGCTGTTCGTTCTTGAGGAGATTGAAGATCTGGCGTCCCTCCATCTGGCTGATCTCCTTGATCACATCGAGGGAGTTGCCCCCGGCGGGATCGACCCGGCTGACGATGGCCGAGGCGCGGTGGTCGCCCTTCGCGATCTCCAGGGTGCGTTGCACAAAGCTGATGCCACCGGTGGCGGATTGGACGCTGCTGGCCACGATGGAGGAGAATTCCTCGAGAGCCTGCTTCTGAACCGATCCGGAAATCATGGGAAACCCGGCCATTTCCCGGCAGAGATTCTCAATCTCGCTGTCATCAAACTGCTTCAGCACCGTGGCGGAAGCCTCCGGCCCGATGCTGATGAGGAAGATGGCGAGCTTCTGCTGACGGGTGAGCTTGCTGTAATCGATTTCAGTCATGGCCGGAAAGGTTGGTGCGCAGGATCAATTGTTCTTGGTGGCCGCGGGCGTGCCGACCCAGTCGCGCAGGGCCGAACCGATGTTGGCGGGGCGCTGCTTGATCAGCTCGTTGAGCATTTCGGGCGTCACGTTGCTGCCGTTCTGGAAAGAGCGGGCCGCCAGTTCGGACGGCATGGCGAGGACCTCGACCGGCACCGGCTCGGGCTTCTGCCTGGAAAGCATGCGGAGGAAGATCAGGAGGACGACCGCGGCGCCGGCAACGGCCGACCAGTGGCTGGCGGCTTCGATCCAGCCCTGCCATTTGTTTTCCTTTTGGATGGCC
>Ga0066418_1000159_pt1 | contig 25306 bp, 26 predicted proteins | sample LakWasMet26_LOW6_2_FD_59545 | JGI IMG/M metagenome (GOLD analysis project Ga0066418, IMG submission 59545) | Freshwater sediment methanotrophic microbial communities from Lake Washington under simulated oxygen tension - Sediment Metagenome 26_LOW6 | ecosystem: Environmental > Aquatic >... | reverse complement strand
TTCTTCTCGCCCGGGGTGCGCTGGAAGCGGCGGTTCACCTCCTCCGCGCGCTCTTCGCCGGAGGCCGAACCGAACCACTTTTCCCATCGAAGACCCAGGAGCGAACTGATCTGGCGCTTCGCATGGTCGTTGATGCGGTAGCAGAGGGCGCCGGGGAGCGTGATGTTGCCCTCGGGCGTCATGCGCAGGTCGGCGACGTGGACCACCTGGTCCGGGAGCATCTCGCCGGAGCGCTGCATGACCGACTGGTAGACGTCGGCGAAGGAGCGGCCGCGGAGCGTGGTAGGCGGTGGAGGGGGTGGCGGCAGGGGCGGCTGAGCCACCGCGAGCGCAACAGAAGGGACGGCAGACACACGAGCATTCATGGGGTACCTCGGCTTCTCGTCCGAAGCGCTGGCCTTCTCGCACCATGCGAGGAGGAAGGGCTTCGATCGAGGAGGAAGGCGGAGAGCCCGAGATGGGATCGACCAGAAGGTCGGTGGGCTCTCCGAGAGGAAGGGGTGTGGGGGCGATCAACCGCGCACGTGCACGATGTGGAACCGCCTCACGTACGCGCGGAGCGTCGAGCGGGCGATCCCAAGGCGGCGGGCGCTCGCGGAGATGCTGCCCCGCTCGACGCGGAGAAGCTCCTGGACTTCGAGTGCCCTCGCCCCGTCGAGGATCTCCCGCCGAGCATGTGGCTCGTCTTCCAGAGCCCGGCGGACATCGTCAGCGGAGACGCGGGGACCGACGCTCTGGACCACCACGCGGTGGAGGACGTTCGCGAGCTGCCGCACGTTCCCAGGCCAGCCGTAGTCGAGGAGCGCTCGGAGTGCGTTCGCATCGAGCTTCTTCTCGGCGGCGTCGGGGCCGAGGCGGCCGAGCAGATGCGGGACGAGTGCGCGGATGTCTCCGGCGCGATGACGAAGCGGCGGGAGCCGGAGGACGAGGGTGTTCAGCCGGAAGTACAGGTCCTCTCGGAACAGTCCCTGCTGCACCATGAGCGCGAGGTTGCGGTGAGTCGCGACGACGAGCCGGATATCCACGGTGGTCTCGCGCTCGGCTCCAACCGCTCGTACCACGCGAGTTTCGAGCACCCGGAGGAGCGCGGCCTGGGCCTCGGCACCGAGCTCCCCGATCTCGTCGAGGAAGAGCGTGCCGTGCGCCGCCTGCTCGAAGAGCCCGCGATGCCGGACATGAGCGCCGGTGAAGGCCCCCCGCTCGTGGCCGAAGAGTTCGGAGAGGATGAGGGACGGCGGGACGGCGGCGACGTTCGCCGCGACGAACGCGCGCTTCGCTCGGGTTGAGAGCCGGTGGATCGCCCGGGCGGCGAGTTCCTTCCCCGTGCCGGTCTCGCCCTGGATGAGGACGGTCGCGGACGCCCTGGCATACGACGCGAGCGTCGCGCGCGCCCGGGTGAGCGCCGGCGACGCGCCAAGAAGGCCGGTCGCCTGCTCGAGCGGGTCGGCCGTTCGACGTCTCGGCGCGAGCGCGCCGGGATCTGGGTCGTGACGAGGAGACGCGCGCGTCTCCCTGAGGACGAGGGCTTCGTCGTGCATCAGAACTCCTGGAGTGGTGGGGGTATGGACCGCTCGGGCGGGACGCCCGGGACGCGGCGGGTCAGCGCGTGGAATGGACAGCGCTTGAGAGAAGCATATCGAGCGAACGGGAAACGGTAAGGGGGACTCTTTGCCAGGATCTGTCGTGAGGGTGGGGAAATCGATCGCCGCCACCGGGCGGCTAACCGGTATCGCAGGAGCTGGCTTCCAGGTCGGTCACGGCGCGCGGCGGGTCACCGCCGGGAGAGCCCCGAGGGGTAGGGCTGCTGGATCGGCTCCGCAGCCACGGCGCCTCCCACCTGGCCGCCTCGGCTACCCGCACAGTCCTTCGCGGACGACGGCTGTGCTGGGGTGGTTGGCATCGGCGTGTTGGGCGCGGGCGTGGTGAGGGGAGGGCTCGCGGCCCCGTCGGGCGTCTTCTTCGGGGCCCTTCCGGCGCCGGACGCGAAGATGTCCTCGGCGATGTTCAAGCCGAGCACCACGCCGCCGACGTTCCTACCGAGGTCGGGCTTGCCGTCCTTGTCGAGCGTGAAGGCGTCGAAGATCCAGTGAACGCCGAGGAAGATGCGGCTCCTCGCGTTCTCGAAGATCATGTCCCACAGCCCACCCTTCCACTTGCGGACATGTCGCGGCCGAACCGTGCCCCTGTTGTCCCGGTTTCCGCCGTTCAACTCGTCCGAGACGAAGGAAAGGCCGTCGAACAGGTCGTCCGGGCCGCGATTGTCCTTCACTTCGTAGAAGAGGCGCGTGATTTGGAACGCCGCGGCACCGAAGGTCGCGTGCCCCGAGGGGTAGGCGGGGAAGTTGGGCGTGAAGTTCTTATTCGTCGTGTTCGTGCTCGGCGCGCCGAACGGCAGCCAGAACGGGTCCGCGTCGTTGTCGACGTTGTTGACGGCGTCCTCCGCGTCCCGCGCCGCCGGTCCGAACGACTCGTCGTGCTCGCGGATGCCGACGACCGGGCGCCAGAAGTCGTGGCAGTACTTCTGCTCCCACGCCAGGATGCCGGCGTCGGCCATCGCCGTGTTGACGAAGGCGAAGAGGCGGGCGTTGTCGCCCTCGCTGTTCGCTTGCTTCACCGCCACCCGACGGATGATCTGGTTGTAGAGGCGGGGCGGCGTCCCCAGGCCGACGGCCCCGTCGTATGCCCAGAAGATGCCGACGTTGCTCTGCTCCGGCGTTCGCCGGTCGTCGAACGAGTTCCCGCGCAGCGTGGCCATCAGCTCGGGCATGATGCCTCTGGCCTTCACCTGTCGCAGCGCGGTCTCGTACTCCGACTTGGGCTTGTCGAACGACACCGGCGGTGGCTGGTCGAGCGCCCAGCGGGTGGTGATGGCGAAGCCCAGGGACTGAGCCCCGTAGAACGGGGCGTAGAAGCCCTGCCTGGGATTGTCGGGGTCGGGGCGGTGCCTCCCGCGCGCGGGCGAGACCATGTAGCCGCAGTCGCGCGCGTCCGGGTCGTTCTTGCGCTGGTCGAGCATCGTGTTCCCGACGACGACGCCGAAGTCGAAGCTCAGGTTCGCCTTGTCGAAGCCGCTCAGCTGGGCCTCGAAATAGTCCCTCTGGGTCCTGTACAGGGCCGAGAGCGTCGTGAACGCGGCCCCCGCGACCGCATCACGGTGGGAAGTGCCCGGCACGCCCACGACGCCCAGGTAGGGTGGGAATTTGGCGGGGTCGTTCTCGACGCCCGCGTAGGCGTCGTACATCGCGAGGTGAACGATGGCCAGCGCGCGCGACGAGAGGATCGGGCCGTTCTGCTCCCGCTTGGCGGGGTCGGTGTGGGCGACACGGTCAGCCTCCAGGGCGACCGCGTTCCAAAACAAGATCGAGTCCATCATTGAATTCCTCCCAGGGTGAGTGTGTCAGCCACCGCGCTCGCGCAACGGCTGGCGTGGTGTCCATCGCCGTCCGACGGACAAGGCCGCACCGCTGGGATATCGAGTCGTCTTAGCTCAAGCCCCCAACGAGAACGACCAAACGCCGCGATCCTATCGTCCTTCCCTTCGCCCTACAACCGTGGCCGGTCCGACGACCGCCCGGCTCGCGCAATGCCCGTCGGCGCACGAGTACCGCGATGCTCTGGGGGCCGTGTTCGCCCTCGCCACGGGCACCGCGCTCGGCCCAGATCTGGTGACAGTGTTGGGCACCGTGAGCCGCTACCGCTCCCCCAGCTGCCGCCGGACCGCAGCCTCGACCGTTCGGAGATCACGGCCGTATCGCTCGCCGGAAACCCGGCGGATGATCTCCGAATGTCCCTCGCGCTCGGTGTCGTCGTGGGGCGCGAGCGTGACCGCGCTGAATGGGACCGAGGTCACCCCGTCAATGGCGAGCCGAATCGCGAGCTGGTACTTCGCAAGCCGGCTGAGGTCGAGCGCCTCGAACTCCGGCTCGAACTCTTTCCCGATCAGGACCGCGTCCTCCGCCCCGATCCTGAACACGACGATCGTGCCGACGTTTCCGAGGATCGCGGCCCGGAGCGGCTCGCTGAGCTGTTCGAGGTACTGGTGGGCCGCGACGAGCGCGAGACCGTATTTCCTCGACTCGGACAATATTTCAATAAAGGAGTCGGTGACGAACGAAGCGAACTCATCGATGACGAGGAGAAACGGCTTGCGATCCTTCTCGGGTTGATCGACGCGGGAGTACGCCGCGAGCTGGAACTTCGTCACGAGCGTCGCGCCCAGGAGCTTCGAGGCGTCCTCTCCGATTTCTCCCTTCGCGAGGTTCGCGATCAGGATCTGGCCGCGGTCCATGATCTCTCGCGGATGAATCGTCGACGAATGCTGGCCGACGATGTTTCGCACCGCCGGTGACGAGAGGAGCGCCATCACCTTGTTCTGCACCGGTGCGACGACCTCCGCGAGAAAGGGCTTCGGGTACATGGGGAACTCCCGCCTCCAGAAGAACTGGACGAGCGGATCCTCGACCTGGCGGACGACCATCTCGCGGTACCGCTCTTCGACGAGCATGCGCGGCACGCCGAGCAGGGTTGCTCCGCGAACGTCGAGGAGCGCGAGCAACGTGTTGCGAAACACATGCTCCATTCTTGGCCCGAAATATTCTGCGTACAGTTTCCGAAAGACAGACAGAGCGCCGGACGCGACCAGATGCCGCCGCTCCAACGCCACGTTCTCGAGCAGGTTCATGCCGACAGGGTGAGCTCGGTCCGTCGGATCGACCAGAACGACATCGTTCACCCGATGCCTCGGGATGAAATCGAGCACGCGCTTCGCAAGATCGCCATGAGGATCAAGAACGGCACACCCGCCACCTCGCCTGATGGTCGCGACAAGCAAACGCTCAAGGAGCGCCGTCTTTCCGGTCCCGGTCTTGCCCAGGACATACATATGCCGTAAGAGATCGTGCTCCTGAATACCAAACACGCGGCCACGATTACGTCTGTGGTCGAGGGAGGCGAACGGAAGGACTGGGTTCGTGGACATGGAGTTGAGGAAGCAGTTCAACGCATGATGGGCACGGAGATCGAGATCCGGGATCGCGGGACCGTGCACACGGCCGAGTGACGCGGGTGTGTCGTCAGCGGTCTCGGCGGAGAACGACCGGAGCTCTTCAACCTATGCAAGGAAGGGAACCGCTTGACCAACGTGTGGCGTCGGCGCAGTTGTGGTGCTCGCGGCTGCGCAATGCGGAGGCCGAGGAGGCGTAGATGGACGACGAAGAGCGAGATTTCACTTCCTTTGTAGGAGACCTTGATCGCGGAGACCACCTCGAAGGCGCTGCCCTTGGAATCGCGAAGAAGGTTGTTTCCGACGGCACGCTCAAGAACCTTTCCCCGAAGCAGCATGCGGCGTTCGCTGCGGGTGTCGGCCGCTGGCTCCGCGAACACTTCCGCCGGTACGCGCCTGGCACGACGGACGGCAGTTCGGAGATTCGCGAGCCGAACTGTACGGAGTGCACGAATCCGGTGCCCTGGTGCGAGGTGTATGTCGCCGGCACCATGAACAGCGGAATCTGTTCATGGTGTATGCAGTTGCACCACAAGAACGATTAGTGTCGGTAGTTCGGTGGCTTGCGCGACCGGCATCGTCAGCGATGATGGTCGCATTCGCGCAGCTCCCACGCCCTCCTGCACACAGAACACCTGCGTCGCCGAAGGTGTACATGATGCTCGTGCGCGGGGCGGACCCGCAGCGCGATCGACCGGACGTGTGGTGGCGCCGGGTCGGCCAGAGAGCGAGGGCGTCACGCGAAGAGGCGCTCGCTGGTCGTCTCGCCCGGACGGGCGGTGGCGAAGACCGGCGCGAGCAGCGTCTCCGGGGCGGTACAGTCCGCCGCCGACGCCTCGCAGAACCAGAAGAGGCCGCTGCCGCGCCCGTCGGTCGCCTCTTTGGCCGCCTCGCGCAGGCGCTTCATGCGGGCCGCGGTCGGAGCGACCGTGAGGACGCGCAGGCTCGCGAGGCCGAAGCGTCGGAGCGGTCCCTGGTCACGGAACCAGGAGAGATATCCGCGGTATTTCAAGCACATTTTGTCGATGCCGATGGTGCCGCGGTCGATCTCGACGAGAAGGACGGTCGTCGCCCCCGCGATGCCTACGACCGCGAGGGCGTCGGCGACGAGCGGCACGCGCACCTGGGCACCAGCGGTCGCGACATACCCCACGGCGGCGATCTTCTCGCGGGCGGTCTCGAAGCGGTGGAGGACGATGGCGCCCCTTTCCGCAAGGCCTTCGAGCACGAGGCTGAACTCGTTCCGCTCGATGTCATGGGCGAGGATGTACCGGCTCTTTCCAGGGGAGCTGACCACAACGGGGACATGGGCGTCGATCGAACGTAGGACCTGGGAACCGGTGCGCGTGAGGGCATAGGCCGGCGCGACCTCATGGCCGCGCGCGGCGTGGGTGGGCATGAGCCCGTCGAGGAGGCCCTCCAGGGCGAGCGCGCCGAGCGCGTCCCGGACCTCCACGAGATCCTTGTGGACGACCACGCCGATCTGGCGCGCGGTGAGGAAGCCGTGTCGACCGATCGCAGCGAGGGCAGCGGGCAGCCACGATGGCCTCGGGTGAAGAAGATTTTCTTGAAGGGACATAGAGGCGGGTTGGGATGGTGAGATGAGCAAGGGCGGCGGCCGCGAGCCCGACGACACCGAGCGCACGGGGGTCATCGACGCCGCGGAGTTCGCGGTAGGTGGCGGTGAGGGCCTCGGGGGACGGGAGGCGCTCGGTGAGAATCGCGATCTCGGCGGCGTCGAGCCGGATGACGGTGAGGCCGTGACGGTCGGCGAGCTCGCGGGTGACGGCCCGGAGCACGCGGCTCTTCGAGGAGGTCACGATCACCGTCGGCTTCACCTGGAGGATCGAGCGGGCGATGGCGAAGCGCAGGGTGCCGGGGCTCTCGGAGGCGATCACGCCGACGCCACGGACTTCCCAGGCGTCGAGGGCGGCGAACGCGATTCCATGGACCTCCTCGACGAGGAGCATCAGTCGCGGGTCGCGACGAACAGGGTGGTGTTCGAGCATAGGGGTGTGGGTCAGGTGCCAGACGCCGTCTTCGCAAGCTTCCGGACGATGCCCATGAAGTACGCGCCGCGCCTGCGCCGGAGGAGCTCGGGCGGGACGTCGCGAGCGAGGTCGAGGGCTCTCTCCAGCAGCTCGTGTGGGTGCTCGCGGGTCAGGCGCCGATAGCAGGCGAGCGAGATGCGGTCGTCAAGGGCGTCCGCCAGGCGATCGGCGAGCGCGTTCGACCCCTCCCCCGGATTCGCATTCGAAAGGTTGGGAACGACGCACGGCTCGACATCACCGTCACGACGTTCTGGCTCGCCACGTTCCGTTTCAGCACGTTCCGATTCCGTCACGTTATGAGATATAAATTCTCTCACGTTCGGCACGTTTGGAACCACGTGTTCCGAAACGTGCCCCATCCCCCCTTCCCCCCCTTCCCCGGGAGATTCTGCGGCAGGTTCAGGTTGTGCGGGGCGAGAGTTTGTTCCCCAAGGAGACGAGCCGTGGCCGAGGTACCAGGTCACGCGGCGGCGGATGTCATCGGGCTTGAGCCCGAGGAGAATGGCGAGACCGGCTTCCGACATCTGGCGAGAGCGATCGCCATCGGCGATCGTGAAGGTGAGGGAGTTCATACGGCGGTGGGTTCAAGAGGAATATTGTCGGGCGCTTCGCCCTCGCGGACGAGGAGCGGTCCGACTTCGAGGGCAAGGAGCGGCGCCTTGGAGGGGATCTTCGCGAGGAATCCCTGGTCCACGAGGCGATCGAGAGTGTCCGTGACGAGCACGCCCGAGAACCCGAGCTCGACGCCCAAGCGCTCCACGGTGGTCCAGACCCGGCCGTTCCGGGGATGGGAGCGGACGACGAGGAGGAGCAAGACGACGGCGTCGAGCGGGCGGAGCTTCGTAAGAGCTTCGTGAAGTTCTCGGCGGCGGAGGGTGAGATGGGCGAATGGAGTGGTGGTCATAGGGAAGATGGGTCAGCCGCGAAAGTCTCTCGCGGCGTGTGTGAGTAGCTCCTGGAACGGGGGCGAGAGCGTCGCGCCCGGCTGCACAAGAGCGAGCGCCGAGGAGGGCTTCGACTCGGCGAGCGCAGTGATCGCGAGCGCCAGGGCGTTCCAGGCGTGCCGGCCGTACCGGCGCTCATCGGGACCGACCGGGAGCCGGTCGCGAAGCTCGGGGAAGAAGGCCTCCGTGAGCACCTCCGGCAGGTGATCTCGGCGCTCACCCCGGGCACGCCCGAGGAGCAGGCGGCGAGCATCGACGATGCGGCGCTCGACGACTGCGATGCCACGCACGGCAAGGAACCGTCTCGCGAGGGCGCGTAGAGCCGGATGCTCCCTCCCCTCGCTCTGATGGACGCCGAGGACGGCAACGGTCGGTGGCTGGTCCCGGATGATCCGTACGAGGTGGCGTTCAACCGCGTGCCGCTGGGCAGTCACGGTTCGCGCAGTCCGAAGACCGATCGCCGTAAAGCTTGTCCGCCGGGTCGGATCTCGGGCTTCCGCAGGTGTGACGGGAACGGGGGCGATTCCGAACCCATCCACGACAACGGCGCCGCCCCAGCGGGGCGCGAGAAATAGACCGAGAACGCGGCAACATAAAGCGCCGCTCGGCAATGAGTGTCGTGGAGTCATAGAGCGAAGTAGCCTCCTGACTCCCGACACGGGTTGCCGAACGGCGGATCTTGATCTACCGTCGCTGCGCCCCTCTGGCAGTAGTGGAGGAAACGGTTGCGTGGGGCGGCCGTCGAAAGCACATCCACGGAATCGTTGTTCTATTTCTGTTCTATTATTCTGCCAGAAGGGGCAAAAAAGGTAAGAGGGAGAATCCGAAGAATATTCGATCACTTATCCCCAGAAAATCCACCGAGAACAAAGAAGAGCCCGGCCCAGGCTCTTCTTTGTGTTGCGAGATGATTTTGCTGACACCACTGGCTGCTTGACGAAACGGATGAGATTTGGTTCCGTAATGCGCACTAGCTTCCGGGAGAACATGAACGATCCGCTCTCGTAGCTCTTAGTCTCGTTGTATATTTCTATGCAGTTTCTTCTCATGCCCGTGCGCCTCTGGTTCCTCTTCTCTGTTGCCGGATACACCAAGGCCGAAATCCACGGCCTCACCCTCTGGTCCCCCGACGGGATCGACCAGATGATCGCCGAGTTGTCGCTGCCCTGGTGGAACCCGATTGCTGGGCGCGGCGAGATCCGCGATCGAATCGAAGCGATCCGGAACGAACAGGGCCGCGAGGCCGCGCTCGAAGCCGTCGAACAGCTTCTCGGAGCGATCGCCGGTCCGCCGCTCACCGTGATGGGGTAGGCGAGGTTATCAGAGTAAAACGAGTCCCGTTGTGGACTCTTCTTCGATTTCTCCCGCAACTGTCCCTCTTACCGAGCGCTTGGTCCCTGCGAAGATGGGAAGATGACACCCGTCTTCTCTGCGGCCGACATCGAGGAGTTCCGCGCCATCTGGCGCGAGGAGTTTGGCGACGAAATCACCGCCGATGCCGCGCGAGCGAAAGCGGAGAACTTTCTCGCTGTCGTCTATCAACTCCGAGCGATCCATCAACGAGGCCTGAAGAACCGCGAGGAGCCCCAAAGCCAGAGTGCCTCTGGATTTGATTTGAATTCAAATGCTACAACGTGAACATGTGGCTTGCGTGGGAGAGTCCCGCTTCGTTCCGCCCCCCCCCATCGCTCGCACCCGCCTCTCTATGTCTGCCTACGTCATCTACGCCCGCAAATCCTCCGAAGAAGAAGATCGGCAGATTCTTTCGATTCCGGCGCAGGTGAACGAACTGCGGGCGCTGGCGACGTCGCGGGGCCTCGTCGTCGCCCGCGTGTATGAGGAATCGCAGTCCGCTCGCTCAACCGGTCGCCCGGTGTTCGGAGAGATGATGGGGGAGGTCGATCGTCGACGGATCTCAGGGATCCTGTGCTGGAAGCCGGACCGGCTCGCCCGCAACATGGTCGACGGCGGCCGGGTGATCGACGCGCTGGACCGCCGCGTCCTCCAGGAGATCGTGACGCCAGGCCGTACCACCCGGAACAGCTCCGACGACAAGCTCTTCCTGAGCCTTGAGTTCGCCATGTCGAAGAAGTACGTCGACGACCTCTCGGACAACGTTCGCCGCGGAAACCGGGCCGTCCTCTCGTCGGGGCGAAGCGTCGGGATGGTGCCGATCGGCTACCTCAAGGAACTCCCGATCGACCGACGGAGCGGCCGAGGTGCGGGAAAGACCACGGTCGATCCCGTCCGCTTCCCGCTCATGCAGGAGATCTTCCGGCGCTACCTGACCGGCGCGTACTCCGTGCAGCAGATCTACCTGTTCGCCCGCGACACCCTGGGTCTCCGAACGGAAGGGTCACGAAAACATGCGGCGGGACCCGTGAGCTCCGGCAGCTTCTACGCGATCCTTCGGAACCCCTTCTACGCCGGGTTCATCCGTCACGGCGGGGAGCTGTATCGAGGCGACCACCGAGCCGTCGTCTCGAAGGACGAGCGCGACCGCATCCTCGCCCTCCTCGGCCGGAAGGACGCGCCGAGGCCAGCCCGCCATGCGTTCACTTTCGTCGGGCTCATCCGCTGCGGAGGCTGCGGTCGGGCGGTAACGGGCGAGGAGCACACGAACCGGCACGGCACCCGCTACGTCTACTACCGGTGTACCCGGAGGCGCGTGGGTAACGTCGTCTGCGGCGAACCCTACGTCCCCGAGCCCCAGGTCGACGCGCAGCTCGCTGAGGTCGTCGCGCGCCTGGCTATCCCCGAGCGGCTCCTCACCTTCACCTGGGCGAAGCTCGACGCCGAAGGAGTCCGACGCGGCGACTCCTCCGCCGCGGTGATCGAGGGCCTACGGAAGGAGATCACAGCCAGCGAGGCCGAACTCGACCGGCTGACCCGCCTCTGTACCCGCGGCCACCTTCCCGAGGACGAGTACGTTCGGAGCCGCATGCAGCTCATGACCGAGCTCGAGAAGCTTCGCGGCCAGCTTGCCGACCCGTACAAGTTCGAGGTGGAGATCAACGCCACGCTCCGCGACGTGATCTCGGTCGCGGCGATGGCTGCGCGTACTTTCGTCGATGGTACAGAAGAGGAGCGGCGGGAGATCCTGGGGCGGATCTGCGTGAGCATCAAACTCACCGATCGGAAGCTGTCGGTCGAGCTCCGCCGCCCGTTCCTGTTGCTCGCCGAGAAGCTCCCAGAGATCGTTTCGCAGCTCAGGGAACCGAACCCTCACAAAGTGCGCCGAATTCCGAGGAAAACCACACAAATTCCGAGCCGAAAACGGCCGCGACTAGCAGATGGTGCAGCGACCCAAAAGGTAGCTCGACCGAACCCTCAAATATTGGCTCAACAGAACGAAAAAACCGCAGAGGATGACCCTGCGATTTCATCATGGTGCGCGTTGATTGAAGCCGTTCGAGAAGATCTCAGACAATCCATGGCGCCGACGCCTTGCCATGAGTCAGGCTCCGACAAGATTTTTCGCGCGGTATGAGAACCGATCCTCGTGCCCGCTCGCCACCCATCGCAACTTCGCGATACCGTGGGAGCGCCTATGAAAGTATTCACGGAGAAGGACCTCCAAGAGTTCATCGCTATCTGGAAAGACGAGTTCGGCGAGGACATCACCCTCGATCGAGCTCAGGCCGAAGCCGAGAATCTCCTCCAGGTCGCCTACCAGCTCCGCACGATCTACCTGCGAGGGCAACGACCGTCGAAGGCCATCGGGACAAACCGTGGATAACGACGCGATCCAAATTCCATTCTTCCCCCTTACCGACGAGCCTCTCTCTGAAACAATAAGGGAGACATGCTTCTATTTCCCATCCGAATATGACCACAACAACTTACGACCCGAACAAACTCCAGATCACCCACGAGGCGGTCTGGCGCAGGATGCATAGCCTCCCGCCGATGGGTTATCTCACGGACTTCAAGTCGTACAAGATGATCCCTGATTCCGTCCTCTTCCCGAAGCTGCGGAAGGTCTGGGAACTGGTGCTCGAAGGCCAGCCGATCCAAAGGGTCCTCAAGATCGCGAACGACGAGCTCGGCATCCGCACGCCGAAACATGGAACGCTCGGAGGAAAGCCTCTGCTCCGCTGCGCGATCTACAAGATGCTCTCCGACCCCTTCTACGCCGGCATCGTTCGCTCCCGGAGCAGGGCTGTTCGCGGTCTACATGAACCGATGGTGACGGACGAGGAGTTTCTTCGAGTGCAGGCGCTCTTGCAGAAGCGGCGGCGAAATCGCAGGCCGCGAGTGGCCCTACTTTGAGCCGCCCTTCGACCGCCAACGCGGACCGAGTTGCATTCGTCCAAGACCGAATAATACGTTGATCGTCGCAGGGTATCGCGGAGCCCAAACTCGTGTTACCGTCGTCGCACCCAGACAAAACTGAGGCACCCAACTATGCTGAAAGCTCACATCAACGCCGTCGAGAGCCAGTTGCTTGTGACCTCGCAGATCCCTGCGAATACCGGACACTCGCTTCACAAGGGGACGCCTCGCGAGGCATTTATCAAACAATTTCTCGATTCACACCTGAGCGAACGTGTTGCAACAGGCACCGGAGAGATCATTGACACGAATTCTAAGCCAGGCGAGTCGCGTCATCAGATGGACATTGTCATTTACAAGCGGGATTACCCGAAGCTGGACTTCGGTGGAAATATCAGTGGCTTTCTCGTAGAATCCGTCGTTGCGACGATCGAGGTGAAGTCGACGCTGACCGAGGAAGAAATGGGGAATGCGGTTAGGGCCGCGAAAGCAGCAAAGGCGCTCACGCGAAAAATTGTTACATCGCACCACGCCGGATACCAGCCGCCTAGCGTCTTGAACTACGTTGTTGCATACGCCGGACCGGTCAATATGAGTACGGTCCACGGCTGGCTGGATCCGATTCACAAAAGCCAGGGAATCAGTTCTCATTCGCGAAGTCTCGATCCCAATGTTCAGAGTACCGAAGTCAGCCCTTCGGTCGATGGGATATTTGTCCTCGGCAGGGGATTCGTCCTGTACGATAATTCCCCGATCGGATTCATCAGTGATGATGACCGTGCACGGGAGCCTGAGGGACGATGGCAGGTATGCTCTGCTGAACGCGGGAGCCTACTGATGCTCTTCCAATTGTTGACGATGGCCGTAAGCGGATTTAGCAGCTCTTGGATCGAACCTGGCGCGTATCTTTCCGACTTCCGGATCACGTCTGCAGTCTTGCGGCCCTAAAGCGGTCTCGGCGGCTCCACCTCTGTGGAGGCCGAGTCGCTGGAACGGAGCCTGAAGGCATTCCTGGCGCTGGCGAAGCACTGCCTCTGGTGCCCCCTCCACATGCGGCAGGGACCCAGTTTTCACTTGACTGAACGCGTGAGCATGTCAGGCTCTGTGGGCCACGACGAGTCCGTCAGACCACGAAGGTGAAGTTCGACGTGGGGACACGAGAGAAGCGGAGGAGGGTGACATCTTGATCTATATCACGGCAATACAGATGAGCGGCGGGAACCAACATACGCACATCGCGAATGTGATGTGGTTGGACGGCGCCAATGGGAAGGCCGACATCAGTTCTACAGAACAGATGATCGAATTCATCGACAAGCCGAATACAGTGCAAATCGGAGGGCGGCAGGGGCCAGTAATCGTGGCGGTCATCCGTACTCCTGGACAGAAACCGTTCCTCCGAACTCATGCCGATAAGCAGTGGTCGGACAATTTGCTGGCGTTGCCGAGGTTTTGATCGCTCAAGCAGAGCAACATCACGGGGCGAAGGAAAAGTATGCATCTGACGATACATGAAATTGGGGAGCGTCCTTTCGTTATCAACGCTCGGGACGCTGTTTCTCAGCTCTTTTTGGGTCAACTTCCAGAGCAAGGGAGTGTGGAAGGGCCGAGGAAGGTTAGATGGACGGTACGGCAATGGGCGGCGGGGATTCATCAACCGCTGCCGAAAATTGCGGGCTGGAAGTTCGGCAGAACCCGAACGAATCCTCCGGAGTGGAAGATATTCCAAGACCATGTAGGCGCCATGCTTGATCGCAAGCATGGCGCCTACAACGTCGTGCGCGAACCTTCCTACCCAAGCCCAAATCCTTCTCACACGATCCGGCCCGATATCTTCGTCCGTGAGCGCGGGGGAAAGACTCGGGTGGTTGACAGCAAGTTCGTGCGTTCCCTCCGAAAGGAGGATGTTCTGCAGGTATTTAGCTATCGCCTCCTTTTGGATACCTTGGGGGCCGTGGCGGTTCCCTTTCATTGCGAAGTGAAGCCGGAAGTTGATCTTTTGCTCCGGGCATTAGTCATCGCGCGCTGGAAGTATCCTCTTCCAGACGAACTTCGACATCTTGACGCGGATTGATCGAATCCGCGAAAACAGCGGAGACTTGATGACGACCCACCAAAGCCTTCCGCCTACCTGAAAAATCCCTGAGGGGATTCTGTCTCACTGCGACCTGGCTCGGTGCGTGACCGCCTCCATGCACCGCCCCCGGCCTGAGGACAAGCTATGTCACGGCTTGGCGAATTCGCCTTGCCGGGCTTGGTCAACGTGGCTACACGCACTCGTTGACGACGGCGCTCAACGGGCGGTCGTGGTTGTGAAACAAACCTACCTAATACCGCATCGCAGGAGTTCTGACGGGTTCAGGCGGCGACCTTTCGGGCGACCTCCTGCCGGCTGCTCTCCTCCCGGCCCGCCTCCAACTGCCGATAGACCTTCCCGAGCTTCTTCCGCGCTCGCTCGACGGTGAACATCCACTCGATTCGCGCGCCGGACTCATTGCGCGCCTTCTCCCACGCGGCGATCTCGCTGCGGACCAGGGCGACATCGGGGATGCGGCGATCGAGGCACTGCTTCTTCAGCACGCCGATCTCAATCTCCACCATGTTCAACCAGCTCGCGTGCTTGGGCACGTAGTGGAACTCGATCCGTCGCAGGATCCGTCGTGCCTCGGCCGGATCGAAGGTGTCGTAGAGCGCCGCGGCGCTGTGCGTCGAGAGGTTGTCGAGCACCACGCGCACGCACTCCGCCTCCGCGTAGTGCAGGTCCACCAGCTCCCGGACGAACACCGCGAAGTCTGCGTTCGTGCGCCGCGCGGTGACCTTCACGTGACGCCACGGCTGGTTCACGTCCACGCACACGAACAGGTTGGCCGTCCCATGCCGCACGTACTCGCAGTCGTACCGCCGCAACTTGCCAGGCTCCGGCGGCAGCGGCACGCGGGACTCGCCGATCAACTGGATCGGCGACTCATCCAACGACACCACCGGACGCTTGGGGTCCGCAGGCGCCGCGTACAGCTCGAGCACGTCCTCCATTCGCGCGACGTACTCGCTGTTGATCGTGGGGACGCACCACATCTTCTGCTGCCAGGGCTTGAGCTCGTTCTCCGCGAGTCGCCGTCGCACGGTCTCGTCGCTCAGGTTCGGGTGCCCGGTCAGGGCGACCATCCTGTCGGCCAGCAGGTCCAGGGTCCAACGCGCGCGGCCCTCGGGCGGCGCGCTACACGCCGTGGCGATCAGGAGGGCCTCCTCCTTGCCCGAGAGCTTGCGACGACCTCCCGGACGGGGGGCATCGTGAAGTGCGGACTCCAGGCCTTCTTCCACGAAGCACCGCTTGGTGCGGTAGATCGTCGCGAGGCTGGTTCCGACCGCCGCAGCGATCTGCGCCTCGCCCTGCGCGGCGGCCGCCGCGAGCAGGATCTGGGCGCGTTTGACCTCGCGGACCTTGGTGCGTCCGTGGGCCACAAGTCCTTCCAGGCGAGCGCGCTCGGGCTCGCTCAGGGTGACGCGATACCGTACGTTCATCGGGCCGAATCCTCCGTGTCGGGCACGGAGCTCTCGCCGGAGGATGATGTCTAGCGCGAACGACAACGCCGCACGCTGGACCCCGAAGCAGGGACAGTACCTCGCGTTCATCTACGCGTACACGACCCTCCACGGCCTGGCGCCCGCGGAGCGCGACATGGAGCGGTTCTTCCGCACGTCGGCGCCCACGATTCACACCATGGTGAAGACGCTGGAGCGAGAGGGCTTCATTCGCCGACAACCGGGCGTTGCGCGCTCGATCCACCTCCTCGTCGAGGCCGACGCGCTGCCTGTTCTATTGCGGCCTGCGTGAGGCCGCCTGAACGCTTCAAGTCCCCTGTGGAAAGGTACTAGTGGGGAGCGTGAAAAATGGCAGCGTGGAAGCGTTCACAGGATACGTCCACCACCCTGATCGAGACCACTTCCGAGCGGGCCCCTACCCCGCCCCCCCCTGGTTCGCCGACGCCCTCGATGATCGCGCACGTGCTCGTGAGCAAGTACCTGCTGGGCGTGCCCTTCTACCGCCTCGAGCAGACCTTCGAGTTGCAGGGCTTCTCGCTCGACCGCGGCACCATGAGCCGCGACGCCGAGGACGTCGGCGCGACCGGCGTGCGCATCCAGCCCGGTCCGCTGCAAGAGCGCAAACGAGGTCCCTGTCACAAGGGACACTTCTTCGTGGTGCTCGCCGACCGCGACCACATCTTCTTCGAGTCCCAGGAGCGGCACACCTCCGTCGCGGTCTGCTCGATGTTCAAGGGCTACTCGGGCTACCTCCAGGCCGACGCCCACGCCGTCTACGACGCCCTCTTTGCCGGGCGGCCTCCCGTCGGAAGACCGCCCGACCCCGACCAGGGTCCGCCGCCCAAGGAGGTCGGCTGCTGGAGCCATTGCCGCCGAGGATTCTGGGAGGCCGCCGTCTGCAAGCAGGCGCTCGGCGTCGAGGGACTGCGCCGCATCGACGCGATCTTCGCCGCCGGTCGCGCGCTCGCCGACCTGCCGCCGGCGACCCGCAAGCTCCGTCGGGAGGAGCGCGTGCGCCCGCTCGTGGACGCCTTCTTCGCCTGGGTCGAGGCCCAGGCCGTCGTGCACCGCCCGCGAGGCTACGCCACCTCCGCGCTCGGCTACGCGCGCAACCAGGTCGGCCCCTTGCGGCGCTTCCTGGAGGACGGGCGACTGCGACTGGAGAACAACGGGTCGGAGCGGGCGCTGCGTCCCGTCGCCGCCGCGCGCAAGTCGTGGCTCTTCTTCGGCAGTGACGACCACGCCTCTGCCGCCGCCAACCTCTTCTCGCTGGTGGCCTCGTGCAAGCTCCACGGGCTCGACCCCGAGAGCTACCTCGCCGACGTCATCCGCGTCATGCCGTACTGGCCCCGCGAGCGATACCTCGAGCTCGCGCCCCGGTACTGGGCCGACACCCGCGGACGACTCGACGCCAGCGAGCTCGCGCGGCCCATCGGGCACGTGACCGTCCCCCGCCGCGCGCGACGGAAGAACAGACCACGACGAACGACGACAGGGGGGCGTGCGTCCGCGCATCGTGGCGACTCGGAGTCGCCCCGTCGAGAACGCGGGCTCGTGCAGCGCTTACCGCTGTCGGCGCCACCGCGCCAACGTCGGAATTCTGACGAGCTAGGGGTGATTCCTGACAGATGTCAGGGAGTCGACATGCGGACGCGCTGCAGTCCAGGTGCAAACTCGCCGCGTTCCTCGGGATCTCAGGCGGGAGCTTCGGCGGCATTATCATTGCTGAGTGAGGGGCTCGCGTGGGGCGTGTGGCGCAATGTCATGCTTACCCACGCGCTAAGGAATGCGCCCATGCCTGACGATCAACCTCCCGCGTATCTTCCGCGCGCGCTCGCGACGGACCCCTCGCCCCCCGAGTCCTCGGTGGACAGCGCCCGCCGCCGCTTCGGCGGGCTGCTCGCGCTCTTGGGCGGGGGCGCCGCCCTGGCGTCCTGCAGCGACGCGGATGGCGCGGCCGCCGAGACGATCGGACGCGCCGTGTCCGCCTCGTCGGGGACCACGGGCCTTTACCGCGCGGACAACGTTGCCACGGATTTGATCGGCTCCGCGGGCACCAACGGACTCTCGGCGGCGAACGCCGGTGACATTGTGGTCGTCAACGGGTACCACACGGCCGGCGATGGTGGGGGCGGCGCCTTCTTCTGGCGGAGCGGGACGCCCGCGGCGGCGCAGGACGACGGGCTCATCGTGCGACCCTTCCTCAGCGGGGTCCGGTCGACTGCGGGGTACTGGGAGCGCATCCACGACGGCGAACTCAGCATTCTGTGGTTCGGTGCGAAGCCCGCGGACGCGAGCTTCAACAATGCGACCGCGATCCAGGCTGCCATCGACGCCGCCGCGCGGTCGAATCCGGCCGGGGGCGTGGTCCGGTTCCCGCGGGGCCTCTTCCACGTCGCGACGACCCTCCTCCTGGATGCGAGTCGGGCCGTCGGGACGGTGCAGGGAATCACCCTGCTCGGCGGGACCGGCGGCCGCGACGCATCACTGGGCTCGCTGGTGTGGAACGGCACGACGGCCTCTCCGATCCTGATCATCCGCGGGGCGGCCAACTGCCGGGTCGAGCGCTTGAACTTCTTCGGCGGAAACCCCTCCACCCTGGCAGACGGCGGCGTCGGCAGCGGCGTCACCGCGTCCAACTGCATCCAGGTGACGACGCTCCTAAGCGGCTCCGAGTACAGCACGAGCGAGATCGCCATCCACCAGTGCACCTTCGCCGGCGCCAACGACTTCAACCTGCTGCTCGGCGAGGCCCCGGGGAGCGGGTCGGGCAACCAGGACATCCAGAACGTCACCATCTCCGGGTGCCTGTTCCAGCGCTCCTACCGCACGGACGGCGCCGCGCCCGCGACTGTCGCGCACATCCAGCAGCGGGGCGGGAACATTGCAGGCACGGTCGTGCGCGACTGCCGTTTCGTGGGGTCGATGATGGGGCAGGGGATCACCAACACCGGTGAGTACTACCCGCTCCACGCGATCAGCATCCACTCGGGTTGGATGAAGTGCTTCGGCATCAGCAGCGGCGCGATCGGCTTCTGCGACATCTACGCCGAAACGTCTGAGGAGGGTGCATACGCCGCCCACCTCGCGGTGTTCGGGTGGGAGTCGCAGTCGATGAACTTCTTTATGTCGAACGTGTCCGCAGGCGTCAACGGCATGGAGCCGGTGGTCTTCAACGGCGTTGTGCACTCGGACGTCTACCCGACGCCCCCGTCGCTGGGCGCCACCTTCCCTTCCTTCGCGGCCGCCACTCGTCCGGGCAGCACGAGCGCCTACCGATTTTCGATCGACTATAACAACTTCACGGGGCAACCGCTCACGCTCAGCGGCTGCGTGTTCTCCCGGGACGCGGTTTTCCGCCCCAACACCGTCAGCGCTTCCCTGCACGGGGTGACCTTCTTGGGGTACGTGCCGGGTACCTACGCGCGCCCCTATGGCGTGGTGGGCTCGACTACCGCGACCGAAGGCTCTTGGCTGGAGAACGGCCTTCGCCGGAACTGCGTGCCGAACGGGCGGACGCTGATCAACCCGACGTCGGGCGTGAACCAGATCGAGGGTGACGTCGTCACGCTTGCGGCCTTCGGCACCTCGGGCGGCACCGACATCCTCGCCTTCGGGAGCAACACCATGTGCGGCCACCTCTTCGTCGCCCTGAGTAATGGCAGCGGCAGCGTGGGTGGAGGTTTCTACCTTGCCTCGGCCCTCCCAACGCCGGTCGTGCTCACCGTGGACCCATGGCCGGGCTACATGAACACCTCTAACCCAGGGAGCGCCAACGGCAAGGTGAACGTGTACTGGGACAGTGGCCAGTTCAAGCTACGCAACGGCAACACCTACCCCTGCACGTTCCGGCTCTCCCTGGTGGGCTTCGGCACACACTGACGACTTTGCGTCCGCTGGGGCGTCCGGCGGCATGACTTCTCCCGTGGATGGCGCCGGGAATCGGCGAGGCCTCCTGCTCACGAAGCCGCTGACCCGAACAGCAGTTTGACGTCCGTACCTGAGGCAGGAGCCTGGTGCGCTAGGGCCTGTGTGACGACTCGACCTCCCTGAGCAGGATGTGGAGGCAGGCGATGTCGACCGCGGTTGACAACGCCTGACGCGTGACGTCCGATCCCGCACATGCCCCACACAGCAGACACCACCCAGCCGTGGCGACTCGTCGCCTTCGATCCACCCGATGATGCCCAGGCACGGTCGATCGCGCGCTTCATGCGCTCGCAGCACTCGCCGCCGGACAGCTACCCCCGAGAGAAGGATCGGCTGATCGACTGGAAGCTTCGGCACAACGTGCGCCACCCCGGCTTCGCCAGTGCCATGGTAACCGACGACGACCGCATCGTGAGTCTCTGCACCGTGACCCCCAAGAGGCTCTGGGCCTTCGGGGCGGAGCGGCCGTGGGCGGAGATCGGTGACACCTTCACCGACCCCGCGTACCACCGCCGGGGGATGTTCAGTGCGCTCGTCAACGCCACGCGGGAACGCGCAGAGCGCGGCGGCTTCCCCCTCATCTTCGGCCTCCCCAACGACCAGTCGGCGCCCGGGTACACCGGGAAGCTCAACTTCCCGATCAAGGCCGACACCGGCCACGTCAACTGCTCGCTCCCGGTGAGCGCACGCGCGCTCGTCACCCGGCTCCCGGCGTCGCGGTCGGCGGCACCGTGGTACCCAATCGCCGAGGCGGCCGTCGCCAACCCCGCTGTCGCCGCGGCCTCGCGCGCACTTGCCTGGGCACTGCTGACCCGGCCTTCACCCCACGGTATCGCACTCCGCGAGGTGGCCTCTTTCGGGCCGGAGTACGATGCGCTTTGGGAGCGGGTGCGTGTCGCGGTGCCCGTGGCCCAGGTGCGCGACGCCACGTACCTCCGGTGGCGCTACCTGGAGAACCCCTTCAGCTTCCGTATCCTGGAAGCGCGGCGAGGCGGGACGCTGGTGGGTTACCTCGTGACTCTCGCGCTGCGCGACGAGCAGCGCCCCGATCTGCACCGGTTCTATATCGTCGATTGGTTCTTCCATCCCGACGACGCTGGGACGGTCGGTCGCGCGCTGCTCGGCGCCGCGCTTCGCACGGTGCTGGACGAAGGCATCGACATTGTCACCGCGCAGGCCGTGCGTGGCTCGCCGGTGCAACTCCCGTGGAGCTACTTCGGCTTCATTCTCCGGCCCTGGAGCAAGCCGGTGATCGTCTACCGGAACGCCGAGGGCGCCCGTCTGCTGGACGACCCCTCGCCGTGGCACTTCACGCTCGGTGACACCGATGCATTCTGAACGTCAGCGCAAACGGAGCATCCCGGCGTCGATGACCGTCAGGTCGCCGTCACGGTTGAGCGTGTGCGTGGCGATGAGCCGCGAGTCCCAGTCGGGCAGCGCGCGGCCGCACTCGACCTCTTCATAGTCGTCTGGCGTGAGCCGCGTGATGCGGTTGAAGGTCATCGACCAGCCGTAACGCACCGAGGAGTCCTGCGCGGGGCGGTAGAGTTCGCCCTCGCGCTCGAAGAGAGCACCCGCCGGGCGGGCCCGCCGGGCGTCGGAGAAGACGGGGTTGCGGCGGTGGGGGCTCCACGGTCCGAAAGGGGAGGGCGCGTGGAAGAGGTGGAGTTCCTCGTTGTGAAGACGTGTCCCGGCAACCGCAACATCGGTGAACATCCACCAGCGATCGCCTACCTGATGGAGCGTGACATCCGCGGCGGCAACGCCGGGAAGCATTTCCTTGACAAGCTCCCAATCGTGCGGAAAGGACCGCGCTCGGTAGACCTCGACGCCACCGCGTTCGCTGGTCTCAGGGATCATGAACTCGTCGCCGCCGTGCCGAAATAGGAAGGGATAGGACAGGTGGTAGGGGCGTTCGAGTACGCGAGTGACCTCGCCGGGCGCGCCATCGGTGGTCAGCTCCATGGCGGAGATGTGCCCACGGCCAGTCGCGAAAGGCGCCTCCTCGAAGAGGATGAAGCGGCGGTCGCCGCGCTGCGCCGCGAAGGGGTCCGCCCAGAAGCGGTCGGCCGGGGGCAGGAGGTAACGGAAGGGCTCGCTCGATGGGAAATGCGACGAGATTTGGTACGCGAGCACCCACTGCTGGACGTAGAGGTTCCGATCGACGAGCTCGCGCGCGTAGCGAACGCCGTGGTCGACCAAGAGGCGCGCCATGTCGGCGTTGGTCGGACGCGCCGGACCTTCAACAACTGTTGGGTGGAACTCGAAACGACCCGCGCTAACGTGTGCTCGCTCGACTACCTGTTGATGGAGATCGCGCAACGCTCGTGTGATCAACACCGCGCACTTGAGGAGGAGCACGTTGCGACCGCGGCGTACTGAACGCACGTCGGCACGGCTGACGGCTCGTGCGACCACCCTCGCGTCGTCGGAGCGCAACTCCGTCACGATCACGCCCTGACCGCTCAGCACTTCGTAGAGTCCCAGAAGGTCGGCGTCGTGCGCAGGCACGGGGCCGAAGTGCAACGTCCACACGCCATGCTGGACGCGTGCCGCGAGAGGCCCGGGGACAGCTGAGCGAGCGAAGGACAACACAACATCGAGAGGCGCGCCGAGGGTGTCCACCGGAATGCCGTTGCCGAAGATGGTCCGAACGTCGAGCGGTTGCAGCGCGTCGTCCGGGCGGCCGTAGGCACGGTCGTCGAGGGCGGTGAAGAGCGAGAGCAGCGCGTGAGCCGGGTCGGCAGCGATGCGACGAGCGAGCGACGGTGCGCTCACGGCGCCACCTGCGCTCGTCAGTGAGACGAGTTCGCAGACTGGTGAAGCGGCGATCTCGTCAACGATGCGATAGATCCAGCGGGGCTGGACGAAGGCCTCAAGGTGGATGGCCACGCGGAGGCGTTTCCCATTGGGATTGGAAGGGTGATCCATAGCGCCACCGCTACTAGCATGTTCGAGAACGAAAGCGCACGTGCCAACTGCCGGCGCGCCCGCCGTTGTGGGCGCTCACGCAAACGGGTCCGTCGGGTCTGCCTCTCATGCTGATCGAGGGTCGGTGCCACCCCATCGCGGCGTGAGTTGAAAGCGCGGGGACCTTCTTGCAAACGCGGGGTTACCACACCAACCGCTCCGCCAAAGGCACCGCGATGCAGGTCATCCTCGACCTTGCCGATGAGTTCAAGCCCGTGCTCGATGAGCTGACCCTCCTGCTGCGCGTCGTGCTGGCGAAGGCCGAAGAGATCCGCACCGCCCCGGCGCCCGACTACGCCGCGATCGAGCGCGAGCTCGCCGCACGCACGGCCGCCATCGAGGCCGAGTCCCACGGCGTCCTGCTCCGCGCCGCCGACTTCGACGCGCCTCGCATCCTCGTCGGCGGCGACGTCCACCGCCGCGTCGGCCGTCACGCCGCGACCTACTACACGGCAGCCGGGCCTGTCGTCGTCGAGCGCTCGATCTACCTGGCGGCCGATGGCAAGGGCGGGCGCACGGTCGATCCGGTGAGCCTGCGCCTCGGCGTGGTCGGCGACGGGTGGCTGCCCCACGCAGCACGCTCCATGACCTTCCTGGTCCAGCAGGGTACCGCCCGCGAGGCCGCTGCCACGGCCTCGGAGCTGGGCCGCTTGCCCTACGGTCACGCGAGCTTCGACCGCGTCGCCGACGCCGTCGCTACCCTCTACCAGCAGCACGCCGAGACCACCGAGCAGGCCCTCATCGAGGCCTATCGCGTCCCCGAGGCGGCGACCGGGATCGCGGTGTCGCTCGACCGCGTGTGCGTGCCCGTCGAGGAGCCCAGGCCGCGCCCGGTGGGTCGCCCGCCCAAGGGCGCGCCGAAGAAACCCGTACAGCGCGTCTTCCGGCAGGCCTACTGCGCCACGATCACGCTGCACGACGGCAAGGGCGAGGCGCTGCACACGATCCGCTACGGGCGCATGCCCGAGGGCGGCGTGAAGGGCCTGTGCGAGGGCGTCTGCGACGACGTCCTGGCGTTGCTCACCGCGAGGCCAACGCCGACGGTCACTGCGCTGTGCGACGGCGCCCACGAGCTGTAGGGCCTGATCGCTGAGCACCTCGGTGCGATCACCAAGAGGACGCCGATCCGAGAGCTGATCGACCTGTGGCACCTGCTGGAGAAGCTCGGCGCGTCGGCGCGCATCCACTACGACGCGGCCGGCGCGTCGGCGGCGGTGGCGCGGTGGCGTACGTCGCTGCTGAACCACTCGGGCGCCGGGGCGAAGATCGCTGCGGAGATCGCGTCGTGGGAGCAGGAGTGGGTCGCAATCGGGGAGCAGAAGCCGGTGCACGAGGCGCTGAGCTTCCTGGCCAATCATCGAGATCGTCTGGACTACGCCACAGCCCGCGACGAGAGGCGGCCGGTGGGCAGTGGCGCCGTCGAGGCCACGTGCAAGAGCCTCATTGCGGTGCGCCTCAAACGCCCCGGCGCCCGATGGAAACAGCCCTCCGCGGACCGCATCATCCAGCTCCGCGCACTCGCACTCTCGGATCGATGGAGCGACGCCATCGAACTCACGCTCGGACACCAGCGGCGAGAAGTGAAAATGGCGGCATGATCAGGATGAGAGGCAGACCCACGACGCCCGTCGCTTGATGTCCATCGAGCCGACCGCGACACATTCGCAGTCGCGCCGATGGGCCTCATCGTGCGCGGCGGCTCGTCGCCGTAGGGCGATGGCCATCACCGCGGTGAGGGAGTGGCAGCGAGCGTGAGGGAGATCAGAAAGGCAGATCGTGGTCGTCGTGGCAGCGGCTCTCGCCGTCCACGACATCGCGGTAGCAGGCCAGCGCGGACCGCAGCGACTCCGCATGCGTGAGCACCAGGGTCGCGGCCTTCACCCGTAGCGTGCAGGCTTCCGACCACGGCGCCGCGAGCTCGGGGTTGAGCGCCCGCGTCACCGCGATGGCGATGCGCAGCGTGTGCCCCAGGCCATCCATCACCGCGATCTCGGGCGACCCGCCGAGCACCGATAAGGACGCCCTGCCGTGACCGTCGTCCCCGCTCATCGATCGCTCTCTTCGCGTGAGGCGCCGCTGGGCATCACCTGCCACGCGACGGCGCGGTCCACCACGCGCTTGCCCTTGCGTGCCGCGGCGCGGAGCGCGTCGGTCGCCAGGCGATCGAGCTCGCGGTGCGCCCCCTGCGCGGCCTCGTGCAGCGTGGCGATCGCGTCGTCGGCGAAGAGCTCGCGCTCGCAGCCCACGCGCTCCAGCCTCAGCCGCAGGTAGGCCACGCTGTCCTCGACCGTCAGCGGCTCGATGCGCAGCCGGTGGTGGAGGCGCGAGTAGAGCGAGCGGCTGATCCGCAGCGACAGCCGGTCGACCAGATCGGGCAGGCCCGCGAGCACCACCGAGAGCGGCGGGCGCCGGTCCCACTCGTAGTTGAGCAGGATGTGCAGGTGCGCGAGCGTGTCCTGGTTCAGCAACTGGGCCTCGTCGAGGAGGAAGACCGGGTGCTGTGTCGGCGCTCAGCAGAACGGACCCACTTGTGCTGACACTTCGCGGTTCGCGTTGAGGGTGGGTCACGCGGCTGCCACGAGCTCCCCCTC